>Ga0194112_10004441_pt1 | contig 19199 bp, 17 predicted proteins | sample TA2MahC400mmetaG_FD_146191 | JGI IMG/M metagenome (GOLD analysis project Ga0194112, IMG submission 146191) | Freshwater microbial communities from Lake Tanganyika, Tanzania - TA2015016 Mahale Deep Cast 400m | ecosystem: Environmental > Aquatic > Freshwater > Lake | place: Tanzania: Lake... | reverse complement strand
GCCCAACCTCTCGGCCCGCGGCTCGGGCCGTTCCGGCAGCCGCCCGTCGGGCTCGCCGTCGATCCACTCGACCGCCACACCGAGGCGCGCCAGCAGCGGAGCGACGAGCACGCCTCCCGCGCCGTGAACCGCGTCGACGACGACGCGCAGGCCCGCGGCGCGAATCCGATCCTCGTCGGCGTCGCGCAGGATCAGGCGCACGTGCTCATCGACAGCGGCGAGTCCGGCCGGCGTCACTCCGGCGCGGAACGCCTCCGGCGCCAGTTCGCCACCGGCGCTGGGGGGGCGGGAGCGCGCGTCGGCGCCCGCCTCCTCCTCGCCGGCGGCGCTTTCCGCGGCGCCTGCCGGGCGCGAAGGCGCGCGCAGGGCGGGCGGGGGATCGGCCGGCGGAGGCGTGGCGCCGAAGAGGTCGATCAGCCGGCGCATCGCGGCGGCGTCGAGGAAGGCTCCCCCGGCGCCGACGAACTTGAGCGCGTTCCACTGGGGAGGGTTGTGGCTGGCGGTGACGACGATCCCGCCCCCGGCGCCGCCGCTCTTGACGGCCACCTGCACAGTCGGCGTCGTCACCAGACCGAGATCCTCGACGGCGCGGCCGGCCGACCGCAGCGCGGCCGCGGCGGCGGCGGCGAGCCCCGGCCCGGAGGGACGCGAGTCGCGCCCGAGGAGAACGGGACCGGGCGCGGCGACCCGGTCGAAGGCCAGGGCGAGCCGCCACGCTTCGGCGGCGTCGAGACCGTCGCCGACGATCCCGCGGGCTCCGGAGACGCTCAGCATCAGGGTGGCCATCCCTGCCCCTTCCCCGCCGTGCGGCGATCAATGGAAAAGCCCCGGACCCCCGGGGCTTCTCGGCGATGAGCCGATGCTCGGACTCGAACCGAGGACCTGCTCATTACGAATGAGCTGCTCTACCGGCTGAGCTACATCGGCGTCCGCAGGATCCCCTCGAGTGCGGATCCCTGGCTGTGCTGCCCCCCAGAGTTGAACTGGGGACCCCGTGATTTTCAGTCACGTGCTCTACCAACTGAGCTAGGGCAGCGTCACCAGACCGGAGCGCGAGCCTATGCGGCCCGCGCGGCAACGGTCAATAGCGTTTTTGCCGCCCGGGAGGGTCTCCCGGGCGGCGCGCCTACGCGCCGCGCCGCCTCTCGCGGCCGCGCCGGCGCTCGGCCAGCCGGCGCCGCTCCGCGCTCTGGTCGCAGGGGAAGCTCAGCGTGTAGATCGCCGCCCAGTCGCCCGCGCCGCGCACGCTGATCTCGCCGCCATGCTGCTTGACGATCTCGTGGGCGGTGGCCAGCCCCAATCCGGCGCCCGTCGGCTGAGCGGTGGCGAAGGGCACGAAGAGCCGCTCGAGCACTTCTCCGGCCAGGCGAGGCCCAGTGTGGGCGATCTCGACGAGGGCGTAGTCGGATTGACGCAGCGTCTCGACCCGCAGCGTGTCCCCCTCCTGCAGGCCGTCCAGCGCCCGGCCAAGGATGTTGCCGAGCGCCTGGCGGATGCGCTCGCCGTCGAGGAGGAGATCGGGCAGCTGCTCGGAGTAGAGCTCCTCGATCAGCGCGCTGTGCCGCTCGGCCTCGTCGCGGATCTCGTCCACGCTGGCGCGCAGGAGTCCGTTGAGCGATTGCAGCGTCAGCCGCGGCCTGGCAGGCCCCAACTGGCCGCGCCGCGCGTTCAGCCGCTCCTCGATCCGCCGCCCCTCCCGCAGGATCACCCGCGCGTACTCGCGCTGCGTGTCCCCCTCGGGAAGCTCGCGCTCGAGCGTGCGCGCCAGGCCGACGATGGCGACGACCGGATTGCGCAGCTCATCGAACAGCTCGACCGCCGCCTCCCCGACCGAGGCCATGCGCCGCAGGTCGGCCAGCGCCTCCTGGGCTTCGCGCTCCTGCGCCGCGGCGGCGCGCGCCCGGTCGCCCAGCGCGGCGTTCTTGGCGGCCACCGCGGCGTAGCCGGCCAGGAGCGACAGCGCCTCCTCCTCCTCCGGGGAGAAGGCGGGCGCGCCGGCGGGGCCCGCGGGGGCGCGCAGGACCGCCGTCACGCCGAGCAGGTCGCCGAAGGCGCGCATCGGGACGAAGATCGCCTCGCGCGCCTCGGGAAGCCCGTCCAGATCGGTCTCCTCCGCCTGACGCACGTCGGCGTGCCGGAGCGGAGTGTTCTGCTGCGCGCATGCCCCGGCCAGCTTGCCCAGATCGATCAGCCAGGGCTCGAGCGAGTCGCGCCGCTCGGCCGGCTGGTGCACGGCCAGCAGCAGTTCCCCCTCGCCCTCCTCGAGCGTCCAGACCAGCGCGCAGCGCGAGCGCGTCACCCGCAACGCCGCGCGCGCGCAGAGGACGAGGATGTCGGGCAGGTTCGACGATCCGAGCAGCGCCCGCACCGTCGCGCCCACCGTCTCGAACTGCGCCGTCCGCTCCTGCGCCTCGGCGCGCGCCCGGGCACGCGAGAGCAGGAGGCCGAGCTGCCCGGCGAGCAGAAGGGCGGCGGCCTCGCCCGCCCCCTCGTCCATCGCCTCCCCGCACTGCAACAGCAGCAGCCCCAGCGGCGCCCCCGGCTCGCCCAGCGCGTAGGCCCGCAGCGCGCCCTCGCGGGCCAGTCGCCCCAGCGGGGCGGGGAGCGCGGTCGAATCGAGCGCCACCCCCGCGACCGCCCGCGGGTCGGAGAGAAGACGCACCAGGGGGTGTTCATCTCCCGCCGCCAGCGGCACGCGCAGGCGCCGCAGCGGAGCCAGGAGCTCCTCCTCGCCCGCTCCGGCGAGAGCCCTCCCCTCGAGGCGCCCGGCGCGCGGATCGACCTGCAGCAGCAGCGCGCGCCGGTATCCGCGGCCGTTCGGACCGGCCAGCGCGGCGAGCGCGGCGTTCGCGGCCGCGTCGGCGTCGGGCGCGCCGCTCAGCGCCTCGGCCGCGGCGCGCAACCAGGCCGACAATCCCCTGTCGTCGGCGGAAAGGGCTTTGCTATACTGGCCGCTCATGCCGAGCGCGGCCGGGCCGCGGGGACGGGCGGCGCCGGAGTGCGGGTCGAGCGTCATCGAGAGGCTCCGCAGTGGGCGCGGCCGCCGCGCCGGGGGAAATGGAGAACGCCATGAGTCTTCTGGGTCGCGATGCAGGCGGAGAGGGGACGCCCCAGGGCCCGCCGCCGGGGGCGCCGGGGCCCGCGCCCCATCAGGTCAAGGTCGAGTTGGGCGAGAAGGAGGCCGAGGGCATCTACTCGAATCTCGTGCTGCTCACGCACTCCCCCTCCGAGTTCCTGTTCGACTTCGCCCGCATCCTGCCCGGAGTGCCCAAGGCCAAGGTCTACGCGCGGATCATCATGACCCCGCAGAACGCCAAGGGCCTGCTCGGCGTGCTCCAGAAGAACCTGGAGGCCTACGAGAAGAAGCACGGGAAGGTGCCCGCCCACGGGGACTTCCCGCCCCACCGGGATATCGGCTTCAAGTAGCCTGATCTTGAGCCGGCCCGCCCGCCGGCCCGGGATGTCTGAGTGAGGCGGTCATGGATCTCTCGAACAGGGCGCGCGTTGCGCCCCCCTCTCCCATTCGCAAGCTCGTCCCGCTCGCCGATCGGGCCAAGGCCGCCGGTGCGCGGGTCTACCACCTGAACATCGGCCAGCCCGACATCCCGACCCCGCCGGCGATGTGGGAGGCCCTGCGCCGCGCGAACATCGAGGTGCTCGACTACAGCCCCTCGGGCGGCATCCCCGCCTTCGTCCAGGCGCTGCAGGGCTACTACCGGGGCCACGGTCACGACCTGGCCCGCGAGGAACTGATCGTGACCACGGCGGGCAGCGAGGCGATCCTCTTCGCCCTGGCCGTCGTCTGCGACCCGGGCGACGAGATCGTCATCCCCGAGCCCTTCTACGCCAACTACAACGGTTACGCGACGCTGCTCGGCGTGCGCGTCGCCCCCGTCGCCTCCCTGCCCGAGACGGGCTACGCCCTGCCGCCCAGGTCCGAGCTCGAGGCGCGCATCGGCCCGCGCACGCGCGCGATCCTGCTCTGCAACCCCTGCAACCCGACCGGCCGGGTCTACACGCGCGAGGAGTTCACGACCGTCGTCGAGCTGGCGCGCCGTCACGACCTCTACTTCATCGCCGACGAGGTCTATCGCGAGTTCTGCTACGCCGACGAGGCGCCCATCTCGGTCCTCGGCTTCCCCGAGATCGCCGACCGGGCGATCATGGTCGACAGCCTCTCCAAGCGCTTCAGCGTCTGCGGCGCGCGCGTCGGCTGTCTCGCCGCGCGCAACCGCGAGCTCGTCGCCGCGGCGATGAAGTTCGCCCAGGCGCGGCTATCACCGCCGACGCTCGGCCAGCTCATGGGGATCGCCGGTCTGGCGCTGCCCCCTTCCTACCACGAGCAGGTGCGCGAGGAGTACCGGCGCCGGCGCGACGCGGTGCTCGAGGAGCTGGGGCGGATGCCCGGCGTCGTCTGCCGGCCGCCGCAGGGGGCCTTCTACGTCATGGCCAAGCTCCCCGTCGACGACGCCGAGGCCTTCGTGCGCTGGCTGCTCGACGAGTTCCGCCTCGAGGGAGAGACGCTGATGGTCGCCCCCGGCAACGGCTTCTACGCCACTCCCGGAGCGGGCGCCAGCGAGGTGCGCATCGCCTATGTCCTCGAGGTCGAGAAGCTCAGGCGGGCGATGCGGATCCTGGCCGCGGCCCTGCGCGCCTACCGGCCGGCCCCGGCCGCAGCGCCAGGAACGCGCTGACCGCCCGCAGCTGCAGCGCCTCGCGGCGGTGGACGATCCCCGAGCGGCGGAAGCAGCGGAAGCCCTGGACGCGCAGCCGCACGAGCCGGCCGCTGCGGATCTCGGCCGCCGCCTGCGAGCGGGAGAAGGGCGCAATCCCCAGTCCGAGCAGCACGAGCTGCTTCATCGCCTCGGGAGAGCTGACCTCCATCGCCACCCGCGGCTCCAGGCCAGCCCGACGGAAGACCGCGGCCACCTCGGCGCGGGTCACCGACTCGTCCGAGTGATGGATGATCGCCTCCCGCGCCAGCGCCGCCAGCGTCAGCCGTCGTCCGGCGGCGGGATGCCCCGCGGCGGCGACGAACTCGATCGGCTCGCGGTGGACCTCTTCGGCGACCAGGCCCGGCGCCTCGAGCGGCAGCGTCACCAGCGCCAGGTCGAGCTCGCCCTGGAGCACCTGGCCCGCCAGGGCGCGCGAGCCGGCCACCGAGACGGTCAGTCCGAGGCCCGGGTATCTCGCCCGGAGCCGGCGCACCCAGGGCGGCAGGAGCGCGATGGCCATCACGTCCGTCGCCCCGATGCGCAGCCGGCCGCTGCGCAGCGATCCCCCGCCGCGCACTTCCTCGAGCAGTTCATCGGCCTCGCGCAGCAGCCCCTGGGCCCGGGCGTAGAGCAGCGCGCCGGCCGGCGTCGGGCGCACGCCCCGCGGGGCGCGCACGAGCAGGCGTTCCCCGACGCTCCGCTCCAGCGCCTGCATCTGTGCGGTCACCGCCGGCTGGCTGCGGCCGCGGGCCCGCGCCGCCGCGCTGAGGCTGCCCAGGCTCACCGCCCGGACGAAGGTCCGTAGCCCGTCCAGCTCCATCTCCCCTCCTTCGACGGCCCTTCCCGGGAGTCTTTGAGCCATAGCCCAAACCTATGGATAAGATCGGAAGTATAGGGTGGTCGGATCTCCAGCGCCAGCCTACCCTGCCTGCGGTCGGGCGCTTCCCGCCTTGCGGCGCGGGGCGCGACCGCGACCGCCCGGGCCGCGGGCACCGGGGCCCGACCCCTTGCGGCGATCCCAACGGAGGAGGTTCTCCCATGGCTGCGACTCCCATCGCCCCGGCGGCGGGCAGGCTGGGCGTGCTCACGCCCGGCCTCGGCGCCGTCAGCACGACCTTCATCGCCGGCGTCGAGGCGATCCGCCTCGGCCTGGCCGAGCCGATCGGCTCGCTGACCCAGCTCGGCACGATCCGCCTGGGCAAGCGCACGGAAGGGCGCTCGCCCCTGATTCGCGACTTCGTTCCCCTGGCCGGTCTCGAGGACCTCGTCTTCGGCGCTTGGGACATCTTCCCCGACAGCGCCTACGAGTCGGCGCTCAAGGCGGGCGTGCTCGAGCGCTCGCTGATCGAGTCGCTGCGGCCCCAGCTCGAGAAGGTCCTCCCGCTGCCGGCGGTCTTCGATCAGCGCTTCGTCAAGCGCCTCGACGGCCCCCACGTCAAGACCCGGGGCACGCTGCGCGACAAGGCCGAGGCGCTCAAGGAGGACATCCGCGCCTTCCAGCGCGACAGCGGAGCTGATCGCCTGGTCATGATCTGGTGCGCGAGCACCGAGACCTTCCTCGAGCCCGGTCCGGCGCACCAGTCGCTGGCCGCGTTCGAGAAGGCGCTCAGCGAGGACGACCCGAGCATCGCCCCGAGCATGATCTACGCCTACGCGGCGCTCTCGCTCGGCATTCCCTACGCCAACGGCGCGCCGAACCTCTCCGCCGACATCCCCGCCCTCGAGGAGCTCGCCCTCGCCCAGGGCTCGCCGATCTCGGGCAAGGACTTCAAGACGGGCCAGACGCTGATGAAGACGATCCTCGCCCCCGGCTTCAAGGCGCGCCTGATCGGGCTCTCCGGCTGGTTCTCCACGAACATCCTCGGCAACCGCGACGGCGAGGTACTCGACGATCCCGAGTCCTTCAAGACCAAGGAAGAGAGCAAGCTGGGCGTGCTCGACTCGATCCTCCAGCCCCACCTCTACCCGCAGCTCTACGGCAGCCTCTACCACAAGGTGCGCATCAACTACTACCCGCCGCGGGGGGACAACAAGGAGGGCTGGGACAACATCGACATCTTCGGCTGGCTCGGCTACCCGATGCAGATCAAGGTCGACTTCCTCTGCCGCGATTCGATCCTCGCCGCCCCGATCGTGCTCGATCTCGCCCTCTTCCTCGATATGGCCAAGCGGGCCGGCATGAAGGGGATCCAGGAGTGGCTCTCCTTCTACTTCAAGAGCCCGATCCACGCGCGCGGGCTCTACCCCGAGCACGACCTCTTCATCCAGCTGATGAAGCTGAAGAACACGCTGCGCCACCTGAGGGGCGAGGAGCTGATCACGCACCTGGGGCTCGAGTACTACGACTGAGAGCGGGCGCGCTCAGACAGTCCTCGCTCGCGCGCGGGCGCGCGCGAACAAGAGCGCCCCGGCCGGGGGGAGGGCCACAAAGGGTCCGGCGCTCAGACAGTCCTCGCTCGCGCGCGGGCGCGCTCGCTGCGGGAACTCGCGGCGGACCCTTTGTGGCCCTCCCCCCTGCGCAGAGATTGGCGGCTCGCGCTGCGGGCGTCCTGCGTCAGCCTCCTCGGGGCGGTGTGGGGCGGACTACCGGGTTGCGCAGCACGCCTACGCCCTGCAGCTCGATCTCGACGATGTCGCCGTCCTGCAGGAAGAGGGGCGGATCGCGGAAGACGCCGACGCCGGCGGGCGTGCCGGTGGCGATGACGTCGCCCGGCAGGAGCGTCATCTGCGCGCTCACGTAGGCGACGATGCCGGCGCAGGAGACGGTCATCTCTGCGGTGCGGGCATCCTGGCGAGTCTCGCCGTTGACGCGCGTCCGCAGCCGCAGGTCGTCGGGATCGCCGACCTCGTCGAGCGTCACGGCCCAGGGGCCGATCGGCCCGAAGGTGTCGAAGCTCTTGCCCCGCAGCCAGAGCTTGTCGCCGAACTGCGCCTCGCGGCCGCTGACGTCGTTGAAGACGGTCACGCCGGCGAGCCCCTCGAGGGCGCGCTCCTCGGGGATGTCCTTGAGCGGGCGGCCGACGACGAGCGCCATTTCCCCTTCGTAGTCCGGGCGGCTCTCGCGAGCGGGCACGACGACGGGGCAGCCCTGGCCGATCAGGCAGGAGGGCGCCTTGGCGAAGAGCAGCGGGCGATCGGGCGCCCGGCGCTGCTGCTCGGCGGCGTGGGCGGGGTAGTTGCGGCCGAGCGCGATCACCTTCGACGGCCGCGGGACCGGCGGGGCGAGCGGCAGGCCGGCCAGGGGGCGCGTGTGCCGGGCGCTGAAGTCGGCCTCTGCCGCGAGGCGGCGGACCTCTTCCAGGAGGTTCGCCGCGAGCAGCCCGGCCCAGTCGCGCGGCCAGTGGGGCCGGCAGGCGGCGATGTCGAGCAACACTCCCGGCTCGATCATGACGCCGGGGCGCTCGCCGCCCGGGGGCCCGAAGCTCAACCAGCGCATGCGCCCTCCCCCGGCGGCCGCGTCTTCCAGCGCCGGTGCATCCAGAACCACTGGTCGGGATGGCGGCGCACGAAGTCCTCGAGCAGCCGCGTGTAGTGCGAGAGAATCCGCAGCGTCTCCTCCTCTTCCGGCCGCGAGCGGTCGGCGAAGAGGGGCGGATGGAGCTCGATCGCATGGCGCCCGCCTGCGAGCCGGCGATCGAAGCCGATCACGATCATGGCGCCCGAGCGGTAGGCGAAGCGGGCCGGGCCGATCGCCGTCGACGCCGGGCGGCCGAGGAAGGGCAGGAAGAGGCCCTGCGGGCCGGCGTCCTGCTCGCCGGCGATGCCGACGCGCCCGCCGCCGCCGAGGGCGCGGAGGATGCCGCGCAGCGCCGACCCCCGCTCGATCATCACCATGCCCCGCATCCGCGCCCGCCAGCGCTTGATCCACCGGTCGACCAGCGGGTTGCGCTGAGCGGCGACGATCGTGGCCAGCGGGCGGTCGAGCAGTCCCATCACGGTGCCGAAGAGCTCCCAGTTGCCGGTGTGCGCCGTCAGGTAGATCAGCCCGCCCTGGTGGCCGCGCGCCCGCTCCAGGATCTCGTCCGGCCCGACGCTCGCGCGCGCCAGCAGCGACTCGGGCCGCTCGCCTGGGAAGCGGAGCACCTCGCAGAAGCTCATGCCGACCTGGCGGTAGGCGCTGCGGGCCAGGGCCCGGCGCTCCCCCGCGCGCAGGCTCCCGCCGAAGGCCCGCTCCAGGTTGGCCAGCGTCACGGCTCGCCGCAGGCGCAGGATGTCGAAGGCGAAGTCCGCCAGGCGCCGCCCGCACCAGAGGGCGGCGCCAAGCGGCAGGAGCGAGAGCAGGGCCAGCGCCGCGCGCAGGAGGGCGTACTCGACCCGGTGCTTGAGACGCGGGCGGCCGGACGCGGTCGAGCGGCGCGCCATCGCCTAGGCGCTCCCCGCCCAGCGGAGCAGGCCGCCGCGCTCGCGGCGCACGAGCCCCTCCACCTCGAGCGTGACGAGCCGCGCCTGGAGATCCGCCAGGGGGACCTCGGGCAGTCCTCCGGCCAGCTGCTCGAGCGTGACGCCGTCGCCGCGCCGCAGTCTCGCCTCGATCCGCGCTGCACCGGGCGCCGCGCCGCCTGCGCGAGGATGCGCGGCCCGAGCGCGCGGGCGCGAGTCACCCGGCGGCAACAGGGGCTGGGCGCCGCCTCGCCCGCGATCCCCCGGCGCCCGCCGCCAGTCGAGGAGGGCTAGGACGTCCTCGGCGCTCGTCGCCGGGGCCGCCCCGTCGCGGATCAGCCGGTTGGGTGCGGCGCTGCCCGGCAGCAGCGGGTCGCGGGGGACGGCCATGACCTCGCGACCCTGGTCGAGGGCGGCGGCCACCGTGTGCCAGGCGCCGCTTCGCGCCCGGCCCTCGACCAGGACCGTCACCCGGCTGAGGCCGCTGATCAGCCGATTGCGCCGCGGGAAGCGCCAGGGAAGGGCCGGCGTGCCGGACGGCCACTCGGAGAGGATCGCCCCCCGGGAGGCGATCCGCGCGGCGAGCCGCTCGTGCTCCGGCGGATAGCAGACGTCGGCGCCGCAGCCGAGCACGGCCACGGTCGCGCCTCCGGCCTCGAGCGCGCCGGCGTGGGCCGCGGCGTCGACGCCGCGGGCGAGGCCGCTGACGACGACGACCCCGGCGCGCGCCAGCCCCCAGGCGAACTGGCGGGCGAGCTCCAGCCCGGCGCAACTCGCCCCGCGTGAGCCGACCAGCGCGACGGCCGGAGGGGACCAGAGCCGCTCGGCCAGCGCCTCGGGGCCCCACCCGCTGCGCACCCAGAGACCGGGAGGAGCGTCCGCGATCCCCTCCAGCAGGGCGGGGAAGCCCGGGTCGCCCCGGGGGATCCAGGAGATCCCCTCCACGCTCAGTCGTCCCCCCGGAGGTGGCGCAGCACGTCGCGCGGCCACTCGGGCAGCGGCTCGCCCGGATCGAGACGGGCCCAATCGACGCCCCAGTCCCGGTCGTCGATCTCGCGGGCGAGCCGATCGAGCTCGGCGTCGCTCAGCGAGCCGGCCGGTCCCATCAGCCCGCTCGAGTCGATCAGGCGCAGCAGCCGCGCGGCGCCGTCGGCGTCGATCTGCCTCAGCAGCCCCAGGGCGCGGTCCCGCACCCGCGGGCCGCGGGCGTGGAGGAGCTTGGCCACGGCGATCGCCCGGCCGCGGCGGCAGTAGCCGAGCAGCGCCCGGGCGCCCTCCTCGACGATCGCCTTGTTCGTGTCGGAGAGGAAGGAGGCCACGGCGGGGAGAGACGACGGGGCGGCGATGCGCCCCAGCACCCGCAGCGCCGCCGCCCGCGAGTACCACAGCCCGACGCGCAGCAGCTCCTCCAACGCCGGCGCCGCCTGCAGGCCGAAGCCGACGAGCACCTCCCCCGCCCGTTCGCGCAAGTACCAGGATTCGTCGCCGAGCACCTCGATCAGCTTCGGCACCGCCTCGGCGGGCTCGCGCCCGCGCAGCTGGTCGATGTACTGGCGCGCGTCCTCGAGGTGTCCGCCGCGGCTGCTGCCGAGACGCACCGTCGTGCGCCGGCGATCAACGAACGAATCCACGCTGCTCCTCCCTCTTCCCCGCGGACAGCAGGACCCCTGGCCTCTGCGGAAGCCGCCAGTCGGCCGGCCAGGGGCGTTCCCCGAAGTGCGATCCCGCCTCCGCGTCCGGACCGCCGGGCGGCGCGGCGCCACGCTCCAGCGCGCGGACACGCCGATCCAGTTCGCCGAGCAGCTCGGCGATGCCCTCGCCCGTGGCCGCCGAGATCCGCAGCGGCACGCGGCCCGCGATCCCGCCCGGACAGGGCCGCTCCTGCTCCGCCAGGAGGTCGGCCTTGGTCAGGCAGATCAACGACTCGCGCGACCCGAGGCCGGGGCTCCACAGCTCGAGCTCCCGCCGCAGGAGCCGATGCGTCTCCTCGGGCCGCGGATCGGTCGCCTCGATCAGGATGAGCAACAGCCGCGTGCGCTCGATGTGGCGCAGGAACCTCTGGCCGAGCCCCTTGCCGGCGTGCGCTCCCTCGATCAGCCCGGGCAGGTCGGCGAAAACGAGGCTCGAGTCTTCGCCCACCGCGGCGATCCCGAGCACGGGGGCGAGCGTAGTGAAGGGATAGCCGGCGATCTTGGGACGGGCATTCGACACCCGCGCCAGCAGCGTCGACTTGCCGGCGTTGGGCAGACCGACCAGCCCGACGTCGGCCAGGAGCTTGAGCGTCAGGCGCAGCCGCCGCCGTTCGCCCGGCGTCCCGGGCTCGGCGATCCGCGGCGCCCTGCGCGTCGAGCTGCGGAAGTGGAAGTTGCCCTTGCCGCCCTTGCCCCCTCGCGCCAGCAGCCACTCCTCGCCCGCCGAGACGGCGTCGGCGATCCACTCGCCCGTCTCGGCGTCGCAGACGAGCGTCCCGGGCGGCACCTCGACCAGGGCGTCGGCGCCGCGGGCTCCATACATCTTCTTGCCCATGCCCGCCCCGCCCACCGAGCCGCGGAAGGCGGGCGTGTGGCGCAGGTGGCTGAGCGTGCGCAGGTGCGGGTTCACGCGCAGCCGCACGCTTCCCCCATCGCCTCCGTCGCCCCCGTCGGGCCCGCCGCGGGGGACGTACTTCTCGCGCCGGAACGACACGCACCCGTGACCGCCGTTCCCGGCGCAGACATCGATGTCGCACTCGTCGACGAACATGCCCAGTCCACCCGCGGCCTCCGGCCCGCCTCGCTGCGCGCCGCCGGCCGCCGCATCCCTGTCCGCAGGGCTTCCCGGAGCACGCGCCGCCCGGCTACGGGCAGCGGGCGCCTCGGCAACCGCCTCCTACGATCCCTCCCCGCTCGATCCAGTCTTGCTCGATCCGGCGCCTCCGCGACCTTCCCCGCTCGACGCCCCCTTGGCCGGCGCCGCTCGCGGCGCCGTGCCCTCGCCGCGCCCCTGCCCGGCTCGACCCCGCCCGCTCGCCGACCCCTTGCCCGCCGCCCCCTCGGAGGAGCCGGGGCCGCCCGCTCCCCCCTTGCCCGTCCCGACGCCCGGCTCGCCCTCCTTGCCGGCGGGCCCGCCCGTCTCGCTCGCCGCCGGGGCGCCCTCGGAAGCGCCCGCCTCGCGGCGCTTGTAGTCGGTGATGTAGAAGCCGCTGCCCTTGAAGATCAGTCCGCCGCCGGGAAGGATGAGCCGCTTCACCTTCCCCCGGCACTGGGGACAGCGCTGCCGCGGCGGGTCGCTGATGCCCTGCAGGAGCTCGAAGCGCCCTCCGCAACGCGCGCACTCGTAGACATAGGTCGGCATGTCGCGCTCTCCGTAGCGTGGGTCGTGCCGGCGAGCGCCCCATCCTCGCTCCCGCGGGGCGCCCGACCGCGACCCCGGTCAGGCCGGCGGGCGCGCCGAAAGGGCGAACTTCGCCTCCAGCGCCCGCACCACGTTGGACGGAACGAAGAGCCCGGTGTCCCCGCCGCAGCGGGCCACCTCCTTCACCAGCGTCGAGTTCAGGTAGATCCACTCCTCCGCGGGCATCAGGAAGAGCGTCTCGATCTCCGGCCAGAGCCGCTTGTTCATCAACGCCATCTGCATCTCGTACTCGAAGTCGGAGATCACGCGCAGCCCGCGCACGAGCACGCGCACGCCTCGGGAGCGGGCGAAGTCGACGAGCAGCCCGCTGAAGGCCTCGACCTCGATGCGCGCCCGCCACTCGCCGGGGAGCGCCTCGCGGATCAAGCGGACTCGCTCGCCCGAATCGAAGAGCGTCTGCTTGTGATGGCGATCGGCCACGCCGATGATCAGCCGCTCGCAGACGCCCAGGGCGCGTCCGGCGATGTCCAGGTGCCCCTGCGTCACGGGATCGAAGGTCCCCGGGAAGATGCCGATCCTGGTGGGCTCAGGGGGATGTGGATTCATGTTCCGGCTCCCGCTCGGCGATGACGATGCGCGCGTCTCCGTACGTCCGCTCCGGCCGGCGGCGCCATCCGGCCACCGCCGCGGGCTGAGGATCGCGCGCGGCCGTCTCGAGCACGATCAGCGCCCCCGCGCTCCACGAGAGCGCCGGCGCCCCGGCGATCCGCCCGAGCAGCTCCGGCTCCGCGGTCCCGTAGGGCGGGTCGGCGAAGGCGATGTCGACTTCCGCCACCGGGCCGAACCTCCCCTCCAGGAAGGCGAAGACATCCCCGGCGACGATCCGCACCCGCGCGCCGGCGCCCAGGCCGGCCGCGTTGGCGCGCATCGCCCGCAGCGCCTCGGGCGCCCGCTCGACGAGGACGGCGCCGCGGGCGTCCCGGCTGAGCGCCTCGAAGGCGAAGGCCCCGCTGCCGGCGAACAGGTCGACGACGACCGCATCCGCCACGCGCCCGCCTAGGTGCGAGAAGAGCGCCTCACGCACGCGCTCGAGCGTCGGTCTCTGCGCGCGGCCCGACGCAGAGGCGAGCGGCCGCCCGCGCCACCGCCCGCCAACGATCCTCAAATGCCCTCCCCTCCCTCGGATGGACGGGCGGGCGCGTCCGTCGGCGCCGGAGCGCTCGGGAGGGCCGCTCGCGGGGGAGCCTTCGTCGCCTCCGCTCCCGCGGGCCCCTCCTCCGGAGGCAGCCTGACGAGGGACTCGAGATCGACCTCGCGCTGCACGTCGCGAACCGCCTTGCGGAAGTCGCGCAGTCCGGTGCCCAGGGAGCGCGCCAGCTCGGGGATCCGCTTGCCTCCGAAGAGGACCAGCACAACGAGCAGGATGACCAGCAGTTCCTGCGTGCCGACCCCGAACATCCCCCTCCCCCTTCCCGGACCGCTGCGGCCCGGCAGGGCGCATAGTGCATCGTTCCTCGTGCATCCTGCAACCGCTTTCCCTGGAAGATGATCCGGCTACGCTCCCGAGCCCGGCTTCCGCCCCCCCGACTGCCCGCTATGCGCTTGGCCGCCCGGCGGATAGGCGCGGTGGCCGGGATCGGCCATTCCCGCGCGCCCCCGGGGCACGCGACCTGCACTTCGGACCCGCGGATTGGACCGTCCGGGGCGCCCCGCGCGCCGGCGCGGCCCGCCGCGGGAGGGAACGCGATGCACCAGCGAGGGGACAGAGGGACTGCGCGCCGGCACGCGGCCGCAGGCCCGCCGCCTGCGCCGGCGAGATGCCCCGCCGCCGCCTCGGGCGCGGGCCGGCGCCCGCGCGCCGGCGCCGGCTTCACGCTGGTCGAACTGATGATCGCCGTCTTCATCCTCTCGGTCGGCATCCTCTCCGTCGGACGGCTGTTCGTCTTCGCCCAGAACCACAGCGCCCACGGCCGCCAGGAGACGATGGCCGTCTCGCTCGCCCAGGAGATCCGCGAGAAGATCCTCAGCAAGAAGTTCGACGAGATCGTCCCCCTCTTCGACGGCGTCGACACCGACCTGCCCGACACGATCACGCTGCCCTGCCAGACCTGGGCCGAGCACCTGGCCGCGGGCCTGGGGCCGAGCGGGCGGGGCACCGTGGAGATCCTCGACCATCTCGGCGACCCGGAGATCACCGGCGGCATGCTCACCGTCCGCATCGGCGTCTCCTGGATCGAGAACGGAGCGCGCAAGGAGGCCCCGATGCGCTTCTCGCTCTCGCGCATGGGCATCTAGGGGGAGGAGGAGGCCATGACCCGCCAGCAGAGAGAGCGGCTCGCACCGACCGACCGGCGCACAGCCCAGTCCGGCTCCGCGCTGCTCGTCGCCCTGCTCGTCCTCGGGGCCCTCGCCATGATCGGCACGAGCCTGATGCTCATCTCCTTCACCGAGCGGCGCGCCTCGGGCTACTACCGCGACAGCCTGCAGGCGCTCGCCGCGGCGGAGACAGGCGTCTCCTTCGCCAAGCGGATGATCCAGGATCTCACCGCGCCGATGGGCGACGACGACGCCGACGGCCGGGCCGACTTCACCGTCGCCGACGAGCTCTCCTGGGGCGGGCGCTACACGACGGTCGCCGAGGCGAGCGACATCACCGGCTCGGGCATCGCCGCCTACCGCTCCAACGGCTTCACCATCGTCACCGAGGGCGTCTACCGCGACGCCGTGCGCCGCGTGCGCGCCCAGATCGTCCACGACAGCTTCCTCAAGTACGCCCGCTTCGTCTCCTTCACCGGCACCAACTACGACTGCGGCGCCGTCCTGACCGGCGAGGTCTACGTGGGGGGCGATCTCGGGATCCCGAACAACTGCGGCGCCGATCCGGTCCAGTTCCTAGAGTTCGTCGCCGCCGTCGGCAACATCCCCAACGCCGCCTACGGCATCTTCCACCGCGGCTACGTCACCGGCGCCTCGTCGATCGATCTCGAGAACTCGGTCGACTTCAACACCGTCCGCGCCCGCACGCGCGGCTACCTCGACGCCTGCGATTGCGAGGGCCGCGGCGAGATCGGCCTCTACATCCATCCGCCGGGCGGCTCCGACCCGCTGGGGATCGGGGCGACGCCGCTCAACCTGTCGCTCTTCGACTTCTGCAACACGACCGCCTCGCCCCCCGACACCGTGATCACCTACAACGGCAACGTCCTGCAGCACGCGCTCAACGGCGGGCCGCTGCAGGCGCGCCACTTCAACGGGATGATCTTCTTCGAGGACGACGGCCGGGTCCACGGCACGCTCAACGGCCGCAGCGCCCGCAGCCTGTCGATCTTCGCCACCGACGACATCATCATCTACAACAACATCGTCACCGGCCACACCGGCTTCGACCCCGACACCGGCCTGCCCAACGGGGCCGGGGAGCCGGTCAACATCGGGCTGATCGCCTACGACTACATCTACCTGCACCAGAACACGCCGCGCGTGCTGCGGATCGACGCCGCGCTGATGTCCTGCCGCTCCAACTGGCGCGTGATCGGCGGCACGATCGCCGACCACCCGGTGGCCGGCCCGGGCCCCCTCGACCTCGACCTCGACGGCATCGTCGGGGAGACCCCCTTCAACAACGACCCCAATCCCGGCAGCGGCTGGGACGAGCTGAACATCACCGCCCACACCTGGGTGCTGAACATCAACGGGCCGATCATCACCTACAACGGCGGCAGCGCCTGGCCCTGGAACGACGCCACCGTGCTGGCCAACGCCAGCGGGCCGACGCGGCGCTACAACTACGACCTCGACGTCACCGAGTTCCCGCCCCCCTGCTTCCCGGTGCCGCTCAACCTCTGGAAGGACGTCAGCTGGACCGAGATCTTCGACAGCAGAAGCGACCTGGCCAGCCACCTGCCCGAATAGCCCGGAGGCCGACCGTGAGAATCCAGCCGTTCCCCAGCCGCGCCGCTCGAGTAGTTCGCGCGCCCGGCGGAGCCGCTCCCGGGCCGTCAGCGCCCGGGGCGCGCCCCGCTTCCGGCGCCGCCGCGCCCGCTCGCGTCCGCGGCGGCGCCCCGCGAGCGTCGACCCCCGAGCCCGTTTCCCCACGGGGCGGCTTCAGCCTGACCGAGCTGCTCGTGGTCGTCGCCCTGCTCGGCCTGGTCATGGCCGCGGCGGTGCCCAACTTCGGCCGCCTCGTCGCCCGCGACCGCGTGGACGCCGCCTCCCAGGAGGTCGTCAGCGCGCTCATCCTCGCCCGGCAGAAGGCTCTCGCCCGGCGCACCGACTACCGGGTCACGCTGGCGGGGTCCCCCGCGGTGATCAGCGTCGCCCGCCTGACCGACGACGGCTGGGTGGACGACCCCGTCCGTCCCTTGACGCTGCATCCGGGCATCCAGGCGACGGCGCTCTTCGGCGGGGACGCGGGCAACCAGGAGCTGCTCATCGGGCCCCAGGGTCTGCTGCTCGCCGAGGACGCTCCGGCCCTGATCACGCTGACCAACGACCGCGCCGACAGCGCCGTCGTGCGCATGCTGCGCACCGGGAGGGTACGCGCCGATGTCCACTAGACGGGTCTTCCGGCAGGCCGCCGGCTTCACCCTGGTCGAGGTGCTGGTCGTGCTCCTCGTCCTGGGCATCGTCTCGGTCGGCCTCTATCAGATGCTGATCACCAGCCGCTCCTCCTACGATCGCCAGAAGGCGACGCTGGAGATGCAGACCAACGCCCGCACGGCGCTCGAGGCCCTCGCCGCCGACTTTCGCCACGTCAGCTACGGCAAGGACCCCACCCAGCCCTCGATCCACTTCGCCGGGCCCGACTCGGTGACCTTCGTCGCCGACATCCTCCCGGAGGTGAGCGGGGCCGAGCGGATCAGCTACGCGCTCAGCGGCTCCGGCGACCCGGACACGCCCAATCCGCACGACACGATCCTGATGAAGACCGTCGCCGACTCGGCCGGCGTGCTCCTCTTCCGCGAGCCGCAGTCCTACGGCATCCGCGCCGGCGGGCTCTCGTTCCGCTACTTCAACGGCATGGCGGTCGAGCTGGCCAGCCCGGTGACCCATCCGGAGCTGATCGGCGAGATCATGATCGAGGTGACGGCCGTCGAGCCGCGGGCGCACCCCCGCCTCGGAACCTACATGGAGGAGACGCTCAGCGCGACGATCTACCCGCGCAACCTGCCGCTGACGCCGGCGCGCAGCCGCCCCTCGCGGCCCCAGGTCGGCGCGCTCGTCCTGCCCGACTGCGCCAGCGCGACCGTGCCCTGGACGCGTCCGACGACCTACACGGACGGGACCCCGCTGCCCCTGAGTGAGATCAGCCACTACACGCTCTACGTCGGCACCGATCCGCAGGAGCTCGAGGTGAACGCCCGGCTGGCGCGCACGTTCACTGCATGGACGGTCGGCGGGCTGACCGGCGGGCAGGTCTACTACTTCGCCCTGACCTGCACGAGCACCTCGGACGTCGAGAGCTTCTACAACCTGGCGACGCTCGACCTCTCCAGCCCGCTGACGCCCGACCTGCCGGCCGGAGCGGCCTGCGTCCCCAACCCCCACGGCCCGGGCGTGAGCCTCTCCTGGAACGCGGTCACGACCTTCACCGACGGCTCGATCATCACGACGCCGGTGCAGTACGCGGTCTACCGCGACACGAGCCCCGGCGTCGTCCCCGGCGAGGACACGCGCCTGGCGATCGTCCCCTCCGGAACGACCTACACCGACGAGACGATGGCGGACTGCGCCGGCTACTACTTCATCGTCACCGCCGGGGCCTGCGGCAACGAGGGCGTGCCCTCGGCCGAGCTCTTCGCCTCCCGCCCCGCACCGCCCCTCTGCCCCTCGGCGCTGGCGGCGGCGGCCGGCGAGGCGACCGGGACGCTGCGCGTGACCTGGGCGCCGCCGACCTCGCGCCAGGACGGGACCCCGCTGTCCCCCGCCGACATCCAGGGCTACCGGATCCACTACGGCACCCTCCCGCAGGCCTACGACGGCCAGGTCGATGTGCCCGCCTCCCCCGGCGACTACACGCTCGGCGGACTCGAGGCCTGCACGACCTACTACCTGAACCTGACCTGCATCGACGCCTGCGCCCACGAGGGGGAGCTCTGCGCGTTCAACGAGGTCAGCGCCGCCACGCGCGAGGAGTGCGCCCCGGGAACGCCCGCGCCGGTCGCCTTCCTGCGCGCCGAGCCGCTCGCCGACCGCATCGCCCTGACCTGGACGGCGAACAGCAGCGACTGCGACCTGCAGGCCTATCGGCTCTACTACGGATCGACCGCCGGCGGCCCCTACGACGGCAGCGGCGCCCTCGAGGGGGCCTCGCCGATCATCCTGGCGAGCGACGCGGTCGTCTATGGGGACTCCTGCTACGCCTCCCTCTCGGGGCTGGCGCTCTGCCAGGACTACTTCGTCGTCGTCACCGCCGTGGACGGCTGCTCGCCGGCGAACGAGAGCCCCCTCTCGCCCGAGGCGGCGCTGCAGACCCCCTGCAGCTCCTGCGACGCCGATGCCGGCTGCGTCCACTACCTGGCCCCCGGGCCGAGCTACGGCGACGTCCACCTCGAGGCCTACGCCACCGACGGCATGCCGCTCACCGTCACCGGGCTGCGCCCCGCCTGGAGCGGCGGGGCGCTGATCGAGCAGGTCTGGGCCGGCCATCCGCTGGCCAAGGTCTGGGACGCCAACGGCAGCGCCGGCGGCGACGGCAACGTCGGCCCGCGCCCCTCGGGCACGCTCCTCGACCTCGACGACTTCACCATCCCGACCAGCGCCCGGCGCGGC
>Ga0194112_10004440_pt1 | contig 19199 bp, 15 predicted proteins | sample TA2MahC400mmetaG_FD_146191 | JGI IMG/M metagenome (GOLD analysis project Ga0194112, IMG submission 146191) | Freshwater microbial communities from Lake Tanganyika, Tanzania - TA2015016 Mahale Deep Cast 400m | ecosystem: Environmental > Aquatic > Freshwater > Lake | place: Tanzania: Lake... | reverse complement strand
CTTGAGGGCGACGAGCTGGCCGCTCTCGACGTCGGTGGCCCGGTAGATCGTGCCCATGCCCCCCGAGCTCACCTGGGCCTCGATGCGGAACTTGCCGACCGTTGTGCCCACCATGCCTATTCGCTCGTCGCCGGCGGGTCAGCCGGGAGGGAGATGGTGAAGGTGGCGCCACGCCCCGGGGCGGACCTCACGCTGATGCTGCCGCCGAGCTCCTCGATGAGCTTCTTGGAGACCGCGAGGCCGAGTCCTGTCCCCTTCGAGCCCTTCGTGGTGAAGAAGGCGTCGAAGATGCGCTCGTGGAGTTCGGGGGGCACGCCCGGGCCGTCGTCGCTCACGGCGAGCTCGATGCGCCGCGGGCCGGCGCGCCAGCGGCTCGCCACGCGAACCTCGCCACGCCCCGTCGCGTCAATCGCGTTCGTCAGCAGGTTCAGCAGCGAGCAGTGCACCGCGCCGCGGTCGAGGAGCGCCGCCGGCATCGCCTCGTCCAGGTCCAGCTCCAGCGCCGTGCCGTGCTCCGCGGCGCGCTGGGCCACCAGCTCCGCCACCTGCCGCGCCACCGCGTTCGGCTCGCACGGCTCGTACTGCGGGCCGGCCCTCTTCGAGTAGCTCAGCATGTTCAGCGTCAGCTCCGAGATGAGCTGGATGCTGTGGTCGAGTGCCGACCAGACCTCGCGCAGCTCGCCCTGGTCGTTGTCCTCGATGGCCCTGGGGACGAGGAAGCGAGCGGCCTCCATGCTCTGGAGGATGTTCTTGACGTAGTGTGAGAGTCCGGCCACGGCCTGGCCGATGGCGGCGAGACGTTCGGCCTGGAGGTTCTCCTGGATGAGGGTGAGGTTCTCGACGGCGAGGCCCACCTCGCTGCCCATGGCGGTGAGGAGCTCGAGGTCGCGCTCGGTCAGGCGGCGGTCCACCGAGTGCGTGTCGAGGTAGATCACGCCGAAGACCTGTCGCGGTGAGCGGATGGGCACGCAGGCGGCGGAGCGGATGCCATACGTGTGGATGCTGGCCACGCGGCGGAAGCGCTCGTCCTCTGCGGCGTCGCGCGTGAGCATGCCGCGCGCGTTCGCCACCACGTCGCGCGCGATCGTCTCGCTCACCCGCACCGTCTGCTCGCTGTTGCTGCGGCACCGGCCGACGACCGGCTGGAGCGTCTTGCCGTCCGGCCCCACCAGCAGCACGCTGCCGTGGTCGGCCGGCACTATGTCAAAGACCACCTCGAGCATGTTGGCGAAGAGGCCCTCGAGGGTGGTGGACCGCCCGACGGCGCTCGTGACGCGATAGAGAGCGGAGAGGACGCCATAGAGGCGCGGGAGGTCGCCGGCCGCGATGTCCTGCGCGGTGATGGGCAGGAGCTGGGTGGTCTCCTCGGGCGACCAGGCCACGGGGCGGGGCATCGCCGCAGCGTCGTCCTCCATCACCACCCGCACGCTCGTCGTCGGGTGCTCGTCGGCCAGCTTCTCCCCCTCGTCGTAGAGCAGCGTGGTGTTGCCCACCTGCACCTGGTCGCCGGGGCGCAGCGGCGTGGGCTCGCCCAGCGGCTTTTCGTTCAGCAGCGTGCCGTTCGTGCTCCCGAGGTCGGCGAGGATCGCCCCGCGCGCCGACACGTCAATGAGCGCGTGGGCGCCCGACACCTTGTCGTCGGCCAGCAGGACCGCGCTCTCGTGCGAGCGCCCGATGGTGTTCGCCCCCTCGCGCAGGTTGAACACCGCGCCCGCGCTCGACCCGCGCTTCACCCGAAGATACATTCCCATTGGAACCCGCTCCCCCACAAACCTCGGACCCTCTGCCCCCCCTTTGCCCATTATAGTGCCGTCTTCCGGGGGTGTCAAACCGCTCCAATCGTCCTCGTCCTCGTCCCTCGTCCTCGTAATCGCCTCCTCGTGGTCCGAGCGCCGGGAGAATCGAGGACGAGGACGAGGGGCGAGGGACGAGGACGACTGGGGGCCATACTCCTGGGCTCCTTGATCACTCCCCCCCGCTGCCGCTATAATGAAGGCGTGTCCTCAATCCCACACAATGGAACCGCGATGAGCCTCGAGGGGAAAGTGGCGCTCGTGACTGGTGGCAGCCGCGGCATCGGCCGCGCCACCGCCCTCGCCCTCGCGCGCGAGGGAGCCAGGGTTGCCTTCTCCGGCCGCTCCCAGGCCCACGTGGACGAGACATCCGCCCTCCTCGCCGAGCAAGCGGCGCGCTCCCTGGGGATCATCGCCGACGTGCGGAGGCCCGACGACGTGCGCCGCATGGCCGAAACCGCCATCGCCGAGCTCGGCCCCGTTGACATCCTGGTCAACAACGCCGGCATCGCACGCTTCGCCCCAGTGCTGGAGGCGAAGGTGGAGGACTGGCAGGCGATGCTCGATGTCAATCTCATCGGCCCGCTGCTCTGCACCCAGGCCGTCCTTCCCTCAATGATAGAGCGGATGCGCGGCTGGATCATCAACATCGCCTCGAGCTCCTCGGTGAAGGGCTACCCCGACCAGAGCGGCTACTGCGCCTCCAAGCATGCGCTCCTCGGCTTCGCTAAGGTCCTCGCTCTCGAAACCCGCAACACCGGCGTCCGCGTCCACTGCATCTGCCCCGGCGGCGTGGACACCGAGCTGGCGGGTATGAACCCCAGCTTCGGCGACCGCGCCGACCTGATGAAGCCCGAAGAGGTCGCCGACGTCGTCGTCTTCCTCGCCTCCCAGGGCGGCGTGGCGATGATTGACAACGTGGTGATGCGGCGATACAAGGCCACCCCCTGGTCCTGACCGGCCAAACCCGAATGAATCGCCCACTGGCCTCAATCCGCGCGTTCCTGATGGACATGGACGGCACTACGTACCTGGGCCACCGCCTGCTCCCCGGGGCCAAGGGCTTCTTCCGGCTCCTCCGCCAGCGTGGCATCCCGTTCATGTTTTTCACCAACAACTCGTCGCGCGACCGCTTCCTCTACCGCGACAGGCTGGCCGGCATGGGCCTCGACGTGACGCCCGGCCAGATTATCACCTCGGGCGAGGCCACCGCGCTCTACCTGGCGAGCCGCACGGACCACCGACGCCTCTACGTCCTCGGCACGGCCAGCCTCGAACGCGAGCTTCGCTCGGCAGGTTTCACCCTGGCCGAGGAGGACATTGACGCGGTGGTACTGGGCTTCGACACGACGCTGACCTACGCGAAGCTCGAGCGGGCCTGCCGCCTGCTGCGCGGCGGCGCCGCCTTCATCGCCACCCACCCCGACCTGGTGTGCCCCACCGAGCGGGGGCCGGTGCCCGACTGCGGCTCGATGGCCGCGCTCCTCACCAAGGCCACGGGGGTCCGCCCCACCTTTGTGGGCAAGCCCAGCCACCTCATGGTCCAACTGGCGCTCCGCAAGCTCGGCCCTCGCTTCCGCCCGCGTGACGTCGCCATCGTGGGCGACAGGCTCTACACCGACATGCGCATGGGCCGCCGGGCCGGACTGACCACCATTCTGCTCCTCTCAGGTGAGACGGGACCGGAGGCGCTCAACGAGACACGCGACGTGCCAGATTACGTGTTCCCCTCCATCCGGGAGCTCGCAGCGGCGCTGAAGAGAACACGCTGATGGGCGAAGTTGACCTCCAGTTCGTTGACCAGGCCGTGGAGCGGATCGGGCGTGGACCCGAGAAGGTCATCCCCATCCTCCAGGCCATCCAGGCCCACTGCCGCTATCTGCCCGAGGCGGCGCTGCGGCGCGTGTGCGAAGTCTCCGAAATCACCCCCGCCGCAATCATGGGCGTGTCTACCTTTTACTCCCAGTTCCGCCACAGGCCGATGGGCCAGCACCTCATACGGGTCTGCGTTGGAACCGCCTGCCACGTGAAGGGGGCGGGCCTGGTCCACGACGCCTTCGCCCGCCACCTGCACATCGCGGAGGGCGACGACACCGACCCCGACCGCCTCTTCACCATCCAGAAGATCGCCTGCCTCGGCTGCTGCACCCTCGCACCCGTCATCCAGATTGACGAGGTGACTTACGGCCACTTGACGCCCGACCGCGTGCCGGCCGTGCTCCGCGACTTCCTGGAGCTCGACAAGACGGGCGAGCAGAAGCACTGGGCAGATAGGCCGGCCGAGCACGAGGGCGATGGCGCGGAGATTCGTATCGGCCTCGGCTCCTGCTGCATCGCGCGCGGCAGCGGAAAGGTCGAGCACGCCCTCCAACTCGCCCTCGCCCACAGTGGCGTCCGCGCACGCATCAAACGCGTCGGCTGCGTGGGCATGTGCCACCAGACGCCTCTCGTCGAGATCGTCCGCCCCGGCCATCCCACGGCCCTCTACGCCCGAGTTCAGCCGGAGGACGCCGAGGCCATCGTGCTCCGCCACTTCCGCCCGCGGAGCCTCGCCCGCCGCCTCAAGGTCGCTGCCACCGGCCTCCTCGACCGCCTCTTCACCGACGCCGCCTGGCAGCCGGTCACACGCTACTCGCTCGACGTCCGCGACCCCCACGTCGCCGCCTTCCTCGGCCCGCAGACCCACCTGGCCGTCGAGCACTGCGGCGAGATTGACCCCACCGACCTCGACGAATATCTCGCCCACGACGGCTTCCACGCCCTCCGCGACTGCCTGGCCGCCCGCCGCCCCGAGGAGATCATCGCGGAGGTCCGCACCAGCGGCCTCCGAGGGCGTGGCGGAGCAGGCTTCCTCACCGGCCTCAAGTGGGACCTCGTTCGCAAGGCCCAGGGCGAGAGGAAGCACATCGTCCTCAACGGCGACGAGGGCGACCCAGGCGCCTTCATGGACCGCATGCTTCTCGAATCCTATCCGTATCGCGTCCTGGAGGGGATGCTCATCGCGGCCTACGCCGTGGGAGCCGACGAGGGCTACCTCTATATCCGCGAGGAGTACCCCCTCGCCGTCCGAAGGGTCCGCGAGGCCATCCGCGTGCTCGAACAGCGCGGCTTGCTCGGCGAGAATATCCTCGGCAGCGGCTCCTCCCTGCGCCTTCACATTATGGAGGGCGCCGGCGCCTTCGTGTGCGGCGAGGAGACGGCGCTCCTGGCCTCCATCGAGGGCAAGCGCGGCATGCCGCGCCTCCGCCCGCCATACCCCGCCGAGCGCGGCCTCTGGGGCAAGCCGACCCTCATCAACAACGTCGAAACCTACGCCCTGGTCCCCTGGATTCTCCGCCACGGGGCCGCGGCCTTCGCCGCCATCGGCACGCCCGCCAGCAAGGGCACAAAGGTCTTCGCCCTCGCCGGCAAGGTCGCGCGCGGCGGACTCATCGAGGTCCCGATGGGCATCTCCATCCGCGAGGTCGTCGAACAGGTCGGCGGCGGAGTTGCGCAGCCGCCCCCGAGCCTCTGCTCTCCGCGCGGCGGCACAGGCGGCGGTGGCACAGGCAGCGGTGGCACAGGCGGCGGTGGCACAGGCGTCCCGCCTGTGGCCCACAGGCCGGAGGCCTGTGCCACCAAGGAGAGGACCGGTGGCACAGGCGTCCCGCCTGTGAGTCACAGGCCGGAGGCCTGTGCCACCAAGGAGAGGACCGGTGGCACAGGCGTCCCGCCTGTGGCCCACAGGCCGGAGGCCTGTGCCACCAAGGAGAGGACCGGTGGCACAGGCGTCCCACCTGTGGCCCACAGGCCGGAGGCCTGTGCCACCAAGGAGAGGACCTGTGGCACAGGCGTCCCGCCTGTGGCCCACAGGCCGGAGGCCTGTGCCACCAAGGAGAGGACCGGTGGCACAGGCGTCCCGCCTGTGACCCACAGGCAAGATGCCTGTGCCACCGAGGAGCGGCACTTCAAGGCGGTCCAGATCGGCGGGCCTTCCGGCGGCTGTATCCCCGCTTCGCTCGGCCATGTCCGCGTGGACTACGAGGCCCTCACGGAGGCGGGGGCCATCATGGGCTCGGGCGGACTCGTCGTCCTCGACGACACCGATTGCATGGTGGACATCGCCCACTACTTCCTGGAGTTCACCCAGAACCAGTCCTGCGGCCGCTGCACCTTCTGCCGCATCGGGACGAAGCGCATGCTCGACATCCTCGAACGCCTCCGCAGCGGCGAGGGGAAGAAGGGCGACATCGAGGAGCTCGAACACCTCGCCGCGATGGTCAAGAAGGGCAGCCTCTGCGGGCTCGGCAAGACCGCCCCCAACCCCGTTCTGACCACCATCCGCTACTTCCGCGACGAATACGAGGCCCACATCGCCCGCCGCTGCCCCGCGGGCCGCTGCAAGGCCCTCATCAGGTACATCGTCACCGACGACTGCATCGGCTGCACCCTCTGCGCCCAGCACTGCCCGGCCGACGCCATTCCCATGAAGCCCTACGAGAAGCACGAGATTGACGCCGCCAAGTGCATCCGTTGCGGCACGTGCAAGGCCCTCTGCCCCGTCGCCGCGATCAAGGTGGAGTGATGAGTCCGGCGTTCTGAGTCCCTGTGGTCCTTGTGGTCCCTGTGGTCCCTTCAGCCTTCGGGCCTTCAGTATGCCCAAGCTTCTCATTGACAACCGCCCTGTCGAGGTCCCCCCCGGCGCCACCGTGCTCGAGGCCGCCCGCGCGCTCGGCCTCGAAATCCCCACCCTCTGCCACCTCGACGGCCTCGAGCACTCTACCTCCTGCTTCGTCTGCGTCGTCAAGCTCAAGGGCAAGCAGGGACTCGTCCCCTCCTGCGCCACCATCGCCACCGAGGGCATGGAGGTTGAGAGCGAGACCGAGGAGGTCCGCGACGCGCGGAAGATGGCCCTGGAACTCCTCCTCAGCGACCACCTGGGCGACTGCATCGGCCCCTGCCAGGCGGTGTGCCCGGCCCACATGAACATCCCGCTGATGATCCGCCAGATCGCCGCCGGCCGCCTCCGCGAGGCCGTCGCCACGGTCAAGGACCACATCCCCCTGGCCGCCGTCCTCGGCCGCATCTGCCCCGCCCCATGCGAGAAAGGCTGCCGCCGCGGCCACCTCGGCGAGTGCAGAGTGCGGAGTGCGGAGTGCGGAGTCAGCCAGCATCAGGGTTCAGGGTCTGAAATCAGCAATCAGCAATCAGCAATCAGCAATCCGGTTTCGATCTGCTTGCTGAAGCGTCTCGTGGGCGACTTCGACATTGCGGCGTCCCAACCCTATTCGCCGCCGCGGAAGCCCGACACGGGCAAGCGCGTGGCCATCGTCGGCGCCGGACCCGCCGGCCTCTCCGCCGCCTGGTATCTCCGCCAGGACGGCCACGCCGTCACGCTCTTCGACGACCACGAGAAGCCCGGCGGCATGCTCCAGTACGGCGTGCCCGAGGACAAGCTCCCCCGTGCCGCCCTCGACGCCGAGATAGCCCTCATCACCCGCCTCGGCGCCCAACTCCGCCTCGGCAAGCGGGTCGAGAGCATCGCCGAGCTTCAGGGCCACTTCGACGCCATCCTGGTGGCGTCAGGCGAGTTCCGGCCGGGCGACGGAGCGCGCCTGGGCCTTGCCGTCTCGAAGACTGGCGTCGTGGCCGACAAGGAGACCCTCGCCACCCCCCTCCCCGGCGTCTTCGCCGCCGGCGGCGCCATACGCCCCCAGAGGATGGCCGTCCGCTCCGTCGCCGATGGCCACGCCGCCGCCGCCTCGATCCATTCCTTCCTTTCCGCTTCTTCTCACGCGTCACGCATCACGCGTCACGACTTCTCCGTCCACATCGGCAAGCTCCGGGCAGGCGAGATGGCCGCGTTCCTCGCCGAAGCCAGCGCTGGCCCCCGCGTCGAGCCCTCGGGCGGCCTCGCCGCCGGCCTCACCGACCCCGAGGCCCGCCGCGAAGCGCTCCGCTGCCTCCACTGCGACTGCCGCAAGCCGCTCTCCTGCCGCCTGCGCCGCTGGGCCGCCGCGCTCGGCGCAAGCCCGAGCCGCTTCAAGGGCGAGCGCCGAACCTTCGCCCAGCACCGGGCAGACGACAGAGGGCAGACGACAGACGGCAGACGGCAGACGGCAGACGGTTCGGTCTCTGCTCTGCCCTCTGCCCGCTGTCATCTGTCCTCTGTCATCTACGAACCGGGCAAGTGCATCCGCTGCGGACTCTGTATCCAGGTGTGCGCCAGGGCGAAGGAAGAGCTCGGCCTCACCTTCATCGGCCGCGGCTTCGACGTCGTGGTCAGTGTCCCCTTCGGCCGTCCCCTTGCCGAGGGCCTCCGCAAGGCCGCCGCCGAGTGTGCCGCCGCCTGCCCCACCGGCGCCCTCGCCCTCATCGGAGAAGATTTGCGATTGACAAGCCCGAAGCCGGCAGGTACAATAATAGGTCTAGTTTCGCCCGCGGACCAAGCCTGAATGGGTGCGGGGCGGCCGCCGGCGGGTCTCGCGGGGTGGAGAACACGACTGATGACGAAGCAGGAGCGGGTTGCCTTCAAGAAGCTGCTACAGGAGCGGCGCATGGTTCTGGCGGGGGACGTCAACCACCTGGAGGAGGGGGCGTTGCGCAAGACGAAGGACGACGCGGCAACGCTCGACATCTCGAACTTCGCCGACCTGGGCAGCGACAACTTCGAGCAGGACTTCATGATCGGGCTGATCGAGAACTCGGAGGAGACGCTGCGCGAGATAGACGCGGCCCTCCAGCGGATCGAGGAGGGCAGCTACGGCACGTGCGAGGAGGGGGGCCACCCGATCAGCAAGAACCGCCTCAAGGTCATCCCCTGGGCACGCCTGTGCATAGAGTGCCAGCGCAAGGCAGAGGAAGAGTCGAAGGAGTAGCCAGCCTCCGCCCCGCCTTCTGGGCGCCGGCGCTCCTCGCACTCGCCGCGGACCTCCTCTCTAAACACCTCATCTTCGCCTTCCTGAGCCAGTTGCCGCCCGACGCCCACGGCAGGCTCCGCCACCCGATACTGCCCCCCCTGCTGGTCCTCCAACTGGAGCGGAACACGGGCGGGGTGTTCGGGGTGCTGCCGGGCAAGGGCTACCTGTTCGTCGGCCTCACCCTGGCGGCCATCGGCGTCGTGGCCTGGATGCTGCGGCGGACCACCCCGCAGCAGCGCCTGCTGCCCATCGCGCTCGGCCTCGTGGCCGCGGGCGCCCTGGGCAACCTCGTTGACCGCCTCGCCTTCGGCTACGTGCGCGACTTCATCTACGTCGAACTCATCAACTGGCCGGCGTTCAACATCGCCGACTCCTGCATCTGCGTGGCCGCAGGGCTCCTGGTGATCGAGATCTTCAGGGCCGAAGCCAGGCAGAAGAAAGGCGGCAAGGCCAGTTGACAAACAGGCGCGATGCGCCCATGACCCAGCCACCATACACGCTCAGCGAGGAGTTCGTAGTGCGGGCTTTAGCCCGTGCCTGGGCCGGAGGACACGGCCTGAAGGCCGCACTACCAACTCAGCCCACGCACTGAACTGAGAGAAGAGGAGACCGAGCATGTCGTATCCCTATCCCGCGCAGTGGTATGCGTACGTCAACGGCCAGGTGGTGGGGCCGTTCACGGCGGAGCAGCTCGCGGCGATGGCCCGAGGAGGCGCCATAGCGCCCGACACGCCGCTGTGCGGGGACGGCCGGACCTATCTGCCGGCCAGCCAGGCCCTGCCCCAGCTCTTCGCGCCTCCGGGCAGCCCGATGGGGCCGCCCATGATGGCCATGCCGGCCGCAAGGCGCGGCGGCAAGGGGGTGCTCCTCGCGGCGCTCGGCGCGGCGGTGGTGGCGGCGGGCGTCGCCGCCTTCTTCCTCCCTCACCTTCAAGCGGGCCGACGGGAAGGCGTCGGCGCCCGGGAAATGACCGCCTGACGCGGCCGTGCGCCCTGAACAGCTTTGGGAACGTCCCAAGTTCTTGAGCTTGCCCCGGAGACCGTCGGCGCGCCGAACGGGCGCGCGGCACCCACACCTCTCTGGGGGACCCGTCCCCCAGACCCCCTGGGACTTGCCGCATTCGGCCACCGGCACACCTCTAGAGCCTTCGGCCGTCACATGTGCGCGCTTTGCGCGCACGTTCGGGGATGAATGGATGGGTGGATGGGTGTCAGACAATCATCCATTGATCCACCCATCCAATCATCCCCTTTGGTTGCGGCCACAGGCCGCCTTGAGAAGCAAGCTCCGCCACTATCCCAGGAGGCTGCCGGCGGCCCCAAGGCGGAAAATCCTGGGGGTTCGGGGGCAAAGCCCCCGTGGGTGCCACGCCCAAGCCTTACTTGGGCGTGCGGTCGCCGGCGCCGACTCTGTAACGATGCTACAGTCTCCGGAAAGTCCCGGTTTGGAGTGCGGCCTTCAGGCCGTATCTTGGATTGGCGGCGTGACCGCGAGGATACGGGCTAAAGCCCGCAGTCCAAACGGGCACCCTCGTGAGATGGGCTTTCCGCAACAGGAACTACATAGCTCTGCAATCATCGTCCCGGCGCGGGCCGTGCCAATGACGCCGCGTACGGTGAGGAAGACGGAGCAGGCCCATGCGATCACGCCACCACCGATGCAGGGTCGGTTGGGGCAAGAGAACCAGGGACGAGGATGGGCGAGGGCAGACGGATGGGCGGTCTTGCCGGCGGTCCGGTTCGCCAAAGCGCCCATACTGTGTCAGGTGTCAGGGGCGCGGGATTGGTCCAGTATTGAGATGAGGAAGGGGTTGGTGCGGCGCTCTTCGCCGATGGTGGTGGGCTCGCCGTGGCCGGGGTAGACGCAGGTGTCGTCGGGGAGGGCGAAGAGGCGGGTGCGGATGCTCTCGATGAGCTGCTGGTAGCGTCCGCCGGGGAAGTCGGTGCGGCCGATGCCGCCGGCGAAGAGGGTGTCGCCGCTGAAGAGGATGGACGGCCGGCCGGCCAGGCGGATGAGGATTGAGATGCCGCCGGGCGTGTGGCCGGGGGTGTGGAGCATCTGAAGCGTTTCGGGGCCGAGGGAGAGGGGGTCGCCGTCGGCCAGGAGGCGGTCGGGCTCGCACGGCTCGTAGGGGATGCCGACGAGCGAGGCGAGGGCGGCGCCCGCGTCGCGGAGCATTGGGGCGTCGGCCTCGTGGACGCAGACCTGGGCGTCCGGGAAGGCCCGCTTGAGCGCCGCGAGGGCCTCGGTGTGGTCTATGTGGCCGTGGGTGAGGATGATGTAGCGTGGCGTGAGCTTGCGGTGGCGGAGCTGTTCGATGATCAGGTCGGCGTCGCCGCCGGGGTCAATCACGGCGGCCTCGGGCCACTCCTCTGGGGCGAGGAGGTAGCAGCAGGCCTGGAGGGGGCCGACGCTGAGGGGGAAGATGCGCATTGGGGGTCCTTCTGGTTTCTTCCTCAATCGTCCTCGTCCCTCGTCCTCGTCCCTCGTCCTCGGCTCTTCTCCCCACTCGAATGGAATCGAGGACGAGGACGAGGGACGAGGACGAGGACGATTAGAAGAGGCCGTTCAAGTGGGGGCGGGCACGGGCTCTGGGGTTTGCTTCAAGGAGGCGAGGTAGAGTCCGAGGATGAGCTTGACGTCGCAGGGGGGCTTGTCCTCCCAGAGGCCGATGATGCGGCGCTCGCGCTCGGCGCTGGCGGCGGAGTCGGAGGCGTGGGCGGCGTTGCGCATGAGGTCGTCGCCGTAGACTGAGCGGACGGACCCCGCCTTGGCCTCGCGGGGGTTGGTGGTGCCGAGTCGGTCGCGGATTTTCTCGATGGCCTTCTCGCCGTGGTAGAGGAGTGCGAGGCATTTTTCGGCGCCGGGCATGTGGCGCTCGCCTGGGCTTGAGAGCTTGGCGGGGTTCCGGCCGGTCATGTACTCGACGATGCTGTTGAACTCGTGCTCGGCGTTGTAGACCTTGAGGATGTCGCCGACCCGCTCGATGGCGTCGGCGGGGATGTCGAAGTCGAATGCCTTGCGGAGGCTCTCGGCGGCGCGGCGGGCGACGTTGGTGCGGAGCTTCTGGGTGAAGATCGCGCGGAGTGGGCCGTAGAACTCCTCGGCCTGCGCCACGCTGAGGTGGAGCACCCTTGCTCCGACGATGAAGAGCCCGGTGCGGGCGAACATGTCCACGATGTTCCCCGGGCGCGCGGAGCCTGGGCGGAAGTTGTCGGGCTTGAGGATGACGAGGGTGGTCTCGGGCCGGGCGTCGGGCGGGAGCTTGACGGCGTGGGTGACGATGCCGCCGTCGCGGTCGGCGAAGTCGGCGAGAAGGCGCAGGTGGTCGGGCATCGCCCTGGGGTCGGTGCAGATGAGGCAGGCGGGCTCGAAGTAGTGGACCCTTCCGTCGCGGTCGAGCACGTAGTCGCCGTGGGTGCCGCGGATGGTGTCGCCGCGCGGGGCGCGGCTGATGGGGCCGACGATGTTGTTGAGGGCCTGGGCGGCGTTCTCGCCGCGGAAGAGCAGGAGCATGGTGCGGTTGGAGATGCCGAGGCGGTTGTTGGGGCGCAGGTAGGCGTCGCAGTAGTCGAGCAGGGTCTCCTTGACGGGCGACTGTATGTCCTGCCGGGCGAGGAGGTCCTTGTAGCGGTCCACGAACTCGTCGCTGGGGGCCATCATGCGGGCCGCCTCGACCTCGAGGTTGGCGGAGAGGAGGCGGCTGATGATGCCGCCGGTGCGGCTCTTCAGCAGGCTGTAGGGGGTGATGAGCGCGTAGGCGAGTTCCACGGCCATCGCGACGTCCTTGAACGGCTCAGCGGGAGTTCCCGTCAAGTATTCTAGCAACGTGGCTTGGGAGTGTCAAACGCCCGCGAAGCGGCGACTATGGCCCCTAATCCTGGCGGCTGCCTTCGTCTTCGGTCGTCGTCGTCCTCGTCGTCGTCCTCGTCGTCGAATCGGGAAGAGAACTGCCGCCAGAGATTCGACGACGACGACGAGGACGACGACGAGCACGAGAAGAGGGGAAATCAGGTGGTTACAGGAATTGGGGGCCATACTCCAACGTGGCAGCACTGGCCGAGCAACGCCGTGGTCTGGTCCGCGGTCTCGTTCAGGAGCTCGACGCGGAAGTGCCGCACGCCGAGGTGTCGCAGGCGCAGGATGTCCGCCGCCGCGGAGCGGGGGGCGGACTGGTAGACGGTGTTCCTGCACGCGGCGTCGGCAAGGACGGGGTGCGCCTCGCCCTTGCGGTCGCGGAGTTCTACGTGGAGCCGGCAGGGGCTCAGTCCTGTGGGCGGGGCCTCCGTGCTGTGGGCGGGGCCTCCGTGCTGTGGGCGGGGCCTCCGTGCCCCGCGGCAGAGACGCCCCGCCCGCTGAAGAGGGCGCGCGGCGAAGAGGCAGTGCTGCGTGTGGAACATCGCCACGTGCTGGTGGAGCACCACCTCGATGCGGCCAGGGGGCACGCGGCGGAGCATGGCCTCGAGGTGCCCGCCGGCCACGTCGAGGCCGGGCGCGAGGCGGTCGAGGCCGAGGGAGAGGAGGAGGTTGGCCGCGAGGTCGTTCGCCGCGTTGAGCGAGAAGTCGCCCACGAGCGTGGGGCGTGGCTCCTGCCCCCTGAAGAAGGCCAGCGCCGCCAGGTTCCGAACGAGGATGGCGTCGGGGCGGGCCGCCGCCAGCACCCGCAGGGAATCATCCTCGCCCGGCTTGATGATGCGCAGGGTGGCGAGGCCCACGGGCACGCCGGCCGCCCGCGCCCGCGCCACGGCCTGCTCGGCCTCGCCAGGCTCGGCCAGGTCGCAGTAGACCATCCCCACCTTGGCCGCCCCCGATGGCTGCCGACAGGCGAGCACCGCTTCCAACTGCGGCAGGCTCCGCACCAGCACCGATATTCCACCCACTTCAGCCCCCTCTCCCAGAGGGCTGGTCTTCGCCCACATCTCGAGGGCCGGCCCCGGAGCGGCGCGGCCTCCCTCTCCGGCCGCTCCGCTGGGACGCAAAGCGGCATCTGCGATGCCGCACTCCACAGTCCTCCCGTTTCGTTGAGAGGAGGATATGGAGTGCGGTGACGAAGTCACCGCTTTGGCTTCCCGCGGAGCGGGCAGAGGGGCGCTGCTTGCGACATTGTGGGCGAAGATCAGCCCGGAGAGAGAGGGAGCGAGGCGCAGGGCGTCGAGGGCGTTCGGTTCCGCGATGGGGTGCCTTGCGGCGGCCTCGCGCTGTTGACACAGGCCCTCCACAGCTCGGCGGCGCAGGGCGTTGAGGACGCTCTTGGGCGCCATCACGGGGTCGAGGCGCTCGGCCTCGAGCGCGCCGAGCGCGAAGGGCGTGCCGCCCAGCCGCCCCAGTTGCTCGCGCAACACGTCCAGCGTGAGCGGGTGCTTGTCGGCGAGTTCCAGCGGGCGGTCCCCGATGGCCGTGGCCTCGTGGCCGGCGGCGTCGGCGAAGGCCACGCGGAGCGGCTCGCCGAGCGCCGCGTGAACTCGGACGTTCACGGGCTGCGGGCGGGCCACCGCGTCGCGGGCATAGGTGGCCGCGAGGCGTTGGCGCACCTCGGGGTCATCGGTCTTCCACACGATGCTGCCGACGGCTACGGCCCTCAGACGCACGTCGCCTCTTCGGAAGACGAGGACGACGCGGCCCGGCTGCCCCGTGGCCGGCTCGACGGCCACGACCCGTCCGCCTTCCTCGGCCTCCTCGTCGCCGCCGGCGTCGAAGACCACGCCGTCGCCTGGCTTCACCCGTGCTCCTGGCGCGAGGGCGACGGCCACACCGCGAGGCGTCGTGCCCACCACCTCGCCCAGGCGGAGGCCGCGGCCCTTCGGGGAGCGGCCGACGACCAGGCTCTGGTGGTCAACCCCATCGAGAAAGCCGGTTGTGAAGCCGCGCGAGAAGCCCAGCGCGAGCTCCTCCTCCTGGCCGGGCGGGAGCCGGAACGGCCTGCGGTCCACGGCGGCGTCAATCGCCGCGCGATAGGCGCGGACCGCCGCGGCCACGTAGTCGGCGCCCTTCAGCCGCCCCTCGATCTTGAGGCCGCGCACGCCCAGCGCGGCCAGCTCCGCGATCCGCTCGTGGGCCGCGAGGTCCTGCGGGCTGAGCGGGTGGCGGCACTCGCCCGTGTCCACGGCCTTCCCATCCGCCAGAAATTGGTAAGGCAGCCGGCAGGCCTGCGCGCACAGGCCGCGGTTCGCGCTCCGCCCGCCCAGGGCCAGGCTCGCGAGGCACTGCCCGCTGACCGAGATGCAGAGCGCCCCGTGGACGAAGACCTCCAGTTCAACCTGGGTGGCCGCCGCGATGTGGCGAATGTCGGCGAGGGACAGCTCGCGTGCCAGGATCACCCGCTGCACCCCCAGGCCGCGCACCAGTTCGATCCCGCGCGCCTCCGTCAGCGTCATCTGCGTCGAGGCATGGATGGGCAGGCCGGGTGCCAGCCGCCGAGCGAGCCGCACCAGGCCGAGGTCCTGCACGATCACCGCGTCGGCCCCCGCCTCCGCGATGGCCCTCAGCCGCTCCACGGCCACGGCGAGCTCATCCGCGAACACCAGCGTGTTCAGCGTCACGTACCCCTTCACGTTCCGATCGTGAAGGTATCCGATAACCCTGGGCAGTTCCTCGGCCGCGAAGTTTGCCGCCCTCAGCCGCGCGTTGAAGTCCCGCAGCCCGAAGTACACCGCATCCGCCCCGTTGGCGGCCGCGGCGCGCAGCGCCGCCCAATCCCCAGCGGGGGCAAGGAGCTCCGGCGCCGCATCCTGTCCTGGCCTCGCAGCCATTCCGTCACCTCACGCAACCTCTACTATCACACCACGCAGGCCACGAAACGGCCGCCCGCGATTCAGCTCCTTGCCGCCAGGAACCGCCTGAAGGACGAGACATTTACCTCTGCAAGAGGGACCTAAGGCGGCCTGTGGCCGCAACCAAAGGGGAGGATTGGATGGGTGGATGAATGGATGATTGTCTGACACCCATCCACCCATCCACTCATCCATTCATCCCCCAACATGCGCGCAAAGCGCGCACAAGTGACGACGGAACAATCTAACGCGCGGGCGCTCAGTCACCCTATCGCGTCCGTACGCCGGGCGGTGGCACCGTTTTGGCGATCCGGACGCATCCCTGGCCGTCATCGCGTCCGTACGCCGGGGGGGTGGCACCCTCAAGCGTCCTCGCTTGAGGGTGGCTTTCGGGGCAGCCCCCGTCCACACAGGCGTCCCCTTGGCGCAGCGCGGCGTGGAAGGATAATTGCAGAGTCATATGACTCTGCAATTATGGCCAGAACCCCTATTATCAGCCGCGCATGGGCGGTTCAGCACTTGCCGCTCTCGGGCTGTCTGCCTCCCCGTCGCGCCCGTCGCGCGGCATCCTGGGCAGCCCGGGCACCTGGCGTCTGAGACGCGCCACGCCCCTGGCCCCGCAGCCTTTGCGGGTGAGGCGCCGATCGTGTAGAATCGTGACGCCGCTTCAGCCGAATGGCACAGGAGTTCGTAGTGCGGCCTTCAGGCCGTGTCGCGCCCTCAAGACACGGGCTGAAGCCCGCACTACAAACCCTTGCCGCTGAAACGCCATGGATTGCGGATGGACGGCCTCTGGCACCCCGTGAGCGGAGCATGCCTGCGTGCGCTTCTTGAGAACGCCTGCCACCATCGTCGCCACTCTGGGCTTCGTTCTCGTGGGGGCGATGGCGCGGCCGCTCCTGGTCTACCCCAGGCGTGTGAAGTCGCTGACCGCCTCGGACGGCACGCGCGTGACGGTGGAGATCACGCACGAGGTGAACTGCTTCGAGTGCCTCACCCTCGGCGTGGCGGCGAGGTGGTACAAGGGCTATGGACTGTCCGTGCGCCTCGCGCGGCCGGACGGCACGACACGGGTCGTGGACGCCCTCTCGGATGACCTGGGCAGTGAGTCGGAGGCCCGCCCCGAGGTGGTGGAGATGCGGGAGGGCGACCGCCTGGTCCTCTCTGCCCCAGGCGGCAGCGCCACGGTGGACGTCCCGACGGGCAAGCTGACAGAGGAGGAATAGCGGCGATGCCCAAGGGCGAGAAGGAAGCCTATGGCCCCCAGTGGGCGAAGGCCAAGAAGCTCTGCCGCCTGTGCACCTATGGCGAGTGCCCGAAGGGAAAACCCGACTGCCTCGTCGAGGGCTGCGGCGAGGTCCCATTCCTCCAGCGCCACGAGGGCTTCCGCCTGCGCCCCGACGCCCTGAGGCCCGGCAAGACCGTTGTCCTCTACGAGGCGCCGCCAGCGACGACGCGCGACGACGAAGAGGTGCCCTTCTGACAGGTGTGTTCGCGAATCGCCTGGGCTCCGCATGAGGGGCGCGCCGGTCCTGGAGAACCATTCCACAGTTGTTCAACTGTGGAATGGTTCTCCAGGAGGCGCCACGCGGCGCGCGGTGTAGCGTGGGCGGGAGCAATGCGGATGAAGCCAGAGGATTAGGAGCTTCGGAATTCATCATTCATCATTCGACTTGTCCGCAGCCCCAGCTACGCCTGTGTGAGGCAACTTCAGCCACGGGGGGACTTCGTCTTGGGCTTCGGGAGGGCGGGGCTTGTGCCGAAGGGCAAAAGCCAATCCCCCCTGGCCCCGCACGCCTCGTGTGCGGACTGGGGGGATGGCGAAACAGGGGCAGACCTGAGCGACGGGGCAGTTCTTCAGCCCCTTCAGGGGCGGTCGGCCGTGGGGGGCGTCTGGCCCCCGGGCTGTACGGGGCCACACGTTCGATAGGCGTGGGGGCGGATGCTCTTGACTCAGCGGCTCCACTTCGTACAATCCCTCCGGAGCCGCCACCGCCGCTTGGCGAACCCCGCTCGCGAACAAGGCGCGAGGGCAGGCACTGGAGAACTTAAGGATTGGAGGCGTGACAGCCCAACCCCGGGTCGAACGCTTGCCGGCACAGGCTGCGGGGCTGACGGATCACGTCTGGCCATTAGAGAATGGGTCAAGTTCCCAGCGGTGCCTCCACTCGACTCCAGTTAGCCCTCCTATGACATCAGGCAGAAAGGAGGTGGCATAGAATGCTGAACGCCCGGGCTGCCGCGAATTTCAACGGAAGCCGGGACAATCCCTCTGGTGGAACCCGAGGAAGGAGGGAACAATTGAGATTTGAAGACTTGACGCCGCCACCGCTCCCCCGGATTTCAGTCGGCATGATGTTCGTCGCCCTCATGACAGGTTGTGCACCCACGAGAGCTTACCTTGTTGATCGTGGGCGCGACGCGGCTGACATCTTCACGATCGCCGCAGGGATGGGTCTTGGTGGAAGAGTACGCATCGGCCCAGTTCATCCAGGTGTAATCTACTGTCTGGGCGACATCGGGCTATACGCCGGGGACATCGTCGAGTGCAGTGGCGGCCCATGCAACCATTGGGCCACAAGGGAGTCGATCGGCTCGAGTCGGGAGCAGATGTACCCACGCACCCTCCCGGCGTCAAAGCGCACTGGACGCCTTGAATCAAAGAGCTACATTGCAGAATCCAGCTCTGTTCCGTTCATCACGACTGAGTTTGAACCGTTCGACAGTTCGTATCCAAGCTTCCCGCACCCATACTGGACTCAATGCGAGGTACAGTTCGGCCTCTTGGTTTCCGTGCGCAGCGGGCTGAATCCCGGGGAGTTGCTCGACTTCGTCCTCGGGTGGACGACGATAGACGTCTTCGGGGACGATGTCGGAGCAGGGAAATGAGGGGTTCGCTGGCACCCACACATAGCGCTAGGCCGGGCTACGAAGTGGGCATCTTGGCGGGCCTCAGGAGGCGGCCCGAGAAGGTGCAACCGGAGCCATATGTGGTTGTGGCCACTGGCCTTATGCTCGGACAAGGAGCGCGTTGCCCTTGATTTCAAGATGACCAACTCCCGGCGCGCAGTTGGGGATCTTGGTGGTGATCTTGACCCCGCCTCAGGCGCTCACCCCCCGGGGCGCACGGGTGAGCGTCTGGCGGGTCGAGGAGCAAGGACATCGCAGACGATCGCTTGAAGCGGATGAGCCTTTCTTCACTTATTCCCCTCCGCTCATCTGCTTGGCGAGACGAGGGTTCGCGTGTATCTGAGAGCGAGAAGACCCGGCCACAAGGTCTTCCCCCGCGTCGCCATCCCCCCAGGCCGCACACGAAGCGTGTGGAGCGAGGTGCAAACGGGCGTCCGCCCTGGGGATCTGTATTCCTCTTCGAGGAAGGGGAGCCTCTTGTGAAGACAAAGGCTGAATCGCCCCGCCCGCACACGATAGCGGCACAGCCGTTTGCACCTGGCCTCGCACGCTTCGTGCGTGGGCCGGGGCGGTGGCGCCCAAGCCAACGACTTTGCCCAGCCGGAGCCGCGCGCATCGCCAAAGCGCTCATACTGGGTCAAACGGCCGCGCGCAGGTGAACGAGTATGGTGGGAATGCCCCGGAAGCCTCCGGATCGCCAAAGCGCCCGTAGTGGATCAGGGATCTGGTACCGCATGCCCGATCTGCCTATCGAGAGGTCGCTCCCCATTCACTCGCAGACAAGATGGTCCCTGCCAGGATCCAGAGCTCGGGCTGGAAATGTCACG
>Ga0194112_10004438_pt1 | contig 19202 bp, 19 predicted proteins | sample TA2MahC400mmetaG_FD_146191 | JGI IMG/M metagenome (GOLD analysis project Ga0194112, IMG submission 146191) | Freshwater microbial communities from Lake Tanganyika, Tanzania - TA2015016 Mahale Deep Cast 400m | ecosystem: Environmental > Aquatic > Freshwater > Lake | place: Tanzania: Lake... | reverse complement strand
ACATCGGCCAGGCGTATCTGTAACGCTCAGAGCGGCTTCGGGCTGGGCCGGCCGTCCTCGACGACGAAGCTGGCGAGGGTCGAAATGCCCGAGTCCGCTTTTTTCTCGCTGTCGATGACGCGCAGGTGCGCCAGGCAGCGCTTTTCGCCCAGTTCCAGCGTCACGTAGCCGCGCTTCTCGCTGCTGGCGAAGCGCACGTGCGGATTCTCCGCGCGCAGGACATCCAGGCGGGACTGCAGCGGCCCCTGTGACGTGATCGAGGTGGTGCAGAACTCCGTGGCGACGACCGGGGATTGCTCGTTGTCGAAATCGATCTTGAGATCGGCGACGCAGTTGAAATGGATGTCCCCGCCGATCACCAGCGGGTTGGCCGGTCTGCGCTCGGCGACGGCCTGCAGCAGCCGGCTGCGCGCCGCCGGGTAGCCGTCCCAGCCGTCGGTCCAGAACTGGCGCTCCGGGCCAGGCTTGCGGTCCGCCTGCGCCATAAGCAGCGCCTGGGCGACGATGTTCCAGCGCGCCTTCGATCTCGAAAACCCCGCGTAAAGCCACCTCTCCTGCGCCTCGCCGAGCAGGCTGCGCTTCGGCTCGAGGCGCGGCGGGCAATGCAGGTCGTCCACGACGTTGGCGCCGCCGCGGAGATAACGCGGACAGGCCTGGTGGTCGCGGTACTGCCGGCCGTCGAGCACGTGGAAGCAGGCCAGCGTGCCGAAGTCGTGCCGGCCGTGGAGCCGCATGTGCGGCCCGTCCGGCCGCGCGCCAGCGCGCAGCGGCATGTGTTCCCAGTAGGCCTGGTAGGCGGCGGCGCGGCGGGCGAGGAAATTCGGGTCGAGATCCTCCGAGCGGTCGTTGGCGTAGTCGTTGTCCACCTCGTGGTCGTCCCAGGTGACGAGCCAGGGAAAGGCGGCGTGGCAGCGCTGCAGGTCGGGGTCGGACTTGTAGCGGGCATAGCGGTTGCGGTACTGCTCGAGCGTGGTGGGTTCCGGCGCCTCGTGCTTGCGGACGTGGCGCACGCCCCAGGAGGATTCGTAGATGTAGTCGCCGAGGAAGACGACCAGGTCGAGGTCCTCCGCGGCCATGTGGCGGTGGGCGGCGTAGAAGCCCTGCTCGTACTGCTGGCAGGAGGCGAAGGCGAGGCGCAGGCGGTCGGCCGGACTGCCGGCTGCGGGTGCCGTGCGCGTGCGGCCGACCGGGCTGACGGCCCCGCCAGCCATGAAGCGGTACCAGTACCAGCGCACCGGCTCCAGGCCGTCCGCCTCGACATGCACGCTGTGGGCATGGCGCGCCTCGGCGCGGGCGCTGCCCTGCCGGACGATGTCGCGGAAGCCCTCGTCGCGCGCGACCTCCCAGCGCACCGCGATGTCCGCCGGCGGCAGGCCGCCGCCCTCGAGCGGATCAGGGGCGAGGCGCGTCCACAGCACGACACCGTCGGGCAGGGGCGCGCCCGAGGCGACGCCGAGCGAGAAGGGGTCGGCGCTGAAGGCGGGAGAGGCCCACAGGCGCGGCGCCGCCAGGGCCAGCGACGAGGCGAGCAGGAAGCGGCGGCGATCGAGCCCCATCAGATCTTCCTTTCCCGGCCGGCCCAGTACGGCTCGCGCAGCTCGCGCTTGAGCGTCTTGCCGGCGGCGCTGCGCGGAAAGTCGTCCAGGATCGTCACCGCGGAGACGCGCTGGTAGCGCGCGCCGACGCGCGCGTTGATCCAGTCGCGCAGTTCGTCCGCGGACGCCGCGCCCGGCGCGCGCAGCACCACGGCGGCGAGCGGCGTTTCGCCCCATTTCTCGTCCGGCACGCCGAACACCGCCGCCTCGCGCACGGCCGGGTGGCGCGCGACGATTTCCTCGATGTCGCGCGGATAGACCTTGACCCCGCCCGAATCGATCATGTCCTTCTTGCGGTCGACGAGATAGAGGAAGCCCTCGTCGTCGAGGTAGCCCATGTCGCCGCTGTGGAGCCAGCCCTCGCGCACGGCCTGGGCGGTGAGGTCGGGCCGCTTGTAGTAGCCGGTCATCAGCATCGGGCCGCGGCCGACGATCTCGCCCGTCTCGCCCGTGGCCGCGTCGGTGCCGTCCTCGCGCACGATGCGGATGTGGTTGAAGGGCATCGGCACGCCGACCGAGCCGGCCTTGCGCACGGCGTCGTTGCGGTCGAGGATGGTGACGAAGCCCTCGGTGAGGCCGTAGAGCTCGTGGAAGCGCCCCGGCAGGTCGCGGTTGAGGCGGTCCTTGCATTCCTGCATGAGCGGCGCGCCGAGCGACACCAGGCACCGCAGCGAGGCCAGCTTCACCGGCGCGTAGGCCGGGTCGTTGAGCAGCGCCACCACCTGCGCCGGCACCAGCATGACGTGCGTGACTTTTTCGCGCGCGATGGTCTCGATCATGCGTCCGGCGTCGAAGGCCCGCTGCAGGATGTAGGTGCCGCCCAGGTAGAAGCTCGGCATCAGGGTGACGAAGGCGCCGTTGAAGACGATGGCCCCGCTGTGCAGCGCGACCGACTCGGGCGTCATGCGCCAGGCCGCGCCCAGCATCAGGCAGTACATCGAGCGGATGAAGTGGGTGTGCACGATGCCCTTGGGCAGGCCGGTGGTGCCCGAGGTGTACATGATGTTGTAGGGCGCGTCGGGCCCGACCGCGGCGGGCGTGAAGCGGTCGGCCGCGGCGGCGGTGAGGGATGCGTAGTCACCAAACTGCGCGCCGTGCCGCGGCGACTGACTTTTCGTCAGCAGCAGGCGCCCCGGCAGCAGCGGCGCCAGCGCCTCGGGGATCCGTTCCAGCACCGGCAGCATGGCCTCGTTGCTGACGAGGCAGCGCGCGTCCGAATCGGCGAGCAGGCTGGCCAGCCCCGCCGGCAGCAGCAGGGGCGAGAGCGGCACGAGGACGGCGCCGATCGAGGGCACCGCCCAGTAGAGATCGAGCAGCTCGCGGCAGTTGGGCAGCACCGTGGCGACCTTGTCGCCCGGGCCGATGCCGAGGCCGCGCAGCACGTTGGCGCAGCGGGCGACGCGGCCGGCGAACTCGGCCCAGGTGTAGCGCTCGTCCTCGAAGACCACCGCCAGTCCCTGCGGGCGGTAGAAGGCGTTGCGATTGACCAGCGTGGCCAGTTCGAGCATGGCTTTTCCTCCGATACAATCGCCGCATTATGCCTTCGGTCATCGACTACGAACACGGCATCAGCGCCATCGACTCCGGCTTCGGCCGGCCGCTGCTGGATGCCATCCACCTGATCGTCGAGGACGGCCGCGCCGCCCTGGTCGACACCGCCACCAACGCCTCGCTGCCCCTCGTGCTGGCGGCGCTGGCGGCGAAGGGGCTGGCGCCGGAGCAGGTCGACTATGTCATCCTCACCCACATCCACCTCGACCACGCCGGCGGCGCCGGCGCCCTCATGCGGGCGCTGCCGAATGCGCGCCTGACGGTGCATCCGCGCGGCGCGCGCCACATGGCCGACCCGGCGCGGCTGGTCGCCGGCACCGCCGCCGTTTACGGCGAGGCCCGGGCCCGCGCGATGTACGGCGACATCCTGCCCGTTCCCGCCGCACGCATCCTGGAGACGCCCGAGGGCGCGACGCTCCGCCTCGGCGGGCGGACGCTCGCCTTCCTCGACACGCCGGGCCACGCGCGCCACCACGTCTGCATCCACGACAGCCGCTCCGGCCACGTCTTCGCCGGCGACATGTTCGGCCTCTCCTACCGCGAGCTCGACGCAGGCGGCCGCCAGTTCGTCTTCCCCACCACCACGCCGACGCAGTTCGAGCCGGCCGCCATGCACGCCTCGATCGACCGCCTGCTCGCCCTGCGGCCGGGGGCGATCTACGTCACCCACTACGGCCGGCTGCGCGACGTGGCGCGCCTGGGCGCCGACCTGCATCGCCTCATCGACGCCCATGTCGCGGCGGCGCAGCAACACCGCGATGCCGGCGAGGAACGCCCCGCGCGCATCCGCACCGCGCTGACGGAAATCCTCCTCGATGAAGCGCGGCGACAGGGCTGGACGCTGGCGCCGGAGGCCCTGCTCGGGCTGATGGCGAACGACATCGCGCTCAACGCGCAGGGCCTCGTCGCCTGGCTCGACAGCGGCGCGTGAACGGATTTTCCGGGGCGCGCCGAAGGGCGCCGCAAGCGACACCCGCGCAAAAAAATTCCCATCTCCCTCTGAAAAATGATTGACAAATCGTTTCGGCATGAGCATGCTTCGCTCCATTCTTGCTGTACGCAGCAAGGAGATTCGAGGTGTTTTCAGTCGTAAACACATATTTCAGGAGGTAACGAGATGGCCACCGCCAAGAAAGCAAAGAAGCCCGCTGCTAAGAAGCCCGCTGCTAAGAAGCCTGTCAAGAAAGCGGCCCCGAAGAAAGCCGCCGCCAAGAAGCCGGCTGCCAAGAAGCCCGCCAAGAAAGCCGCCCCGAAGAAAGCCGCCGCCAAGAAGCCGGCGAAGAAAGCCGCTGCGAAGAAGCCCGCGGCCAAGCGCAAGCCCAATCCCGCCTTCATGAAGCCGATGACCCCGAGCGGCGTGCTCTCCGCCGTGGTCGGCGCGATGGCCCAGCCGCGCACCGAGATCACCAAGAAGATCTGGGATTACATCAAGAAGAACAAGCTGCAGAACGCCATCAACAAGCGCATGATCGATGCGGACGAGAAGCTCAAGGCCATCTTCGGTGGCAAGGGCCAGGTCTCGATGTTCGAGATGACCAAGCTCGTCAACAAGCACCTGAAGTAAGCGCAAGCGCTTCCCTGAACGCCCTTCCTCCGGCCGGAGGAAGGGCGTTTTGTTTTCAGGCCCTATAGCGCAAGCGAACCGGGCTCATCCACCCACTCCGAAAGCACGCTTCCCGCACGGACGGGATCCTCCTGCCACACCTTCAGCAGCCGCCGCGCGGCTTCCCGCCAGTGCGCCTGTCCGTCGCGGCAGGCGAGGCGCAGGTCGGCATCGTCTCCCGCCCTGCGCCAGGCCGAGTAGGCCGACCACAGGCGCGGAAAGAGGCTGCGGCGCAGCCCCTCGAAGTTGGCGAAATAGAAATGCAGCGAGGCCGAGGCGCCGCTTTCGAGCAGCGCGGGCAGGGTCGACAGGCAGTCGGCCAGGTTGTCGCGCACGGCGCGGGCGAGCAGTTCGGCGCGCCGTTCGGACAGCCCGGCCAGCATTTTGCGCCACTCAGGGCCGAGCAACGACTCTGCCAGGCCCTCGCCGATCTCGTGCAGGATCAGGGTTTCCCCTTCCGCCGCCGCCATGCGCGCCAGGGCGGCCTCGGCGTCGCCGGGGAAGCCGTAGGCCTCCAGCGCCGCCTTGAGCGCGCCATCGGCCTGTTTGACGCCCCAGATCTCGGTTTTCTCCCACAACCAGCGGCGCAGCGCGTCCAGGCGCAGGAAGACCATGCCGCCGCGCAGGGCCGCCGGCGGGGCGAACAGGTCGCGCGCGTGCTCGCGCTCCGACACCAGCACCTCGAGGCCGTGCCGGGTTTCGCGCCGCGCCAGTTCGCCGAGGAAGAAGTGCGGCTTGCCCCAGCGGCCGAGGCCGCCCGAGTAGACCATTCCCAGCGGCGCCAGCCGGGCGTTGATGGCGGCGTTGTCGAAGGGATCGAGGGCGCCGCCGCCGAGGGGCAGCGGGCGGAAGTCGGCTTCCTCCAGGTCGTTCCAGCGTGTCTCGCGCGCGGCGATCCATGCGCCCAACTCGGCCTGGGGCAGCGGCCGGGCAAGGGGAATGTCGCGTTCCCAGCGGAACAACTCGCGCATCGCCAGCAGATAGTTGCACATCGTCATGTCGCGCGCGTGGCGCGCGTCGGCGATGTCGCAGTTGGCCTGGACGGCCCGCCTCAGTTCCTCCAGGTCCGCCATACCCGCGGCTAGGCTCAGTCGTCGCCGAGTTCGGGCTGCGGCTCGCGCACCTGCGAGAGCAGGTCCTCGGCCTGCAGCTCGTTGTCGGCGAAGACGGTCTTCACGCTGCAGCCCTCGCTGAGGGCGAACTCGCGGCGCAGCGCCTTGGCGCGGGCGGAGGCCGCCTTGAAGGCGTCGTGGCTCTCGATCTTTTCGAGGCGGCGGATGGGGGTCTCGAAGACCTTGTAGAGGTAGTAGGGCATGTCAGTCGATGTAGCTCTTGCGTGAACGACGGGAGCCGGGACGGCTCTTCTGGATGACGACGCCGCGCACCGCCTCGAGTCCGGCGAGCGCGGCATCCGCGTAGCGCGGGTTGAGCGGATGCAGCCACCAGCCTCCCGCCCGGTTGACCAGTTGGCGCAGGATCGGTTCGCCGTCATGGTCGGCGACGACGTAGCTGCCGTCGCGCGCCAGGCCCTCGGGCTCGACGACGATGATCTCGCCTTCGGCGAACTCCGGCAGCATGCTGTCGCCGAGCACCATGAGGGCGAAGGGCTCGGCGCTTTCGCAGGCGTCCAGCGCGGCGTCCTGCCGCGGCGCGACCGGCACGACGGGAATGGTCTTGCGTTGCATGGAGGCATGTTAAGGGCTGGCGCCGCGCCGGGCGAGCAGAACGCATTGATGCCGCAGCGAGCGGAATTTATGTCGCCGTGGCGACCAATTGCGCCGCGGGAAAACCCTGCAGCGCGAGGGCCTTTACCGCGCCGTCGACGAAGGCCTCCGGCCCGGCGAGGTAGATGTCGAAAGCGGCGAGGTCGGCATGGTCCTGAGCCAGGCGGTCGACGACGGCCTGCGCGTCGCCCGCCGTGATGGCCGCGTAGCGGAAATTGTCCAGCGCCTCGGCCCAGGAACGGCAGAGGTTGGCGAGGTAGTGGCCGGACGGTCCGCAGGCGTGCCAGTAGAGATGCAGCCGTTCCGCGCGGTCGAGCGACATGGCGTGCTCGACGAGGCCCTTGATCGGCGCGAAGCCGGCCTCGGAGGCGACGAAGAGGATCGGCCGCGGCGAGTCCGCGCGCAGCACGAACTCGCCCCAGGGGCCGAGGACGGTGACCGCGTCGCCGGGGCCGAGCACGTCGTAGACCTGCCGGGCGAAGTCGTCCTGCGCATCGCGCGCGACGTGGAAATGCAGGTTGCGGTCGTCGCAGGGGCAGCTGGCGACGGACAGTTGCGTCGAGGCGCCGCCGGCGGTGAGGGTCACGCTCTGTCCGGCGAGGAAGCGCAGGCGGTTGTTGCGCGGCGTCTGCAGGTGCAGCAGGCGCATGTCGTCGCCGAGCGGCTGCAGCGCCTTGACGCGCGCCACGATCTGCTGCTGCGGGATGTCGCCGGCGCTGCCGGTCTCGAGCGCCTCCACCACCAGGTCGGAGACCGCCGCGTGGCAGCAGAGCAGGGTGTAGCCCAGGTCCTTCTCCGCTTCCGACAGCACGTAGTCGTGCGGCCGCACCTTTCTCACCTCGCCCGACACCACGCGCGCCTTGCACAGGCCGCAGTTGCCGTTGCTGCAGCCGTAGTTCACCGCCAGCCCCGCCTTGAGGGCGGACTCCAGCAGCGTGTCGGCGCCCTCGACGAAGAAGTCGTGGCCGCTGGGGCGCAGGGTGACGTGGGCGGACATGACGCGGAGCATATCATCCATGACGTCGAGCGTATTCGGCGCCGTCGCGCCGAGGATTTCCGCCAGCTGCGCGTCGAGGAATTCGCCCAGCGCCGCCATGTCAGGCTGCGCTTCCCGTTCGCGGATGCGGTCGCGCACCGCCTCCATCATGGCGTGGTAGCGCTGCAGGTGGGCGCGCAGGTCGGCCAGCTCCGCGCTCTGCTCGTAGAGGCGCTGCGAGAGTATCTCCTGGCTCGGCAGCAGGCGCTCGCGCACGCGCTTGCCGAAGGCGCGCTCCTTGATCTGCATGACCTGTTCGAAGCCGCCGTCCTCTTCCAGCCGGATGTCCGGGTAGAGGCGCAGCAGATCGTCGGCCGACACCATGCCGTCGAAGGACGGCAGCTCGCCGCTGCGGATCTTCAGTTGCAGCGTGACGCGTGTCGTGCCGGCCAGCCGCGCGGCACGCGAAAGCGGGAGGAGCCGGGACATGGTTTCAGGATAGCAGCACTACGGCCGCGAAAGAAAGGCGTCCACCGCGCCGGCCAGGCCGGGCGACTCCGCCTCGGCGAACTCGTAGCGGGCGCGCACCACCGGCTTGTGCGCCTGGACCAGCGCCGCGAGGTCGATCGGCGTGGCGGAGACGACCAGGTCGGCCGGCGTCGCGTTAATGGCCTGGCGCAGGGCGTCGAGTTGCTCGCGGGAGTAGCCGGTCGCCGGCAGCACCTCGCCGATGTGCGGGTAGCGCGTGTAGAGGCTGCGGATGGCCGGCCCGGCGAAGGGCCGCGGGTCGACGATTGTCGCCCCGGCGCGCAGGGCGGCGAGGTGGCCGGCGCCCCAGGGCATGCCGCCGTGGGTCAGCGTCGGGCCGTCCTCCACCACCAGCACGCGGCGGCCGCGCACGGCGGCCTCGTCGTCGAGGCGCACCGGCGAGGCGGCGCGAACGATCCGGGCGCGCGGGTTGATGGCGCGGGCGGCCTCCTCGACGTGACGCATGTCGGCGGGCGCCGCGGCGTCGCTCTTGGCGACCACCACCACGTCGGCCATGCGCAGCACCGCCTCGCCCGGGTGGTGGCTCGTCTCGTGGCCGGGGCGCAGCGGATCGACCAGCACGATGTGCAGGTCGGGCCGCAGGAAGGGGAAGTCGTTGTTGCCGCCGTCCCAGAGGATGAGGTCGGCCTCGCTCTCCGCGGCGGCAACGATGCGTTCGTAGTCGACGCCGGCGAAGACGACGTTGCCGCAGGCGAGGTGCGGCTCGTATTCCTCGCGCTCCTCGACGGTGCATTCCGCCGCGTCGAGGTCGGCGCGCGCGGCGAAGCGCTGCACCGCCTGGCGTCCCAGGTCGCCGTAGGGCATCGGGTGGCGCAGCACCGCGACGCGGCGGCCTTTGGCTTTCAGCAGGCCGGAGAGGTAGCGCGCCGTCTGCGACTTGCCGCAGCCGGTGCGCACCGCCGAGACGGCGACGACCGGCACCTTGGCCTGGATCTGCGTGCGCGCCGGGCCGAGCAGGCTGAAGTCGGCGCCCGCCGCCAGTGCCTTCGAGGCCAGATGCATCACCTGGGCGTGCGGCACGTCGCTGTAGGCGAACACGACCTCGTCGATGCGCCGCTCGCGCAGGATCGATTCGAGATCGGCCTCGTCGAGGATCGGGATGCCCTCCGGGTAGCGCGGGCCGGCCAGCTCGGGCGGGTAGCGGCGCCCGGCGATGCCGGGGATTTGCGCGGCGGTGAAGGCCACCACCTCGACCGCGAGATCGTCGCGGTAGACGAGGTTGAAGTTGTGGAAGTCGCGCCCGGCGGCGCCGAGGATGAGAATCCGGCGCGCGCTCACTTGCGGAACAGGCACTCGGCGTTGCGCCAGGCGATCATCTCGGCGACGTCCTTCGGCAGTGCGGCGAGCCAGTCGCGGTAGCCATTCATGATCGAGGCGTACTGGGACCAGACGATCTTCACCTTCGGGTTGTGGGCGAAGATGATGTCCACCGCCGCGTCGTCGGAATGGGCGTGCAGGTAGAGGTGGTGGGCGACGGCGAAGTCGACGGTCTTCTTGACCCATTCCGTCTTCGCGTCGTTGCCGAAGAGGTGGAACTCGCCGATGCCCTGGTAGTAGCCGCGCTTGTGCTCGGATTCGATCAGCGCGTAGATCTTCGGGTCGTTGAACCAGGAATAACGGTCGGGTTGGACGATATAGGGCCGGATGAAGGGCACCACCCAGACGTCCTTCGGCTTCGCCTCGTACAGCGCCCGCGTGCCGTCGTTGGGCCGGCTGTTGGCCAGTATCCCGGTGATGCGGTTGTCGCGGAAGAGCTTCAGCACGGTGTCGAGTGGATACGGCCCCTGCGCCGCCTCGACGTTGTAGTGCAGGTGGGCGTCGAACAGCGGCAGCGGCTCGGCCGCCTGGACACCCCAGGAAAAAGTCAGTCCCCACAGGACGGCGGCAAGGCGGGTTTTCATGGGCTCAATCCCTGAACTTCGGCTCCCGCTTTGCCCGCGCCGCCGTCATGGCCTCCGTCAGGTCGTCCGACATCAGCATGGCGGCGTTCCAGGTAGCGATGTAGTTCAGCCCGTCGGCCACCGAATGGTCGCGGGCGTAGTTGATCATCTCCTTGATGCCGCGGATCGACAGCGGCGATTTCTTGGCGATGACGGCGGCGATCTTCGCCACCTCGTGGAAGAGGGTGCCGGCGCTGGGGTAGCTGTGGTTCACCAGGCCGATCTCCTTCGCCTCGGTTCCGGCCACCGCGCGGCCGGTATAGGCCAGTTCGCGCACCATGCCTTCGCCGATCAGCTTCGGCAGGCGCTGCAGGGTGCCGACGTCGGCCGTCATGCCGACGTCGATCTCCTTGATGCTGAAGGTGGCGTCGTTGCAGCAGTAGCGCATGTCGCAGGCGCAGATGAGGTCCACGCCGCCGCCGATGCAGTGGCCGTGGATGGCCGCCAGCACCGGCTTGCGGCAGCGCTCCAGCGCGCTGAGGCTGTCCTGCAGGTCGAGGATCAGGCGGCGCAGTTTCTCGCGCATGCGGCCCTCGCAGTCGTCGGCGACGCCCTCGCTGACGCTGCCGAGCATGCCGAGGTCGATGCCGGAGGTGAAGCAGGGCCCGGCGCCGCGCAGCACGGCGACGCGGATCGACGATTCCTCGTCCACCCACTTGAAGGCCTCGCGCAGTTCCAGCCACATGCGCAGGTTCATGGCGTTGGCCTTCTCCGGCCGGTTCATCTCGACGGTGGCGACGGCGTCGGCCACTTCGATCTTGAGGGTTTCGTAGGTAGGGGTGTTCATGCGCGTCCTATGCTGAAAAAGTCGGGTAGTCGAGGTAGCCGCTGTGGCCGCCCAGGTAAAAGGTCTTGCTGTCCCAGGAGGCGATCTCCACGCCCTGGCGCAGGCGCGAGACGAGGTCGGGGTTGGAGATGAAGGGCTTGCCGATGGCGATCAGGTCGGCGCTGCCGGTCGCCAGCGCCGCTTCGGCCTTCTTGCCGGTGAAGCCGCCGCAGAGCATCAGGGCGTTGCTGAATTTGGCGCGAACCAGCCGCAGCAGCGCGTCGTCGGGATCGTGGATCCAGCTCGTCGATTGGTCGTAGACATGAAGATAGACGAGGCCGAGCTTCTGCAGTTCCTCCGCGAGATAGCCGTAGGTCGCCATCGGCTCGGGGTCGGGCTTCATGTCGTTGGCCTGGCCGTGCGGCGAGAGGCGGATGCCGGTGCGTTCCTTTCCGATGGCGGCGGCCACCTCGCGCGCGATCTCCAGGTGCAGGCGGCAGCGGTTCTCCAGCGAGCCGCCGTATTCGTCCCGGCGGTCGTTGAGATAGGGGCAGCGGAACTGGTCGAGCAGGTAGCCGTTGGCGCCGTGGATCTCGACGCCGTCGAAGCCGGCGGCGACGGCGTTCCTCGCCGCCTGCACGAACTCGCCGACGACGCCCTTCACTTCCGCCGTCGACAGCGCGCGCGGCGCCTCGCACTGCGTCAGCGACGCCTGCCCGGTGGCGCGGTCGAGCGCCATCGACTTGCCGTTGGCGGCGATGGTGCTCGGCCCCACCGGCGGCGCGTGGTCGTCGCGCAGGCTGCCGTGGCTGATGCGGCCGCAGTGCCAGAGCTGGGCGAAGATGCGCCCACCCTGCTTGTGCACTTCGTGGGTCACGGCGCGCCAGCCCGCTACCTGCTCCTCGGAATACAGGCCCGGCGTGAAGGCGTAGCCGCGCGCCTGCGGCGAGACCGGGATGCCTTCCGAAATGATCAGCCCGGCGTCGGCGCGCAGGCCGTAGTACTCCACCATCATCGGCGTCGGCGCGATGGCCGGGTTGGTGGCGCGGCAGCGCGTCATCGGCGCCATGGCGATGCGGTTGGGCAGTTGCAGCGCGCCCAGGGCGAAAGAGGAGAACAGCTTACCGTCAGTCATGACACTCCTTGGGAAAACCCCCTCTCCCCGCAAACGGGGAGAGGGTAGGGGAGAGGGGCAGGGCCTAAGAAATCCTCACGCCATCCTCGAATTTCTCGCCCGGGTCGAACGTGGCGTACGCCTCGGCCGGATAGAAGGCGCGGAAATCCGCCATCACCTTCTCGAAGGGAAAGTCCGACCAGCAGCCGTGGTCGCGCACGTATTCCATGTGGCGGCGGTTCTTCGCGTCGTATTCCTGGAAGATGGCGTGCGCGCGGCCGTCGAATTCCGTCGGCAGGACGTGGAAGCGCCGGCACAGCTCGATGTTGAAGGCCGGCGCCGCCTTGACCCATTGGCCGTCGAGATGAAGCACCGCGTAGCCGTGGTGCATGAACAGCGTCTTGCCGCCCATGAAGGCCTTCAGCTTTTCCGTGGTGAGATGGTTCTCGACGTCGGAGAGGCCGATCGCCGCGTGGATGCCGACTGCGCGCGCCGCGGCCGCGAGGAGGATGGCCTTGGGCAGGCAGTAGGCCGCCTTGGCCTGCAGCACGTTGCTGGCGACGTAGGGCGCCGGATCGAGGCTCATGGTGAACGGGTCGTAGCGCCAGCCGTCGCGCACGCGGTAGAAAAGCTTCACGGCCTTCTCGATGTCGCTCGTCGCGCCGGCGACGGTGTCCTGGGCGAAGCGTCGCACGGATGCCGTGCCGGAATCGATGAAGCGCGCGCTGGCGAGGTATTCCGGGCCGGGCTCGGGCCAGGCGCCGGGAGGGGTGTGGATCATGGCGGGATCGTTTGCCTGTTCAAACCATTTGAATGACTAGCTTCTTGCCGCAGGCATCCGCGTACCTGCGCAGCGTCGCCAGGGACGGGGAATGCTTGCGGCTGCCCAGGCTCGATTCGATGCGCGCCAGCACGGGTTGGGAGACACCCATGCGCGCGGCGACATCCTCCTGAGTCAGGCCGGCTTCCTTGCGCGCCTGCAGCAGCGCGGCGAGCGCCGCGAATTCATCCTCCAGCGCGTCGTAGGCTGCCCGGAAGGCGGGATCGGTCTTGCGCTTCCTCGCCGCGTGCGCCTTGGGATTGAAAGGCACCGGTTCGTAGCGGTCCTTGGATTGCGTTGTCTTAGCCATGCTGCACCTCCTTCAGGCGCTTGCGCGCCAACTTCAGTTCCTTCGCGGGAGTCTGTTGCGTCTTCTTGATGAAACCGTGCAGGATCACGATCCGTCGGCCCACCATGGCGCAGAAGAACGCCCGTCCTATGCCTTCCCGACCCTTGGCCCGGATCTCGAACAAGCCATCCCCGAATGGACGGGTGTAAGGCAAGCCAAGGTTCGGCCCGGATTCCACCATCTGTTCGGCAATGCGGGTGAAGCTGGCGTTGATGCCGGCCGGCCAGCCGCCTATCTCCGCCTGTACCGTGGCGTTGAAGAACTCGATGGTGTACGTCACAGCGGCAATATAGCATGCTTGCTATAGCTTGGCAACGCCGGTCTTAAGTGAGATTGCCGGCCGGAACGTCCGAACCTGAGGTGTTAGTCGAAGGCTGGTTCTCGGCCTTTGCTGTCGCTCGCGCTTATTCAACCAAACACAGCAATACAAGCGTCAGCGGTCATTCAAACGAGGACCACAATTGGTTGAATCGCCCCGGCTTCAGTAGACACTTTCGAGCCGTTGGAAATACTGCTGTTCGAACTGTACCGGAGAAAGGCCGTCTGCATAAGAGTGGCGGCGCTTCGGGTTGTAGAACATCTCGATGTAATCGAAGACATCCCGGCGCGCTGCTTCCCGGTCACGATAGGTCTTTCGCCGGATGCGCTCCCGCTTGAGCAACTGGAAGAAACTCTCGGCCACTGCGTTATCGTGACAGTTTCCGCGCCGGCTCATGCTGGGAACCAGGTTGTGGGTCTTCAGGAAGGACTGCCAGTCGTGACTGCTGAACTGGCTGCCCTGGTCCGAATGAACGATGACCGTTTGCTTCGGTTGCCGGCGCCACACCGCCATCAGCAGGGCGTTGAGCGCCAGTTCCCGATCCATGCGTGATTGCATGGACCAGCCGATCACCTGTCGTGAGAAGAGGTCGAGCACCACGGCCAGGTACAGCCAGCCCTCGTGGGTGCGGATGTAGGTGATGTCGGTCACCCACACCTGATTCGGAATGGAAACATCGAACTGTTGCTGGACATGGTTGGGGGCGACCACCGAGGGGCGGCCGTAGTGCTGACCTGGACGCCGCCGATAGCCTGTCTGGGAGCGCAGTGCCTCGCTACGCATGAGCCGATAGACACGATGCTTGCCGCAGGACTCGCCGACCTCATGCAGGTCGTCGGTGATCTTGCGATAGCCATAGACCCCGCCGCTCTCCAGCCAGAACTGCTTGATCAGGCCGGACAGACGCCGGTCTTCCTTGGTCCTCACGGACAGCGGTTCGGCCCTCCAGGCGTAGTAGCCGCTCGGATGTACCTGCATCATGCGGCACAGACGGCGCACCGGGTAGTGATCTTCTTGAGCCCGGACAAACGCGTACCTCACTGGGACTCCTTGGCAAAGTACGCTGCGGCCTTTTTTAGGATGTCCCGCTCCTCGGTGACACGCTTGAGCTCCGCCTTCAGCCGCCGGATCTCGGCGACCTGGCCATCCTCCTCAATCCGCTTCGACGCCGGCCGCGTGTAGCGCTTGAGCCATCCATACAGACTGTGCTGCGACACCCCCAGCCGGGTGGCCACGTCGGAAACCGAATAACCCCGCTCCGTAACCTGTTTGACCGCCTCGATCTTGAATTCTTCCGGATAACGATTGCCGCTCATGACACCTCCTTGATAGCCTCAAGTTTAAGGCTTCGAGGTGTCTACCAAAGCCGGGGCGATTCACACGGCTCGGGGTCGGTCAGGATGTCGTCGCGCACGAACACGTCCGCTCGGCCCGCGGAAAGCGGGCCGAGCCAGATCAGCGCGTGAGGGCGATCGCCCTCACGCGCAAGCAGAAGCCCTCGGCATCACTCCGATGCATCCTTTCTCCATATGCAGCCGATGCATGTGCGGCAATTCGATGATTTCACGGTCGTGGCAAGCCAGCACGACCGCGCTGTCGGCATCGCACAGGTCGCGCACCAGTCGCATGGTCTGCTGCCTGGATTCGGCATCCAGGTTGGCTGTCGGCTCGTCGAGAAGGAACAGCCGGGGATGCAGCACGCGCGCACGGGCCAGCGCCACCCGCTGCTTCTCTCCGCCGGAAAGCCTCTGAGCCGGCACGTCCAGAAGCGCCTCGACACCCGCCCAGGCGATGGCTTGGCGCACCAGCGCCTCGCGCTCGACATCTCGCATGCCGCGCGCCTTCAGGCCATAGGCGATGTTGTCGGCGATGCTGCCGCGGAACAGATAGGGATGTTGATGAACGTAGATCACCTTCTCGCGCAACCAGGCAGGGTAACTGCCGAGATCGACGGCCTTGCCCTCAAAACGGCAGGAGGCGATTTCGGCACCTTCGAGGCCGGACAGCACGCGCAGCAGCGTCGTCTTGCCCGAACCGTTCTCGCCGGTCAGAACATAGCTTTCCCCGGCAAGCAGTTCCAGACGGTCGATGTCCAGTATGCTGCGCGCGCCGTACGACTTGCGAATTCCCTCGACGGACAGCAGGGGGGCGCTCATCTCGTCCCACCCTCGCCCTGCGCAAATGCCAGCGCGAAATTGACGGCCAGCGCCACCAGCAGCAACACGAAGCCCAGCGCAATGCCCTGGGCAAATTCACCCTTGCTGGTCTCCAGCGCAATCGCCGTCGGGATATTGCGCGTCACCCCTGCGATGTTGCCGCCGACCATCAAAGAGCAGCCGATCTCGGAAACGATGCGGCCGAAGGCATTGAATACCGCAGCCATGACGCCGAAGCGCACCTCCAGAAGCGTCGTCCAGGCAACGCCCGCGCGCGAGGCTCCCAGGCTTATTGCCGTTTCCCGCACGCGCGCATCGGCACCCTGAACTGCCGAAATGGTAAACGCCACCAGTACGGGCAGGGCGATCAGTACCTGGCCGATGATCATCGCTTCCTGCGTGAACAGCAGCTTGAGCGAGCCGAAGATGCCTTGGCGTGAAAGCAGCAGGTAGAGAATCAGCCCGATCACAACCGTCGGGGAGGCCAGCAGGCCCTGCGTGACGATGATGATCGCCCTGCGGCCCGGAAAGGAAGCCGTCGCCAGGAAATAGCCAAGGGCAATCGCCGGCGGCGCGGCAATCAGCATCGCCAGGACGGACACGCGGAGGGAGATATAAATGATCTGCCAGAGCTCAGCGTCACCGCTGAACAGCAGGGCAAAAGCCTCTCGAGTCGTTGCCAGCCAATCCATGGGGGGATGATAGCCGATGCATCGTGAGTAATAAAAAAGCCCGGTTTCGTTTGAAACCGGGCTTTCGAGTAATTAGCCTGACGATGACCTACTTTCTCACGCGGGATGCGCAATATCATCGGCGCGGAGTCGTTTCACGGTCCTGTTCGGGATGGGAAGGGGTGGGGCCGACTCGCTATGGTCGTCAGGCTTGAGGGTTGCCTGGCCGCCGGGGGCGTCCAGGCGCATTCGGAAGAAGTAAGGGATTGCGGTTGTATCGGGCGCGCGCGCCCTGGTATTGCGCAAGGTTATAGGATCAAGCCGCACGGGCAATTAGTACGCGTTAGCTTAACGTGTTACCACGCTTCCACACCGCGCCTATCAACGTCCTGGTCTTGGACGACCCTTCAGGGAGGTCGAGCCTCCGGGAGATCTCATCTTCAGGCAAGTTTCCCGCTTAGATGCTTTCAGCGGTTATCTCTTCCGCACATAGCTACCCGGCGATGCGACTGGCGTCACAACCGGTACACCAGAGGTGCGTCCACTCCGGTCCTCTCGTACTAGGAGCAGCCCCCGTCAAATCTCCAACGCCCACTGCAGATAGGGACCAAACTGTCTCACGACGTTTTAAACCCAGCTCACGTACCACTTTAAATGGCGAACAGCCATACCCTTGGGACCGGCTACAGCCCCAGGATGTGATGAGCCGACATCGAGGTGCCAAACGACTCCGTCGATATGAACTCTTGGGAGTCATCAGCCTGTTATCCCCAGCGTACCTTTTATCCGTTGAGCGATGGCCCTTCCATACAGAACCACCGGATCACTTTGTCCTGCTTTCGCACCTGCTCGACTTGTCAGTCTCGCAGTCAAGCTCGCTTTTGCCAATGCACTATCAGTACGATGTCCGACCGTACCTAGCGAACCTTCGAACTCCTCCGTTACCCTTTGGGAGGAGACCGCCCCAGTCAAACTGCCTGCCATGCACGGTCCCCGACCCCGTTAAGGGGTCCAGGTTAGAACCTCAATGACACCAGGGTGGTATTTCAAGGACGGCTCCACCGGAACTAGCATCCCGGTTTCATAGCCTCCCACCTATCCTACACAAGTCTCATCAAAGTCCAATGCAAAGCTACAGTAAAGGTGCATGGGGTCTTTCCGTCTAGCAGCGGGGAGATTGCATCTTCACAAACACTTCAACTTCGCTGAGTCTCAGGAGGAGACAGTGTGGCCATCGTTACGCCATTCGTGCAGGTCGGAACTTACCCGACAAGGAATTTCGCTACCTTAGGACCGTTATAGTTACGGCCGCCGTTTACCGGGGCTTCGATCAAGAGCTTGCACCCCATCACTTAACCTTCCGGCACCGGGCAGGCGTCACACCCTATACGTCGGCTTTCGCCTTTGCAGAGTGCTGTGTTTTTATTAAACAGTCGCAGCCACCGATTCTCTGCGACCCCATCGGCCTTCGGATGTACTCCTACAGCCTACCGGGGCATACCTTCTCCCGAAGTTACGGTATCAATTTGCCGAGTTCCTTCTCCTGAGTTCTCTCAAGCGCCTTAGAATCTTCATCCTGCCCACCTGTGTCGGTTTGCGGTACGGTCTTCATGCAACTGAAGCTTAGAGGCTTTTCCTGGAAGCGGGGTCTCAGCGGCTTGGGGTCCCGAAGGACCTTGCGTCATCACGCCTCGGCTAAGCCCAGCGGATTTGCCTGCCGGGCACGCCTACACGCTTGAACCGGGACATCCAACGCCCGGCCCACCTAACCTTCTCCGTCCCCCCATCGCATTGCATAAAGGTACAGGACTATTAACCTGTTTCCCATCGACTACGCCTTTCGGCCTCGCCTTAGGGGCCGACTCACCCTGCGCCGATGAACGTTGCGCAGGAAACCTTGGGCTTTCGGCGAGCGGGCCTTTCACCCGCTTTATCGCTACTCATGTCAGCATTCGCACTTCCGATACCTCCAGCAAGGGTCACCCCCCACCTTCAACGGCCTACGGAACGCTCTCCTACCATCAGCACACTCCTTTTACTTCACTTCTTCATCCACCTCACTATCGCACCACCCACCTCGACTTTAAGGAGGCGCAACTCATGAAGTGAAGTAAAAGGAGCATGCTGATCCGCGATTTCGGTGCACAGTTTGAGCCCCGTTACATTTTCCGCGCAGGACGACTCGACCAGTGAGCTATTACGCTTTCTTTAAAGGGTGGCTGCTTCTAAGCCAACCTCCTGGCTGTCTAAGCCTTCCCACCTCGTTTCCCACTTAACTGTGTCTTGGGGACCTTAATCGGCGGTCTGGGTTGTTTCCCTCTCGACAATGGACGTTAGCACCCACTGTCTGTCTGCCGTGCTCGCACTTTCCAGTATTCGGAGTTTGCTATGGCGCGGTAAGTCGCAATGACCCCCGCAACCATTACAGTGCTCTACCCCCGGAAGTGATACACGACGCGCTACCTAAATAGCTTTCGGAGAGAACCAGCTATCTCCAGATTTGTTTGGCCTTTCACCCCTACCCACAGCTCATCCCCTACCTTTTCAACGGTAGTGGGTTCGGCCCTCCAGCTGGTGTTACCCAACCTTCAGCCTGGCCATGGGTAGATCATCTGGTTTCGGGTCTACACCCAGCGACTAAATCGCCCTGTTCGGACTCGCTTTCGCTACGCCTCCCCTATCCGGTTAAGCTCGCCACTGAATGTAAGTCGCTGACCCATTATACAAAAGGTACGCAGTCACCCCTGCACGATGGACTCTCGATGAGTCCATCGTGCAGGTGCGCCTCCGGCTTGCCCGCTTCGCGGCCAACCCGAAGTCACCCTTACTCTGATGAACTCCATCAAGAATCTATTCCATAGAACTGTCTGTGCAGATCTATTTCTTTCTTAATTCTTTTGAGTCGCGCTTCGCGCTCCTCGAAAGAACCGAAAGCCCATTGTGCAGGGGCTCCCACTGTTTGTATGCATGCGGTTTCAGGATCTATTTCACTCCCCTCCCGGGGTTCTTTTCGCCTTTCCCTCACGGTACTGGTTCACTATCGGTCGATCACGAGTATTTAGCCTTGGA
>Ga0194112_10004436_pt1 | contig 19206 bp, 17 predicted proteins | sample TA2MahC400mmetaG_FD_146191 | JGI IMG/M metagenome (GOLD analysis project Ga0194112, IMG submission 146191) | Freshwater microbial communities from Lake Tanganyika, Tanzania - TA2015016 Mahale Deep Cast 400m | ecosystem: Environmental > Aquatic > Freshwater > Lake | place: Tanzania: Lake... | reverse complement strand
GGCCAGGGCCTCGGCGATGCGCCGACGGGCTTCGCGGCGGCGGAGAAATCCGGCCCGATGCTCTTCCCTTCCGAGAAGGATGTTCTCCTCGACCGTGAGATGAGGGGCGAGAGTGAGTTCCTGATAAATCATCGAGACCCCGCGGCGCCTCCCCTCGAGGGGTCCGGCGGGGTCGAAGGGGCGTCCGTCGAGCCTCATCTCGCCTTCGTCGGGGCGGACGGCCCCGCTCAGGACTTTCATCAAGGTGCTTTTTCCGGCCCCATTTTCCCCGAGGAGGGCGTGGACCTCGCCGGGACTCAGCTCGAAATCGACCTTGTCCAAGGCGGCCGTCGCCCCGAAGCGCTTGCTGACGGCCCGCATCTCGAGGGCCCAGACCGGGGCGGCGGGACGGGTCATCGTTCGAGGATCGAGAGGTCGGGGGAGAGGAGGATCCTGATTTCGTCCGTATCCATGTTCTCGGGGGTGGCCACGGCGACACCCGTGTCGACCAGGGGCGGGATCTCCTCGCCGCGAAGGTGCTGGACCATCATTTTGACGCCGAGATACCCCATCATGACCGGGTTCTGGAGGACGAGGCCTTGGAGATGCCCATCTCGAAGGGCTTGGACGAGCTTCGGCGAACTGTCGAAACCGACGAATTTCACCCGGCCGGCGAGCTTGGACTCCTGGAGGGCCCGGAGCGTTCCGAAGGTGCTCGATTCGTTGGGGCAGAAGATCCCCTCGACGTCGGGGAAGCGGCCGAGAAGGTTTTCGGCGAGCTGGTAGGCCGTCTCGGTCGTCGAGCCGGCGTATTGATCCTGGACGAGGAGGACGAGACCGGGGAACTCCGCCTTGACGGTCTCGAGAAATCCGCGCTCGCGCTCCATCGTCGAGGCCGAGCCCACCTGGTAGCGGATGAGGAAGATCCGTCCTTTTCCGCCCAGCAGGTCGCCCAGGCGGCGGGCCCCCAGGACGCCGCCGAGGCGATTGTCGGTCGCGACGAAGCTCACGTAATCCCCGCCTTGGAGGCCCGAGTCGATGACAATGACCGGGATTTCGTCCCTCATCGCTTCTTGGACCGGGCGGACGAGGGCCCGGTCGTCGAGCGGGGCGAGGACAATGCCGGCCACGCCCCGGTTGATGACGTCCTCGACGACGGTGATCTGTTGGGCCCGGTCGTCCTCTTTCTGGGGGCCCTTCCAGAGGATGTTCACCCCGAACTCCCGGGCCGCCCCCTCGGCTCCGGCGTGGATGGCTTTCCAGAATTCATGGGTCATCCCTTTCGGGATGACGGCGATCATGGGCGTTTCGCCGTCCCGGGAGGCGGCTCCACGCTCCGAACCGCGGCAGGCGGCGAGGCCGAAGGCCAAGACGAGGATCAGCCCTCCGGCGACGGCCGCGGTCGGGCCAGGGGAAGGCATGATTCGAGTATAGCCGGCCGGCCGAGGAGAGTCAAAAATAAAACCGGCGGCGCGGAGGAGGGACGTTCAGGCTTTCTTGAGAATCGGCATGCCCGTCTTGGCCGTTTCGACGACCGTGTATCCGGCGGGCACGGCTTCGAGGGCGCCCGGCTTGACCTCGCGGGCGAAGAAATAAATGACCTGTTGGCGTCCTCCCTTGAGGGTGACGCTCTTGGAGTGGAGGTAATAAACGGCACTTCTCGAGTTTTTGAATTCGTAGGCCATGGTCGCGCACCTCCCGAAGATTTGATTCGGTCGCTCAGGTTCCGGCGTTACTCTAATCCGAACCTCAAATCAAAGTCAACCCGCCCAATGGCCGCTCAATGGACGAACCCGACCGTCGGCGGGGCTTCGGCCGGAGGGATCTCGCCGAAGCTCGATTCGTACCGCTGGACGTTCGAGTTCAAGGCCTCGAGAAAGCGCTTGGCATGGGCCGGGCTGAGGATGAGCCGGGCGACGAGCTTGCCGGCCGGCCCGTCGGGAAAGATGAAGGCGAAATCGAATAGGAACTCCTCCCGGGAATGCCGGATCGCGGCCACGTTCGTGTACTGTCCCACGGCCACGGCCTCGTCGACCTTGATATCGATTTTCTTCTCATTCATCCCTAACTCCTTTTATTGCCCGGACAAAAAAATAAAAAAAAGCTTGCATTTCGAAAAATCGGGCCTTATAATGCCCTTGGCTTTCTTGCGCGGGCTGGAGAAAGCCCCCACCTTTTTGGTTCCCATCATCAACCCCCCTTTTGCTGACAACAGCCCGCACTTCCTCCTCCCCTATTTCTTGATATGGCCGGAGGCCGGCGCGTCGATCGGGGGGCCCTCGGGATAGGCCTCGATGACTTCCCGGGGGACTTCGAAGACGTTCCCCCAACCGCCGTACCGGTTGACGATCTCGGGCCTCGTCAGGCCGCGCCTCTTCCCTTTTTCGATGAGGTAGACGGGTCGGTTCCGCCTTTCGCCCGGCTCGACGATCATCAGGCCCTCGAAAGACAACTCGATCATCCGACCCGTCCGCATCTTGGCCAAGGTCCGCTCCTCGACCTCGACGAAATGGTCCCACGGATTCCCGCCGCGCTTGCGGTCGTAATTGTACTTGAACAGGCTTTCCAGGTTCTTGAAGGGACGGCGGGAATACGTCCCGGCCCCTTCCCGGACGATGAGGTAGACGGCCGCGTCCCGCCCCTTGACGTACTTGTCATCGAGATAGGCCAGGTTGTCCGCGTCCGGCCAGTTCCGGAATTCCCGTTCGATGCGGTCCAAGAGGCGGCGACTTTCCTGGAGCTCAAAGGGCCGAAGCCCGCCCTTCCTCATCTCGTCCTCCAAAGCCCGGAAACTCCGGGCGAGATAAAGGAAGGCGCTGTACAAATTCGTCCGCCGGTACGTCCGATGGTAATAGTCCGAAGCCGTTTCGGCCAGCCGGTGGAAGAGGCGGCAGGAAGCGGCGAAGGCCTCCGAGCTGAAAAGGATGGCCTGCTCCTGGTCGGTGAAGGCGTTGTTCCAGCCTCGAAAGTGATGGAAGCTGGATTCCGCGAGGTAAGCCGCCCGTCGTTCGAGCTCTGCGGACAGCTCGAAGACGGCTCCGCGCCGGTCGGCCCCGGCATATCCCGGCCGGTCGGCGGCCAGCTCGTCCGCCCTGTCCGGGCCGCCGGGAGCCGTCTCCGGGCCCGGGAAGGGAACGGGAACGCAGGCGGCGGACAATCCGGCCGCGATGAGCAGCAAACCCAACCGTCGTCTCAGGGTCATGGGAACCTCCTCTGTTCGACGTCCTTAGTGATAGCGCAGGTCGAGGAGCGAGTCAACTTGGATGGGCAGCCCCCTCCAACGGGGGCCGGGAAGGCCGGGCCGCCCGGCCTCACTTTCTCGGACAGGTTTGGCCTTCGCCCCGGGCCGAGGAGACAAAGGACTCCCCCGGCCGGGTTCGGCGCGGGGGAGTCCTTGAAAGGAGGGTCCGGAGAGGGCTCCTCAGCCCGTCTCCCTTTTCGCAACCTTGGCGTTGCCTTGGCTGGGTCCATCATCGGCCGCCCCGGCCGCCGAGACAATCCCCGCCACCGGTCATTGTCCCGGTGAATTTCCTCCGCTTTCCCTCACCCCGAGAGGGGGTCGAGGGGGGAGCCGCCGGGCCCGATTGAAACGGGGAGGCCAAGCCGATATAATTCCGGAAAGCCCATGGCCGACATTCTCGAGCTCCGCGATGTCCGGAAGGCGTTCCGGCAAGGGTTTCTCCTCCGATCCCGGGAGGTCCTGAAAGGGATCTCCTTTTCCGTCGGCGAGGGCGAAATTTTCGGATATCTCGGCCCGAACGGGGCCGGCAAGACGTCGACGATCAAGTGCGTCCTCGGGCTCCTCTTCCCCGACGGGGGGACGATCCGGATCGGCGGCCGTCCCCATCTCGAGACCCGGGCCAAAGCCGGCCTCGGGTTCTTGCCCGAGAATCCCTATTTCTACGACTATCTGACGGCGGCCGAGTTTCTCGATTTCTACGCCCAGCTTTTCGGCCTGCCGAAGTCCGAGCGGCGGGAGAGGGCCGCCCGTCTCCTCGGCCTGGTCGGCATGGAGAAGGCCGCCGGGCTTCAGCTCCGGAAATTTTCGCGGGGGATGCTCCAGCGGATCGGCCTGGCCCAGGCCCTGGTCAACGATCCGTCGTTCCTGATTCTCGACGAGCCCCTGGGCGGCCTCGACCCGCTCGGCCGCAAGGAAATCCGGGACATCATCCTCACCCTCAAGGAGGACGGAAAAACCGTCCTGTTCACCTCCCACATCCTCCAAGACATCGAAATGATCTGCGACCGGGTGGCGATCCTCATCGGCGGCCGGATCCACAGGCAGGGCCGCCTGGCCGATCTCGTCTCCGAGAACATCCTCTTCACCGAGCTGACGGTCTCGGGAATCGATCCGGCCGAGGTCGCCGGCCTCGGCCGGAGCCTGTCGGCCCAGGGCGGGCGGATCCTCCTCAAGGTCTTCGACGACGTCGGCCTCGAGTCCGTCCTGGACCTCGTCCGGGAGAGGAAAGGCACGATCCACGCCCTCATCCCCCGGGTCCAAACCTTGGAAGACATCTTCGTCGAAGCCGTGAAAAATCCATGACCATCGCCGTCATCGCCCGGAACACGTTCAAGGAGGCCGTCCGCGACCGGGTTCTTTACCTGCTTCTCTTCTTCGCCGCCTTGGCCATCGTCCTGTCCCGCGTCCTGGCCCTCCTGACCGTCGGCGACCGGGCCAAGGTCGTCAAGGACGTCGGCCTGGCCTCGATCTCCCTGTTCGGCGCCCTGATGGCCATCCTCATCGGCACCGGACTGGTCTACAAGGAGATCGACAAGCGGACGATTTTCACCCTGATTTCCAAGCCCATCCGGCGGTCCGAGTTCCTCCTCGGAAAGTACTTCGGCCTCCTCCTGACCCTGGCCGTCATGACCGCGGCCATGAGCGCCATTTTCCTCGTCCTCGTCTTCGCCCACACCCTGGCCTGGGAATTCCGGCTCCTCATCCCGATCCTCTTCATCTTCCTCGAGCTGGGCCTGCTCACGGCCGTGGCCATTCTCTTCTCCTCGTTCTCGACGCCGATCCTGAGCTCGCTCTACGCCCTGAGCTTCTTCCTCATCGGCCATTTCTCCTGGAGCTTGGAAACGCTCATCCAGAAGACCCCGCCGGGATGGGGCCGGACCGCCCTCCGGGCCGTCTATGCCGTCCTTCCCGACCTCGAGAATTTCAACCTCAAGACCGAGTTCGTCCACGGCCTGACCGTTCCTAGCTCGTTCTACGTGTACGCGCCGCTTTACGCCCTTGTCTACACAGGTTTCGTCCTCGCCCTGGCCGTTCTCGTTTTCCGCCGCCGGGATTTCATCTGAGGGATGAGAACATCCAAGCCCCTCCTCGCAGCGGCCGCCCTGGCCCTCCTGGCCGCCTCGGGCCTCAAGCTCCGGCTCGACACCGTGCCCCGCCAAAAGGTCCCCGGTTCGAGCGCCATCTATCTCCCGGCCGGGAAATTCCTCAAGGCGGCGACGTTCGGCTTCGGAAGCCTTCTGGCCGACGTCCTCTTCGTTTGGGCGATCCAGTATTACGGAGACCCGCGGATTCCGGACAAGTTCCTTCGCTTCGAGCACATCTTCTCCGTCATCGCCGAACTCGACCCCCGGTGGATCGACCCCTACGAGGTCGCCGCCCTGATCGCCCTCTACGACGCCCGCGACGTCGGACTGGCCCTCAAGATGTTCGAACTGGGCGCCGCCAAGAATCCGAACATGTGGATTTTTCCCTTCCAGGCCGGCCATTACGCCCAGCTCTATCTCAAGGATTATGCGCTGGCCAAATCGTATTATCGGCAGGCCATGGACCTTCCCGGGGCGCCGGCGATCGCCAGGCGGCTCTTCGCCAACGCCGCCTTTCAGACGATGGACCTCCGGACGGCCTGGGAATCCTGGTCCGAAATCCACGAGGCGGCCGAAGACCCGCAAATCCGCAAGATCGCCTCGAACCATCTCTACCGGATCAAGGCCGCGGTCGACCTCGACCGCCTGCGTCACGCCCTGGAGAAATACCGCGGACGCTACGGCCGCTGGCCGTCGGCCCTCGACCGGCTCGCCGCGGCCGGATTCCTCGAGGCGATCCCGACGGACTTCGACGGGCGGGACTACGTCTACGATCCGGCGACGGGTGAGGTCAGGACGGCCGTCATCCCATGGAAGCGATGACCCTCGTCTTCGTCGCCCTGTTCGGCCTGGCCTGGGGAAGCTTTCTCAACGTCGTCATCTTCCGCCTCCCCCGGGGATTGAACCTCATCCGCCCGCCTTCGGCCTGCCCGGCCTGCGGGGCTCGGGTCAAGCCCTACGATAATATCCCCGTCGCGGCCTTTCTTTGGCTGGGCGGGAAATGTCGAAGATGCCGGGCCCCCATCGGCTGGCATTACCCGGTCGTCGAGCTCTTGACCGCCCTGGCTTTTCTCATCCTGGCCCGGAAATTCGGCTTGGGCCTTTCCTTCGCCGCCGCGGCCCTGTTCGCCTCCGCCCTCATCGCCCTGGGGTTCATCGACGCCTTCCATCGGCTCCTGCCCGACGCGATCACCTTCCCCGGCTTCGGCCTCGGCTTGGCCTACGCCTTCCTCCGCCGGGACGGGATCGACATCGTCCAATCGCTTCTCGGGGCGGCCGTCGGGGCCGGATTCCTGCTGATCATCTACGGCGGCTATTGGCTGCTGCGGAAGAAAGAAGGCCTCGGCCTTGGGGACGTGACGATGATGCTCATGATCGGGTCTTTCCTGGGATGGCTCCAGGCCCTCCTGGTCATCGTCCTGGCCTCTCTGGCCGGGACGGTCGTCGGCCTGTCCCTGCTCAAGCTGAAGAAGGCCGGCCTTCAGTCCGCCCTGCCCTACGGAACATTTCTCGCTCCCGCGGCCTTCATCGCCTTGGTCTGGGGAGACGCCCTTCTCCGGGCCTATCTCTCGCTGTTCGGCCGTCAGTAGCGTTCCTGCCAGGACTTGACGACGAAGCCGGAGGTGTGGACGCCGTACTTCGTCCACGTCCCGAGAGACTCGTCGTAGTGGAGGCCGGCGTTCGAGCTCATGGAAATGTAATCGGCGACGATCGCTCCGTAAAAATCGGCGTTGGCCGACATGGCGAGGGTCGCCTCGGGGACATAGATCACCCCGAAGAAATCCGTATTCGAATTCATGGCCATGTCCAGGAAAGACGATGTCCCGAGAATGGCGAAAGCCCGCGGGTCGCGGGTCAGGTTGTTGATCGTGCTGTTGGAGGACATCCGAAAGGTCCCGTTGCCCAGGACGAGCTCGACCTCCGAGCCGGGAAGGATGTCGAGGGTCGTGTTGCTCGCCATGTTGAAATTTCCGTCGACGAACAGGATGACCTTCCCGCTGATCGTGACCTTGGAATTCGAGGCCATGGAGAAAGAGGTGTAGCGGCCGCTCTCGGTGATCGTCGTATGATACGTGTTGGTCCGAACGGCCAGCGCGCCCCGCTCGGTGAGGAGCGGGGGAATGAACGAGGGCATCACCTTGGGGGTTTCGAGGGCCGTTTTCGTCCCCGTGATCAGGGCATTGTTGGACAGCCTGATGACGAGCTCGGGGTCGCTCTGATGCCCCGTGCTCGCGTTCCCGTTGACCCTCGTGTTGTTCAGGAGGACGACGTCCCAGCGCTGGTCGGCGTTCGTTCCGACGTCGCCGTAGGTCCCCGGGTTCAAGGGGTCGTAGGGCCCGAGGCGGTTGTCGTAGCTGTCCGTATAGGCGTCCCCGTGGAGGTCGAATCCCTCGTCGCCGAAAATGCCGAAATCGAAATGGGACTTGAACCCGTGCTGGAGGACGACCCGGAGCGAACGGTCGACCGTCCGGCCGCCCGACCAAGGGACCCGGCCCGTCGTCTCGACGACGGGATTGTCGCTGGCCGGGTTGGAGACGACGATTTCGACCTCGCCCACGGCCGCGCCGCCGCTCGCCTGGATCCCGGAGAGGGTCAACCGACGGGCCAGAAGATCGCCCGGCCAGGTCGTGATGTCGCCGTGGTTGAGCTCCCAAATCGCCCGTTCGGCGCCCGCTTCGGCGAGGTTCAAGGCGGCCAGGACGAGGAAGTTTCTCTCGGTGACATGGTATGTCCCCGAAAGGCGCCAGAGGAGCGGGGCGAACAGGGCGAAAAGGACAAGCGTTCCGACGAGAGAGAAAACGAGGATGCTGCCCCTCTCGGATGGCTTCGGGGAAGGTCCGCGTCCGTCCATTCCACGGCCAAGATACGCCGGCGGGTCCCGCGGGCCAAGATCTTCGGCGATGATCGCCGCGAGGGAATCGTCGGGGGCCGGGGCTCCCCCCTCTCGAGCCGGAGGCTCCTCCCCGCCTCGGTCCGGGCGATCCCCCTCCCGGACGGATTATTTGTTCCGCAGCTTGAACCGGGAGTCGAGCATCCGGTCGAAGAAGCGGCTCCCCGCCCCTCGTTGCCGGACGGTGACCTGGGCGCCGATCGAGACGGCGGCCGCGAACCCGGAGCTCAAGGCCGTCCCGTTGTCGCCGTAGTAAGTGAAGGCCAGGCCCCGGATATTGTCGGCCAGGTACCGGCGGCTGCCCGGCTTCGCGCTCACCCCGGGTTTGGGATCGTAGATGCGCTCGAGCCGTCCTTCGGCGACGGCATAGACGATGTGATCGAGATGGGTTCCCAAAGGCTGGCTTGAATCTTCGATGATGATCCCATCGGCGTCGACCGCGGGGAGGCTCAGGACAAGGGCGTTCGCCGAAGAGGCGTATGTCTCCCCCCCCACCGTCCAGGAGGCGGCCACCCCGAAGGCGGCCTTGACGTCGCGGGAGAGGCAGGCGAAAGGATAGCGGCTTTCCTCGAGGGCGTCGCCGAAGGCGGCCTGATTGACGAAGACATGCTGCCCCTTCGTGTACATCGACAGGACGGCCAGGACGACGATCGACGAGATCGCCAATCCCAAAACAGCCTCCATGACGCTGATCCCGCGGCGCAATTCCGGCCTCCTATTTCTTGTCGATCCCGTTTCGGGTGATGAACGTCACGACGTCCTTCCGCATGGACCGGCCGTGGTAAAGCCAGGTGACGGCGACCGAGTACTTGACGATGTGGGAGGGTCCCGTCGGGGCGATGTTCTCGACCGACTGCGCCCCGGCCCCCTGCTGAAACTGGGACAGCTTGGGGTTCGTGAACGCCGGACCCAGGGCCAAGATGTCCGGGAACGCCAGGCTGCGAACGTGATCGACCTGCTCTTGGCAGATCTGGGTCGCCAGGGAAATCTGTTTCGTCCTGACCAGGGCCCCGAAACCGTAGACGAGGACGCTGATCAGGGTCAGGACGACGATCGCCAGGACGGCCATGGACAGGAGAACCTCGATGAGCGAGAAGCCGCCCGCCGCGCGCCCCGGCCGGAGCCAGGCCTTTTTTTCCCTTTTGGTCGGCGGATTCCGGCCCACGGTCTTTTTCTCCGTCCCAAGACATATCCTCTCCTCCGGACAGGGTCAATCACCTTTGCCGATGATTCCCGGGGGTGAGATCGGGGGGGTAAAAGGGGGGCGGGCCGCCGCGATCATCCGGCCGGCCGGTTGCCAAAAACGGGTCATTGTGGTAGTCATTGGGCCTATGCTCCAAGACCGGAAGAGGGCCTGGGCGACGATCCTCGCCGTTTCGGTCTTTTTCGGCGGTTTCGCCCTTCTGGCCGACCTCCCCGCCCTCCACCGCGGCTTTCTCTTCGCCGACCAGGCCGTCTATTACGCCATGGCCCAAAGCATCGTCTTCGACGGCGACCTCGAGTACACCTCCAAGGATCTCATCCGGTACCGGGAGGATTTTTGGGCCGGGCCGCTGGGGATCTTCCTCAAGCGGGTGAAAACGGCCGAGGGGGAGAAGCTCTTCTACTCGAAGTCGCTCGTCTATCCCCTCTTCGCCGCGCCGTTCGTCAGGGCCTTCGGCCCCAACGGACCGCTCGTCTTCCAGGCCGTCCTCCTGTTCCTTCTCCTGGCCATGGGCTTTTCCTATTTTTCCCTGGCCAACAGCCCCGGCCTCTCCCTGCTCCACGTCCTGACCTTTCTCCTGGCCTCGGTCGCGGGAGTCTATGCCTTCTGGATCGCCCCCGATTTTTTCAACCTCTTCTGCGTTTTCACGGTCCTTTTCCTCTGGCTCCACAAACGCCGGCGGAGAGAATCCGGGGCGGAGGACTCCGGCCCTCCGGAAGGGCGGCTCCATCGGTTTCTCCTCTCGGACGGGTCCGACTACGCCGCCGCCTTCGTGGCCGGGATCGCCGCCGCCTCCAAACCGCCGAATGTCGCCGTCCTGGGCCCCCTTCTCCTCTGGGCGCTCCTGCGGAAAAAATTCCTCAAGGCCGGCGGGCTCGCCCTGGCCTTCGCCCTGAGCCTCGGGCTCCTCTTCGGGGCCAACGTCCTTCTGACCGGCGAGTGGAACTACCAGGGAGGCGACCGGAAGAGCTTCGTCCCCCGCTCCGACCAGGGCTTTCCCCTCGAACGCCCGGAATGGACATTCGACTCCTCCCCGGGGAAGGTCATGTCGACCGATCAATACGGCCCGGCCGAGGCCATGCTCCCCGCCAAGTTCGTCCCGGTCAACCTGTTTTACTACGTCTTCGGCCGTTTCACGGGGATCGCCTGGTACTTTTTCCCGGCCCTACTGGCCCTGATCCTCTTCGCCCTCGGCCGGAAACGGCTCGAGCAATGGCTCCTTTTCGCCGCCGTCGCCGGGGAAATCCTCCTCTACGTCATTCTCATGCCCGACAATTACGGCGGGGGGGGAGGGTCGCTGGCCAACCGTTATTTTCTCGGGATTTACCCGATGTGCCTTTTCCTTCCGGGGATCAAGGTCCGGCGAAACCTGCTCCTCGTCTCCTGGGCCATGGCCTCCCTGTTCCTTTCCCCCATCCTCCTTTCTCCCCATCTCAGCTCGGCCCATCCGGCGACCCACGCCAAGCGTTTTCCCTACACCCTTCTCCCCGTCGAAATGACGAACATCAACAGCCTCCCGACGACGACCACGCCGAGCGCCTACCGGCAGCAGTGGGGCGACCCGGGCGATCCCCTTTATCACGACCGGTTCATCTATTTCCTCAACGACAACTACAATCCCAAGCATCCCAACGAGAACGGGTGGTGGACGCTGGGCGACCGCCGCTGCGACCTCATCCTCCGGACGTCGTTTCCGGTCGAAGAGGTCGTCTTCAAGCTCCTCAACAATCCCCGCCTCCAGAACGAGATCACGGTCGCGGTCGAAGGGAAGCGCCAAAAAGCCGTCCTCGGGTCCAACCTCTGGGGAACCCTGCGCTTCCCCGTCGGCGGAGGGTTCCGGGTCCGCCATTCCCACATGTACCGAATCCGGATCCGGGCGGCCAAAGGGGCCATGCCGCACTACGAGCACGACCGGACCGACGAGAAGCGCTGGCTGGGCGTGTTTTTCGAGCTCGTTCCCGTCCCGGCCGGGACGAAGTGAATGTGCGGCATCTGCGGTCTGGCCCGGACGCCGGACGCCCCCCCCTTCCCTCCCGGCCTCATCGGCCGGATGTGCCGGACGATCGTCCACCGCGGCCCCGACGACGAAGGGATATACACCGACGGCCTCATCGGGCTGGGAATCCGGCGGTTGAGCATCATCGACGTCGCCGGCGGGCACCAGCCCCTCTCGAACGAAGACGGGACGGTCTGGATCGCCTACAACGGCGAAGCCTACAATTTCGCCGAAGTCCGGGACGAGCTGGCCGGCCGCGGCCACGTCTTCCGGACCCGGTCCGACACGGAGACGATCGTCCACGCCTACGAGGAATGGGGCCTCGATTTCGTCCGCCGCTTCCGAGGGATGTTCGCCTTCGCCCTCTGGGACACGCGCGCGGAGCGGCTTTATCTCTTCCGCGACCGCATCGGGGTGAAGCCCCTCTATTACACCCGGCTTCCCGACGGGACCCTGGTCTTCGGCTCGGAGCTCAAGGCGATCCTCGCCCATCCCGGCGTCCGGCGGGAGGTCGACCCGGCCGCCCTCGACCTCTATCTGACGCTCGAATATGTCCCGGCCCCCCTCTCGATGTTCCAGGGGATCTTCAAGCTCCCGGCGGGGCATTATCTCGTCTATGACCGCGGCCGGGTCGAGATCCGTCCTTATTGGGACATCGTCCCGCCCGGGGACGGGGGAAACGAAGGGGCCAAGTCCTCCTCCCCGGCGGACCTCCAAGACGAGCTCTATTCTCTCCTCAGGGAGAGCGTCAAGCTCCGCCTCGTCAGCGACGTCCCCCTCGGCGCGTTCCTCAGCGGAGGAGTCGACTCCTCGACGATCGTCGGCCTGATGCGCGAGCTGGGGGCGGACCCCCTCCGGACCTTTTCCATCGGCTTCAAGGACCGGACCTACAACGAGCTGGCCCACGCCCGGCGGGTCGCCGACCGGTTCGAAACGGCCCACGAGGAATTCATCCTCGAACCCCGGGCCCTCGAGCTCACGGAGAAGCTCGTCGGCCATCTCGACGAGCCGCTGGGGGATTTCTCGATCTTTCCGACCTACCTCGTCTCCGAGATGGCCCGGCGCCATGTCACCGTCGCCCTGTCCGGCGACGGAGGGGACGAACTGTTCGCCGGCTACGAGCACTACCAGGCCCAAAAAGTCGCCCGCCGGTTCGGCGCGGCCGCGGCCGCGAGGATTCTCGGGAAGGCGACCGGCCGGCTGAAGCCTTCGGACAAGAAAAAAGGCGCCTGGAACAAGCTCCGGCGGTTCGTCCAGGGCTTCGACCACGACCCCGCCCACCGGCATTTCCGCTGGATGATGTTCCTCACCGAGAGGATGAAGCGGGAGCTCTACGCGCCGGCCTTCGCCGAAGCCCTCGGCGGCATCCGTCCCCTTCGCGGGCGCGAGCCCCTGGCCGGGCATTTCGCGGCCATGGAGGGCTTCGACCTAACGACCGGAGAGCTCTACCTCGACCTCAAGACCTACCTCGTCGACGACATCATGGTCAAGGTCGACCGGATGAGCATGGCCGTCTCCCTTGAAGCCCGCGAGCCGCTCCTCGACCACAAGCTCGTCGAGTTCGCCTTTCGCCTTCCCGGCCGGATGAAGCTCCGCGGCGGGACGACGAAATGGATTTTCAAGAAGGCCGTGGAGCGGCTCCTCCCAAAGGAAACGATCTACCGGCCGAAAGAGGGCTTCAGCATCCCCATCAAGCACTGGCTGAAGGAGGACCTCCGCGACCTCGTCCGGGACACCCTGAGCGAAAAGCGGCTCCGGGAGGGCGGGTTTTTCCAGCCCGCCGCCGTCGGCCGGATGATGGACAGCCACCTCGACGGCCGGGAAAATTTCAGCCACCAGCTCTGGGCGCTCTTCGTCTTCGAGGTCTGGCGCCGGACCTATCGCGTCGGCTGAAAGCTATCTCTTCTCAATCCGAAAAACGCGGGATTTGCCGGGACCGATTTTGAAGGCTTCGGCGACGGGCAGGCCCTCGACCCAGACAATGTCGTCGCCGGAGAGAAAAACGGCCCTCCGGCTCCGCTCCGAAGGGGGAACGCCCTTGGCCCGGAAGATTTCCTTGAGCTTCTTCCGGCCCGGCGCGCCGAGGGGCCGATAGAGGTCGCCCTCTCGCCGGCCGCGGACGGCGAGCGGAAAGGCGAGGCGGTCGGCGGCGAGAAAACATCTCCGGGAGTCGTCGAAAGGGGCGGCCTTCAACGCGGAATCCCGGATCCATCGGCCGAGATACCGGCCGCCCGTCTCGGGAATGACGAGTTCGGTCCGGCCGTCCCAAAGATATTCGAATGTTCTTCGCCCGGCGAGTTTTGCCGGCCGGCCCGTCGTCCGGGAAATCCACGGCCCCTCGCGGGCGACCTCATATCCGCCCGGCAACGGAACGGTCTGCCCGGATTTCAGCGCTCGGATTTTTTCGACATCGTCGAATGAAATGCGCCTCAGGTCGCCCTGAAGCGCTTCGAGGAACGCCCGCACGGCGCGCCGGGCCGTCCCCGCGGAAAGCCGGGAGAGGCGATCGGCGTCCAGGCGGGCGCCGGGTCCTTCCTTCCGCACAAGCCGCCTTGTTCGTCGGGCCAGGGCGGCTTCGAGAAGGCCTTCTTCCTCGCGGACGATGTCGGCCAGGCGGGCGAGCTTGGGGACTATCTTCGGTTCAAAGCGGCGTTCCAGGAGGGGGATGAGCTCCCGCCGGATGCGGTTCCGGAGAAAACGCCGGTCGCGGTTGGACTCGTCGGTTCGATAGGGAATCTTGAGGCGGCGGAGGCAGGCTTCGATTTCCGCCCGGCGGATCCCGAGGAGCGGCCGGATGATTCCCTCCTTCGAGGCGGGAGAGATGCCGCTGAGTCCCCGAGGTCCCGTCCCGCGGAAGAGCCGTAGGATGACGGTCTCGGCCTGGTCGTCGAGGGTATGGCCCGTCGCGATTTTCCCCGCCCCGGCGCGTTTCGCCGCGCGCCTCAGGAATTCGTAGCGGAGAATCCGGCCCGCCTCTTCGAGGTTGAGACCGAGGCGCCGGGCGTAGGAGGCGACCTTGCGCCTTCCGAGGAAGAACGGCACGCCCCAGTCCTTGGCCAAACGGCGGACGAAGGCGGCGTCCGCGTCGGCGCGTTTCCTGAGGCCGTGATGGACGTGGGCGACGGCGACCTCGAACTTGAACTCCGGCCGAAGAATGAGGAGAAGACGAAGGAGGGCGACCGAATCCGCGCCTCCCGAGCAGGCGACGAGGACCCGCTCGCCGGGTTCGATCATCCCCCCTCGGCTCACGGCCCGGCGGACCTTCCCTTCCAAATCCATTCTCTCCATGCGCTCCGCCGGCTTCATCTTAAAATGGCCGATGGAACGGGATCGGAATTCGGGACATGACCTGATTCTCCCGAATGGGAATTTTGTCCTCGACATTCCGTCCGCCAATCGGTCGGTTCGCATGGGCGCATGGATGACGATCGGGAATTGAAGGATTCATTCGACTCCGGGAAGACAAATAAAGACCGGGGAAAGAAATGGCGGCGCAGGGATTTGAACCCCGGACTCTGCGGATATGAGCCGCATGCTCTGACCACTGAGCTACGCCGCCGGAAGCGGGAAGATTTTATGCGAATCGTCCGTCCGAGTCAATTTATGATACCCTGTCGGCGTGACGAGCCGGGAGGTTTTGACGGCGATCTTTCGGGACAAATCCTGCCCCGAACGGATGGGCGTCTTCGAGTGGTTCTGGCAGGACACGCCGAAGGAATGGGAGCGGCAGGGACTTCCGCCGGGGGTGGACATCCCCGAACATTTCGACCTCGACGTCCGGGAAATCAAGGAGTCGATGTTCCGGACGACGGGCGATCCGGTCGAGGACGTCGTCGTCGAGGAAGACGAGGAGACCGTCGTCAAGCTCAACGGCTGGGGGGCCCGGCACCGGGAATGGAAGGATAAGCCGGGAACGCCGGAGCATCTCGGATTCGAGCTGACGAACGAGGAAGTCTGGAGAGCCAAGTACCGCGACCGGCTTCTCGGGGTCGACCGCCGCCGCTTTCCCGACTGGGACGGCCTCGTCCGAAACTATGCCGCCGCCGAATCCTCGGCCCGTTTCCGCGTTTTCCAACAAATGCTCGTCGTCGAGATCATGCGCCGGGCCATGGGGGACATCGTTTTCTGCGAATCGATGATCCTCCATCCCCGCTGGATCCATGACTTCTGCGGCGTCGTCACGGACATGATCATCGCCCACCTCGACCTCGCGATCCGTGAGGTCGGACGGCCCGACGGGATTTGGGCCTACGACGACATGGGGTACACAAAGGCCCCGTTTTTCTCCCCGGCCATGTACCGCGAGTTCATCTTTCCCTGTCACCGGCGGCTGGCCGGCTTCTGCCATGACCACGGCCTGCCGCTCATCCTCCACGCCTGCGGACGCATCCGCCCCTTCCTCGCCCACCTCGCCGAAGCCGGCCTGGATGCCCTCCACTCGATCGAGGCCAAGGCGGGGCAGGACGTCGCCGAATTCGCCGCGGCCGTCGCGGCCATGGGCCGGAAGATGGCCTTCGCCGGCAACATCGACGTCCGGGCCTTCGAGTCGAACGACCCGGCCGCCCTCAAGGCCGAGATCGTCCCCAAGCTTCGGGCCGTCCGCGAGGGCCGCATCCCCTACCTCTTCATGAGCGACCACTCGATCCCCAAGACGGTCCGCCTGGCGACCTACGAGCGCGCCCTGGAAATTTTCCGGGCGAACCACGGCTATTTCTGATCGCCAAAGGGCGGCCGGAGCTTGGCCGCCGATTTCCCTCAGGGACGGCGGATGCGCTCGAAGCCGCCGAGGCAGACGAACTCGAGCCGCTCCTCCTTCTCGATCTCATCGAGGAGGAGGTTGAGGCCCAGGGTGTCGCTGGCGATGTGGCCGGCGATGACGACGTTGAGGTTGGCTTTCTTGGCGTTGGCCAGGTGGTCCTCGCTGACATGCATGCAGACGAGCGTCGAAACGCCGCCGGCGGCGATCTTGTCGAAGATGTCCTTGGCCCCCTCCGTCCCCCCGGTCATGTCGACGAAGATCTTGCCGCAGGAATTCATCTCCGACCCGCTGACGACTTTGGGCGGGGCTTGGAGGCGGACGGAGCGCTCGTACTCGGGGATCCCCCGCAAGATCTTGACGAGGTCCTTGAGGAGACGGGGCTTTTCCTCCTCGAAAAGCCCGGCCAAGAAATGGGTCACGCAGTTGTCGGCCGGGGTGTGGAGGCAGACGAGGGGCAGGCCGAGGATCCGGGCGGCATCGACCTCCCGGGCGGCGTTGATCGGCAGAAGCCGGCGCTCGACCTCGCCGATGCGTTTTTCCATGAGCTGCTCGGCGACGCTGATCGTCACCCCGTACTTGGCCAGGAGGCGCGACTGGAGCTTCATGACCTCGTGAAGCCGGAGGAGGGCCGAACCCATGGGGTGGTGGGAGACGACGAGGTCGATCTTCCCCCCCTCCTCCTTGTTGAGGAGACGGGCGATGAGGAGTTCGCCGACCTCGATGTCGATCCCGGCCAGGACTATGCGGACGTCGGCCGCCGGGTCGCCGTTGAGAATCCGGCTGTCGGCGAAGGGATTGAAGAGGCGGTCGGGGTCGTAGAAAGCCTTCTCCTCGTCCTTGAGGTCCTTGTGCCTCTCGGCCTCCTCGGCCAGAAGCCGGGCGATCTCCTCCTCGCCCCGCAGGTCGCGGGCGATGCCGACCTCGACGGCTTTGCGGTACAGGCGCTCGAGCTTCATGTCGACCTCCTCCCCGGGTCATCGAGAGCTTCGGCCGGGCCGGATTGCCAGACGGCCTTGACGACCCGGAAAAGGACAAGGCCGCTCGCGACGAACACCGCCAGAAGCGCCGCGGCCAAGGCCCAGCGCCCGTAAAGGACATTGCCGACAAAAAACAGCGACGACCAGATGACGGCCACCCCCGTCGTCCAGCCCAGGAGGGCCAAGGGGAAATTCTCCCGGCCCGCGGCGGCGTCTTCCGGGATTCCGGCCTCGGCCCGGACCTTCCGCCAGCCGGGCCCGAACGGCCGGATTTTCCGGTAGAACTCGACCAGCGTCCGGCGGTCGGTCGGCGGCCCGAAAAAGGCGGTCGCCATCCAGCAGGCCGTCGTCACGGCAACCGTCAGGACAAGGGCGGCGTGGGTCGGCAGGACGAGGCCGGCCTTGCGCAGGACGAGGATCGCGACCGAGACGAGAAACGAGGAGACCATGGCCGCGACCTCGCACCAGGCGTTGACCCGCCACCAGAACCAGCGGACGAGGTAGAGAAGGCCCGTCCCGGCCCCGACCTGAAGGATGATGTCGAAGCTGTCCTTGGCCGTCTCGAGGACGAAGACGAGGCCTCCGGCGGCGAAGAAGAGGCCGACCGTGACCAGGCGCCCGACGAGGACGTAATGTTTTTCCCCGGCGTCCCGGCGGATGAAGCGCCGGTAGAAATCGTGGACGAGATAGGAGGCCCCCCAGTTGAGATGGGTCAGGTTGGTCGAGGAGTTGGCCGCGATGAGCCCGCCGATCATCAGACCGAAAAAGCCGACCGGAAGGAACTTCAGCATGGCCGGGTAGGCGATGTCGTGACCGACGAGGGCCGGATTGAGGCCGGGAAAGGCCTGTTCAATGTCGCCCAGGGTCGGGAAGACGATGATCGAGGCCAAGGCGACGAGAATCCAAGGCCAGGGCCGGAGGACGTAGTGGGCGACGTTGAAGAACAGGACCGCGCCCAGGGAATCCTTCTCGGATTTCGAGGCCAGCATCCGCTGGGCGATGTAGCTTCCCCCTCCCGGCTCCGCCCCCGGATACCAGACCGCCCACCATTGGACGGCCAGGGGCATGATGAACACGGCCAGGGCGATGTCCCAAGTGTTCTTGAAATCGGGCAGCATATTGAGGAAATTCAAGCCGCCCGGGCCGGTCTTGGCCTGGAGGGTCGCGACGAGCGTCCCGAGCCCCCCGACTTCGCGGACGGCGAAGAAGGCCGCGGCCAAGACGGCGGTCATCATGATGAAGAACTGGATCATGTCGATGACGAGAACGCCCCACAGGCCCGAGAAAGCGGCGAAGATGACGTTGAGGAGGCCGACGACGAAAAGCGTCTGCCAGCGCGGCAGGCCGAAGAGGACGGCCGCGATCTTGCAGGCGGCCAGGTTGACCGTGGCCATGATCATGCCGTTGAAGAACAGGCCGAGGTAGACCGAGCGGAAGCCGCGGACGACGCCGGCCGCTTTGCCTGAGTAGCGCAATTCGTAGAACTCGAGGTCGGTCAGGACGCCGGAACGACGCCACAGCCGGGCGTAGAAAAAGACCGTGGCCACCCCGGTCAGGGTGAAGGCCCACCAGACCCAGTTGCCGGCGACGCCGTTGCGGCGGACGATATCGGTGACGAGGTTGGGCGTGTCCGAACTGAAGGTCGTCGCGACCATCGACAACCCGGCCAGCCACCAGGGCACGGCCCGGCCGGAGGCGAAGAACTCGGAGGTGTTCTTCCCGGCCCGCCGCCCGTAGAAGAGGGCCGGGACGAAACAGACGAAGATCGAGAGGACGATGATCGCTCCGTCGATGAAGGTCAAGCGCATCGCGGCCTCCGTCTTCCCCTATTTCAGGACATCGAGGATATGTTTCGCCGGAGGGACGGCCCGGGCGCCGACCTCGGCGGCCTTCGCCGCCCGGCCGGCGCGGCGGAGGGCCAGGGCGCCGAAATAGGCTCCCGTCCCTCCGCGGTCGGTGAACTTCAGGGTGTAGTCCAGGACGGCCTGAAAGGCCGCCGCGGCTTTCTCTATTTCGCCCAGGCGGCCGTAGGCCAGCCCGAGGAGATAATCCTCCAGCCGGACGTCGGGATCGAAC
>Ga0194112_10004435_pt1 | contig 19206 bp, 13 predicted proteins | sample TA2MahC400mmetaG_FD_146191 | JGI IMG/M metagenome (GOLD analysis project Ga0194112, IMG submission 146191) | Freshwater microbial communities from Lake Tanganyika, Tanzania - TA2015016 Mahale Deep Cast 400m | ecosystem: Environmental > Aquatic > Freshwater > Lake | place: Tanzania: Lake... | reverse complement strand
AGCCGTAAGTATTTGGTAGCTCGAGACTTAGAGATTTCGCCCCCGGAATTGCTAAGTCCATGTGTACCAAGGACTTATGGATTTTCGGCCCGAGTAAATCGACAGCCCGTTTAGGCAGTCTTGTCCCCTCTGAAGGCGCCGCCGAATCGCTGAAAGCTATTTGGCGGGCCAGAGCGGCGATTGCAATCGAGTCGAACCCTATGATAGGATGAGGGTTATGAATCCACTTCTGCTCGCTGCCTGCGCCCTGATTGGCGCCCAGCCCGCCTTCGAGCCGACGGCCAACTACTCGGTCCAGACTATCGAGGGCTGGACCGTGCTGGTCCACAAGAAGCTCCTCGACGAGAAGAAGGAATTGGGCGAAAGGACGCTGAGACTGCTCGGCGCGAGACTCTACGACATCACGCGCGTGGTGCCCGCACCCGCGCTCGAGAAGCTGCGCAAGGTCCGTTTTTGGGTCGAGGAGAACCCAAAGGTCACATGCGCCTGCTATCACCCGTCGCGCGGCTGGCTGGCGGGCAACGGGTTCAACCCAGAGAAGGAGAAGTCGGTCGAGATTGGCGGCCCGACGAACTTCCTGGGCTGGGCCGAGTGCCAGCCGAACATGGTGCTCCACGAGCTGGCCCACGCCTACCACCACCAGGTGCTCGGCTACGACAACCCCGACATCAAGGCGGCGTTCAAGCGAGCCGTCGAGAGCAAGTCCTACGAATCCGTCCTCTACTACGGCGGCGGGAAGAAGCGGGCCTATGCGCTGAACAACGATCAGGAGTACTTCGCCGAGCTGTCCGAGGCGTACTTCGGCACAAACGACTTCTATCCCTTCGTGCGCCCCGAGGTCAAGGAGCACGACCCCGACATGTTCAAGGTGTTGAAGAAGCTCTGGGGGCAGTAGGGCGCGGCGTCTTGAAGAGTCCGACGCCACCCGCCCAGAGATCGCCCGTGGCGGGGTTGAAGCGGAGGAGGAGGGGCTTGACGTAGGGGAGGTCGCTCGTGATGTCGCGCCAGGTGGCGCCGCCGTCGGTGCTCTTGCACAGGCCGCTGACGGTGCCGGCGTAGAGCGTGTCGGGGCTGGCCTTGCTGGCGGCCAGGGCGTAGACCGCATAGTCGGCCAGGCCGCGGTTGATAAAGCGCCAGTGCTTGCCCTTGTCCTCGGTCTTGTAGGCCCCCGCCACGTCGCCGCCGAGATAGATCACGCCGTCGCGGGTTGGGTGGAAGGCGCACGACCAGAAGAAGCCGCCCCCGCCCCAGCCGACCGCCTTCCACGAACCTTCCGCCGCGAGACAGACAGGCGCCAGGAGTTGAAGGGCCAGGAACCAGCGGGCGATCATCGGTCTCCCCCCACGGAGGCGACGAGGAGGCGGAGCGACTCGTTCTCCGCGTCGCGGCTCTTGACGTTGGCGTCGTTCCAGCTCAGGACGATGTCGAGACTTGGGATGACGACCATGGCCCTGGGCCCGCCGTGGCCGAAGGCGCCGTAGGCGTCGGGCGGCGCGTCGCGCCAGTGGCGCAGGCCGGCGCGGTCCAGGCCATTGGTCCACCAGAGCCAACTGTAGCTGCCGAGGTGGTCGCACTGGTTGTCGGGCACTTGGGCCGAGCCGAGGGTGCGCTGGTCGGGGAGCATCTGGGCGGCCCGGCTCTTCGCACGGGGGAAGTCGCTGGGCAAGGGGCTGGACACGGCCATCGCCGCGAGCTTCTCGCCGAGGAGTTGTTTGTCGCCCCACTTGCCCTTGCGCAGGTAGAGAAGGCCGAAGCGGCAGAAGTCGCGGGGCGAGACGGCGAGGCGGCCCGGGCGGTCCTTGGCGCCAAAGGCCATGAACGTCGGCTGGTCCTCGCATTGCATCGGCTCTGTGAGGAGCGGGCGCAGCACCTTTTCGTCCACGGTGTCGTATGTCGCGCCGTAGACCTTGAGGAACAGCAGGTCCCAGAAGAGCGCGATCTGCCAGTCGTTGTAGCAGAAGGCCGTGCCCGGCTCCTCCATCGCGCCGTAGCACGAGGTCTGGTTGGCCAGGTGGCGCCAGGCGATCAGGCTGTCCTTGAACTTGAGGTGTTCGTTCAGTTGGGCGAGGCGGGGCTCGAGGAAGCGCACCTTGTCGTCGAGACTCTTGATCTTGCCGTCCTCGACGGCCTTGAAGAGGAAGTGACTGAACCAGGGCTTGCAGGCCGAGGCCACGTCGCCGCGCTTCGTCGCATCGCCCCAGGCGTAGACCATGTAGCCGTGGCGGGTGACACAGCCGCGGCCTCCGACAGCCTTGGCGAAAGCATCGAGCTTCGCCGCGTCCATGCCCACGCCGGCGGGCGGCTTCTCCTCCCAGGTCGCGGCGGGATAGGCTGGCTCCGCTGCGGTCACGGCGGCCGCTGAGGCCAGGAGAAGGGCGACGGTCACGGCCTCTGTGCCCATTGCTGCTCCAGGCGTTTCTCGACGCGGTGGTAGAGGTACGAGGCGGCGATCATCAGGGCGCCGAGGATGAAGAAGGACAGGATGCGGTAGACCTGCTCGATGTGAGCGATGTCCACGATGACGAGCTTGAGGGCTGTGAGGCCGAAGAGGCCCAGCGCGGCCAGGCGCGCCGGGCGCACCCGCTTCCAGAAGCCGAAGGCGAGGACGACGCTTGCATAGGCGCTCCACACAATCGAGAGCGCCATCTGAGAGGCCCAGCGGGCGCGCTCGGGATCGGCGACCGTCTTGAGGGCATACAGGTAGGCATCCGCGCTGAGGATGAGGAACAAGGCCGCCGCCGCGGCCACGTAGAGGCACGTGGCCAGGCCCTGCTCCGGGCCGGGACACGTCTCCGCGTGGCGCCGCAGGACGCGCCCGAAGGCGAAGGCGGCGAGGATGACCAGGGCGCACGTCGCGAAGCGAAGGTTGAGGAAGATGACAAACTCCTCCAGCAGGCCACGCTGGAAGAGGGCCGCCGCCGGGACGAGAGCCGCGACCAGGAGGGCCGCGGCAATGACCCGACGCGGCAGCGACGGCCACCGGAGGCCGCTGGCCAGGAACCCCAGGGAGCCCGCCGCCCAGAGCGCAGCCAGGGCGGAGCGGGCGAGGCAGCCGCTCGTCGCCTTCAGGCTCCAGAACAAGTCGAAGCTGATGACAAGCAACAGGGTGAGCCCGGCGGCAACGAGAGGCGCTTCGCAGAAGGAGCGCTCGTTCTCATCGCATACCTCGCGGGAGCGGCGGGGAGCATAGCCGTGGAGAAATGCTGCCAGCGCCAGGAGGACCCCAACCCAGAACCGCGCGTTCAGAAAATGCGCGCAGTCACCCATCACCATGCCCTGGTAGAGCCGCAGCCCGAGGACGAACCCCACGCCCAGGACGGCGACGCCCGCAATCCGCGTGGGGAGCGACCGCGCGCGGAGGCCGGCACCCAGGAAGTCAATGGAGGCGACCGCCCACAGGGCAGCCACCGCGCAGTCGGCCTCGTAGGTTCCCCAAGTCCCCGCCCATTCAGCGAGGTCAACGTGGACGATGAGGAGCAGAGCGGCCCCCCCGCACAGGGCGAGCGTAGTGGGCAGGTGGCGCTCGCCGCTGCTCGTCTCCGCGCGCCAGCGGCGGAGCGCGAATGCCTGTGCGAACGCGGCCAGCACCACCGCTCGGGCAGACAAGAAGCGAGCGGTCAGGAAATGCCAGGATCCCGGCGGGACCGCCAGCGTGTGGAGATAGGCCGCGATGAGGGCGGCGAGTGCAAGGCAGCCGACCGCCACCCACCTTGCGGCAATGCTTCGCGCGCGAAGCCCCGCCGCCAGGAATGCCAGTGACCCCAACGCCCACACGACCACGCCAGCCGAGCTGGGGAGGTCGCCGAATCGTGGCGTGCCTCGGAGCAGTTCCCCCACACGGAACCAGGCGGCGACCTCGGCGTGGAGCATCACGAGGCCCAGGAGCCCCGCCCCGAGGGCCGCAGCGAGCTTAGCCTCGGCATCCCCTGGCGACGCCTTCTTGCACCAGCGATGGTGGACCGCGGCGAACGCGCCCGCCGCAAGGCAGACGAAGGCCGCGACGCCGAACTCTGGGTTGAGGACGAGGGCGAACGACTCCTTGCGGGCGAACAGCCACTGGACGTCGTGGAGCGGCCAGTGGCGGGCGAAGAGGCGCAGCACGGCCAGAGCCAGGACGATGGCCCCCCCGATCCTCACCGGCGCGTAGGCGAAGCGGTAGCCGAGGTAGACGAGCGCCACGGCCTCGGCCGACCAGATGAGCGTGATGCCGTTGAGGCCGAAGTGGAGGGGAACGGCGATGGTGGCGAAGATCATCGCCAGGGCGAGAAGGCCGAAGATTGAGTTGGCATCCGCTGGGATGCGCCGTCGGGCCGCTGCGCCGAGCGCCAGGTAGCAGGCGGCCATGCCCAGGCTGATGTGGCCCAGTGCGTGCCGGTAGGCCGGCTCGTGGAGGATCGCCCAGGCGCAGCCGAAGGCGGCGGCCGCCACGACCATCGCCAGGACGAAGCGCTCGACGAATGCGGGAGTCCGCTGCCCTAGATGGTATGCGAACGGGATGATGAGGAACGCAAGGAAGAAGGCGCCGAGCCAGAGGAGCGCGGGGACCATCGCCGCGGGCGCGTAGAATCTCGCGAACCAGGCCGCATAGAACGTGGCCGTGCCCACGAAGGCCAGGAGGTCAAGCGCCCGCCACTGCTTCACGAAGGCCACGGCCAGCACCCCGAGATCCAGGATGAGGAGGTAGGCGAAGAGTTGGTCGCGGGCGTCCTGGCCCGTTGAGACGAGCAGCGGCGTAAGCAGCCCACCAAGCACGGAGAGGACGCTGACCGTGATGGCGTCGTGATAGAGGGCGATGGCCATGCCGAGGCAGGTCACGACGATCATCGCCCCGAACGCCGTGGGCTGGGGCAGCAGGCCATAGAAGTGGAAGCCCGCGTAGAGCGACACGTACAGGATCGGAAGGCCCGCGGCGCCGATGAGCCCGAGGCCCAGCGCCCGCATCTTGCGCGCGACGAACCAGTTGCCGAGCGCGAGGACGCCCGCCCCGAAGACAAGCCCCGCGACCACGCGCAAGGCCGGGCTGATCCAGCCCCTCTCCACGGAGTACTTGACGAAGAAGCCGACTGCGGCGAAGAGGGCGAGGCCGCCAAGCCAGGTGAGCCAACGCTTGCCGACCACCTCCTCAAACTCCGCCGCCCCCTCGGGGGCAGAAAAGGGGACATTCACCTTTTCGCCCCCGGGGGGCGCCGAAGGCTGCTGCGCAGAAAAGGAGAATGTCCCCTTTTCTGCCCGCTCCTCCCACGGGAGAGGCGGCGCCTCCTCCCTCCTGGGCACTGGCGGCGGGGAGGGAGCAGCAGGTGGCTCCACCTCCTCCAGCACAGGGAGGGGGGGCTCGGGCGGCAGCTCGACCAGGGTCGGCGGCAGGGGAGGCGGCTCGGCCGAAGGCGCGGGGCGGCCCTCCATGTCCGCCACGCGCCGCCGCAGGTTGTGAAGCTGCATGCGGAGCACATCGAGCTCCACCCGAAGCTCTTCGAGCTCCTTGCGCGAGGGCGCGCCGCGGCCCAGCCCCACGACGCCGTGAATGATCCAGATGACGGCGCCGATGGCCAGCAGGCACACGAGAAGCGTCAGGCCTTCCATCGGTCCGCCTTCCTACCATCTGACGACGACGGAACCCGTGCCGTTCACTTCCTTGCTCGTGAGGGCCATCTCGACTCGGGCCTCGGGGAGGAGGATGCCAAGGTCGTAGCGCAGCGACGCGGACCACCAGGGGGTGCGGATGCGCTCGGCGGCGACAGCCTGGTGCGAGGCGATGAGCTTGCCCTCCGGCGTGAGGAAGCGTAGGGTGATCCGCACGTGGCTGAGCGTGCCGTTGCCCATCACTTTGAGGGCGAGCAAGAGGCGGTTGGCCATGCCGTTGCCCGTGACATAGGCCGTGGGCTGGACGCCATAGGCGAGCACGTGCGCCTCGGTGGCGGGCGGCTGGGCGGGCGGCTCCTGGACGGCAGCCGTGGCTTCGACCGGCTCGCCGGGTGCCGCCACGTACATCGTGTCGAGCCACAGCGGGCCGCACACCTCGCCTGGCGTGGCGTCGTTCATTCCGAAGCCAGTGACCTGAGTGTAGCCCCTGGGCAGGAGGCGGTCAAGGGGAATGGTCACGAGCTGCCAGGTCGCCTCCAGGTCGTCCACTGCCACATAGTCGGGAAGCGAGACCCACGGCCAGCCCTTCGCTTCGGGCGGGCGCCCGTTGCCGGCAACGGGCGCGGCGGCGCCGCGGTCGTCGCGCGCGTAGAGCCAGACGGTGAGCTGCTGGTCGCCCGCTCCGCCGCCGTTGATGTAGAAGCGCAGCACGCCGTTCGCCTTCAGGTGGCGGCTGATGTCCACGGGCGGAAAGCCTACCGAGAAGCCGTCGTGCCAGGGCTGCGTGAGGCCCTCGGCCTGAATCGCCGTCCCGCTGCTGCCCTGGGTCGGGTAGGAGACGACGCTGACCTTGGTGGAGCCCTTGCCTCGAAGGGTCAGCCCCTCGCCGTCGTCGGGCAGGAGCGGGAGAGAGGGCGGGTCGGCGTCGGAGCTCTCGCGCAGCTCCGTCATCCTGCCCTTCAGGAGGGCGAGGAGGCGCTGGAGGTCGTCGGTGAGGCGGCCATAGGCCGTGTCGTCGTAGCGGGTGCGGAGGGACTTGGCGAACCAGCGGACGTGCTCGGCCTTGCCGGCGCGGGGCCGGTTGGCGACGCGCAGGCTCATCCGCGTGGCGAGAGCGGCGTCGGCCTCCACGCGGCGGGTTGCGCCATCGAGTTCCGCGGCGAGGGCGTCGGGCGGCTCGCCGTTCCGCAAGCCCTCGGCGACGCGGAGGCGGGCCAGGTGGTAGCTGGCCCAGGCGCGCGAGCGGAGGACCTGTTCGCTGAGGCCGCAGAAGTAGGGGGCGGAGTCGGGAAGGACGAGGCGGCGCTCGCCGGCCTCCCAGCGCTGCCAGAGGCGCTCGAGGCCGCCGCTGGCGCGGACCAGGGCCTCGTATTGCTGGCGCATGCGGGCCGCCGTGTTCGGCGTCTCAGCCACGCGCGCCACGTCGCTCGGCATCAGGCAGTAGGAGGGGCTGATGCCGCCGCGGAAGGCGTCGAGGAGCCACGGCGCCGCCTTCCGGCCGAATGCTTCCGTGGCGAACGACGCCAGCGATTCGCTTGCACCCACACTGTCCCGCTCGATGTCGAGGTCGCCGGGCCACGGGGCGGCGCCGGGCGCCTCGGGGTTCCACAGGTACTGGGCGGCGGCGGCGGCGGCGAGCGGCGCGCAAGAGGAGGAGGAGCCGAGGACCCAGGTGGTGCGGCCCGGCTCGTGGAAGGTCTTGGCGAAGCGTGCGCGGTCGGCGTAGAGCGGACACCAGTTGTGGTCGCCCGAGGTGGCGTCCACCATCCACGGGACGAGGATGGGCCGCCCCGGGAAGAGTTTGGTGAATAGGGCGACGGCCGGCTGCGCGCTCTCGCGCACGCAGACGGCGACGGGCGGGTCAGTGGGCAACAGCTTGTGCAGGTCGGTCCAGTAGCCCCGCATGTGCTCGTAGCACGGGTCGTCCGGCTGGAGCAGGATCGCAGGGTCGGACGGGTGTTGGAGGGCAGCCAGCGTGACGGTTGGGGCGTGCTTGCGACACGCCTCGTGCCAGAGGGCGAACAGATGGGCGTCGGCAACGGCGCGGTCGGTGCTCCAGCGGCAGAGCTTGCAGCGGGCGTCCCAGTAGCCGGGGTTGGCATAGCCGCCGCCGTCGGGGAGCTGGACCACGGCCATCGTGTAGCCGGCCTTGCCCAGGAGGAGAGCCGTCTGCTCCGCCTTGTGGCGGCTGCGCTCGTCCTGGGTCCAGCAGTAGTAGCGCCGCTGGCTGGGGTTGCGGACGCAGCGGGTGGCCTGGAGGTCATCGTCGTCCTCGGGCGAGGTGCCGACGGCGGTGGACAGGACGTCGCACACGGCGAGGCCGCGGGCCTGGGCGTAGCTCGTGACACGGTGAAGCGTGGCGAGGAAGAGCTCGGCCCGGTCTGCGCCATCCAGTTCCCTGGCCAATGCGTCGAACTGCGTGGGCACGCCGGCGAGGGGGAGCCACACGAGGTTGAGCTTCAGGCGGGCCAGGAAGTCCACCGTTCGCTTCGCGTCGTGGATGTAGGCGTCGGCGTAGCGGCCGGGTTCGGAGCGGCTGCGCTTCATGGCCTCGAGCAGTCCGTGCTCCGTCCGCTCCCTGTGGAAACTTGACAGGCGGTTCATCGCGCGCAGCGGGAAGTCGGGCCAATCGCGGACACGCGCTCCCGCGAGGATGAGCCGGCCATCGGCGTCCTTGCGGAGGAGGCGGCGGAAGGTCATGGCGGCCCAGACCAGGCCCTGCTCGTCGCGGCCGACGAGGCGGGTGCGGGCGGCGTCGGTCGTGTCGAGCCAGTGGCCCTGTGGGGCCTCAGGCACAGTGGCATCGCCCGCGGCGGCGAGGGCCAGCTCGATGCGGCGGCCGCGCCAGGCTGTGGCCTCGGGGGAACCCGCTGGTGCTGTCTTCAGGGGTGCCCCTCGCAGTTCGCGGAGCCGCTGGTGAATCTCCTCCGCGGCGGCGACCACCCTGTCGGACGGCTCGGACGGCAGCACGAGCAGGGCTTCGCCGAGCGGCTGGTCGGGCCCGCGCTCCAACTCGCGCGGGGTGGGGAGGATATGGAGGGGCGCAGGCTCCGTCTCGCGCGCCTTCCTGCACGCGGGCACGAGCGCCAGCAGGAGAAGGAGGGGGCGATGGGAGAGGAGTGTGCGCATGGTCAGGTGTTCGCCGTCTTGAAGGGCTCAGCGTACCGGACGCCGAGGCGGCGGCCCCACTCGGCGGCCCGCCGCTGGACCATGTCGAGGCGGACCTGCGTCATCTGGCTCGCGTGGCAACGGCAGAGGGCGAGCTTCGCCTCGAAGTGCTCGGAGATGTCCTCGATATGGTCGTAGTGCGGGTCGAGCAGGCCGTCCTGGCACGAGCTGCCCGGTGTCCAGAACCGCAGCGTCGCGGCGCCGAGCTTCGCCCTCGTACGCTGGAATGCCTGCCAGACCATCGAGGCGACGGCGTGGTGCTCGGGGTCGAGGTCGAGCGGCGTCTGGGTGAGCACCGGGTCCGGCCCAAGGCTCACGAGCAGGTCGGCCAGCCGGGCGACGTGTTCGTGCTGCTGGAAGGCGATGACGAGCGGAGGCAGGGCCGCCATGCCCGCCGGGAGCGGGACAGGGCCATAGCCGACGGTGACGGGTTGGGAGCCATCCCAGTAGTGGCGCTGGGGGTAGTCCAGGTGATGCACCTTGGCGCTGAGGAGCGCGGCGGCCGCTTCCTGCTCGCGGCGGCGGATGGCCATGGTCTCCGCGGGCGGGAGGCGGCGGGTGCCCATTGCCGGCAATGGGCGCGCCCGCTCGCCGCCGTCGGGCGGGACCATCGAGCCGGAGCAGTTGTTGGTGGCCATGACGATGTGGACGGTGCCGCCGCCGGCGGCCCACTTGGCCAGGGTGCCGCCGGCGTTCAGCTCCGCATCGTCGGCATGCGCCGAAATGGCTACGAGGGTTCCTGGCACTAGCGTACTCTCCCGCGCCTGCCTTCTTGTTTCTTCCCCCTCTCCCCGAGGGCTGATCTTCGCCCATATCTCGGGGCCTTGTAGCCCGCGAACGCGGGCGAGCCAGCCGTAGCCCAGGGCGACCGAAGGGAGCCCTGGGATCGGGCGCCCCCCCCGTCCAAGCCCCCGAAGGGGGCGTTTCGCGCCCGTTGAATCGCCCCACTTCGGGGGCTCTATGCTGGCGGGGCCTTCTCCCAGGGCTCCCTTCGGTCGCCCTGGGCTACGGCTCAAACGCCCCCATTCGGGGGCTGAACCGCAGCCCCCAGAAGATGTGGGCAGAGATCAGCCCCGAGGGAGAGGGGACAGACCCGGATCAGTTCGCGCGGATTCGCACTTCCTTGCCGGTGGCGGCGGACTTGTAGATGGCGTCGAGAATCTGTTGGACAGCGAGGCCGTGCTCGCCGGGGGCGATGGTGTCGCGGCCCTCAAGGATGGCGGCGATGAACTCCTGGTAGGCCGTGGGGCAGGGGGCCAGGCCCTGCTGGAGCTTCGTCTCCCACAGCGCGCCGTCGTGCTCGGTGAAGATGCGGGCCTCGAACTCATAGGTCTCGTTGACGTTCGAGTGCAGGATGCCGCCCTTGGTGCCGAGGAGCTGGGTGAGCATCTCCTCGCGCTTTTGGGTGAAGCCGGCCCAGCTCGCCTCGGCGATGAGCGTGGCCCCGTTGTCGAAGCGGATGAAGGCCCCGCCGATGTCCTCGACGTCGAACGCCTTGCCCAGCTCCTTCGCCGTGCGAGCGCCGATGACGTTGTAGGTGCTGGCCGTGACGCTGACTGGCTTGGGGCTGCCCATGAGCCACATGGCCATATCTATGCGGTGGACGCCGAGGTCAATGATGGGGCCTCCGCCCGAGAGCTTCTTCTGGCCGAACCAGCCGCCGAAGCCAGGCAGGCCGCGGCGGCGATACCAGGCCGTCCGCCCATAGTAGATGTCGCCAATCGCGCCGCTCGCCACGAAGCTCTTGAGCGACTGGGTTTGCGGCATGAAGCGATAGGAGAAGTTGATCATCAGCCTGCGGCGGTTCTTCCGCGCTGCATCGAGCATGGCACGGCCCTGGCGGACGTTCATCGCCATCGGCTTCTCGCACAGCACGTGCAGCCCAGCGTTCAACGCGGCGATTGTCACCGGAGCGTGCAACACATTGGGCAGGGCCACGCTCGCCGCGTCGAGTTCCAGCCGCTTGGCCGCGGCCATCAGCTTGCGGTAGTCCGTGAAGCACTTCTCCTCGGGAATCCTGCACTCGGCGGCGAACTGGGCGAGCCGGGTGGCGTCCACGTCGCAAATCGCCACGGCGCACGCCCGCGGGTTGGCGTGGTAGTCCTTCAGATGGTGACGCCCCATGCCCAACCCGACGACCGCGACGTTCACTCGGTCCTTTGCCACGGAAGCCTTCTCCTTTCCACGTTGGCCCAGTGCGGCAGTTCAAGCCACTGGTATGGTACGCCCCCGCCAGCCGTGGGTCAAGTGGCTCCTCACCTTGGGTTGACAGGCTGGGCGGCGCGGGGTAAGATGCACGATGCGGGGGAGAGGAGTCGCGCGATGGGCGACAGGTACAAGTTCGAGTGCACGTGCGGCCAGCATCTGGTGGCAGAACAGCGCCTCGCGGGGTTCCTCATCCGGTGCCCCGTGTGCCTGCGTCAGTTGGTGGTGCCCGCCAGGGGCCTGCCGGTGGATGATGCGGCATACCGCCAGGTGGAGCGGTACATGCTGGCGTGCGTGTGCCGCTACAAGATGCTGGTGAAGGCCGGTGCGGCTGGGCACACGTTGCATTGCCCCATGTGCCAGCTCGAGATCAAGGTGCCGACGCTCGAGGTGTTGCGGCGCGGGACGGCCCGGGTGCTCGTGGTGCGCGGCGAGGACGAGAACCAGGACCAGATAAAGACTGATCAACTGCTGCTCCTGGTGGACGACGCGGGCGGGCCGGGGCCGGACATCCGCTAGCGGGCGCCGGTGTCAGGGGAAGGAGATGTCGGAGCCGAGGCCCGAGACGGTCGCGTCGGTGCTCCGCAGCCGCTGGGTGAAGTCCCTGGCGGTGGCGGCCGGCGTGGCGTTCCTGGTCGCGCTGATCTACCAGGTGCGGAGCACGGTGGCGCCGTTCGTGCTGGGCGCCGTGGCCGCCTACATCGTGAGCCCCGCCGTCGAGTTCTTCCACGTCAAGCTGCGGCTGCCGCGCGTGGTGGTGGTCGCGGCGCTGATGCTTACCCTCACCGCGCTGATCGTGGGGAGCATCGCGCTGGGCATCTCCTACTTGGTTCGGACGGTCGAGCGTGTGGTGCCGCAGGCCGAACGGGCGCTGTGCCCGGAGCCTGAGGGCAAGACGTTCGCCGAGCGTATCCGCTGCGCCTTCGAGTCCATTCCCAACGAGATTCGCGTGCAGATCGAGCAGGCGCTTGAGCACCTGCCCGCGACGATTCGGGAGAACTTCCGCGAGATCTCGGTCTCAGTTCTCCGCGGGTTCGGTGCCGTGTTCGGTGTGCTGTTGGGCATCATCCTTGCCAGCTTCCGATTCGTCCTGTTCTTCGTCGTCACGGGGTATCTGCTCGTTGACTTGCCGAACTTGAAGCGTCGGGCGGCAGGGCTGCTGCCCGAGCGGCACAAGGAGGGCATCCTGCGCGTGCTGCGGGAGATTGACCGGGACATCCACGCCTACTACCGTGGGCTGCTGGTCGTGTGTCTTGCCCTCTGCGTTATCTACTCGGTGGGGCTCCTGCTGTGCGGCGTGGACTTCGCGATTCTGATTGGCGTGGCGGGAGGGCTGGCCGACATGGTGCCATATCTGGGCCTCGTGGTGGGGATGCTGCCTGCGCTGCTGTTCTCATTCGTGCCGTACGGTGGCCTGCTCAAGCCGCTCGGGGTCGTCCTGGTCTTCGCGTTCGGCGAGACCTTTGCGGGTATGGTCCTGGTGCCGAAGATCATCGGGCCGAAGGTGGGCATCCACCCCGTCGCGGTGCTTCTGGCCATCATGGTGTTCGGGCACCTGATGGGCTTTCTGGGCGTGGTTTTCGCCGTGCCTCTGGCTGCCGTGGTGAAGGTGCTGGCCGGGGAGTTGCTGCGGCACTACAAGAGCTCGCAGGCGCCGGCTACCAAGGGATGACTGGATGAGTGGATGAGTGGATGAATCGATGGGTGCCTGACTGGATGGACGTCTGGCAACCATCCATTCATCCGCTGATCCACTCATCCAGTCATCCAATCAGCTCGGTCACTGGCTGTAGACGGAGCGGCAGGGGCCGCGGGGGATGCCGGGGGGCTCGGCGGGGCGGATGGCCGAGGCGCTGATGCGGACGCGTGAGACCATGATGCCGTTGCCCCAGGTCCACAGGGCCACGCGGTTGCCGGGGAGCGGCGTGGGGTCGGCGTAGCTGAGCACACGGATGCCGTCCACGTAGAAGTTGAGCGTGTTGCCGAGCTTCTCCACCTTGAGGTAGAACCAACGGCGGTGGATGCCCGACTGGCGTGGGATGACGGCCGCGCAGCGGGCGACGACGGTGTTGCCGCGGGTGATCGCCGTCTCCTTGTTGTCCCAGCCCCCATAGAAGAAGCTGTAGCCGCTCGCGAGGTCCTTGCCGTCGGCGCAGATCGTCACGTTGAAGTCGCGGGTGTAGCGGTAGGCGGTGCCGCCGCGCGCGGTCTCCATCTTGGGTCCGACAGCGAACTCGACGCTCAGGTCGCCGTCGAAGCCGAACTTGTTCCAGATGGCTGCCAGGGCCTCGCCCTCGGGCACGCCCGAGAAGAAGGACCAGCGCGGGTCGCACTCCCAGCGGTTGCTGATCTCCCAGGTGCCGGCGGCTGGCCGCCAGTCGCTCGCCGCCTTGCTGAAGGTGTAGATGCGCAGGGTGTCGGAGAAGACGGCGACGTCCTGTCGGTCGAAGGAGTAGACCTTGACGCCGCCTGGTGCGGTTGCGGGGGTCTTGCTGGGGAGGGGGAAGTTCTGGGCGGCGAAGGCCGCGCGGCAGCCGACCAGGGGGTGGGGGTCCTTGGCGTGCAGGATCGGCTTATCGTTGACGGAGGCGATGAGGTAGTTGCCCAGGCGCTCGAAGCGTAGCCGGTGGACGGGGCTGGCGAGAGGCACGGTCCGCTCGGCGACGGTCGTGGCCTGGCGGGCGATGGTGGCCTTGTAGGCGGTCTCGCCCTTTGCCGCGTCGGGCCAGGCGAAGAGGAGGTTGTAGCCGCTGAGCGCGCCCTTGCGGCTCTCGGCGGAGAGGACCATGCGGCACGAGCGCGGCAGGGTAGCCGCCGGCACGCTCCCGGCCTTGTCTTTCTCCAGCTCGACCTCCTTGAGCTCGATCTGCATGCTCGCGTCGCCCTGGAAGTCTGCCCGGTGCCAGTAGAGCTCGGTGTACGCGCCCCCGAGGGACTCCGTGGCCGGCTCCCAGTCGTTCGCCGCGCCCGCCCATACCTCCATGGTCAGTTCGCGCGAGAAGATTTCGTGCGTCGTCAGCACCGGCTCGGGCGGCAGGGGGAAGTCCACCCGCACGTGCTCGAAGGCCAGGCCGCGGGCCTCGGCGGCGTAGAGGCCTATGGCGCCCTCGTCCAGACCGGGGACCCAGGCGGAGAGGACGGGCTGGCCGTCGAGGATGGCGGTGGCCAGGGCGCTCTTCCATTCGACGGCCAGGAGGTGGCGCGTGCCGGGTTTGGCGCGGAGGACGATGGCGCGCTCCTGAACCACGCGCTTGCCCTCGACCATGGCGTCGAGGCGCGCCGCCCCCGCCGCCGGCTGCCAGGTGAAGAGCACGTAGTTCGTCTCGTCCAGGTAGTGGCTTACCAGGCCCACTTCGGTCGCGGGCACGGCCTGGTCGGGGAGACGGACGCGTGTGGTGAGGACGTAGTCACGCCAGCGGGCGCTGCCGGCCACGGCCTTGGCCGGGGCGTCGGCGGTGACGTGCCAGGCGGCGCCCTGCTTGCCGGCTCCGCGGCTCCAGGTGCCGCCCAACTGGCGCCAGCGGCCGGCCGAGCTGGTGGAGAAGTCCTCCTCGAACCCGCGCACGCTCTGCACGAGGATGTCGTCGAAGTGTGCGCCGCTGACGGCGGGCATGGCGGAGTAGAGGCCGATCTGGCCGAAGCAGAGGCAAGGGTCCCGCGCGGCGAGGGTCTGGCGGCCGTCAATGAACGCGCGGATGCGGTCCTCGACGGCCTCGATCTCAATCTCGTACCACACGCCGGGCTGGTAGCCGCCGGGCTCCTCGGCCAGGATGGTCTCGGCGCCGTGCCAGCGCTTGACCAGTTGCTTGCGCCCCTTCGCCCCGCCAGGCTGCGCCTGGGCGTTCCAGCGGAAGGCGTAGTAGTTGTCCGGGTCGCGGTAGTAGGCGCAGAGGCCCACGTCGGCCGGGCCTTGCGACACGGTGGCGGCGCGGAAGCGGTAGTTGTCCCAAAACCATGCCCCGCTGACTGCGATGCCCGGCTTGTCGCCCGCGGCCGAGCCGATGTAGTAGAAGGCATTGCTCGAAAGGCTCGGGTTGCGCAGCGTGGCCAGCTCCCAGGTGCCGCTGACCGTCTTCCACGTGCTCCCCTCGCTCGCCGTCTTCATGAAGTCGTCGGCGAAGTAGACGGGATCGCACGGCTGGGCGGGGCGCACCTCGAACGTCGCCGAGTCGCCGATGGACCCCACGCCGATGCTGCCGCCGTGGAACGACTCGTCCTCCGCCCGCGCGGCCACGGCGTCGTTGAGGACCACCTCGATGCTGTCGGGACGCCGCTTGAGGATGACGCGGTTGGCCCCCGGCCTGAGGCCGTGGGTGCCCGGCGTGCCCAGTGGGGTCTCCAGGCCGCTCTCCACCTTGCCGATGCGGGTGCGGCCCTCGGCAAACTCCACGAGGTAGTAGTTCGAGCGGTCCTGGAGGTCGAGGAGGAACCGCACGTTGGGCTTCGCCCCTTTTTCGACCTTGATCACGGCGGGCAGGTTGTAGCTGGCTCGGCGCGGGCCTTCGCGGAGCTGGTAGCCGTACGGCTCCCACGCGGCCCGCTCGAGCACCCGGGCCGTGGTCCCGCCGCGCGTGCCGCCGCTGCCTGGGAGGGCAAGCCCGAAGCGCTCGATGGCGAGCCACGCCGCCGCGCCTGCGGCCGCAAGAATGACCAGGACGATGAGGAGTTTCTTCATGGCAACCGCGGCATGCTTCCCGTGATCCCCTACAGGGGATTATACAGACGGATGCGGGGGCGAGTCAAGTTTCCCCGCCGGCGGCTTTCCGCTATAATGCCAGGAGGTCGAGCTTCCGAATCCTCCGGGGGACGCGTTCATGGATATCGAGGCGATCAAGGCGAAGATCGAGTTGCAGCAGGGCGACATCACGACGGTCGAGGCGGACGCCATCGTGAACTCGGCGAACACGGACCTCATCCTCGGCGCCGGGGTGTCGGGCGCCATCGGCCGCGCCGGGGGCAAGGCGATTCAGGACGAGTGCGACGCCATCCGCTTCGTGCCCCTGGGCGACGCTGTGGCGACGACGGCGGGCGCTCTGAAGGCGAAGTACGTGATCCACGCCGTGAGCATGGAGATTGGGCACTTTACGACGGAGGGCAGCGTGGCGCGGGCGACCCGCAGCGCGCTGCGACGGGCCGACGAGCTGAAACTACGCACCGTGGCGTTCCCGGCCATCGGCACGGGGGCAGCGGCGCTGGCGCCAGAGTTCTCGGCCCGCGCAATGTTCGAGACCATCGCCGACCACGTGGCCGAGGGCACGGGCCTCGAGCACATCTGCGTGGTGCTGTTCAATGAGGACCTGTTCCAGGTGTTCAAGGAGGCGCTCGACCAGCTCAGCCTCCAGCCTCGGCCGCGGCGGGGGCGAGGGGGCTAAGCGACTTGGAGGCCATGGTGGTCGAGCACGAAGTCAATCACGCGTGCCCCGGCGTCCTTGAGGGCCTGGCGCAGGACGTGCTCGCGGTCGGGCTGGGCGATGAAGACGAGGCAGCCGCCGCCCCCCGCTCCGCAGGCCTTGCCGCCCGCGGCGCCGGCCCTGGCCGCGATGGCGAACAGTTCCTCGATGCGGGCGTTGGTCACGGAGGGGTGGAGGCGCTTCTGGTTCTCCCAGTTCGCGCTCATCAGGCGGGCGAAGGCATCCAGGTCGCCCAGCAGGAGCGCGTCCTTCATCTCGCGGGCGATGCGCTTGAGGTCGGCGATAGCGCCCGTGGTGCCAGGCTCGCCCCTGCGGAAGGCGTCGGTGACGCGCTGATGTATGTCGCCCGACAGGCGCGATTGCTCCGTGTAGCAGAGGACGAGGTGCTTTTGGAGGGCGAACTCGGTGGCGGGGTCGAGGCGCAGGGGGGCGGCGCGGACGCCTTCGCCATCGAACTCCATGAATTGGACTCCGCCGAGCGCGCTGGCGTATTGGTCCTGCTTGCCGCCGAGGATGTGGAGCTCGGCGCGCTCGATCTCGCTGGCCATTTCGGCGATCTCGTGGCCGAGCAGCGGGCGGCCGACGAGGCGGGCCAGGGCGCCGATGAGCGCCACGCCCATCGCCGCCGAGGTGCCCAGCCCGCTGCCCGGCGGCGCGTCCGACCGCGTGGTGATGAAGAAGCTCTCGTCCACCTTGAGGTGGCGGATGGCGGCCTTGGCCAGGTCCGCGTTCCCGTCGTACTCCAAACGGCGGATGTCGGAGGCCTCGACGTACACGTCGAAGTCCGCTGCGAGGATGCGGATGCCGCCTTGGGCCTCCTTGCGGGCCGAGGCGTAGGAGTAGATGCTGATGGCCGCGTTCACCACGGCCCCCGGCGTCTCCCGGGCGAAGAGGGCCACATCGGTCCACCCGCCCGCGAAGTCAATCCGCACCGGCGCACGCGCCCGAACCATGCTTCTCCTCCTTCCCTGCCGTCGGTTAGGTTGGCCAGACGACTGGATTATATCCGTCCGGCGGCCGTTTGTCTAGCGGTGGCACGGCTGGCTTGTCCAGCCGTGTGGCCGCGGTGTCGTGCCCCAAATGGCTTTCAGCGATTCGGCGGCGCCGTCACAGGGAACAAGACTGCCTGAAGGCAGGACTCCGAACCAGGAGAGCGGCTCGTTCGGAGTCCTGCCTTCAGGCAGTCTTCGCCCCAATGAGCCGAATCGCTGAAAGCTATCTGGCCCAAGACACGGCTGGACAAGCCAGCCGTGCCACAGTCAACAAGGAGATGTTGCGTGAAGGAGCCCAATGCCTTGCGCGACGTGGATGCCCGCATCCTCGGCGAGGCCATGCTCTCGGAGGAGGGGATGGCCGTGCTCCGCACGCTCTGCGACGTCCACGGCAGCCGCTTCGCGGGCACCCGCGATGAGTGGCGGGCCGGCGACTTTCTCCTCGAGCGCATGCTCGCCTGCGGCCTCAGCCGCGTGCATGCCGAACCCTTTCCCTTCCTCGCCTGGCGGCGCGGCAGGACGCCCACCCTCCAGGTCGTCGGCCCCTGCAAGCTCTCCCTCGACTGCATTGCGCTGCCCTATTCGCCCGCGACGGCCGAGGGCGGGGTGGGGCTGGAGGCAGTCAATGTCGGCGAGGGGCTGCCCGAGGACTTCGCCCGCCAGCGCCGCGACATCCGCGGCAAGGCGGTCCTGGCCAGCAACGAATCGCCCGGCTACTACCACCGCTGGGTCCATCGGGCCGAGAAGTACGCCCGAGCCGTGGCCGCGGGGGCCAAGGCGTTCATCTTCATGAACCGCCTCGAGGGCCTGCTGCCGGAGACCGGCTCGGCCCGGTTCAATCGCAGGGGCGAGATTCCCGCCGTCGGGGTGTCGAAGGAGACCGGCGCGCGCCTCGTCAGCCTCCTCCGCGAGGGGCCGGTCCGCCTCCACATCGAGACCCACGACTCCTTCGCGCGCGGTAGGAGCCGCAACATCGTGGGCGAATTCCCCGGCACGGAGCACCCGGACGAGGTCGTGGTGGTCGGCGGGCACTACGACGGGCACGACATCTCGCAGGGGGCGGCGGACAACGCGAGCGGCGTGGCGACGGTGCTCGAGGCCGCCCGCCTCCTCGCGCCCCACCGCGGCCTGCTCAAGCGGACGGTCCGCTTCGTCTGTTTCGGGGCCGAGGAGGTGGGCCTGCTGGGCGGCGCCGCCTATGTCGCCCACCACGCCGCCGAGATGGCCAGGACCCGCCTGATGGTGAACCTCGACTGCATCGGGAACGACCGGGGCAAAGGCTTCGACTTCATGGGCTGGGACGAGGCGAAGGCGCCGCTGATCGCGATGGCCCGCGAGATGAAGCAGGACATCGTGTTCGCCAGCCGTCCGAACCCCTACTCCGACCATTTCCACTTCATGGTGGCTGGGGTGCCGATCTGCCTGTTGGGAAACGTCGGCGGCACGCCGAAGGGGCGCGGCTACGGCCACACCGCGGCCGACACGCTGGACAAGGTGGGGCGCGCCGACCTCCGCGAGGCGGCGGCCCTCCTCGCCCGCAGCCTGCTCCGCTTCGCAAACGACCGCGCCTGGGCGCTCCCCCACAAGTCCACCGCCGAGGTCCGCCGAATCCTCGACCGCTATGAGCTGATTGACGTCATGAAGGCGGAGGGAACGCTGCCGAAGGCGCTGAGGTGAAGGGAGATGCGCAATGTACTTGACAGGACACGTTGGGGCGTTGTATCCTATGTTTTGTGCCGCTTCGGGGTTCTTTGTGGGTAGCCCCCAGGGGTTGTGGTTGTCGGTCGGCGCGAGCAGCTGGCGATCCAGCGCCGGCACAGGTGTATTTCGGCGTAAGTCCTTGCCATGCC
>Ga0194112_10004429_pt1 | contig 19224 bp, 13 predicted proteins | sample TA2MahC400mmetaG_FD_146191 | JGI IMG/M metagenome (GOLD analysis project Ga0194112, IMG submission 146191) | Freshwater microbial communities from Lake Tanganyika, Tanzania - TA2015016 Mahale Deep Cast 400m | ecosystem: Environmental > Aquatic > Freshwater > Lake | place: Tanzania: Lake... | reverse complement strand
TCGCGAACATCGGGTATGCGAAGCCGTCCCGGGCGAAGAGCGAGAGAACCCTGCGCATTCTGCAACGGCTGCACGTGGAGGACGAATACAGCCTGGAGGTCATACACACCGCGTGCCGGATTGCGGCGTCCATGGGGGCCAGGGGCCCGGAGTTGATTCCTCACGTGATTGGCAGACAGGAACCGCCGCCAGCAGAGCCGGGAGTGGGGAAAAGGCTAGCGCAAGCCGAAGAAGAGGCGCGCGCGAGATGGGAGACGCAGGCAGCACGCTTCGATTCACTGCCAGAGGGAGACAAACAGGAGCTGATCCGACGGGCGAAGGCGTCGAACCCGATCATTGCACAGCGGCCGGGGGATCACCCGCTGGTCAGAGCGGCGGCGATCGCGTTATTGGGTGGGTAGCATCAGAATCGGACAGGCAGGATTGCCTGTCCTACGCGGACGCTCAACGTCGGATGAGGGCAAGATGAGACGGGTAGGACCTCGGGGGCGTCGTCCCCACCCAACCAAGACTTGGGCTCGAAGCGGCAAGCCACAAGGCGCTCGCCAGACGCCTACGCGTCCGCTGCGCCGCGTGAGGCCCCGCTCGAGGCGACGTTCTCTCACGAAACCCATGCCTTCGTGGCGGCACCGAGCGCTAGGCTGGGCGGCGTGGGCGACGCTCGCGTGCGTATGGGTGCTCCTGGCGCTGCGGCTGCCAGAGGTTCGGGCGCTGTGGAGCGAGCCAACGACGGCAGAGAGGCCTCCCCAGGCGCCCGCCAAGGATGCGCCGCCGCCGAAGCCAGCCTATCCCGGGCCGCCGTTCGGCCAGGAATGGAGGCCGGAGGCGGTGGAGGGCTTCCTGCAGACACTGGCGGGCTCGACGGACCACGCCACCGTGTTCCTGGCCGGGTTCTCCGAGGAGGGACGGCCCCTGTACGGGGTACGCACGGGAGCGGGGACGACAGGTGATAGGTCACAGGTGATAGGTGACGGGAACGGCAAAGGCCAGGCGACGGCAGGGAAGACGAGCGGGGGCCCGTGGAGAGTGGTGATCGTGGCGGGGCAGCACGGGAATGAGCCGGCCGCCGTGGTGGGGGTGCTGCAGTTCCTGTGGGACTTGTGCCGGGAGGAGCAACAGGCCCAGGCGTGGATGCGGAACAACCTGGCCCTGCTCGTCTTCCCGCTAGCCAACCCGGACGGCCGGGCCAGGGGCACGAGGGAGACGGCCAGGCAGGGAGACATGAACCGAGACTGGGAGGCGCGGAAGCTGCCGGAGACGGCGGCCATCGGTCGGGCGATCGATGCCTTCGGGCCCGATCTGGTCATCGACTGTCACCAGCTCATTCCGGGAGACAAGTACCAGGATCCGTTGGTCGAGGTCGCGTGCAGCGATCAGACGGAACTGACACGCATGGGACGGCAGGCGGTGGGGCTGGAGCAGCACCTCGAGCGGCGGCTGAAGGCGGAGGAGCTCAAGCCGCGGGTCTTCTTCCGGTGGACGAAGCCCGGGATGTGCCTACATGCCTACTATGGCGTCAACAATACGACACCCGGGATCCTGATCGAGAGCGCGCCGAACCCGCCCGGGTGGCAAGTGAACCTGCATCCGAAGGTGCTGTGGACCATCGTGGGATATCTGCGGCGAGGAGGGCAGACGGCGAAGGGCGGTTGAGACCAGAAGGGGTTCTGGGATTGCCCAGGGAATGGGGCTTTGGGGGGGCGCGGACCGGCATTCGGAGCAAACGCGGGCGACCGGGGGATCATGCGGAGTTCGACACCATCGGCGATCGACCAGAGCTTGTTCCTGGCGTGGCAATCACGGGATACCAGGAGTCGGCAGCAGGCCTGGGAGGGCCTGTGGCGGGCATTGCACGCGACGGCGGTGGGGTTCTGCCGGCAGCTGTTGGGGTTGGCGGGGGACGCGGAGGACTGCGCGCTGGACGCGCTCCAGGAGACCATCGAGGAGACGCAGAGGGAGTTGAGCGACGGGCGAGTGCAGTGGCGAGGCCAGCCGGCCTTCGCGGCCTATGTGGAGGGGAAGCTACGGTGGCGGTGCCGCGACGCGGTGCGCAGGAGGCTGGCGGAACGGGGGCGGGTGCAGGAGCTGTTCGAGGAGGCCGCCGATATCGCGGATCCGCACTCCAACGCCGAGACGCTGGTCACGGATGCGCTGGGCGCGCAGGCGCTGGTGACCAGCCTCCTCGTCATGGCCAACGACCTGAACGAGCAGCCGACGCTGAGAGCGACCCTGATGGCGCTCGCAACGTACGTGGACGAGCAGATGCAGCAGCACCCGGCGGGGGACTTCGAGGTGGATCGGCACGACCTGTATGCGTACCTGCGGCGGGAGCTGGGCATCGACGCGAACACGCTGTATGTGCGCATGAACCGACTGCGGAAGGTGCTGGAGACGGCGCCGTCAGCCTCCGGATGATAGGTTGGAGGCGGAGGAATCGTTCGTAGAGAGGCGCGGCAAAGCCGGAGGCCAGAGGCGGACGGGGCGAGCAACCATGAGTCTAGCGGACCACACGACGATCAGCTGCAGCTACGCGCGGGAGAGGATCGCGCACGGGCTCGAGGCGCTGCTGGCGATGGAGCAGGCGCGGGTGCGGGCGCACCTGCTGAGCTGCGAGATCTGCGCGGCGGAGCTTTGGAGCGCGACGCGCGGGACGGAGGCTTCGGGGCCTGAGCCCACGGGCACCCCGATCCCGGGGATGGAGTTCTATGAGGCCTACCTGAAGTGCGGAAGCGTGGTGCCGGCACAGCTCTCGCCGAGCGGGATGCAGCGGCTGCAGGAGTGGCTTACGTCCCACATCATTCCCCCATCCCCGCAGCCGGTGCCCGTCTATGCAGCCGACGACATGCCGCTGGTAGAGGCGCGGGTGGCGGAGCCGGGCCCGGGCGAACCGGGCACGGCACAGGTGATGGTGGGGGCCGAGATCGACGAGCGGCAGCAACTCCACGTGCGGGTGCGGACCACGGATGAGCGGCTGAGCCGGGGCTACAGGGCGGAAGTGGGCCTGCGGGGCGAGGAGCGGCCGATCGCGCTGGCGTGGGTGCGGATCAGCAAGTCGGAGGGGGAGACGACAACCTCGCTGCCGCTGGCGGGCCTGCCGCCCGGACAACTGCCTGCCGAGGAGCTGTACGTGTTGCTGACGCGCGAGGCGGAGGGCACGTAGACTTCGGGCCGGATGCTTCGCATGCGGCCCCTCCAACGGCCCCGAAGGCGGAGACGCAATGAGAGAGACCGTGGACTTCCTGGACTTGGGCGTGCGTATCGACCGGCTCGAGCACGCGGGTCACTCGTCCGACTACGTCGTGGTGGTGACGGACGCGCCGGTGCCCGACCTGGGGCGGGCACACATGTTCTCGGCGGACCAGGTGCGCGAGCAGCTCGAGAAGGAGACCGGGAAGTACGACGATCCGTCGAACATCACGGACACGCTGGAGGGCGGCGTGCTGCGGGGGGAGGCGTTGCGGTCCTCCTGGGGGACCTCCGCCAGCCACCCGCTGCTGCGCAACGCGGGGCGGTTGCTGTTCAACACGATCTTCCCGCCCGAAAGCTCGATCCGCATGTGCTATGTCAACAGCCTCCAGCAGCAGAGGCTGCAGCGGAACCGGATTCTGCGGCTGAAGCTCAACGTGCACGAGACGATCGCGAACTGGCCGTGGGAGGCGTTGCGGTACGAGGGGTCGGAGGGCGGGACGACAGACCAGTACTTCTTGCAGCTAGACCGGCGCACGTCGATCACGCGGTATCTGGGCAACACGGTCGGCGTCCCGCCGCTGGAGTCGCAGGAGGGGCCGCTGCGGATGACGCTGGTGACGGCGGCGCCCGAGAGCCCGGGCCTGGCGCCGATCGCCGAGGCGATCGAGGGGCAGCTCAAGGCGATCATGACGGCGCTGGCGCCGCTGGAGAAGCGCGGGGTGGTGGCGATCAAGGTGATTCGGGGCCCGGGGACGCTGGAGCAGCTCGCGGACTCGGGGCTCGAGGAGACGGCGATCCTGCACTTCATCTGCCACGGGGACGTGGATGAGCGCGGACGGCCGTTCCTGGTGGGGTGCGATCGGTGGGGGCGGCCGACGCAGGTGGATGACGACATGCTGCAGGCGGCGCTGCCGCCCGGGAACCTGCGGCTGGTAGTCATGAGCGCGTGCCGGACGGGGCGGATGGTGGAGGACAACCCGGTGGCGAGCCTGGCGCACCTGCTGGCCTTGCGGCTGCACGTGCCGGCGACGGTGGCGATGAAGGCGCTGGTGTCGGTGGAGGCGGCGGAGGTGTTCGCGCAGGTCTTCTACCGGGCATTGGCGCGGAACCAGCCGGTGGATGCGGCGATGTCGCAGGCTTGCGTGAGGATCTTCGTGTCGGGCAACCGGATCGAGTGGGCGACGCCGATGCTCGTGATGAAGTCCACGAACGGGATGCTGTTCGACCTGCCGTTCGGGGAGACGCTGGCCGACATCGACCCCCGGGAGGAAGCGCTGGAGGAGAAGTACGTCCAGGCGGCGACGCTGCAGGAGGAGAAGCGCTACCAGGACGCGATGCGGCTGTTCACGGAGGTGAACGCGGAACGGCCGCACTACCGGGATGTGGCGGATCGCGTGGCGGCGACGAAGGCCCTGTACGTCGCGCAACTGAAGGACGACCTGCGGCTGGCGATGGAGCGGGAGGAGTGGGGGAGAGGGCAGGAAGTTTGCAGGGCGCTGAAGGAATATGAGCCGGAGGCGGCCCGGGCCTTCGAGGAACGCCTGGCCACGGCCCAGGCGATGGTGCCGATTCCGGAGGGGAAGTTCACACGGGGGCTGACGGAGGAGCAGGCGGAGGCGATCGCGCGGCGGCTGAATCTCACCGGCACGCCCAGAGACCTTCTGCTGCAGAACAAGGCCGAAACGGTCGAGCTGCCGGCGTTCCACATCGACCGGTACCCGGTGACGAACGAGGACTTCACGAGGTTCGTGGAGGCCACGGGCTACCAGACGACGGGCGAGAAGCTGGGGCGCCCGATCACCTGGCGAACGCTGTCGGAAGGTAAGTCGCGGCACCCGGTGGTGTGCGTGTCGTGCGACGATGCGGAGGCCTACGCGCAGTGGGCCGGCAAACGGCTGCCGACGGCCGACGAGTGGGAGAAGGCGGCGCGGGGCGAGGACGGCCGGCTGTATCCGTGGGGCGACCTGTACGACTCGAGCAAGTGCAACACCTTCGAGTCGATGCCGGGATTCCATACCACCGAGGTCGGGATGCTGGAGGCGGGCAAGAGCCCGTACGGCGTGTACGACATGGTGGGGAACGTGGCGGAGTGGACCGCCACCAGCATGACGGACGAGACGAAGCGCGTCATCGCTGGCGGATCGTGGCGGATGACGTGCGAAGTGATGGGCCTGCCGTCACTCCGGCGGGAGGGCGACCGCGACTTCGTGCGTGAGGACATCGGGTTCCGCTGCGCGAAGTAGGTCTCAGGTCTCGGGTCTGAGGTCTCAGGTTGAGGGCGAAGGCAACGACCCGGCGGCACGTATCAGAGTAGAGCGGTGACGCTTCGTTGTGAATAGCACGAGGGGATTATGGAGCCTTGCAGAAACACGGAAACAGTGGGGCGGGCATTCTTGCCCGCCAGCGGGGCGTGGCGGGCAAGAATGCCCGCCCCACTGTTTCCGTACCTACGAAAGGCCCAGTAGTACCCGCACCGGCGGGGAGAAAGGGGTGGTTCCCACAGTAGCGCTGATCGGAAGCAAGTCGCGACCCGTCGGCCCCGGGGCCCAACGCGTTCAAGAGGCCGGCCGAGGCCGCGAAGACGAGACGGATCAAGACTAAGGGGGAGATCGCATGAAGTCCGCGCGTTTGCTGGTAGCAGTCAGCTTGTTGCTGCTGATGACGTTTGTCCTGGTCGTGGGGAGCGGGTGTCCGAAGAAGCCCGAAGCGCCGAAGACAGGGGAGACACCCGGTCCGACGCCGCCCCCGGCCGCGGGCGGGCCGTTCAAGATCGCGATCGTGACGTGGCCGGGATATGGGCCGTTGTTCGTGGCGAAGGCGAAGAACCTGGTGCCGGGCATGGCGAACGTCGAGTGGAAGATCATCGACGACACGGCGGCCCGGCGGGCGGCGTTCAAGTCGGGCGAGTACCAGATGATCGCGGAGACGGTGGACTCCTTCGCGAGCGGGAAGCCCGGCTACCAGATGGGCGCCAAGGCGGTGTACACGTGTGATGAGTCGATGGGTGGCGATGGGCTGATCGTGACCGAGGGGATCAACACGATCGCCGACCTCAAGGGCAAGACGATCGCGTACCCGGAGGGCCTCCCGGGGCACTTCCTGCTGCTGAAGCTCCTGCACCTGCACGGCATGACCTCCAAGGACATCAAGGGCTCGAACATGGAGGCCGACCCGGCGGGTCAGGCGTTCCGCGCACGCAAGGTGGATGCGGCGGTGACGTGGGAGCCCTTCGTGACCATGTCCACGACCCCTCCGGACGGCCACGGGAGCGTCCTGCTGACCTCCAAGGACGCCCAGGGCTACATCGTGGACGTGCTCGTCTGCGGTGAGGACACGATCAACAGCCGGACGGCGGACGTCCAGGCGGTCATCGATGCGCACTTCGCGGGGCTGAAGTACATGGAGGAGAACCCCAAGGAGAGCTACGACATCATCGCCAAGGAGCTGTCGATCCCGGCGGCGGACGTGGAGGGCATGATCTCGGGCCTGAAGTACCAGACCAAGGCCATGAATGAGAAGTTCTTCAGCCCGCCGAAGCCGGACGCGCCCTGTCCGTTCGCGGTGTTGTTCGACGACGCGAGCAGCACGTGGAAGGAAGAGGGGCTGCTGACCGATGTGGCCGGCGGCGCGGACTCCTTCACGGCGCAGTTCGTGAGCGCGTCCACGGCCGCAGGTCCTGCGGAGCCGGCGCCTCCGGAGCCGCTGGCCCCGGCGCCGGAGAAGGTGAAGACCGCTCCGGCGAAGATGGCGAACATCACGAAGCACATCCAGTTCAAGCCCGGAAGCGCGGAGATCGAGTTCAGCAAGGAGGTCCGGGAGGATCTGGATGAGGTGGGGCGCTTCATCGCGCACACGCCGGACTACTATGTGCGCGTCGAGGGACACACGGACAGCGACGGCGACGACGCCTACAACCTGGACCTGTCGAAGAAGCGGGCGCAGGCCGTAGGCGACTACCTGAAGACGTACACCGAGGATCCGAACCAGATCGTCACGGTCGGGCTGGGCGAGAAGAAGCCGGTGGCCTCCAACAGCACCGCGGAGGGCAAGGCGAAGAACCGACGCGTGATGTTCGCCACGATCCCGGGTCGAGGGTAAGCGCACCAGCTCGGTCGGCGACGACCGGGTCGCAGCAAAACGGGGGCGAGGGGCCGGCCTGCCGGGCCCCTCGCCCCTGCAGGCAGTATGCGCTTACTGGGCTTCGCAGAAACGCGGGAGTAGTGGGGCGGGCATTCTTGCCCGCCAAGGGGCCTTGGCGGGCAAGAATGCCCGCCCCACTGCCCCCGCAAGTACCGGAGACCCAGGAGGCGCAGGCCACAACACGATTGGAGGGGCGGTCACCATGACACACGGCCCACGTGGCGCCCGGCCATTCCGGGATTTGGTGCGGCCGGTCCTGTGCCTCTGGCTTCTCGCGATCCTTCTGGCGCTTGTCGCGGTAGCGAACGGCTTCGCGGCGCCTCTGCCGGATGTCACGGCAAAGGAGAACTGCACCCAGGCCGAGCGGGCGATAACGAACGGGGACTACTTCAACGCCCGCCAGATCCTGTGCCGGGTCCTGCTCGCGGGGGACCGCCCGGACTGGACTCAAGCGCACTTGCTGCTGGTCAGAAGCTATGTGGACGACACGGGGCCGTCCCGGCTGACCAGCGAGAAAACGGCGGCCTTCCAGGGCGACCGGGCCTTCGGCGGCTACAACGTGCAGTGCATCCCGGGGGCTGCGGCGGGCTGGTTCTTCGGGCGCGGGCTCTGCAATCTGGAGCTGGCGAAGCGCGAGAAGTTCTACACCGAGGCGGCTGTCAAGGACTTCAAGGTCGTCTACACAGCGTGTGAGAGCAAGGCGACCCGCAAGCAAGTGCCGTCGGAGATGCTGGCCGAGATTGCGAAGCTACGCGCGGGAAACCCGGAGCTGGCGGCGAAGCTGCCGGCGCCGCCGGGGCCGGGGGTGGTGTCGGGCGTTAGCGGCTGGGTCGCCGGGCACTGGATGATCCTGGCGGGGGTGGTGGTGTTGGTCGTGCTGTTCCTCATGCGGCGGCCGATTCTCCGGATGGTAACCACGGGGACGGGCAGGATCAAGGCGAGCTTCGTGATGCGGAAGTGCCCGCACTGCTCGGAGCTGGTGCCGAGATCCGCGACGACCTGCCCGAAGTGCAGCAAGGAGATCGCACCGCCGAAGCCCGCACCCACGCCGGAGCCGAAGCCTGTGACCTCGGCCGCCGAGGCTGCGGCGGCGACGGGAGACCCGACGGGGGTCGTGCGCTGCCCGAACTGCGGGATGAAGAGCACGCGGGAGACGCTGATCTGCACGGGCTGCAAGTTCAGGCTGGCCAGGACGTGCACGAGGTGCAACCAGCCGGTGGAGTACCACAAGCTGAAGTGCCCGTCCTGCGGGCATGAGACGGAAGTCGCCAAGTACGCGAAGAGCGACTACAGCCTGACGACCATCGGCGCGGGGGGCGTCTCGGAAGTGCAGCGCGCGGAGCACCGCAGTACGGGCGACGTGTACGCCTTCAAGACGCTCAAGGAGCGCTTCCGAGACGACGACGTGGCCCTCGACACGTTCGAGCACGGAGCGGCGGTCCTGATGTCGCTGGGTGCGCCGGGGATCGTCGAGGTGCTGGCCTTCGTCAAGAATGGGGAGCTGCCGTACTATGTCATGCCCTACCTGACGGGCGCGACCCTCGAGGAGTACATGAAGAAGGAGGGCCGGCTGCCGTGGCCGGACGCGGCGCGGATCTGCATCGACATCGCCAACGCGGTGGAGTTCCTGCACCATTGCGGTATCGTACACCGCGACCTGAAGCCCAGCAACCTCAAACGCGACAAGGCCGATGGGCGCTTCTGCATCATCGACTTCGACACCGCGCTGGACCCGGACGCCAAGAGCACCAAGGTAGGGACGGGCGCCACGGCCTACACTCTGGACTACGCGGCGCCCGAGCAGCTCAACGGCGATGACCTGGACTGCCGGGTGGACATCTTCGCGCTGGGCACGATCCTCTACGAGATGATCGTCGGCGAGACGGGGCTGAAGTGGACGCAGCGCCTGGCGGCCTACGAGACGGCGGGCGCCATCGCGACCCCCAAGGTGCCCGTGGGCACGGGGCTGGGGAGCGCGACAGAGGAAGTCGCGGAGATCATCGCCAAGGCCATGGCCGTCCAGCCCCGCGATCGGTTCCCCGACATGGAGACCTTCCGGGAGGCCTTGACCAAGGCGAGCTTCGTCAGGGCCTTCGGAGGTTCGGGGACGGTGTAATGTGGAGAACCACGAAATACACGAAACACACGAAAGGTACCGGTGAGCGACCGCACGCACCAGAGACACGCAGTACAGGCCGCCGTGCAGGTCGTTGTCGTACGGCATGGTCTTTCGTGTGTTTCGTGTATTTCGTGGTTCCTCTCAGTAGGTGACAGCAGGTGAGCGGGACGAGCCGGATCAGGGTGACGCTGGATGTCGTCGCGCGGACCGACGTCGGTCCGACGCGGGACTTGAACGAGGACGCGTTCCTGATCTGCAACCTGACGACGGGCGAGGCGAAGCTCTCGCCCGAGGTTCGCCGCCACGAGGTGGGGGCGAACGGGAGCCTGTTCATCGTGGCGGACGGCGTAGGCGGCCTGGAGGCGGGGAATGTGGCGAGCGCGCTGGCGACGCAGACGATCATGGAATCGCTGAGGGCGGCCCTCGCGAAGGCGCCGATGGGGGATGACCGGCACTGGGGGGACATGCTGACGGAGGCGGTGCGGGACGCGAACCGGGCGCTGCGCGAGAAGGCAGTGGCGACGGGTCGGGTGGACAAGGGGATGGGCTCGACGGCGACGGTGCTGCTGGTGACGCCGACGGGGCAGGCGTGGATCGCGCAGGTGGGCGACAGCCGGCTGTACTACGTGGCGGACGGGCGGATCGAGCAGCTGACGACCGACCACTCGCTGGTGCAGGAGATGGTGGATCGCGGGCTGATTACGGCCGACAAGGCGAAGAGGCATGCGATCAAGAACGTGATCACCCGCGCGCTGGGCGAGGCGGACCTGGTGCAGGTCGATCTGCTCGAGCGGCAGATCGAAGACGGGGACCTGATGATCCTGTGCTCGGACGGGGTCTCCAACGGCGTGGACGGGCCGCGGATGCTGGAGATCGTGCGCACCGAGCGGGACATCCGTGACATCTGCCTGAAACTGGTCGCCGAGGCGGGGGAGAAGTACGGCGCAGACAACGCCACGGCGATCGTCCTGCGGACCACGGTAACCGGGCGCCCGAAGCCGAGCGCCGGGCCGCCGGGCTGGTATCGTCCGAAAACGCTGCCGCTCGACGGCGGCTCCGGCCCGTGGCTCGGGCCACGGATGCTCGTGGAGACCGTGGGCGGCGGGCGGCACGGGACGGCGTGGCTGCTGGTGCTGGTGGCTCTCATCGTGCTGATCATCCTCTCCCTGACCCTCAGCGTGATGTCGGTGTGGGTCTCGGGGCGCGGTTACCACGTGGCCTTGGACGGGGATGAAGTGCGCCTGTACCGAGGCTCGCGCCCCTTCGCATTCATCCCGCCCCTGTACCGACCGATCGACCTGGGCATGGAGTTGACCACCGAGAGCCTGGCGCCGGGGGCGGTCCCGGTGTTGAGGGACGGCCAGGTGATCTGCCGCACGCAGGGCGAGGCCGAGGACCTGGTGATGGCGCTGGTGCAGGACCCAGCAGTGCGCGGAGACCTGTACTACGCGCGGCGCGACTGGGAGAAGGCCGCCGAGGCGCTGGCGCAGGTGCCGAAGCCCTCGGCGGCGGTGACGCGGAAGCTCGCGCTGGCGCGGGAGGAGGTCTGGAAGCAGGACGAGGACTTCCGGGCCGCGGAGAAGCTGTACGAGGACGCGCAGTGGGATAGGGCCGCCGAGCTGTACGAGAAGGTCCTGGAGAAGAGCGGCCAGACGTTCGCGGCGGCCGCGTCGCGAATGGTCGAGTGCGTCCCGCCGACGGACCGCGCGAAGCGGGAGGAGTACCTGACGCTCGCCGCGCGGCTCGAGCGGGACATGGGGGTGGTAGGAGAGGCGACGAAGGAGCTGCGGGAGCGGTCGGGGGGCATCCTGCGGGATGCGCAGAGGGCTCTAGAGGCGGGCCGCATAGAGGACGCCAGGAAGCTGTACGACAGCGTGCTGGCGACGACGCCCGGAGACCCCCTGGCGGCGGCGGGGCTGGCGTGTGTCTGGAACCGCCAGGAGCAGGCCGCCGAGCAGCTGCAGACCGAACTCAAGCAGTCGCCGGATGATGAGTACCGGCGAGAGGCGCTGAAGTTCCTGGCGGACCATGCGCCAAAGACAGCGCAGGGCGCAACGCTGAAGGCCAAGATCGAGGGCTTCCTGGAGGGGCTGGCGCCCACCGAGGCGCCCGCGAAGAGCGGTGGAAGCTACTGAGGCTCTCGTAGATACGGAAGCAGTGGGGCGGGCATTCTTGCCCGCCACGAGCCCCTGGCGGGCAGGAATGCCCGCCCCACTGCCTCCGTATATCTGAGGAGGTCAGTAAGCTGGCGGTCCTGAGCCTGGAGTGCATCCCGAGCAACCGCTATGCGCTGGTCGAGGGCACCAGCAGCATCAAGCTGCTCGTGCGCGTCACCTGCCAGGAGGGGCATGAGGCGGAGCGGCTGCCGCTGAACGTGGCCTTGGCGATCGACCGCAGCGACTCGATGTCCGGCGAGAGCAAGCTGGAGAACGTCAAGGCCGCCGCCTGCGAGATGATCGACGAACTGGAGGCGTTCGACACGCTGGCACTAGTCGACTTCTCCTCGAGCGCCAAGGTGAGCGCTCCGTCGGCGGCGGTGACGGACAAGGAGCGCCTCAAGGGCGCGGTACGGAAGCTGCGCCCGGGGGGCATGACGAACCTGGGCGGGGCGCTGCAGGCCTCGGCCGATGAGGTCTGCAAGTCCTCGACCGGCCAGCAGGTCAGCCGAGTGCTGCTGCTGACCGACGGGGAGGCCACGACCGGCGAGCGGAACCCCAAGAAACTCACGAAGGCGGCGCAGACCCTGTGGGGAGCGGGGATCTCGCTGACGACGCTGGGTGTGGGGCATGGCTATGAGGAGAAGCTGCTGGCCGAGATGGCGAGGGTGGGCGGGGGGAACCACTACTACATCAGCTCGAAGGACGATTGCGACCGGATCTTCCGCGAGGAGCTGGCCAGCCTGACGGGAGTGGTGGCGAAGGAGGCGGCGCTCACGGTGCGCACGCCGGAGGACGTGCCCAGCCGCGTTGTCAACGAGGGGTACACACCGGAAGCCGGGGCCGGCTGGGTCCGGATCCGCCTGGACGACATTGAGCGGGAGGGGGCGACGGAGGTGGTGTTCGAGCTGCGGACGCCCGCCAGGCCCCCAGGGCCGTCCCTGCTGGCGACGGTGGACCTGACCTATCTGGACCCGGGGACCGGCCCGCGAACGCAGAGCGAAGATGTGTGGATTACGTTCACCGGGCTGCCCGCGGAGGTAAGAAGCGGCATCAACAAGGACGTTCTCAGGGCGTGGGAGGAAGTCGAGTCCTTCGCGCGAGCGGCGGAGATCGTGAGTGAGGTCAAGGCCGGCAAGAAGAAGGCGGAAGCCGGGGCGGGCGAGCTGACGGACCTGGCGAAGACCCTCCTGGAGCGGCGTTCCTCAAAGGCCGGCGACCTCAAGGTGATCGCCACCACGATCCTGGACCGAGGCGGCGTGGACGAGCATCTCAGCAAGACGGTCGTCATGGAAGCCAGCAAGACGATGAAGGGGAAGAGCAAGTAGGGACGGGAACGGCAGATAACCACGAAACACACCAAGTACACGAAAGGGAGACGGCGAACGACAACGGCAACCCCTGAACGCCGAACCCCGAACCGCGAACGCTGCGAGAGGGCTGGTGAAAGGAGTCTGACGAGATGAGTGTCCTGACGCTGGAGTGCATTCCGAGCAACCGGTACGCCCTGGTGGAGGGGACCAGCAGCATCAAGGTGCTGGTGCGAGTGCGGTCGGAGGGAGAGAGCGCGGGCGCGCGCCTGCCGCTGAACGTCGCGCTGACCCTCGACCGCAGCACGTCCATGTACGAGGAGGACAAGCTGGACTACGTCAAAGCGGCGGCCTGCGAGATGATCGACGAGCTGGGCGAGACCGATACGCTGGCCCTGGTGGACTTCGGGAGCGATGTGAACGTCAGCATCGCCGCCACACCGGTGAAGGACAAGGAGAAGCTGAAGGAGACGGTTCGGGGTCTGCGCGCGAAAGGCGCCACAAACCTCTACGACGCCCTCAAGGCCGGCGCCAATGAGGTGCGCAAGAACCTGGCGCCCAACCAGGTGAGCCGCATCCTGCTGCTGACCGACGGCGAGGCGACCGAGGGGGTGACGGAGGATGATGTGATCACCCAGGCGGCGGAGGACCTCTGGGGCACCAGCATCTCGGTGACCACGCTGGGCGTCGGCCGGGACTACCCGGAGGACTTCCTGGCAGCCGTCGCCAGCGCGGCGGGCGGGAATCACTACTACATCAGCTCGAAGGAGGATTGCGACCGCATCTTCCGGGAGGAGCTGGCGAGCCTGGCCTCGATCGTGGCGAAGGAGGTCAGCCTGACGGTCACGACGCCCGAGGACGTGACCTCGCGGATCGTCAACAAGGGCTACAAGCCGGAGGCCAGCGACGGGTCGGTCAAGATCCGGCTAGATGACCTGGAGCGCGGCAAGACGGCCGAAGTGGTGTTCGACCTACGCACCGGCGGCCGACCGAAGGGCGAGTTCCTGCTGGCGACGGTGGAGCTGGGCTACGACGACGCGGCGGGCGGCACGGGCCGCGGCAGCGCGAAAGAGGAGATCGTGGTGCAGTTCACGGCGCAGCCGGCGGAGGTGCGCGCCGGGATCAACAAGGACGTGCTGCGGGTGTGGGAGGAGGTGGAGGCGTGGGAGCGGACGGAGGAGATCGTCGGCGCAGTGAAGGATGGCAAGAAGGACGCCGAAGCGGCGGCCGGCGAGCTGAAGGACCTGGTCAAGACGCTGATGGAGAAGAAGTCGAAGAAAGCGGGAGACATCAAAGCGATCGCGACCACGATTCTGGACAAGGGCGGCGTTGACGAGCACCTCGGCAAGACGGTTGTCATGGAGGCCCGGAAGGCCCACAAGGCGGCGAAGGACACTATGTCGTAACGCCCAGCACACCCAGTGAGAAAGGGGTATGAGCCATGCCCAAGTGCCCGATCTGCGACTATGACAATCCCGAGGGGACCAAGGCCTGTCGGGAATGCGGGAGCGACATGAGCGCGACGCCGCCGGCGGATAGCGGGGGCACGCCGGAGCCGATCCCCGTGGCTGCTCCGGCGGGAGAAATGGCCGCATGCCCGTCCTGCGAGGCGGAGAACCCGGCCGAGGCCAAGTTCTGCAAGTCGTGCGGGAAGCCCATGGCCGCGCCACCGCCTGCCCCGCCGGCTGAGGAGGCGAAGGCGCCTGACGCGCCCCCGGCAACCATCGCGTGCCCGTCCTGCGGCGCCGAGAATCCGGGTGGAGGCAAGTTCTGCAAGGCGTGCGGGAAGTCGCTGACTGCGCCGCCGCCCGAGGAGAAGGCCCCCGAACCGGAGGCGCCCGCCGAGGAGAAGGCGCCCGAGCCGACCCCGCCGCCGGAGCCCCCGCCACCTCCGGAACCCGTGTGCTCGAAGTGCGGGGCGAAGATCGCCGGGGGGATGAAGTTCTGCGGCGAGTGCGGGACGCCGGTGGGAGCGCCCGCCGAGGCGCCCGCGGAGCCGGCCGAACCGGCCCCACCGTCAGGGCCGCGGCTGGTCATCAACCCCGACGACGAGGCGACAGTCGTGGTCCTGACCAAGGACGAGACCACGGTCAACCGCTCCGAAGAGGCCGATGTCGTCCTGAAAGACGGCTACGTCTCTTCGCACCACGCCGTCGTCACCAAGAAGGACGACGGCTACTGGATCAAGGACGTCGGCAGCACCAACGGGACCTTCATCCAGGTCCGGACGGAACTGCTCCTGAAGCCCGGCGACGTGCTCAAGCTCGGCCAGACGCTCATCCGCTTCGAGGAGTGAGGACGGCGGGAGTTGCGGAGAGGCGGAGTTGGGGAGTTGCGGAGAACGGCAACGGGCAAGGCCTGGCGCCAGGCGACCTTGCGCCCTTGTAGGGGCGGCCCCGCGTGTCCGCCCCCCGACCTGAGGAGGGACCCACGTTTTGGCAGAGGCAATCGTCAAGAAGGGCGACATGGTGTTCGGGCAGTACCGCGTCCTGGACCTGCTGGGCGAGGGCGGGCAGGCGTTCGTCTTCCGGGGCACGGACTGCGCGAGCGGCGAGACGGTGGCCATCAAGCAACTCAAGGACCCCGATGAGGACCTGTTGGTGCGGTTTGCCAACGAGTCCACGCTCGAGCTTCCCACCGAGCATGTCGTGAGGAACTACAAGTTCGGCGAGGAGCGGGGCGTCTACATCAACGTGATGGAGTTCATCGACGGGGGCGACTTCGAGGGCCGGATGGCCTGGAAGGACGATTTCGTCGGCGGCACGCCGCACGGCACCGTCCAGCCCGAGGCCGAGGCGAAGGACATCATCGCGCAAGCCGCCGACGGCCTGGGGTGCGCCCATTCGCACAACGTCATCCATCGAGACATCAAGCCGGCGAACGTCATGATCCGGCGGACCGACAACTGCGTGAAGCTGACGGACTTCGGAATCGCGTGCTTCCTGACCAAAGAGCGGCGGACGGAGCTGGGCGTGCAGATGGGGTCGGTGTTCTGGATGTCGCCCGAGCAGGTGATCGAGCCCAAGGACGTGGACTGCCGGGCGGACATCTGGTCGCTGGGCGTGGTCTTCTACCAGGCGATCACCGGCCGCTACCCCTTCAGCGGCGGCAAGATGGCGGACATCTTCCGCGCGATCCTGAGCGATGACCCACCGCGGCCGCGGAAGCTCAACCCCGCGCTGTCCGAGGAGACCGAGGCGGTCGTCCTCAAGATGCTCGAGAAGTCCCTCGACGAGCGCTTCCAGCGCATGACGGACGTGCAGAAGGCGTTGGGCGCGGAAGTGGTCTGCGTGCTCAGCACGTGCCCCCAGTGCGGCGTCGAGACGGAGATGGGCAACCGGTTCTGCACGGGCTGCGGGTACGACCTGGTGGAGCTGCCGATGAAGCTGGTCGGCGCCGGCGGAGTGCACGCGAGCTTCGAGTTCCCCGTGCACGGAGACCTGGTCCACGTTGGGCGGCACAAGGACGGGAACGACATCCGCCTGCCGTATGACCCGTACGTCTCGCGCTGGCACCTGCAGTTCCGTAAGGAAGGCGCCACCCGAACCGTTGAGGCTTGGGACTGGAATCAAGGCAAGAAGCCGGCCAACGAGACGCTGCTGAACGGCTTCGACATCAACGGCAAAGGCCCTCAACCGATCAAGGTGGGGGACAAGCTGCGGATGGGCGACAGCTGGTTCGAGCTGAAGCCGGACTAGACGGCGGGTGAAGGGCAAGCGGAGCGAGGAACGATACGGGCGAGGCGAGACGGGGAGGCGTCCTGAGCCGGAGGGAGTCTCTTCATGGATACGTGGAGGCTGACGCCCGGGGACGAAGTCTTCGGGCGCTACAAGGTGACCGGCGCCCTGGGGGAGGGGGCGCAGGCGGTCGTCTACCGAGGCGTAGACACGAAGGAGCCGCGCGACGTGGCCATCAAGCAACTCAAGGAGGCCACCGAGAGCCTCGCCAAGCGGTTCAGGAACGAATCCAAGCTGAGCCTATCCACGGAGCACATCGTCCGGAACTACGACTTCGGGGAGGTCCGCGGGAAGTACGCCAACGTGATGGAGTTCGTGGACGGCGACACTCTCGAAGATCGGTTGAGGTGGGTGGACGACTTCGACACACTGACCTGCCGTGGGACCGCTGTGCCCGAGGACGAGGCGCGGGACGTGATCGCCCAGGCGGCGGAAGGCCTCGCGTGCGCGCACGCGAGCAACGTGATCCATCGGGACATCAAACCCGCCAATCTGCTCATACGGCGAGCCGATCGCCGGGTGAAGGTCACCGACTTCGGCGTGGCCCGCTTCATGGGCGACCCGCACGATGCGGGGAGGTTCGAGGACCCAGACACCCAGTTGGACGACATCCTGGGAACGATCCTCTGGATGTCTCCCGAGCAGTGGGTCGATCCGTCGGCGGCGGACTGCCGGGCAGACGTGTGGTCGCTGGGGGTCGTGTTCTATCAGGCCGTTACCGGGCGATACCCGTTCCTGGGGGCCGGTGCGGGGGCCGTGGCGAGGACGGTCCTAAGCGATAACCCGGCTCGGCCCCGCAAGCTGAACCCGGCGCTGAGTGAGGAGACGGAAGCGATCATCCTCAAGATGCTGGCAAAGGAACTGGACGACCGGTTCCAGCGCATGACGGACGTGCAGAGGGCGTTGGGCGCAGAGGTGGTCTGCGTGCTCAGCGCCTGCCCGCAGTGCGGCGTCGAGACGGAGACGGGCAACCGCTTCTGCACGGGCTGTGGGTACGACCTGGTGGAGCTGCCGATGAAGCTGGCGGGCACGGGCGGCATGCACGCAGGCCTCGAGTTCCCCGTGCGGGGAGACCTGGTCCGCGTCGGGCGGCGCAGGGAGGGGAATGACATCCACCTCCTTGCCGACGAGTGCGTCTCGCGCTGGCACCTGCGCTTCCGCAAGGAAGGCGCCACCCGAACCGTTGAGGCTTGGGACTGGAATCAAGGCAAGAAGCCGGCCAACGAGACGCTGCTGAACGGCTTCGATATCAACGGCAAAGGCCCTCAACCGATCAAGGTGGGGGACAAGCTGCGGATGGGCGACAGCTGGTTCGAACTGAGGCCGGGGTAGACGCTCTGTCAGCAGTGTCTGGTGGTGTTGTGGGAGGGGCTTCAGCCCCGACCGGTCGGGGCTGAAGCCCCTCCCACCCCATGACGTAGGAGGCAGCCGATGAGATACGGGGCGCGCACCTGTGTCGGGATGCTGCGAGAGCAGAACCAGGACAGTTTCCTGACGCTCGAGGTCGAGGTCGGGACGAAGCGCGAGGAGGTGAGCGAGGAGACGCCCGAGCTGGTGCCGTACGGGCTGTACATCGTGGCGGACGGCATGGGGGGCGCGGCGGCGGGGGACAAGGCGAGCGCGGACGCGCTGGAAGTGATCCTGGGCGCCATGGCGGGAAGCATGGGGCGGACGCATGTGGCGCGGAAGGCCCGTCTGCGCGAGACCCCGGAGCATCTCGGGGAGGCGATTCGGCGGGGCAACCGGGAGATCTTCCGGGCCGGGGAAGAGGACACATCGCTGGAGGGCATGGGGACAACGATCACGGCGACGGTGGCCCACGACGGGATTCTGCACATCGCCCAGGTGGGGGACAGCCGCCTGTACCGCCTGCGCGAGGGGGAGTTCGTCCAGCTGACGACCGACCACTCGGTGGTCCAGGAGATGGTGGATGCGGGGCGGATCACCAAGGAGCGGGCGCGTACGCACCCGCTGAAGAACCAGATCACCCGGGCCGTCGGGCCCGAACCGGAATGTGAGGTGGATGTGTCGCACGACGTGCTCCACGAGGGCGACCTGTACCTGCTGTGTTCCGACGGGCTCTGGGAGATGGTGGAGGACGCGGAAATCGAGGAGACGGTCAAGGGTTACCAGAGCAACCAGGAGGCCCGGGGCAACCTGGAACTGCTCTGCGAGGCGCTCGTCGCGAAGGCCTGCGACGCCGGGGGCCGCGACAACATCACGGTCATCGTGTTGGAGACCGAAGCGGCGGATGTGCGGCTGAACGCCGAGACCGAGATGCTCCTGGCGGCGCCGACGAAGCTGGATCGGCCGAAGGCTCCGCTGGGCCGGCTCGATCGCACGCTGACCCACCCGCGGACCTCGGTGTTCATCAAGGACTGAGAGGATGTATGAGAAGCGCGGCGTCGGGCGTGATGAATCACGCCCCTACACTCGGGCACGATGAAGATTGCGTTGAAAAAGTCGGTTCGCCCTCTCCTCAAGCGAGCGGCAGTGTGCTATAACTTCGGTGTTGGCACACCCGCGAGGAGGCGAGGGATGATCGGCAAACGCCCCCCACGACAGCGCGAGCT
>Ga0194112_10004423_pt1 | contig 19245 bp, 11 predicted proteins | sample TA2MahC400mmetaG_FD_146191 | JGI IMG/M metagenome (GOLD analysis project Ga0194112, IMG submission 146191) | Freshwater microbial communities from Lake Tanganyika, Tanzania - TA2015016 Mahale Deep Cast 400m | ecosystem: Environmental > Aquatic > Freshwater > Lake | place: Tanzania: Lake... | reverse complement strand
GACCGCTGTGGCGACGGGGTGGTTGTCACCGGCTACCCGCGCACGGGCACGTGGGCGCAGGCCATCAACGAGGACTACGCCAACGCGCCGCTGATGGGCACCCACAACAACCTCATCGTAGACAACCTCCTGATCGACTGCGTGGGCTCCTTCGTCGGGATCACGCAAGGCCAGCCGCACGGCTGGGGCAACTGGTCGGACTACAACGCCTTCGTCTGGACGCTGCCCGCGTACCACCCGACCGGCTGCCACCTGAACTTCATGAACGGTTGGGACGACCTCTACGGCAAGCTCCCGATCTGGCGGATGGAGCGGCACTGTGACACACACTCCGTGGTCGTCGATCCGGGGCAGCTGAAGACGATCCGGGAGGGCAATCCGTACGTGGGCCTGTCGGAGAAGGAGGTCTTCCAGGACGCGCGACTCGCGGACCGCGACAAGGGGGACTACCGCCTCCTGCCGGACAGCCCCTTGCAGGGCAAGGGGCTGACGCTGCCGATGGAGCTGAACTCGGTCTGCGCGCCCTGTAGCGGGAACCAGGTGCACACTCGGGCCTACGAGAAGACTCGCCTGGCCGATGCGCCGGACCCGGCGACCGCCGTGCCCGTCTATGGGACGAAGGAGAACGGCCACTACCGGCTGCAGCCGTGGCCGAAGGTGCGCCCGCTGGTGGACTTGGACGCCTGCGCGCCGGGGACGCCGGGCCTGAATGCCGAGTGGCGCGAGACGGGACGTTACCCGCAGTTCAAGGCGACCGGCGAGCCGGACTCCACCGCGCCGAACGACTGGGTCCTGCTGCCGACGAACCTGCTCGCGGATCCGAGCTTCGACAGGCCGCTCAGCAAGCCGGGCGAGGAGCCGACCTCGCCCTGGACGGGCGGCGGCGGGATGCACACCTTCGTCGGGATGGCCTGCCTCAATCTCCTGCCGGCTCAGCGTCAGAACGCGCTGGCCTGGCAGAAGGTCGGGCCGATCCGACAGAACTGCGAGTACCTGCTGACGGGCGACATGACCGTTCAGTCGGTGATGAAGGACTTCACCGGGATCGGCCAGATGTACCTGTCGGCCGGCGATCAGGGGCACCCGATCGGCGAGCCGATCGCGGTCACAAGGGCCTCCCTCACAGGGGGCACGTGGGCGACCTACAGCCTGCACTTGCCGCAGGGCGCGGCCAATGCGTTCGCGGGGCAGGACTTGTTCGTGGTGCTGGCAGGGCGTGTAGCCGGGCCGGAGCCCGCGAACCCGAACGATCCCGCCGCCTTCATCCGCTGGGACGATCTGTGGCTCCTCGCGAGCCCGTAACGCCTCCGAGGAGGCAGTTTCAAAATCAGGGACAGGCACCATTTCCCGCGATACGTGACGCGTAGTCGGGCGTGTGTGGGGGAAAATGGGTGCCAGTCCCTGAGTTTTGAAACTCGCACCGAGGGCACATGAAGCCCTTCCGGTTGGTCATCCTGTTGTGCGTCGTTGCGGGAGTGGGGGCCGCGCTCTGGCTGCCGCGTCGCGAGCAGGTGCTCGGCAGCTACGCAACCGGCCTTCGCGGCCGGACGAAGGGCCAGCGGGAGAACGCGCTGCGGGCTGCGCGGCCCTTCGACGGGTTCGTGCTCGATAGCGGGAAGGAGTTCTCCTTCAACAAGACCGTGGGGCCGTGGACCTCGGACCGAGGGTACGTGCGGGCGCCCGTGAGCTACAGCGGGGAGCTGGTGCTCGACTGGGGGGGCGGCGTGTGTCAGACGTCTTCGGCCCTGTACAATGCGGCGCTGATTGCGGGCCTGGAGATCGTCGAGCGGCACCCGCATACGTGGACGCCGCCGTACGTGCCGCCCGGCCGGGACGCGGCGGTCGCGCAGTACACCATCGACCTGCGCTTCCGCAATCCACACCCGTGGCCCGTTCGCATCCGGGCGCTGACGACGGGCGAGACGCTGGGGTTTCAGATCATCGGCCGGCAGCGAGGCCCGATGGCGGCGGTGACGGTGGAGCCGCAGTCACCCGTGGAGCCCATCGAGGTGACGCGGACCAGCGAGCGCCTCCCGCCCGGACAGCGGGTCACGGTGACGCGCGGCCGGCCCGGCGTGCGGGTCACCGTCTACCGCACACCCCTACACGGCCCGCAGGCGGGGCAGCGCCAGCTTGTCTCTCGCGACGTGTACCCCGCCCTGCACCGCCTCGTGAAGACGGGCCCCGAGAGGTGAGGTCGGGTGCAGTACTTCAAGCCCGAGGGCGAGACGCAGTTCGTGGGCGACTGCATGCCCTTCTTCCATGACGGGGTCTTCCATCTGTTCTGGTTGCTGGATGAGGGCCATCACCAGGCGCGGGGTGGCCTCGGCTGCCACCGGTGGGCGCACTCGACCACCACGGACCTCGTCCAGTGGGAGCACCATCCGCTCGCGATTCCCATCACTGCCGAGCACGAGGGCTCGATCTGCACCGGATCCGTGTTCCACCATGAGGGCGTACACCACGCCTACTACGCCACGCGCTACCCCGACTGGAGCGAGCACCTCAGCCTGGCGACGAGCACGGACGGGATCCGCTTCGAGAAGACGGAGCCGAACCCGTTCGCCTCGCCCGGCCCCGAGTTCACGAAGTCCTTCCGCGACCCACACGTCTTCCGCGACCCGGAGACCGGCCTCTTCCACCTGATCGTGACTACCTCGCTCCGTGAGCCGGCAGTGGTGGGACGGGGCGGATGCCTGGCGCAGTTCGTCTCCGAGGACCTGCACAACTGGCGGCCCACCGAGCCGCTCATCGTCCCCGGCTATCCCGGCGACCCGGAGTGTCCCGATTACATCGGGGACGGCGTCGGGCTTGGAAGCCCGACCTACGGGGAAGGCTGGAACGGGTGGTACTACCTCATCTTCAGCAACGAGGGGATCGCGCGCTACCGCATGTCGCGCCGGCCGCTCGGGCCGTGGCTGCGCCCCAAGGTCGATGTGTTCGACGGCCCGATGGCGCGGGTGCTGAAGACCGCCGCGTTCACCGGCGACCGCAGGCTGGGCGTGGCGTTCCTGCCGTCGCTGCAGGACAACCTCGACGAGGGCGCATGGCTGTATGGCGGCAGCGCCGTCTTCCGCGAGATCATCCAACACGAGGACGGCTCGCTCGGGACGAAGTGGCCTGAGGAGATGATCCCGACAAGCGGCGAGCCGCTGCCCATGCACTTCGAAGCGATGACGGAAGGCGTCTCAGCGGAGGGTGACGGAGTGACGATCGCGGCGCCGAGTTCGTTCGGTCCGGCGATGGCCAGCGGCGTCCCGCTGAACGTGCGGGTGCGGATGCGCATCGAGCCGCAGCCCGGGGCGTTCCGCTTCGGCCTGTGTGTGCGCGGGTCGGGGAGCTACGAGCAGGGGTACGAGATTCGCTGCTCACCGAACGAGGAGCGGGTCGAGATTCGCAACGCGCGAGCCGACGACATCACCGACAACGCGAAGCGGGCAATCCTCGATGTCGAGGGCCTGGACCGCCCGTTCAGTCTCGACGTGCTTCTGAAGGACGACATCATCGACGTGTGCCTCGACGAACGACGGACGCTCGTCGCCCGCTGCCTCGAGCAGCGCGGGGACCGGCTGTTCCTCTTCGCCCACTGCGCGAGCGTGGTCTTCCGCGAGGTTAGCGTAGGCCCGCTATAGGGGAATCCGCGATATCGGTTCTTGGGCGCCATTCAGGGCGCCCACGCGTGCTCCTCGAACACGCTCTCAGTGCCAACGACGCGAGACCGGCACGTCCTTCAGCGTCAGCAACCCGGGCATTGATGCAAGCAGCGGGGGGATCGCATTGAGCACGCAGGCCGGAGTCGCTTCGTCTCCGGGGATTCCCCCCGCGATGCGCACCGTGAATGAGGGCGCCCCCGTGAGTTCCACCTCGTCGCGTGGGTCCGGCGCCCCCGCGTACATCGCGAGTTCCAAGCGTACGCGCTCTCGGCCGGCCACGAGCACCGTGGCGGTTTGGCGTGAGCCGCACACCTGCCCGGGGCCTATCGTGAAGTGGCCGGTCTCGATGGCCTCCTCGGCGACTGCCGGCTCGATGGTCTCGGCAACCGCCTCGGGCACCCAACCCAGGCCGGCCGCCAGCAGCGCCGCGGACTCCCGCAGCCCCACATGCCCGATCGCGCCCTTCTCGGCGCGCTCGCGGTACTCGCTCTCGGTCAGGCCGACGCCGGTCTTCCGCTGGAGCTGAGGGCGCCGCGTCGCCGTATCGACGATCCGCCGTGCGACGATCCGCTCGACCTCCCGGCACGGGGCGGTGAGCACCAGCGGAAGCAGGTCCATCACGAACCCCGGGTTGATCCCGGTCCCCAGCAGCCGCACTCCCCTCTCTTGTGCGAGCGCATCCAGCTCCTCCGCGAGGGCCGGGGAACTCAGCCACGGCCAGGTGAGTTCCTCCGCCGTCGAGATGCAGTCCAGCCCCAACTCGATGATCTCGCGAAGCTGGTCGGCAATCTGCGACAGGCGCGACCCGGTGGAATGCAGCGCCATGTCGGCCTCGGGGCAGTCCCAGGCCGAGGCGCACACGACCACGCCGGTCGCCTCAGGCAGCTCCGCGATCTCCGCCACATCCCGGCCGACCTTGTCGGCGGCCACATCGACCGCGCCGACAAGCTGCAGGCCCCCGCGCTCCCTCGCGACGCGCACAATGCCACACCCGATCGCGCCGAGCCCAACCTGGATGTAGCGAGCGACGTTGCCGTCCGCCATGCGCTGCGCTCCCGACGACACCGGGTGACAGGCACCGCAGGGCTATTCCCGCCGCAACCGAGCCTTCCCTTCAGGAGCCCCTCCGCCAGAACGACGAAAGCCCGCCGTCAACCAACACGGCGGGCTCGGTTCCGATGATTGCTGGCTGCCGGGGGAGGACTCGAACCTCCAACCTCGTGATCCAGAGTCACTTGCCCTACCGATTGGGCCACCCGGCAGCGCCGAGCCACTATCCTACTGTCGCCATTCCCGTTTGTCAAGCGCCGCCCTCGACGCCGCGCAGCAGGCCGTCGGCGCACGCCAGCACGGCTTCGAGGGCGCCGTCGCCGTCTGTATCGGCCAGGATGAACTCCTCGATCGTGCTCGGCGCCTGAAGCTGCCAGCGGATGGCCGGCTGACCGCCCTCTGCATTCACCGCAACCAGCAGGCTCCCGCACGCCACCACCGCCTCCTCGCTTCCGTCGGCATCCACGTCGGCGATGGCGAACGTCCCCGCGTTCGCCGGCAGGTCGAGGGTCCAGCGCACGTCGCCGTTCGCCGGGTCGAGCCACCGCATCGTCTTGCCCACCGGCGAGGCGATCTCACGGGTCCCGTCCCCATCGGCATCGACGGGGAAGCCGGTCGCTGGCGGCGTCTTCCCCCAGAGCGTGTCGCCCTTCAGGTTCGTGATCCCCAGGCAGTACTGCCCGTTCCAGGTCAGCTCGGGCGCGCCGTCGCCGGTGTAGTCGAACAACGTCGGCTCGGAGTACGCGGCCCAGATGCCGGGGAAGATCGAGTCGCCCGCCGCGCTGCGCCCGACGAGCTGCTTCCCGTCGCGTCCGCTGACCACCGTCAGGTTCACCGGGTACAGGCTGATGATGTCATCGGCGCCGTCGCCGTCCGTGTCGAACAGCGCCACGGGCGTCCCCCCAAAGCCCCAATCTATCTCGCCGTCGGAGACCGCAGGGCAGTGCCAGAGCAGGCGCCCATCGACGCCGCTGAGCGCGTAGCCCTCGTCGCTATGCATCGTGCTGCGCCGCGCGAAGACGATAAGATCGTCATGCGCCGCGCCGGAGAGCCTCCCCGCCGCAAGTGTCGTCAGCGTGCTGAAGTTCCACGGCTCCAGCGGCCCCGGGAAGCCCGCGATCGGCGTGTGCCAGAGGATCTTGCCTGAGCCGTCGATGACCGTTGCGTTGCCCTCCCCTGAGGGCTCCCAGCCGAGCATCGCCACTTCCTTCGCGCCATCCCCGTCGAAGTCCGCCGCCGCGAGCGTGCCTGCGCCCCGATGACGCCAGCGAACGCTCTGGTCCGAACCCTTGAGCGCCACGACCTCCCGGTTGCCCGCAGTGCTGATCAGCGTGACCGTGCCGTCGCCGTCAAGGTCGGCGGCGAGGAGGTTCCCCCAGCGCGCGCGTTCAGGCAGCGTGCGCGTCCACGCGACAGGCTGCGCACGACACTCCTTCGTCTGCACTCGCCCAGCGAAGTCCGCCGGCGAGATGCCCACCAGCGCCTCGGTCCCTCGCTGCCCCAGCATGCGCGGCGTTCGCGCCCCCGGGGGAGCGCTGACCGACCACGCCTCCTTCACCGCACCGTCCGTGCCCAGCGCGAGGCACTTCAGCGTCGGACCGACTTCGCCCGCCTCCGGGGCAGCCAGGCAGAAGCCCTTCCGCCCATCCGCCAGGCCAACCGTCGCGATGTTGTCCTCGGCATGGGCGACGAGGCTGTTGATGCACAGCGGGTACCGGCGCGGTGACGTGACCCACGCCCCTTCCGGGCCTGTCCAGCGTTCGGTTGGCTGGCCGTTCGCGAGGTTCAGGATCGCCAGGGGCGCCGACGTCGGCTCAAACAGCGCCGACGTCCGGCAGCAGAACAGCTCCGTGCGCCCGTCGCCATCCACGTCCTCCAGCCCGCTGAGGAACGTGCCGGGGAGGTCCAGGACCGTGTCGCCGGTGAGCGCATCCCACACCATCAGGTGCCACTGCTTGTCGCGAAAATGGGGACTGGCACCATTTCGGCTGGCGTCTGCCGAAATGGCTGCCTGTCCCCATTTTCGTATGCTCTCCGCGTCATCGTAGACATTCGTGACGACCTCACAGCGCCCATCGCCGTCGAGGTCCTGCAGCGAGTCCCACCGAGGGCGCAGGATCTTCTGCTTGGCTTCGATCTGCAGCTCGATCTCCTTGCGCCACAGGAGGCTGAGGTTCGTTCCGTCGTTGTCGATGAGGTCGATGTGGGTGTAGAAGTCGGCGAGCACCAGGAACTCGAGTGCGGGGTCGTCGTCGATGTTCTTCGCGACGAAGTGCCCGTAGTTCCGGCCATCATGCCAGCGGAGCTGCTCGATGATCTTGCCTGTGCGCCCATCCATGACGATGATCTGGTAGTGCGGACACGCGATCACGTCAAGCTGCCCATCGGCATTCGCATCGGCGACGATCGGGTGGGGGCCCTGGTAGACGCGGAACTGCTCGCTCCGCCAGAGCTCCTTCCGCTGTCCGCCTTCCATCCCGTAGAGCACGCACCAGCCTCGCTCGTTGTCCTCCATCACCGTGTCGGGCCACTCCAGCCCCGGCCGGTCGGTGATGATGTCCGCCGCATAGGCCGGCGCCGGAACGAGCTTCCCATCCCCCGCGAGATCGACCAGCGGCACCGTCAGCCCCCACGCCGCCCTCTCCTCGGGGCTCAACTGCGCCGGCTCTGCCGGCGGCGTGAGGGCAACGCTGCCTTCGCCCTCGCTCGGGGAGACCGCCACCATCGCCTCCCACGCGCGCAGGTCATGCGTCCACGAGAGCTTCGGCTCCGCCAACCCGCCCACGCCCTCGGTCCGACCCGTGAGGCCTTTGTCGTGACGGTACAGGGGCCATTCGGCGGGCGCGGCGGAGGCCGAGGAGAGGGTGCTGAGAAGGAGCAGGATGACGCTCATGGGGAACCCCTCATGGATGGCGTCGCGCCTTCGCCGCGAGTCTCGCTCGGGCCTTCCAGGGAGGTGAAGCCGTGATCGGCCTTGAGGGACTCTGGACCCGACTCTCGCCTCGGGCTCAGTGGGCGATGCTGCTCGCGGTAGTTGCGCTGGCAACGTGCGTCTCGGGCGGGCGCTACGTAGATGGCAGTCCGCTCAGAGGCTTCGACTGGCCCGTGATACTCCCCCACCTGAGGACGGCAGACCTCCGGGAGGCCCTGGGTTGGTGGGCCGGGGACTGGGTGCAGCACAACGGCTACTACCGCCCGATCCCGAGCTGCTCGTTCTGGCTCGACTACCGGATCGCGGGGGAGAGTCACCCGGCGTGGTGGCGGATTCACAACGTGCTTCTGATGGCAGTCGTGTCGTGCCTGCTGGCGACCTTCGTGCGCCTGCTGACCGAGAGCCGCGTGGCGGGGCTGGTCGCCGGGCTGTTCGCTACGAGCGGACCGGTGGCCGGGAGGATCGTCGGGCACGTCTCGCCCCGCACCGATGTGATGTGCGCCCTCTTCCTCCTGGCCGCCCTGATCTTCAGCCTGCGATGGCTGCGGACCGGTCGCCGCCGCGATCTCCTCGGCGCGGCCCTGATGGCGGCGCTGTCCGGGTGCTCCAAGGAAACGGGCGTCCTGCTCGCCTTCCTCCTGCCCCTGGTTCTGTGGAGCGTGCGTGCGCCGCTGCGCCGGGCGGCCGTCCTGTCCGGCGTGGTCATCGCAGTGCTCGCCGGATGCTGGCTCCTGCGCAGCGCCGCCCTACACATGTCGCCTCTTGACCTCCGGCCCCCCGTTCGGCAGTTCCCCGCCCAGTCCAGGCTGGGCGTGTTCCTGGACGTAGTGCTTCCGGTCTATCGCGACCGGTTCTTCTACCGGTCGGTGTCCGCCATCGCCTTCCTGACCCCTTGGCCGTGGCTCGTCGTGCTCGCCGACCTCATCGCGCTCGCGCAGTGGGCGTTCACCGGGCTGTTCCGACCTCGCCTGCTCGTGCTGGGCGTGCTCTGGAAGGCGATCACGGTCTGGCCCGTCCTGGGCTACCTTCTGATCGCGCGACACTATCACTACATCCCCGACCTGGGGGACGGTCTCCTCTACGGCTGCGCCGCCGCGTACGTGTGGAGTCGGATCAGGAAGCACCTCCGCAGAGAGCCCGCGCCGTCAGAGGGCGATCTCTCAGAGCGTGTGTGAGAAGCGGGGGCGGGCGCCATGAATGGCGCCCCTACATGCGGGCGCGATGAATCGCGCCCCTACACGGCAGATACCCATGTGCCGCCGTCATGTAGGGGCGCGGTTCAGATTGTGTTGAGAAAGGGCCCCGTCAAGGGAAGAACCCTCTCCTACGCGCTCTACGTGGCTCGTAGGTCGGGATACCAATCCCGACAATGCCTTTATCAACACAATCTTCATCACGCCCATGTCTAGGGGCGTGGTTCCTCACGCCCGCATGTAGGGGCGCGATTCATCGCGCCCACGTGTAGGGGCGTGGTTCATCACGCCCAATGCCGTGCTTCTCATTCACCCTCTCAGAGGCGCCCCGCTGACCTCCAGTACTCATACTCGTACGGCCATTCCTCGCGGCGGAAGGCGACGAGCTGCTTCATGCGCTCGTGGAAGGCCGCGCGTTCGGCCTGCTGGTCGGGAAAGGTCTGCTGCGCTTCGGCCGCGGCGACGAGCTTCGCGCCGAGGGAGGCTGCGGATACCAGCAGCTTCGTGCGCGAGTCCTCGTCAAAGAGCTGGCGCCCCTCGGCGCCCACGCTGCCGACGGTCCAGCAGCCCAGCGTGCGCAGGAAGCGCAGCATGTAGGCCTCGACCTCCTCGCTCCCGCTACCGCCGGACGTGACGACGGCCGCCGCGTGCTTGCCCTCCATGATCTGCAGGTGCAGCGGCCCGCAGCAGCGGTCGAGCACGGCCTTCATCTGCGCGGAGACGCTGAAGATGTAGTTCGGGCTGGCGAGCACAATGGCGTCCGCATTGAGCATCGCCAGGAGGATCTCCGGGAAGTCGTCCTGGATCGAGCACTTGCCGGTCTTGTGGCACGCGTCGCAGGCCCGGCACGGCGCGACTTGCTTCTCGCTCAGGGAGTACACAGTCACCTCGGCGCCGGCCTCCCTCGCTCCATCCAGCAGGCCGGCTAGCACCTGCCCCGTGGTCCCCTTCATCCCGTGTGGGCTGCCCAGGATGGCGGTGAGTCTCATGGCTCGAGGCCTCCCCTCAATCGGCTGGCGCGCGAGGCGCGACGCGCCCTTCGCCGGCGCGGCGTGCGCCGCCTCCCAAGGAGGAGGACCCTCTCACCCGTGGGGAAACGCGCGCCCATGCGACCTGCCTGGGTGCTCATGTTTGCCCTGTCATCGGCGGCGACCAGCCAACCGCGAGGGCTCTGGCTGACGCCGCGCAAGGACCCGACGAACCAGGCGCGGGCGGATGTGCGTGCGGCGATGACCGCGGCCCCCCGGGAAGTGTGGCGGATGCCGACCGGGGGCGAGGTCCTGTATGCGCAAGACGTCCGCGTGAACGGTAAGCCCTGCGGCTTCCTGCAAGTCGGCTCGATGCTGGAGCTATCCACGTGGCGCGGCGAGCGCCTCTGGCAGCGGCCCAAACTCGGCGCAGGGCTCGTGCTTCGGGTCGAGGACCTCAACGGCGATGGTCGAGCGGAGGCCCTCGTGCGGACGGATGTGCGCACCATCGTCCTGATCGACGTGGCGAGCGGGGAAGTGCTCTGGTCGTGGCAGTCGGCGCCCTCGACCCAGATCATCGGCCACGCCTTCCTGCAGATGCCCGGGGGTTGGCGGTTCTACTGTTTCCCAAGCTACTCCCTCGACGGGTTCTGCTTCGACTTCGGCGGAGGCGCACGCGAGCCGAAGCTGCTGTGGCAGCAGACCTACGCCGGCAAGTATGACGCGGGCTTCGGGCCGAACGTCGTGCTGGCCGACATGGACCGCGACGGGAAGACGGACCTCGTCGTGAGCGGCAAGGGGCCGAGCGTGTCGCAGCTCGTGCTCGATGCCGACACGGGCGCGGTGAAGATGGAGGCCCACCATGAGCTGGATGGCTGGGGCCGTCCGTACGGGCTGTTACACGTGACGGACCTCGACGCGGACGGACTCCCGGATGTGGTGATGGTGTGCTGCCAGGTCGAGGAGTACCTCTGCGTCGTGCGCAACGTGGAAGGGAAGCGGCTGGAGAAGCTGTGGGGGAGGTTCATCGAGAAGGACTGGCCGACCGACGAGAAGGAGCTACGGCCCCAAGTGACCTCGGTGGCCGACCTGCGTGACAACGGTCGGCCGGAACTCGTGGTGGGCGTGTTCGAAGCCGGTCAGTGGCGCACGCTGGTCATCGACCCCCTACAGGGCTTCGAGGCGCAACGGGCGGCGTTGGAGGGGCTGTACTTCTGGGGCTGCCATGACCTCACGGGCGACGGCCGGCCCGAGGTGATCGTCAGCCATGAGGCGAGACGGCGGCCGTCCCGCAGCACGACCCTCGTCGCGCTGGACGGCCCAACACTCCAGCCGGTGGCGACGCTCGATTCGGCCGCGATTCTCGACTCACCGGATTCCGAGACACCGCCGAACACGTACTTCATGGCCTTGAGGCGCAACCCCGTGCCGGTCGAAACGGCAGATGGCACGGTCGGGATACTGGTGCGGAAGCTCGACGAGGAGGAAGCGGCGGGAGTGTTCCTGTGGGGCGGCGCGCCGGGGCGAGGGGTCGCGTTGCACCGCGTCGCCGGGCCGGGTCTTGCACGCGTCCACCTGCACGGCGGTGAGCTGCTCTTCAGCGACGCGCGCGGGGGAGTGCAGAGGTTCGATGGGCGGCTGAGGCCGGTCGGGCGCCGGCTGACGACCAACGGGAGGGTCTGCCAGCCGTTGGTGTGGGAAGTGGGGGGACGGAGGGAGCTGGTGGTGGACATGGCTGGCGGGGAAGTAGCCGGCGGACGGCCCGAGGCGGGGGCGCTTCAGGGGATGTGGCGGGTGCCGGGGAGCTACCCGGCCCTGCACTTGGACGCGCAGGGCGTGGGCCGGCTCGCGGCGGCCGACCTGTCGAACCCGGACCAGCCGACCGCGCTCATCTACACCGCGCCCCTCGGGCCGAGCGCCGAACCTCTGCGCGTGCCGTTGGCGCAGCCCCTGTACGCCCGGGCCGCACTGCTTCCGTACGGGGCCGAGTACCGCCTGCTCGCGAATCTGCAGACGGGAGTGCACACGTTCGTGCTCGCGACCTACGATTCGGGCGGGAGCCTGCTGTGGGAGGATCGCGGCAGCGGCGCGTATCCCAACGCGGCGGCGGCCGGCGACCTGGATGGCGACGGACGCGAGGAGGTCGCGGCCGACGACCACGGCGTCTACCGCGTGTATAACGCCGCGGGCAAGGTCACGGCCACACACCCGGGGTGGCCTCCGGCGTACAACCTGCCGATCGTCGGGCCCTTCGGACCGGACCGCAAGACGTGCGTATTGCGCTCGGCAGGCATCAATGGGATGGCGCTGCTCGATGCCGGTGCGCAGGTGCTCTGGTTCCGGGGGGCCCCCGTCTGGCGCTACTACCAGAGCGTGCCCGCCGTCGGGGATGTCGCCGGCGACGGCCGGTTGGCGCTGGGGATCGTGAGTGAGGATGGGCGGTTCGAGTGCCTGGACACCGCGAACGGCGAGCCGTTGTGGAGCGTGGACCTGGGCACGCCGCCGAGCCAGACCTCGGTGGTCGCGGGAGATGTGGACGGCGACGGCCAGGACGAGTTCCTCACCGGTCTGCCCGACGGAAGGCTGGTGTGTCTGGGACAAGGGCGAATCGTCTGGGAGAGGGAACTCGACGCGGCGGTCGCCAACCCCATCCTGGCTGACGTCGAGGGGGATGGGTTGGCGGAAGTGGTGGTGAGCACGGCCGATGGGCACGTGCGAATCCTGAAGTAGCAGCGGGCGCCCGCTGGGCCTGCCCACACGCCGGAGATGAGGAGCCGCAGACATGACGATGACCAGCATCGAACGAATGCAGAACACGCTTGCGAGGAGGCCCGTGGACCGCACACCGATTGCGGTCAGCCCGTGGGGTGCGACCGTGGCGAAGTGGCGGGAGCAGGGCCACATAGGAGCAGACGAGGACATCGCCGAGCACTTCGACCAGGACATCCGCAGCGGGGGCTGGCTGAACTCGGTGGTGGATCTGGATGCCCAGGCCGAGACCATCGAGGAGACCGACGAGACGATCCTGCAGCGCGACGGCAACGGCGCGGTCTTGCGGCGCCACAAGCTCCACGACAGCACGCCGGAGCACGTAGACTTCCGCGTGAAGGACCGGACGGAGTGGGAGGCCTGGGCGAAGCCGCTGCTCACGCAGTTCGACCGCCGGCGGATTCCCTTCGAGGGCTACCGGGATGCGAAGAGGTATGCCGCCGAGAAGCAGCGCTTCTTCTGCTGGGGCGGAGTCGCGCCCTTCGAACAGCTCCATCCGCTCTCCGGGCACGAGTACATGCTGCTGGGGATGGCGGATGACCCCGAGTGGGTCAAGGACATGGTGCAGACCTACACCGACCTCACGCTCAACCACCTGGAAGTCCTCTTCGCCGAGGAGGGCGCGCCGGACGGCATGTTCTTCTACGAGGACATGGGCTTCAAGACGCAGCCCTTCATGTCGCCCGCGGTGTACCGCGAGATCATGCAGCCGGGCCACGCGCGGCTGTTCGAGTACTCCCACTCCATCGGCTGCAAGGTCATCATCCACTCCTGCGGACATGTCGCGCCGCTCGTGCCGGGCCTCGTTGAGGCGGGCATGGACTGCCTGCAGGCGATGGAGGTCAAGGCGGGCATGGACCTGCCGACCCTCTTCCGCGACTTCGGCGACCGCCTCAGCTTCTACGGCGGCGTCGATGTCCGCTGCCTCATCTCCAACGACCGCCGGCTCATCGACGAGGAGATGGACAAGAAGATCCTCCCCGTCGTCACGGGCGGCGGCGGCTACGTGCTGCACTCGGATCACTCCGAGCCGCCGGAGATTGAGTACGAGACGATGCGCTACTTCGTCGAGCGCGGCCGCTACCTCGGCCGCAACGGCAACGGCTGACGGCCTCAAACACGAATGGAGGCGCTACTCATGTCACCCACCCGTCGCGAGTTCATCCGCACCGCCTCAGCCACGGCCGCCGGCTTGGCGCTCGCCGGTGGCGCCTCGGCTCAGACTACGAGCCCCAACGAACGCCTCGGCGTGGGCTGCATCGGTTGTGGCGGGCGCATGGGCGCCCACATGGGGATCGTCAAGGCGCTGCAGAACGAGGGCTTCCCGGTCGAGATCGTCGCGGTGTCGGACATCTACACCCCGCGCATCGAGGCCGCCGCGAAGAACACGGGCGGCAAGCCCTATCGCGACCATCGCGAGCTGCTCGCCGACCCGAGGGTGGATGTCGTGTGCATCGCCTCGCCCGACCGCCACCACGGCCCGCAGGCCATCGACGCCGTTCTCGCAGGCAAGGACGTGCTGGTCGAGAAGCCCCTCGTGCACTGGTCGCAGTTCGACGTCGTCAAGCGCCTGACGAAGCTCGTCGAGGACAAGGGCGCGGTCCTGCAGTGCGGGACGCAGTACGCCGCCGACAGCGTGTGGCGGCAGGCGCGGCAGCTCATCAAGGACGGCGCCATCGGCAAGCCGATCTTCGCGCAGTGCGGCTACTTCCGCCAGGGCGACTGGGGCGAGCGCGGCATGCCGATCCTCGATCCGAACGCCAAGCCCGGGCCTGACCTGAACTGGGAGGCCTTCCTCGGCGATGGCCCGAAGCGCGACTTCTCCGTCTCGCGTTTCTTCCGCTGGCGGATGTACCTGGACTACGCGGGCGGCCCGCCGACCGACCTCTACCCGCACTTCTTCACGCCGATGGCCATCGCGCTCGACTGCAAGTTCCCCACCCGCGTCTCGGCGGGCGGCGGGAAGCTCTTCTACAACCACGAGCGCGAGGTCCCCGACACGGTGAACATCGTGGCCGACTACCCCGAGGGCTACACCGTCGCGATCCTCGGCACGCAGGTCAACGCGCGCGGCATGGAAACGTGCGTGCGGGGCTCGGAGGCCACGCTCTGCTTCTCCGGGCCGGGCATCCAGCTCTTCAGCGCCGACGGCAAGGCCGAGCCGATCCGCGAGGTCCCGCGCGAGAAGCCCGGCGATGCGCGCGAGATGTGGGTCAACTTCCTGGAGTGCGTGAAGTCCCGCGAGAAGCCCTGGAGCGACTGCCGCACCCAGTACTACGTGCAGACCGCGATCAACATGGGTGAACTCTCCCTCTTCGAGGGCAAGACCGCCCATTTCGACGCTGAGCGTGAGAGGATCGTCATCTAGCCCGGAGGACGCGTGACATGAGACCGCTTGCGCTCTGCGGCGCCATGCTCTGCTGCGGCGTCACCTTTGCCGCCACCTTCGGCGCACATCAGTCCGGCGCCACGTGGGACCTCGCCCTTGACGGTCGCCCGGCCCTCACCTACCACGCGCCTCCCGACGGCCCGAAGCCCTTCATCGATCCGCTGCTCACGCCGGCCGGCCACTCGGTCACGACCAACCGCTCCGGGCAGCCGCATCACCACGGGCTGTGGTTCACGTGGGGCGGGCTGAGGCTCTCAGAGACCGGGGAGACGGTCGACTTCTGGAATGACGCTCAGGGCACGATCGTGCCGATTGACGGCCCCCGAGCCACGGTGTCCCCCGACGGGGTCCGTCTCCTCAGCGAGAACGAGTGGCGCCGCCGGAGCGACGGCCTCGTGCTGCTGCGCGAGAAGCGCGAGATCATCCTACACGATCCGCGCACGCCGCGCGCTTTCCTCATCACGCTCACCACGGAGCAGACCGCCGTGCGCCCGCTGGTGATCTCGCATGAGTCGAACGAGAGGGTCACCTACTACGGCCTGGCCTTCCAGGCGCCCACGGACATGCACAACGGGCTGGTGACGAACCGCCGGAAGGGACGAGGTCGATCGGGCGTCGAGGGGATCGGCGCCGCGTGGTGCGCGTACGCCACCGACGTCGTCCCCGCTCGCGGCATCGCGCTCTTCGACCACCCGAGCAACCCCCGCCACCCGAACGCCTGGTTCACGCTCGACAGCGGCTTCCTGAGCACCAGCCTCGTCGCCCACGAGGACTACTTCCTGCGCGCAGGCGGCACGCTGCGGCTCCGCTACGGCATCCTCGTCTTCGACGGCGACTTCGATCGGTCGTTCGTCTCGCGCATGTATGAGCGCTGGCTCTCAGCCACGGGCTAGAGGGAATCGGCAATGTGGGGCAAGGCGCGCAGTATCGGAGCCGTGGTGTTGGTTAGTGCGTGGCGGCACGATCGTCGGCAAGGTCGTGGATGGAGACACCGGCGAGCCGCTGCCCGGCGTGCAGGTCGGCTGGGGCTGACCCATACAAGGTCAGCGGCTTCGCCGGCCAGGTTGACCCGCGCCGCACTCCCGCTCAGCAGGCCGTCTCCTACTATGCCGCCGAGAAGCGCAAGGTCCCGGTGCGGGCCGGGCAGGGTCTTTGCATTGTCTGTTGGAGGGGCCGAATGCGAAGCATCCGGCCCACGGTTTCGTACCCCAAGGGGCCGGATAGCCATGCGACGAGCCCGCTCGTCGCATGGCTATGCGGCCCCTCCACGGACAATGAAAAGGCCCTGGCGGGCCGGGAAGGGGCCGGAAGTCGACCTGGTCCTGCAACCCAGGCAGACATCAGGCCAGATATGAACCCGCGGTTCTCGTCCGAGCCGTTCCCGTGTGGGGGCGTGGTTCAGACTGTGTTGAAGAAGGGCTCTGTTGAGGAAGGACGCCCCTCATACGCGCTCTACGTGTCTCGTAGGTCGGGATGCCAATCCCGACACTGCCTTTGTCACAATCTTCATCACGCCCGATGCCGTAGTTCTCGTACACCCCCTGAGACTTGTGGGGAGGAGCGTGCGGTTGGGGACGTGTTGGAATCCCTGGTCGCGGTCCGGTGAGGCGCCCTTTGCGGGCGTCCGCAAGGGAGCCGTTTCGGGGGCAAATCAGCCCCGGAAACCCGGATTTCGGGTTCCTTGACGGGGCGTTTGATTACGTGATATAGTGACGCGGTTTTCGGCGTGGACGGACGCCTTGGTCGTCTTCCCAGCCATCGCCACCGTCAGCCGTCGTGTAGGAGTAACCCCCTTTCCGGGACACGGTTCCCCGGCGGTTTCCCGCGTGCGTCGCGACCCGCGAAGCACCGCCTCGGGGATGCGAACTCTACGGAGGACAGGCTCGATGAACCCAGCCGAGAAGAGGTCGATTGATCCGGCCAGTCAGGCCATGCTGACCCGCGCGGCGAAGGAGAAGGTCCCGACCGCGTGGGACCGGCTGGAGGCGATGCGGCCGCAGTGTGGCTTCGGCCAACTGGGGCTGTGCTGCACCTTCTGCGAGATGGGCCCGTGTCGCGTGGACCCCTTCGGTGAAGGGGCGGTGGTAGGGGTGTGCGGCGCGGATGCGGACACCATCGCCGCCCGGCAGATCCTGCGCAAGGTCGCTGTAGGCGGCTCAGCCCACTCCGACCACGGTCGGACCACGGCGATGACGCTCCTGCAGACGGCCGAGGGGCACGGGGACTACTCGATCAAGGATGAGAAGAAGCTCCGCCAGGTCGCCCGCTACTTCGGCATCGACCCCGAGGGCAAGGAGACCCGCGCGCTGGCGAAGGCAGTCGCGCAGGCGGCGCTCGGGCAGTTCGGCAACCAGGAGGGCGAGCTGATCTTCCTGAAGCGCGCCCCGGAGACGCGGCAGAAGCTGTGGCGCGAGCTGGGCATTGCTCCGCGAGGCATCGACCGCGAGGTCGTGACCGCTCTCCACCAGACGCACATGGGCGTAGACGCCGACTACGTCAGCCTGATGAAGCAGAGCATGAGGACCGCCCTCGCCGACGGTTGGGGCGGCTCGATGATCGCCACCGACCTGCAGGACATCCTGTTCGGCAGCCCCGAGCCCCTGCGCGCGAAGACCAACCTGGCCGCGATCAAGGCCGACAAGGTCAACATCGTCGTGCACGGGCACGAGCCGGTCCTCTCCGAGATGATCGCCGAGGCCTCGCGCGACCAGGAGCTGCTCGCGAAGGCCAAGGAAGCTGGGGCGGAAGGCATCCAAATCTCCGGCCTGTGCTGCACGGCGAACGAGATTCTCATGCGTCACGGCATTCCGTCCGCCGGGAGCTTCCTACACCAGGAGCTCGCGGTGATGACGGGCGCCGTCGATGTGATGACCGTAGACGTGCAGTGCTGGATGCCGGCGCTGAAGGACCTCACGGAGCACTTCCACACCAGGCTCGTCACCACGTCCAACCGGGCGAAGCAGCTCGGCACCCACCACATCGAGTTCCACGAGGAGCATGCGCTCGAGACCGCCAAGGAGATCATCAACCTAGCGATCGAGAGCTTCAAGAACCGCCAGCCCGATCGCGTCGAGGTCCCCGGCGTGGAGGTGGACATGATCGCGGGGTTCACGGCCGAGTACATCTACAAGATGCTCGGCGGGCGGTTCCGCCCGTCCTACCGGCCGCTGAACAACGGGATCATGGAGGGCCGCCTGCGGGGCGTCGTCGGCGTGGTCGGCTGCGAGAACCCGAGGGTCTGCCAGGGCTACGCGCACACGGAGCTGATCCGGGAGCTGATCGCCAACGACGTGCTGGTCGTCACGAGCGGCTGCTCGGCGACCGCCGCCGCGCGCGTGAAGCTGCTGCAGCCCGAGACGGCCTTCCAGATGGCCGGTCGGGGCCTGCAGGAGATCTGCGAGGCCGTCGGCATTCCCCCGGTGCTGCACGTCGGCGCGTGCGTCGATAACAGTCGCATCCTCATCGCCTGCTCGAACATGGTGTTGGAGGGCGGGCTGGGCAACGACATCAGCGACCTGCCGGTGGCCGGCGTCGCGCCGGAGTGGATGAGCGAGAAGGCGATCACGATCGGCTGGTACGCCGTGGCGTCGGGCATCTCGGTATGGTTCGGCGATCCGCTGCCGATCCTGGGCGCGCCGGGCCTCACGCAGTTCACCACGCACGATGTGGATAAGATGGTGGGCGCGCACTGGTCGTTCGAGGCCGACCCGATCCGCTGCGCCCACCAGGTGATCGCACACCTCAACGCCAAGCGTGAGGCCCTGAAGCTGCGGCCCATGATGTACGAGACGCAGGACGCAGCGGCCGGCTAACGGGGCGAGAGCACAACCGATAGGTTTGAGTGCGCGGTCGCCCCGAGCGACCGCGCGCTTCTGTGTACAAGAGGGAGCGGGAAGATCGGTCATGAAGGGCACCCTGAAGGTAGACCTGACGCGCTGCATTGCCTGCAAGGCCTGCGAAACCGCGTGCGTCGTGGCGCACTCGGCCTCGAAGACGCTGTTGGGCGCGCTGCGCGAGGACCCTCGCCCGGCGCCGCGCATCCGCGTGCGGTATCTCGCCAACGAGTTGGCCGCGCCGTACCAGTGCCGCCACTGCGAGAACCCGTGGTGCGCAGAGGCTTGCCCGCAGGGCGCTTTCGCGCGGACGGGCGAGATGACGGAGCCAGTGCTGCTGAACACCGAGGCGTGCCAGGCCGCGAAGAAGTGCCTGCGCGCCTGCCCGTATGACGCGATCCGCATGACCGCCGACGGCACGAAGGCGTACAAATGCGACCTGTGCGCGGCGCGGTTGA
>Ga0194112_10004422_pt1 | contig 19247 bp, 23 predicted proteins | sample TA2MahC400mmetaG_FD_146191 | JGI IMG/M metagenome (GOLD analysis project Ga0194112, IMG submission 146191) | Freshwater microbial communities from Lake Tanganyika, Tanzania - TA2015016 Mahale Deep Cast 400m | ecosystem: Environmental > Aquatic > Freshwater > Lake | place: Tanzania: Lake... | reverse complement strand
TTCTTGTTGCTCTTTGCTTAAAATCAACTTGGCTTTCTGGCTCATTCGTGGCATATTGGTTTCCTCCTTTATTTTTAGAAACCTTTATACCACAAATAAATTTAAATGTAAATATATTAATGAAACTATCTACTAGATAGTAGATATGGGGTCAGACTTAAATATTGAGATTCTTTCTGCCTCCATCTAATAGAAAAATTAATCTTTCCTTTTTACTCTGAAGATCCTCGCCTCTTCTCAAGTATCCTGTTACCGAGGCCGGATCTTTCTCCAAAAATACCGCTATCTCGTTTCCCTTATATCCATACTCTCTCCCCGTCAGGCTGAATAATCTCCTCCCCTCCATCACCCCTGCATCCTTCCCCCTCCCCTTTAAATCACCGAGACAAATACCAAAAATCTCTTCTATTCCTCTCGCAACCCGTCCTAAGCTAACCCCATGTCTTCTTCTCCCTGCTGCGATCCCATTCTTGACTCTTCTTCTCACCCTTTCAACAAATTCTTCATCCCCTAGGACCCTCTGATCTACTGTCCGATAGAATTCCTCCCTCGGGGTCTTTTCCTCCTCTCTCATGTACTCCCGATAAAGCCTACGTCCTCTTTTCAAATCCTCTGAGAACATCCCTAATACTATCCCTGTATCCACCAACCCATCTTTGTCTATCCCAAGGTACGTCCGGTGACTGCTCCACCGATACTCCTCCGGTTGGATCACCATCCCCGCTCGAACCGGATTACAATGAAGGTATTTGACTAAACTTAACAGATAGACGTCCCGATCACAGAGAATCGCCTTATATCTTCCTTGAAACAAGTGTCCCACCGTACCATATCTCCAGTTGAAATACATCGTGAAACGTTGGTTAACTCCTTGTAAAATCTTCGACAAAGGAACCTGTCCCGTCTCCAATAAGAGATGGATGTGGGTTTCCATCAAAACGTAGGCATGGAGCCAAAACTGATAACGATCTTTGTAGTCACTTAAAAATTCAAGGTATTTGAAGAAATCTTTCTCTTGACGGAAGACCTTCTGTCTCTGGTTGCCACGCACAATCACATGGTAGAACCCACCTTCAATCTCTATCCGAGGTTTTCTCGCCATGGCATCAAATTAAAACTTATTGTCTTAAATGTCAATATTTAAGTCTGACCCCATACCCATACCTAGGCTCTTTTTCCAACTTATAGGTGACCAGGAGGACAAGCAGTCCACAGAGAGTGAAGCGGATGGCTGAAAAGAGGACCGGTGAGAACTCCTGAAAGGCCGATTTGATAATTCCATAGTTAGCTCCCCACGTCAATACGACGAAGAGGAGGAGGAGATGGCCGATCTTTTGATTTTTTTCTGACATCGGAGGGGTTGGGAAAAACCTTTAAGAAGAAATCACCTGGGCCATCTGTCCGGCATAGATCACGATATATCGCATCGCAAACCCGCCTATGAGGACGGATGCAGTAATGACACCCGAAATCCAAGGATTGTGCTCTCTTAGTTCCACATGTTTTATGTAATAGGGGATCAATTCGTAAACTTCGAGGGCCAGAGGAACGAGAATGCCAATTCCAACGACAAATGTCCAAAATATGAAGGTGAATTCCCCTCCCATAATCAGGTGAACGGCTGCAACAGAACTTCGAGGTGATACGTAGAGGCCCAAAATAAAGAGAAAAACAGCGATGATGGAGAAAACCATCAGGGTGAAGTCAATGGAGTGGATCATGAATTTATTGGTGTTGACATTTTCTCGGGTCATCCCACGGAATCCTTTGATGAAACAGCCCACAAAACAGATGGCAGCCGAACCTGTCATCATGGCTGAAATCAAAAATAGCATGGGTAACATCGGATTATTCCAGAAGGGCCTTGCGGTGAGAGCCCCAAGAAGAACGCCTGTATAGATTCCTACGCCAATGGAGATGGGAATTCCAAATCCAGCCACGAGTCCACGGAGGATCGTCAGGTTATCTCCACGAAACCGACTAAGACTTCGGTTTGTCTTTATCTTGGGGATAATTTTAATATAGTCGTACCTCTCAGGAAGCCACAGATAAAGGTGTGTGATGCTGAAAATGGAGAAGAAGAGAAGAAGCCAGGATCCAAGGGACATCACGGAATTGGGCTGAAAGGTTAGAAATAGCTTCCAGAAAAGATGGGGTCTTTCGAGATCGTAGATCAGGGCGAGGATTCCTATGATCACCGGAAAAGGAGCAATATAGGCTCCGATCCTTGTAATGTTTTCATACCTCTCTCTGCCGATAAAATAGGCCGTTGCGGATATGATGAAAGCTCCCGCACTCAATCCGGCAGCGAAGAGATCGATTGCTACAATCCAATTCCAGTGAATATGAATTTGTCCTTCCATAAAAGCTCCTTAAAAAAAACATAGCATATAGCATTTATTTAATGTCTATCCAAAAACTACGGTTTTCATAAAAGGTGTCATTCCGGCGAAAGCCGGAATCCAGTCTTTTTAAGGGTCTCTGGATGCCGGATCAGGTCCGGCATGACTGACTTACAGAATATATTGACAGACTCTATTTAATGTGGATTCGTCACCGACGAATCTTCCTTTTAACTTCAGCCTCCGCTTACCTTAGGAGCGAAGTTAGGATCGGCCTTACCCATGGATGCATCTCGATACAAAGCGGGAGTTTCCTTTGAATAAGCAAGATCAATGGGTTCTTCCAACTTTATTTCCCCGGAAGTCATTTGCCAGAGTTTTTCCTGATTTCCAAATCGGGCAGGTTCTTTACTCTTGCCACACCCCCCCAAGAAAAGAAACGATCCAAGGGCCAGAGCGGAGATCAATGTCTCAATGAATGCTCTTCTTTCCATTCCTACACCTCCAACCTTTTTTTCTCTTTTTCAAGGAAAAGATCCAAGACTTCCAAAACACTTAAATAAAAAGAGTGAACGTGATGCCTGATAAACGCTTCTTTTAAAGAAGGGATCCAATCTAAATGATCCCTAATAAATTTCTTAATCTCTCCATCTGTTGCCCATTGATAAAGGAAGGATAGAAATTCAAGCTCCAGCACGAGATGGTCAGGATAGGCCTTAAACTCCTCAGGTACCTCGATGTGGCAATGGCGATAGAGTTCCGAAAGATGAACGGCAGAATCACCCACGAGATATCCCTTAGAAGAGGCGAATGGAAGGGAGCAGGTCATGTCTTGTGTCCAGGGTTTATAATAGGATTCGATCAAAGAGATGCCTCCTCCGATCGAACATGAAAAGTGGGTGTCATATTCATTTTTTAAGACCTCAAGAAATGTTTGAAACGCCCCATCTGGAAGAAAATCTACAAGCAGGGTGATTTTTTCATTCCATGCCTCGATATATTTTTTTAAAAAGGCATGGACAGCACCCTGATGAACTTTCAGGATCACCTCTGATTCCGGAGGTGAAAAAAGACTTGCGATCAACTGGCAGAAAAGACCCCTTTCCTGATTGGTCACCTTACCCCCTTTTATAATAGATCCTCGGCTTAGTATTTAACTCCGCCTTGAATTGCTTTAACTTATGCTTAATGATGAATTGAGAAATTTCGCTTTTAGGATCGTCCAAATCTCCGAAGATCCTCACTCCTGTCATGCAGGTAGTCATGCAGGCAGGTTTTTCACCCTTTTGGACAAATTCAATGCAGAACCGGCATTTCTCGATGTATCCTTCCTTCTTAATGATTCTCACATTGTAGGGGCAGGCTGCGATGCAATATTTGCAACCGATGCATTTATCCTTATGGACCAGAACCACTCCATCTTTCCTTTTATGAGAGGCACCGGTGGGACAAACCTTTACACAAGGCGGGTTATCACAATGCTGGCACTGGACAGGGATAAATTCGCGACCGTAATTTGGGAACGTCCCATATTCCCTTTCTTCAAGATGGTTATAGGCCTCGTTTTCTAAGAGGCTATTCTGGTTCTGGCATGCCACGCGACAGGCATGGCACCCCACACATTTCGTTTCATCAATCACCATTCCATATCGAGCCATAACTCACTACCTCTTAATTCCCACCAAATATTATGACTATGGACGATGGACCATGAACTGTAATCTCCGAACTCCTAACTCCGAACTTTTTTATACCTTACTTACCTGGACAATGATTTCCGATGCCATCACATGTCCCACGGTCGGGTCGAAATAGGTCGGGAGAAAATCGTTGTAAGATAATCCTATGTCATAAGCGGTTTTTAGATGTTTTGAAAAAATTCCATATCCGCTTGGCAACCAGACACAGGATGGATGGATGCCTTCTGTCAGACGGACTTTTATCTTTCCCTCCCCAATGATCGATTTCATCTTAATCCAATCCCCATCCTTAAGACCCAACCGTATCCCCTTTTCCTTGTTCATCCATAGACGGGTTAAATCGTAACGATGGCTGATCGACATCAGATAAGGTTGGTTTGCGGTCATCGAATGAGTATGGATGGCTTGTTTTCCATGAAGCAATCGGAAAGAAAAGGGATCTTTAGGGTCAGGAGAGACCAAGGGCTCCTCCCATCGAGGAATCGCTGGAAAGCCAAGCTTCTCCAGTGTCTTTGAATAAATCTCCACTTTGCCCGAAGGCGTTCCCAATTTTTCGAAACCCTCTTTCCACTTTTCACCCACAAAGAGGACACCCTTCTGCTTCAGTTCCTCAAGGGTGACCCCCAGAGGGTTGAGCCTCAAACGGTTGGCTTCTTCGATGTCGAAATCAAAATATTTCCCCACGCCTAATTGTTTCCCCAATTCTATGATGATCTGAGTCCCTGTTTGCGTATTGTATAAAGGCTTTATCACTTGTTGTTGAAGGCTCACTTGAGCCCTTTTTCCAGTATGCTTTGTATCGATGGCCTCGGTCCGTTCTAAGTAGAATGATTCTGGTAAAATATAATGAGCAATGGAGGCGGTTTCAGAGAGAACCGTATCAATAACGACCAACAGATCAAGTTTCTTATATCCTGCAATTACCCGTTTGGGATTGGGGTTGGTGCGAAGGGGATTGTAGTGATAGACGAACCCGGCTTTCAATTCCCCTCTCAGGGCAAGTTCAGGGATGGCATGGGCTATCCCATCTCCATAACTTCCCAGGGGATATCTTCCTGGAATACCTGTCCCATCTGCTTTGGCTATTTTAGGGAGATCAGGTGCTGGGTGTTTTGGTTGCAATTCTCCTAATTGGGCCGATTTCGGAAAGTAAATTCCACCTTCACGATTGATATTCCCTAAAAGGCTATTGGCAATGGCCAGGGCTCTGACCGTTTGATAACTATTTAGATATTGAGACCCAAAGGCGCCGTGATAGCCTCGATGGATCATAGCTTTGGGTTTGGCCTGAGCCATCTCCCGGGTGATTCGGATGATCGTCTTGGCCGGAATCTCACAGACCTTCTCCGACCACTCCGGAGGATAATTGATGATCTCCTCTTCCAATTGTTCGAAGCCAATGGTTTTGTCTTTAACGAACTTTTTATCGTAAAGTTCTTCCTTCACCATCACGTTGATGAGGCTTAAGAGGAAGGCCAGATCGGTTCCGGGTTTGATGGGAAGCCACTCGTCCGCCATAATCGCTGTCTCACTGTGCCTTGGATCGACCACCACCAATTTCGCCCCTTTCTCTTTGGCCTCCATGATTCTTTTTACTTGCCCCAGATCAATGGCTCCTGCAGGATTGCGACCGATGATCAGGATATATTTTGAATTGGAAAGATCAATGGAAGGGAGTTCTCCAACGGTGGTGCTCCATCCTGCGTTCCTTGCGGTATAGCAGGTAGATCCGTGAGTAAAATAATGTGGACTTCCGAGGGCATGCATCAGCCGGAGGGCATAAGTATGATTCGTCTGAGGGTAATTGACCCAGAAGAGGCTCTGAGGACCGCTATCTATAAGGATGAGGTTGATTTTCTGCCCGATTTCTTTATAGGCCTGTTCCCAGGAGATAGGCTCAAATCGGTTATCAACTCTCTTTAGGGGACTCTTGATTCGATCAGGGTTATAGAGGTCGTGAAGATAACCATGACCTTTTGGACAGACTACGCCAAGGTTTCCATTGGCCTCAGGGTTTCCTTCGACCTTCCAAAGTCGTCCATTTTTTACAAAGGCGTGTATGGCGCAACGATTTCCGCACCCATTGCAAAGGGTTGGAATTCGCGTGACCGGGGCATCAGTGCTTGCAAGAACCCAGTTTTTGAAATCAAGGATTTCAGAGCTCAGAGAAAGGGAACCCATCCCTGCTGCTGTCGCTTTGATAAAATTTCGCCTTGTGATTTTCAATTCATTGGGATCCATAATCTTAGAACCTTTTCTATTTTATAGTGAGTGACTCAAATAAGTGGACGTCCAAGACGTGTCATTGCAAACGAAGTGAAGCAATCTAAAGGGATTGCCACGTCGCCTTGCTCCTCGCAATGACTACTTTTCTAAGTCGTTCACTATGGTAAGCTGATTATATCATAATCCAACAAAAAAATGGGCATCCAAAAATTTTTTGAATGCCCATCCCTTATCAAAAGGTTATCTTTCGACCGGATAACCCGCCTTTACCCAAGCCTCAAAAGGAGCATCCATCAAAACCGCATTTTTGTAACCCATGTCGTTCATCGTCTTGGTGGCTAAAGCCGAGCGGGCTGCTGTCAGGCAGTAGACGTAAATCTTTGCGTCTTTGTCAGAAATTTTATCCCAGACCGTGAACTCAAGCTTCCCTCTGGAGACATTGATGGCTCCCGGCAGGTGGCCTGCCTTATATTCCTCAGGGTCTCTCACGTCGAGAATGACTGCCTTCTCCTTGCCATCAATGGCGGCCTTCACATCAGCCGGAGTCACCTTCTTGATCTCCGCCTTAGCCTTTGCAACCCAATCCTTAACAGGCGTGGTCTGCCAGGCAGGAACCTTTGGCTTCTCCTGAGCCAGTGTCAGGCTGGCCATTGATAGAGTGAAAACAAACGCCAGCATCAAAGCGAATATTCTCTTCTTCATCATTTTTCACCTCCTTTCATCCTGAATTAATTTCTACATTCCGCAATCTGCATCCGAAATAGACATGGCCTCTTCGAGTTGTTTCAGGTCAAACGGTTTCACCAAATAGCCTTGAATGCCAGCCTTGATCGCTTCCTGCCTCAATCCTTCATCATTCTGAACGGTCATCAGGATGGAGATGAGCCTGGGGTTCTGTTTAACCCAATCTTTCAATAGATCAAACCCATTTCCATCGGGGAGTCGATCTCCGCAAAGGACAATATCAAAAAAATTGGTTTGGAAGAGAGAAATCCCCTCACTCCTCGAAAAAGCTGAAGAGACCTCAAATTTTTTATAGCGTTCCATAAAAAGTGAGAGCGATTGTTGGATGATCCTGTCTTTTTCAATGATGAGGACTTTCATTTTGTGACGATAGAATAGCAAGGTGAGTGCCAACACAATAAACATTTATAAAATAAAATGTCTTGATCAACATCTTCTTTTGAAATCAATAGGTTGCTTTTTGATGGATTAATATGTCTTTTCCTCGTTTAAGAAGGGTTGGGGTGTCGTTAGAAAAGAAAAGATTATGAAATCAAACAGATGGGGAATAAAAGATTAAAAAGTTCTTTGAATCTATTAAAGAATTTTAGAATTGTCTGATAACAAACAGGTTATCTGAAAATGGACATCCAGACCTAAAAAAATGAGATTTTGGATCTTCTATCCATATTTAATTCCGTATTTATCCATACGGTAGAGTAGGGCAGATCTTGAAATTCCGAGCAATTTAGCCGCTTGGATCTTATTTCCCTTTTTCATCCTTAGGGCTTCCCGGAGATAAGCCTTTTCGATTTCTTCAAGCACAATTCCTTGAGAGGGGATGATGGGTTTAAATGAGGCGACCTCGTTCCCCAATCCTTCTTTCCCACTTAGAAAGGCGAGATGTTTTCCAAGGATGACCTCGCCCGTCTCCAAGAGGACAATTCTTTCAACGGCATTCCGAAGCTCTCTGATATTCCCAGGCCAGGGATAGGAGAGGATCCAATCCCCTGCCTCTTCAGAAATCTTTAAAAATCCTTTTTTAAATTGTTCATTGAACCGTTGCATAAAGAATTGAAAGAGGGGAAGGATATCCTCCTTCCGATCCCGCAAAGGAGGAATAAATAATTTAACCACATTTAGTCTGAAATAAAGATCATCACGAAAACTCTTCTTTTTCACTTCAGACTCCAAGTCTTTATTCGTGGCGGCAATGATTCGAACATCAGCCTTCTTCTTTTCAATCCCTCCAATTCTAAAATATTCCTTTTCCTCGAGAATCCTCAACACCTTGACCTGGGCCGAGGCAGGAAGTTCGCCAATCTCGTCTAAAAAAAGAGTCCCCTTCTCAGCAGCTTCCACCTTTCCTGTCTTACCTTTCTCTGCAGCGCCCGTGAAAGCCCCCTTCTCGTATCCGAAGAGTTCACTCTCAAAGAGATCCTTGGGGATGGCACCACAATTAATTGGGATAAATGGAAAGGAAGAGCGGGGGCTTAAAAAATGGATGTATTCAGCAAGAAGTTCTTTTCCCGTTCCAGTTTCGCCTTCAATCAAAACAGTGGTCTCTGAACCCTGGGCAACCTTTTCGGCCAATTCCAAAACCTCTTTTATCTTCTGGCTAACTCCGATGATCCCTCCTGATTTAAATTTTTCCTGATACTGTGTCCGAAGCCATTCCACCTCTTTTTTCAAACGGATCCGCTCAAGTCCTCTCCGGATCAGGGCTTCCATCTGGTCCAGATCGAAGGGTTTGACCAAAAAATCGAAGGCCCCCATCTTCATCGATTGAACCGCCAATTCAATCGATCCCTGGGCGGTCATAATGATCACTGGGATCTCAGGATCTTTCTTCTTTATTCTGCGAAGCACTTCATCGCCGTTGATCCCGGGTAACCAGTGATCTAAAAGGACAAGATCAGGATGATCTTTCTCGAAACGGCCCACCCCCTCCTCTCCGGTTTGAGCGGTGAGGACCTGATATCCTGAGGTCATTAACGCCACTTCAAGAGATTCCCTCAGAATGGGTTCGTCATCGATCACCAAGATTTTAAACGACATGGCCTCTCCTTGCTGGAAAGTGGATGGTAAACATAGACCCCTTTCCCTCCTCACTCGTCACATCGATCGTTGCTCCATGATTCTCTAAGATCTTGAGACTGATGGAGAGTCCCAGGCCTGTGCCCTCGGATTTGGTCGTAAAGAAGGGATCAAAAATTCTTTTCAGATTGGAATTCGAAATCCCGATCCCCGTATCTTTCACCTCAATGCCAACTCTCCTCCCATCCCCCGAGAAAGTCCGGAGGGTCAACGTCCCTCCTTCTCCCATGGCCTGAATGGCATTGAGCATGAGGTTAATCAATACTTGCTGGATCTGGTGGGCATCGATATGAATCTTTGGCAATCCCTCCCCTAAGAGAAAGAGAGGAGTGATATTTCCCTTTTTTAATTTCGTCTGGAGGATGGCCAGACTTTTTTCCACCACCTCGTTGATAGATGTATCTTTAAAATGAGAGGCTTTGGGTTTTGCAAAATGGAGCATATCATCAACAATTTTCTGGATCTTCTCAATCCCCTCCTGAGTGCTATCCAGAAGCCGTTTCTCCATTTCAGGGAGGTCCTTTTTCCGCAGCAGGATCTGGGTATTAATCTTGATTCCAGCCAGGGGATTCCGAAGTTCATGGGCAACGCCTGCCGTCAACTCTCCTAATGATGACAGTCTTTCGGCAAGGATCAATCTCTCTTCCGCCTTTTTGAGTTGGGTGATATCTTTACAGATCCGTGTGGCGCCAATGACCTTTCCCTCTGCATTTAGGAGCGGGGAGATCGTCATGCTGATAAGGATATCTTTTCCATCCTTGGTCTGCCTTTTGGCTTCTACATTAGGTACGACCTCCCCTTTTTTCACTTTTTCCATTAAGTGGTCCATCAATTTTTTTTCTTCGGCCCTCAATGTTTCATCCCCGGGATAGAGAAATTCAGAGATTTCCTTTCCTAACACCTCCTGTTTCTGAAATCGATAAATCTGCTCGGCCCCTTCATTCCAGTAGAGGACCTTTCCCTCAAGGTCGACCACAGAAATCGCATCCCCCGCTTTCTCAACGATCGATTCGAGGAAATACTTCGTCTCGATCAATTCCTTTTGAAGCCTCACCTTTTCCACCATGAGGCCGTAGCCTTCAATGGCGCGATTGACTACAAAAGGGAAGGCCTTGGCACATTCTGCAGATCGGTTGATATAGTCAAAGACCCCCTCTTTCATGGCTTCGATGGCCAACCGGGGATCTCCCTTGGTTGTAACAAAGATGGTAGGGATATCGATCTTCATCTCATGAAGACGTTTGAGCCAGTTTAATCCCGTCCCATCCGGAAGGAGATGGTCTAAAAGAAGGATATCAAATTTTTCATTTTGGAGTTTGATGAGACCCTCTTTCCCGGAAGAGGCCTGATCGATCCGATAAAGGCCTCCCGACTCTTTTAAAGAATCTTCGATCATCTTTAAAAAGAGGAGATCCTCTTCCACCACTAAAATGCGTATTGGACGATCCACCTTCTCTCTCCCTTTTTTCTCACCCTACCTATTTAAAATACCCCATTTTGCCAATATTGACAATCTTCTATCAATCTTTTTAAGATGGAACATGGCCTTTTTCATTCTCCTTCTTTTTCTTTCCCTATCCACGCCCTCTTTAGGCGAAACCCTCAAAGAGCCCTCCTCCCAAGTCTGGAAAGTAGGCGATCGAAGATGGACCATCACAGATGAACATGATTTCGGGAGATGGGTCGAAGCCAATGTTACAGAGGATTTTTTTATTCGATATAAGATCCCAATTGATTGTGCAGATGTCCCTTATGCGATACGATGGGTCTATGCACGGATTGCCCATCTGCCTGCTGCAGCCACAACAAAGGATGGTCTCTTGATTGGCCACTGGTCAACCCGATGGGGTCATTTGCCCACTCATCCCGTTTGGCATAAGGATCAACGCTTCCGGGCTGCCCTTCTCCACTTGCTTTCAGAGACGACCACAAGGACGTTTCCCCTTGATACGTACCCCATTCGGATTGACCGAGACTCGGTCACCCCAGGGACGGCTTTTTTCATCACCGAATCCCATTCCGGCGTGGTCGGCCGGGTCATCTTGGATGGAAGCCAAGTCCATCCGCTTCAGACCTGGGAGTCAACCGTCCCTGCTAAGATTCAGAAAATAAATCAGAGAAGTTTTCTCTCAACCCGGCCGGAGTCGACCACCCATTCCGGTCTGGTCAAGTTTCGCTGGCCCGTTCTCCAAAAGGGGCAATGGAATTATCTCCCTGTGCACCAACACCCTTTTTATTCTTTGGAGCAGTACACCTCCTCTTTTTATGAAGGCTATGCAGATTATGTTGAGGCCGTGGCCAAAAAGATCGACCCCTTCCCCTATGATCCCTGGGAGAAGATGGAAAGGATGATCAGTACGATCACCAGTTACCTTCAGGAAAGAGTCCCGATTGTCCTGGAAGGGTATAAAAGATGTTCCAGAGGGGCATGCAAGGAAGGTTCAGACCTATGGGAAATCCATAGTACGCCAGGCCGGGATGGCTGGATTACCCTGATGATGGACCATCTCCACCAGTTTGTTGAATCGAATCGTCTCGATAAAGAGCTCGTGAGGGAAAAGATGGAGAGGATCTCGTTCCGGATCTCGAAGGATCGCTCCGTCACCTTTTATGATGTCTACCAAAACCATCTCTGGTTCTCCCATGAACCCGAAGACGCTGTCGAGGCCCGATGGGGATTAAAAAAATGTGAGATGATCTTTATGAATGTCCGGGGGGCTAAGAACGCCATTGAGTTTATTGAGAGGATGTATGGAAAAAGGGATCCGAAGTATGCAGCGTTCTCTATTCGGCAACAACAGGAGATGGTGCGAAGGCTGCTTGAGGAATGGGACAGGTCCGAATGTAGAGAAAAAGATTTTAAAGGGTCCGGAAAGAATGGAAAAAAGAGATAAGTTGCTTTGAAAATGGGATATCTTAAGGACTTACGTAATTTAGGAAGGGCGCTTCAAACGGCTGACGGCCTCAAGGACTTCATGGACCTGAAACGGTTTTCCGATGATCAGATCCACACCCGATTTCTCGATCGTCTCCTCATCCAATTCTGTCCCCCACCCTGTGATGAGTGCGACAGGAAGATGGGGGGTTTTATTTTGGCTAGGCGGATCGGGTCGGACCAAGGCAACTAATTGATTTAATGAATCAATTTTGAAATAAAGATGTTGATTTTAGTCTTAGAATGGCAATTTCAACGGTAAAATTGCCCTGATAAAGGAATTTTGAGAATGGCCAGAGCCAACAGACATTACATTCCAGGTCAGGTATGGCATATTACCCATCGATGTCATAAGAGGGAATTCCTGCTCAGATTTGTCCGGGACCGACGACGTTGGCTACAATGGCTCTTCGAAGGAAAAAAACGTTTTGGGACGTGTATCCTCAATTATGCGGTGACTTCAAACCATATTCACCTCCTCCTCAGGGATGGTCAGCAACGCGAAATTATCCCGCAGACCATGCAATTAATAGCAGGAAGGACGGGTCAAGAGTATAACCAGAGAAAAGAACGAAACGGAGCTTTTTGGGAAGATCGTTACCATGCGACTGCCGTGGAGGCAGGTCCTCATTTAGTCCAGTGCATGGTTTACATTGATTTGAACATGGTTCGTGCAGGGGTTGTGACGCACCCTTCGAAGTGGCCGTTTTGCGGATACAATGAGATACAGAATCCCCGGCAAAGGTACTCATTGATCGATTATGAAAGTCTGATGGGTATACTTGATATCGGGAAAATGGAGGAGATGAAGGAGAGTTACAGGGGGTGGGTGGAGAAGGCATTGGCGGAGAGGGACCAGGGGCGTCAACCGAGATGGACGGAGAGTATTGCTGTTGGGAGTGAAGGTTTCGTAGAAAAGACAAAGGCTGCTCTCGGGATAAAGGCGATTGGTCGGGAAGTTATTGGTAGAGACGGAGTTTATGAACTTAGAGAGCCTGGAATTCCTTATAGTCTCGATTCTACCGATAAAAATGGCGATTTAAGACAAAAAAACACATACTTTTGGGACATATCTGCTTGAATGATGATAAGTTAGCTTGGTCCGACCCGAGAGGGAAGAGGGAGGCGAGAGGGCCGAGAGGGCACCGAGACAATCGGAAAATCAAGAGGAACCCGTCTTTACTTCGGCAGAGGGTGAGAGGAAAACAGAAACTTATTCCCATTACGAATCAATGTACCAAAGGGGAGAGGGTCGAAAAAATGACAAAAATTTCGAAATAAACAAGAAAAATGGACATGGGAAAAGCGCACCCTTTGGGGGGAAGGATATTCAAGGGAATTTAGACTTTTCAAGGGTAACCAGTAAAATTAAAATCCAGCAAATCGATTTATTCAGTCCTCAAAATGTACTTTCAGTTTCAGATAACTGGAAGGTTTGGCATGATTTAGTAGAGTGGGCTGTCAGAAATGGATATTTAGATAGTCGTTCGAGAGGAATCTCATATCAGGTTATCGAGAGGCTTAAACTCGGAAGGAAAATGAATCCATGGTTAAAAAATGAAATGGAAAGAATTTGGAAATTTGCAATTAATAAAGGTTTTAAACCTGAAATATAATTAGCCAAAGAGGTATTTTCTCTTTCTATTATAGGTAAATAAATGTTACTCACCTATTCCTCCGTTTACTTTCCAAAGTTAATATCTTTTTTAGGGGGAAACCCTGGGGACGTACTTAAGTTGTTTAAGAAACCTTAAAGAAATTTGAGGTTCCTCTCAATTTTTAGAGGAGGATTTTGAACACAGTGGCAGAGATTATGGATTACATACAATAATAAATAGAGTGATAAAGGAGAGTATTTTTATGAATAATGTAAGATTGCACTTAAAGCACGTTGGGCAGATCAAAGACGCGGATATTGAGTTCGGAGATCTTACCGTCCTTGTTGGCCCCCAGGCAACGGGGAAGAGCATTTTTCTTCAATTTCTTAGGCTTCTGGTGGATACGGGATATGTGATTGACGAGTTACGAAAACATGGTCTTATTTGGAATAAAGATATCCGCCATTTTCTTGATATTTATCTTGGCGAAGGGATGAGAGATGTATGGCGCGATGTAGATAATCAGAGTGCTATTATCTATAACGGTGATCCCATTGATTTATCCACTCTCATACAACGTCGAAGAAGAGCTAAAACAGAATCCCTTTTCTTTATTCCTGCTCAAAGAGTACTAACACTTGGAAGAGGATGGCCGCGGCCCTTTTCTGATTATGGGGCCAGTGATCCATTCTCTGTACGTGATTTTAGTGAAAAAATCCGATTGCTTATGGAAACCGGGTGGGGTCGTATTGAAGGAGGTGAAATTTTTCCGCAAACACGCCGTCTTAAGAACGAACTCCGAAAGATACTAAACCACACAGTATTCTGTGGCTTTGGTTTGCGGGTAGATACACATGGTGCTCAGAAAAGTCTTGTTCTCAAAGCTAAAGGGACTGAGGCTACTTTGCCTTTTATGGTTTGGTCTGCTGGACAGCGTGAGTTTGTCCCTTTATTGATGGGATTTTATTGGCTTCTTCCGCCTACCAAGGTTTCTCGACGTCAAGACATTGAATGGGTTGTCATCGAAGAACCTGAAACTGGCCTACATCCCAATGCTATTTCTGCCGTCTTGCTGTTGATCCTCGATCTTCTCGCAAGAGGCTATCGAGTTTGTCTTTCAACGCATTCGCCCCATGTCCTCGACGTCGTATGGGCATTAAAGGTAATCCGGGAGCATCAGGCACCTTCAATCCGGATTCTCGATATTTTCCAGACGAGAAAAACACTACCTATGAAAGAAATGGCAGATGCAATTCTTGGGAAAATTGCCAAAGTGTATTATTTCAATCTGGAGACGGGTTGCACACGGGATATCTCTGGTCTTGACCCGGGGTCATCTGAAATATCTGAGGCGGGGTGGGGCGGACTCAGTGAATTTAGCGGACATGTGGCTGAGGTAGTGTCAAAAGTGGTTAATGCTCAAAGCTGAGAAGATCATGAATTTTAATCATGCTGTGAGAAGTTCAAATGACGTGAGAGATGCCTATCAGCCTGGACTTCAAGCTCTCTTAGAAAGAGACCGCAACAGATTGTCGTGTCAAGATCCCAGGAAAATAAGTGGCAGTCTGAATCTCGATTCCGCATTAGCAGGATTGTATCGTGACCAACCGCGTTGGGATTATGGCATTGGCATTAAGAAAACGGAATATACAGATAAAGCTATTTGGGTAGAAGTGCATCCAGCAGATGCTAATCAAATACCCAAAATAGTTGAGAAACTTGCCTGGCTCAAGAACTGGTTAGATAACAAAGCCCCCAATTTGATGGGCATAACAGAAAGGGATTCTCCTTACATTTGGGTTTCATCCAGACGTGTCTCGTTCCAACGAACCAGTCCTCAAGCGAAAAGGCTTGCATTGGCGGGGATAACATTTCCCCGAGAGCATTATTTCATCGAAACAAAATGAATACGATCCAAGTGAAGCTAGTAATTGGAAATTGGGGACGGGTTCATATTTCCACAGCGTTAAGTACCACATTGGATTGTAGAAGCGGGAGTTGGTGGTGGCAAATAAGAGGCTGATCAGAATTTACAAGCAAAAGATTCAAGCCAAACTGGCTGAGATTTGGGGATGCGGATAAGGATGAAAACAGTTTCTTCCAAAGGCTTGCTGAAGGACTTGCGTGAACTGATTGAAGCAGCACGGCAGGATGTGGCGCGGCAGGTAAATTCGGCGCTGGTTTTGCTTTACTGGCGCATCGGCCAACGAATCCGTCAGGACATCCTGAAAGAGAAGCGAGCCGGATATGGGGAACAAATTGTCTCCGCAGTGAGTAGAGAATTAACTGCTGAGTTTGGGCAGGGATTTTCCACTCGAAACCTATGGCATATGATCCGATTTGCCGAAACATTCCCCGATGAGAGAATTGTGAACGCACTGAGTACATAATTAGGTTGGACACACTTTCGGTACATTATCGCTTTGGATGATCCACTGAAGCGTGACTTTTACGCAGAGATGTGCCGCATTGAGCGTTGGAGCACTCGAACGTTGGAAAAGAAGATCTCCGGGATGCTGTTCGAACGCACGGCCCTCTCCAAGAAGCCTGACGAATTGATTTGGCATGAACTGGATAAGCTCAGGGCTGACGATAAGCTCACGCCGGATCTGGTCTTTCGCGATCCATATTTCCTCGATTTTCTTGGTCTCAAAGATCGTTACCTCGAAAAGGACATCGAAGATGCAATCATGCGTGAGATGGAAAATTTCATCCTCGAACTCGGAGTCGGCTTCACCTTCGTTGCAAGACAGAAACGTATCCAGGTGGATAATGATGATTATTACCTCGACCTGCTTTTCTACCATCGTGGCCTCCGTCGTCTTGTAGCAATAGATCTTAAGCTCGGCGATTTTCGACCGGCAGATAAGGGACAGATGGAGCTCTACCTGAGATGGCTTGCTAAGTATGAACAAAAGCCAGAGGAAGAGGCACCGATTGGACTGATTCTTTGTGCGGGGAGGAAAAAGGAAACTGTAGAACTCCTGGAACTCGAGAAAAGCGGCATCCGCGTGGCATCTTATTGGATCAAGGTCCTGCCGCGCAAATTGCTGCAGAAAAAACTCCACGAGGCGATTCAACATGCTCGGGCGCGGCTTGTAGCCAAGAATCAATCTGCTAAAGAACTTATGCACCACCCTCAAAATGCACCACAGAACAATGGGACTGGTGCATAATCAATTGTGAATATCCATCTTTGCAATCCATCCTCTCAACCTTTGAACCTGCCACGGCCGTGAAAATCTTAATTTGCTACTCTTGACTTTTCATCGGAAGACTGAATAGAATAATTTTAAAGAGAAGTGGTAAGGGGTTTTTTCGTGGCCATTACATTTTTGAAGGTAAAAGTAATTAATCCGGAACACCCTAAGAGGAAGAAAGAGTGTGAATTTCTCGTTGACTCTGGAGCAGTTTATTCTGTTGTCCCACAGAATGTGTTAAAAGCACTTGGTATTAAGCCGACTTCTTCTCAGGAATTTATCCTCGCTAACGGTGAGATCATTAAAAAACCAATTGGGAATGCTTACTTTGAATACCAGGGTAAGATAAGGGCAGCCCCTGTTGTGTTTGGTGAAAAAGGAATATTTTTGTTAGGTGCTACGACCATTGAGGCCTTTGGTTTGATCCTCGATCCTATCCGTAGAGAATTAAAACCCCTTCCAATGGTGCTAATGTAAAAATTTACAAATTATAAAATGGATATTCGAAAACTGGAGTCTCTTTTAAAAAGGGTGAGGTCAGGAAAAACTTCCATTGATGAGGCCATGGTTCAATTGAAGTCTCTTCCCTTTGAAGACTTGGGTTTTAGTAGGATCGACCACCATCGAAGCCTTCGTAAGGGGTTCCCAGAGGTGATCTGGGGAGAAGGAAAAACATCTGGACAGATCCTTTCTATCATGAAGCAGTTAAAGCGAAAAGGTCAGAACATCCTTATCACACGTTTAGCGGAGAAGGAGGCCAAAGCCATCCAGAGGGTTTTTCCGAAGAGCCAATACTATCTCCGGTCAAAGGTCCTCACCTACCTCATCCATCCAGTGAAGGTTGAAGGGAAAGGCACGATCCTTATCATCACCGCCGGGACAACAGATATCCCTGTGGCTGAAGAAGCCGCTGTTACGGCAGAGTTTATGGGGAATCGAGTGGATACCCTTTACGACGTAGGTGTCGCAGGGATTCACCGATTGCTTTCTGAGAGAGAGAAATTGGAATCCGCACGGGTCCTCATCGTTGTGGCCGGAATGGAGGGAGCGCTTCCCAGTGTTGTGGGCGGATTGGTGGACCGACCCGTGATTGCGGTCCCCACAAGTGTTGGATATGGGACAAGTTTCGGTGGGGTTACGGCACTTCTTGCTATGCTCAATTCCTGTGCCTCAGGAGTGGCGGTGGTCAATATCGACAATGGATTTGGTGCAGGCTATATGGCCAGTCTGATCAATAGATCGTAGATGTCACAGAGATGAACGAGCTGATGTGGATCAAATTTTTGAATGAAGGAATTTCCCTTTTCCTTCTCCTCGTTATGGGATTTGTTCTGTATCGAGGGCTCAAAAGAAATCAGACTTTCCTTTCAGAAAGAGAGGAATTGCTAAAACGTTATCTTCTTTTTCGTGGGGATCAACAAGTGCGATTAAAGATTTATGGAGGGGACGAAAGGATCTCTCAGGAACTCCTAAGGAATCTTTCAAACAGTTGGAAGAACTTTAAGAAGTACCATGATCAATACCTCCACTCCTTAGCTAAGAATGCCACGAAGACCAAACGGTTTTTACAGCTCCTCACCTTAGGCCTCCTTGTCAAAAGCTTTTGGCTTTTAATAGAAAAATATTTCTTTTTTGGCCTGAAAGCTGATTTCATCTATACGGTATTGAGGGAGCTCTCAAGTTATGTTCTGGTGATCCTCAGTTTTTATTTATTGAGAATACAGACCCATCGATTCCTACCCTTAGAAAGGGAAGCTCAAAAGATGGATCGGGAGATCCTCTTTTTCCCGAACAACCTTTCCCCTGAAGGAGAGCATGAGCTTCTTTATAATGAATTTAGCCCTATCGAAACAGCTGGAGTAGAAAATGGAAAGAGGAATTAGAATTCTCGTCAATGATTTGGAAGTTGAAGCTAAACTCAATGAGTCGAAAACCGCTCAGTTGATTTGGGAGGCATTACCCATTGAGTCGAAAACCAACCTCTGGGGAGAGGAAGTCTACTTCACCATCCCAGTTAAAGCAGGCCTGGAGGAAGGAGCGAAGGAGGTGGTCTCGTCCGGAGAGTTGGGATATTGGCCAACAGGCCGTGCCTTCTGCATCTTTTTTGGCCCTACCCCTGCAAGCCGAGGGGATGAGATTCGGGCAGCCAGTGCTGTGACTATCATTGGGAAGGTTCTGTCTGATCCCAAAGTCTTTCGAAAAGTGAAAGAGGGGGTAAAAATCACACTTGAAAAAGGGTGATCCGGCTTAGATGGAAAACCAAAACAAAAGTTCAAAGTCCATGGTTCGACAAGCTCACCATGATCGCCCTGAGTTTATCGAAGGGTCAAGCCGAAGTCTCACCGTGCTCTTGTTTCCGACTCTGCTCACTATGTTTTCATCCTGAGCCTGTCGAAGGATGACATTTGACATTGACTCATCATCGT
>Ga0194112_10004420_pt1 | contig 19251 bp, 21 predicted proteins | sample TA2MahC400mmetaG_FD_146191 | JGI IMG/M metagenome (GOLD analysis project Ga0194112, IMG submission 146191) | Freshwater microbial communities from Lake Tanganyika, Tanzania - TA2015016 Mahale Deep Cast 400m | ecosystem: Environmental > Aquatic > Freshwater > Lake | place: Tanzania: Lake... | reverse complement strand
TCTTCCGGCCTGGCTTTTTTTGTCTCAATAAGATAAGCGATACGGCGGGTAATGACCGCAGTCTTACCGGTGCCCGCTCCCGCGATAATCAATAGCGGCCCGGCCTCGTGTACCATCGCTTCTTTTTGTTGAGGGTTTAGGTTCTCTAGTATTCTGTCATGCATAATCAATAAACTTCAGGATTCCGTTTTAATTGCTCAAAAACTCATTTGGTTTATCTGCCGGTAATACTCTCTGATATTTTTAGCCGAAGAAATAAATGCGCTCATTAAATAATAAGTCAAGACAATCACGATAATACTGACGATTATTTTAGCCGCCATACTAAAACGAGGATTAAACCAAAGTAGCGGCAAGGCTATCGGCCCGACGGCTAAAAAAGCTACCACCAGCGTTGAAGTCCTAAAATACCATTTCTCTTTTTGTTTTTCTTCAGGCATATCTTTTTTGGGTTTCCTATCTATAAACGACTATATACTTAAACAAAAAATCTAAAAAGGATATTTGTTAAGATTTTTTTTATTCTTTTTCTTAGGGCTACCGGCAAAAAAGAAAAAAACTTATCTGCGATAAAAGTAATATTGCTAATTTTCTCTATGCGCAATTCCCTAAGTAATTTTTTATCATAATCTGTTCTTTGCCTAAACCTATAATTTACAAGGCACCTACTGTTTATTTTATAAAAAAACTCCGCTTTGATATCGAATCCCGGCATATATAAAGTACCTAAATCGTCGACATGCTCGTATATTTTATTTTCCCATACATATTTGTATAGGTGGCTGCCAATTACGCCTTTAAAAACATTATATTTATGACGAAAAGGCTTTAGCTTTTCCATCATTCGCTTTGTAAGCAAATAATCTTCGTAAGTCTCGCCAGGAACCCCGACAATTAAGCTACAATATACATTGATATCATTTTCTTTGCATAAATTAATCCCTTTTTCTATCTGCTCTAAAGAAATGTTCTTAGATAAGAAATCTAAAATCCTCTGGCTGCCACTTTCCACGCCCAAGTAAACCGACCTGCAACCAGACTGACGCATTAATTTCACCAACTGTTCGTCGCATAAACTATCAACCCTGGTCTCACAGCCCCAATAGATATCGATATTCTTTTTGATTAACTGCTCACAAAATTCTATCGTCCTTTTTGAATTTAAGGTAAAATTATCTTCCCTAAAGAAAACCCCTTTGGCGCCATAATTCTTAATTAGATACTCAATCTCTGATACGATTCTCTCTGCGCTAAAATAAGTGTAATCTTTCCCCCATATAGATGACACAGAGCAGAAAGCGCAACTCAAAGGACAGCCGCGGCTAGTATTCATGGTAAAAACCGGCTCTACATCCTCCTCTATCCACGGACATATATAATTGTACGGCAACTTAGAGAAAATATCCCAAGGCAAAAAAGGAAGGCTGTCTAAATCTTTAATCCGTGGTTTTTTGAGAACTCTTTCTTTTGTCTTACCGTTAATTATATCTAAAATCGCCTCTTCGCCTTCGCCCTGGACAATATAGTCTACAAATTCCGGTATGGTATTGAGCGCTACTGCAGTATGAGGCCCTCCGACGATCATTTTGGCCTTAATCGAACCTTTTCTACGCAGTTTTTCAATCGCACCGAACATCCTTAAGCTTTCATGATAACAAGCTGTATTTACAGAAATGGCAACAAAATCTATATTATTTTTCTGAATAAAACCTTCTTCGATAAAATTGGATGGCTTTAAGAAATTATCGATAAAGAAAACTCTATGTCCCGCGTTTCTCGTTACTGAAATAAGAGTTCCCAGCCCCAATGGCGGCCTCTTCTCCGACATGAAGAAAGGGCTGACCTTTGGTGCCGCAGATGTAACAAATAAAATATTCATATAAATATTATCCTAATAAGAAATAAATTATATAATTCTAGAAGTTAAAACACCTTGGGATAAAACTCATCATTTCATCCTTGGTCTTCATATGATTGATTGACTCTCTCAAAAGTCTTATCTTGGGAAGCCCCGTGGTATACCAGATCAAAAACTTACGGAATAACTTTACGCCGTTTCTCTCTCCGTAAAAATCAACAGACATGGAAAGATGATCAGAAATAGCCTTTATCCTTTCTTTGGCGCTCGGCTCTTTTAGTATTTTGCCGTTTTTCAGGAATTCTGATATCTCTTTAAACAGCCAGGGATTCCCCAAAACGCCTCTGGCAATAAGCACGCCGTCGCATCCGGTTTCATCAAACATCTTCTTGGCTAATTGGGCGCTGAATATATTTCCGCTGGCAATCACCGGGATTTTTATATGTTTCTTGAATTTTCTAATAGTCTGGTAGTCTACTTCGCCGCTGTAGCCCTGCGCCCTGGTCCTGCCGTGGATAAAAACCGCGCTTATGCCTGAATCTGAACAGGCAGAAGCTAACTCTTTTATGTCGCAGGCCACCCCATCCCAGCCTGTACGCAGTTTTACTGTAACCGGGATATCTACTTCTTTAACAATCAGCTTAAGAAGGCGGTTTAATTTCTTGGGTGTTTTAAGTAGCGCTGCCCCTTCTCCCCTGTTGACAACTTTTTTTACCGGGCAGGCGGCATTAAAATCAAGCACATCAAAGTTATATTGTTTGATTACGTCAAGGGCGTGCAGGAGGTATTCCGGCTGACTGGCTAATAATTGCACGCCTATCGGCTTGTCTTTCGCGTCTGAATAAAGCATGCGTTTAGTCTTTTTGCTTTTATAGCTCAAAGAGCGGCAATTGATCATCTCGGTAAATGCCAGCTCGAAGCCGAATTTACGGTTAATCATGCGGTAGGGAAAATCGCTTACTCCCGCCATAGGAGCAAGAATCAGGCGAGACTTTAATTTTAAATTTCCGATTTTTAACATGGGCAATAAAGAATGGCAGGGACCCCTCACCTTTTTAGTATTCAAGCAATTTTTAATTTGAGCTAAAAACCTTGAAATGGATAAAAGGTGAGGGGTCCCATCTTTTACTAGATTTTAAGTTTTATGCCAAACTTAATATCCTTTTTTCTTCTTATAGCAATCCCTGCAGTAAACGGGTTTGCCTTCAGTCGGCTTGAATGGAACTTCGCATTCCTGATTACATTCTGCGCAAACTGCCTTGAACATTTCTCTTGGACGGAAATCTTTGCGATAACCGCCGCCTTCATTGTATGCTGTCATTTTCACCCCCTCATCCTAGCTTTTTACTCGTTTTTAAAACAACTTATGACAACAACACGAGTAGACATTAGTTATTGGATATCGCCTTTTTGCTGCAAATTCTCGATTCTCAAATACACTGTCTTTCTTAATATAACACAAAAAAGGAAATATTGGTTAGGATTTTACAATTTAGAAGTACTCCCCAAGACAAACTAAAAAACGGCAAGAGCTAATTAGGGATACTACTTAAACAAACCATCTAAAAATCCTGCTATCGACTTCTCGCTCTCCTGTTTAATCTGTCGTTTTTTCGTTTCGACATTTGAAGAAATTTTTGTTTTTGCTTCACCTATCTTTTGCTTAGCCCGTTCTTTGGTCTGGGAAATATTTTGATATGTCTTTTCTTTGGTTTCGGCAACTCTTTGACCAACCTCTTCTTTTAAACTGGCGGCTTTATTTTTGGCCTCTTCCTTTATGATAAAACCCCTATTCATTGTTTCTTCTTTAATTAAAGAGACCTTCTCCTGTGTTTTGTTCTTTAGCTCTTCAACCGTAGATTGCGGGCTTTCTAATCTTTTCAACCTTCGCTCTTCTAATATTTGAACCTTTTCTTCTTCGTTCTTTCCAAGGGTAGCCCACCAATCTGTTGCCTGGTCTAAAAAAGAAGACTGTGGATTCTCCGTGGCTGTTTCTTCGCACTGAACATTCTCTGTCCCCTCTTGCGTAGAAACCTCCTGACATTCAACAACAAAGGAAGCACTGAAAATTATAAAAAATACTAAAATCAATATTATTTTTATCATAATTATTCCCCTAAAAGAATTTATATAGCCGGATTCTAACCCAGAGATAAAGGCCGGGACCATCCGATCCCAGCCTTTTATTCATATATATCTAAATAATCTCGACTTTTCCAAAATCTTACTTTTTCTTATCCGCGATATCTCCGGCGATAGGTAGCTTGAAATGCTCGCCCTGATATGCCTTGATCATTAAAACGATCCATAATATCAAACCCGCTAACCATAATAAAACATTAATTATACGGAATAGCGGAAAAATAAAATACAGCCGGGCCATAAACAGTATCGATACCAGAATAGAAAGAAGTATCATTGCGGCCGTTAACCCTCCGAAGACAATGATCGATTGCATTGCGTGAAAACGCACGAACTTATTATCTTTTTCGATTAATAAGAAAATCAAACCAGTTACCCAACCCACTACATAACTCAAAAGCGCTGCTACATTTGGCTCAATGCCTGTTGAGGTCTTGCCCAAATCCTTGGTTTTCATGCTCCCCTCCTTTTTAAATGAGACCCGACGTACCGTCGGGGCGAATTAAACCCCGCACCAATTTCGAAAAAGTACTTAATTTTTCGCTGGTGCCTTAGGGACAATTTTAAAACTCAAATTCTTTTTAGTCAGCGTGCCCTTAGTATCAGTTACTGAAAACTCAACATTATAATTTCCTTCGCCGGCATAAGTATGCGTAATGACTTTAGATATTTCTCCGGCTGCTGATTCGCTTTTTCCGTCGCCGAAAGAAAGCGTCCATTTCGCGATAGGATAGGATCCTTCTTCTGCTTTTACCTTAAAGTTGTATTCCAGCCAATTGTCTTTAGATGAGCTTTTGCTAAGAGATGCTGTTGGCGGCTTAACTAATACTTTGGCTTCGACGCTAACAGGCTCCGGTGCAATAAATGCTCCGCCATCTGTAAGCGATGCCTCGGCAATAATCTTGTAGGTTCCGGCCTCTGGATAAACATGTTTAAAAGTTGATCCTGCATCGCCGCTATCTTTTTTTCCGTCGCCCCAATCAACGCTACAAACTGCTTCTACGGCCTTGCTCTTGCTAGTCTGCACGTTTAGCTTAAACGAAAGCTCCTTGTTTGCGTAGGCTTTATACGGTTTGCTGCTAAACTTAATAATTGTATTTTCCTGAGTCGGATCTCCTTGCTGTGATTGAGTCGCCTGACTTGACGAACCTGTGGTCGCTTGGCTAGTTTGTTGAGTTGAACTAGTTGTCTGAGTTGCGCTCGTTTGCTGCGATGATGTGCTAGTTGTTGCCTGCGTAGTTTGTTGCGAGGAAGCAGTAAGAGTCATCGCTGGCAAAGAAATAGTTGCTGGAAGCGCAAGATCTCCTGTGCCTTGAGAAGGAAGCGCCGTAAGCTTAACCTGTTTCGCCGAGGAAGAAGTATAATCGGTAAGCGTATAACTGGTAGTGTTGATATCCGTAATCAAAACCGGTGGTTTAGTACCGATAGTGATTTTATATTTCCCGAAATTTTCGGCGTAGGGATATTTGTTCCAGCTAAAAGTCACCCCAGATGAAGTTTGCGAAGCAATTTTAAAATCCCAAAGGCTTTCGCCGAAAAGTTGAAATTCTTTAATTTCGCCTTCGCCTTCATTATTCCATTTGTCTTTAGCCTTCACCTTTATCCGGTAATTTCCTGCCTTTAAGCCCGAAGAAAGAGTCGTGACATGGTCAGAGACTCCGCTTCCCGGGGAAGACATTCCCGTCTTCCATGTCGAAGTTTTAATCTTTCCTTCGGGATCCTGATATTCCAAACTGCTTTTGCCTTTTTCATCGTCGAGCTTGAAATCGACTTTAATCTTGGTTTTACCGACCTGCGATATCTTTACCTGGGAAGCGACCGGCGCCTTTCTGTCTGCAGGAGTTGTAATGTTGACGTTGCGGACAGAAGCGCTGGTAATCGCCACAAAATCCGAAGCAGGTAAAATATTACCAGTGGTAGTCGCCGCAGGCGTGACTTCGATTGTGAATATATGTTCGTTATCGTCATTAAAGGTCCCTGATTTGGTTGCCTGGCCTTTCAAATCGGTGGTGAGCTGAGCAATAGTCGCGTTGCCTTCTTTAACTAACACAGAAGCATTTTTAAGCGCCTTGTTTGTCGGATCCTTTACCGTGATGTTTAAGGTATAATTACGCGGCACCATTGTTACCGGCGGCAACCCGTTAAACCGACCGCAGGAATTAACCGTTGCATTGGCCGTCGTGGTCTTAAATCCGTCTTTGGTAACAGTAAAAGTGTATGAACCGGGAGTAAATCCAGAAGTAAAAACCCATGCTCCGCTGGCAGTGGTGGTAGCGCTCACGGTAGCACCTGAAGAATTCTTCCCCGAAACAGTTGCCCCGGCAATACCTTGGTTTGGGCCGGATAATATAAATCCTTTGCGAGGAGCAAGCTTATTCACATCAATTACTACTTCCCCTAAAGAACCTTGAGCGGTATTAGAAACTACAAGTTCTTTAGAAGCAAAATCGTAGCAGGAATTCCCCGATGTCTTAAAGTAATAAGTTGTCCCTTTATCGAGGATGACGTCATTACTGACTCCTGTTGTCCCGGTGCTCACCGACAGACGAAAATCCAAATCAGTATTTTTAGTCAAAACCACCGGCATTTCAGGCACTGAGACGTTGCCTTCTTGAGGCGAACGTACGCGTATTTTTACCGAAGGCGGCGGCGGCGTTGGCAAAGTAGTAATACTGCCTGTGTATCCAACTGCATTCTGAGGATTGTTAGTTTCATCGTTGTTAGTAAAAGTCCAGGAGCGTAAATTGTAATAATATGTAGTATTGCCCTCTAAGCCCGCCAACCTTAATGAGTGGTTGGTTTCAAATTGACGCGGCCCTTCGCGTGTTACCCAACCTTGAGTCACCACATCGCCAACCTTTTTCACGGCCACAACATAATTGAGCGACAAATCCGGCGAAGGAGAAAACATTACTTCTGTAGAAGCCAACTGATTGGTATTCCAGTAAAAATCAATGTAACCAGGGCCTGCTACTACATTAGGATTGCTTAAGGTGAGCGTATTGCTTACCGTAGATTCTTTACGTTCCGGACACAGACCAGCAGCAGTAGTCGCAGTCACCTCTCCGCCGGGGAAAATCTGTCCGGCCTGGTTAACGCAATCAACTGTAAAACGGTAGGTCTTGCCTGATTGAAGATTGGGCACAATCACATTGTGCGCAGTTTTAAAGGTATTCTCAATCACAGTAGCTACCTGCGTATTCCCGTCAAAGGCTTTAACCGTGCCCTTTACCGGCACCGAAGGGCTAGCCCAATTCACCGATACTGAGGTGCACCCTCGGTTTGCGCGCAGACTCTGCACTACGGCATTAGAAGGCAATATCGGTATTTCAATTTTAAAAGGATCGCTAGCGACATTCTTCACAGCAGTTGTATATGTGACGGTTTTTTCTACGTTATCTAAATCTATCGGCACAACAGATACCTGAACTTTTGCCGTCAGTCCCTGTACCAGCCTGAATTCGTAGGCAAGATCTTCAACTTTTATCGTTAATTTATCTCCGGAAGAAATAAACGGGGTGATATCGCGAAAAGTCACTATCTGCTGTTGATTCGGCTTATCAAAATAAAGCGTGTAGAGGCCGCTGCCCTTTCCTCCGGGAATAAACACACGGATGTTGGCGCGAAGCCTTACGCCCTCCAGCTTAAAATAGGGATCGCCTCTCAATGTCAATGTCGGGGCATCGTATAAAACACTCAATGCCTTTTCAGTATAATCCTCTAACTTTGCCAGCGCTTCGGAATCCGAACAGAGAGTCGCCAGCTTAATCAAACGCTTGGCATTATCCCTGACGCTCTCGGGGATTTTTCCTAATACCTTAGGCGCTAAATCTTCCACCTTGTATTTTGAGATCTCTACGCTGATTAAATCCCGTTCGTTATGATATGATTCGGTTGCGCCTAAAGGAAGGGCATCCTGGGTCGAGGTATTGACGCCGATATTGCTAACTGCGCTAGAAATATTCTCGCCGACTTTGGGGATTTTTGACACTAAATCCCAGAAATCCATCGGTAAATCAAACCAGGGCAGATCTATGGGAACACCGGTTAAGCCCACAAAGCCAAGCTGTATTTTATTGGGGAAAGAAATACCGAATGCCGATTGAAAGGTATTGTAACTAGCAGCCGCCGGTTGGGCTATTACCGCAAAAGTAACATCTTGTCCTGAGCGCACCGTATCGGGGTCATATCTAAAGGTAAGTTTAATCGGCGACTTAATGGAGATTGTCCCGTCGGAAATCAAAAATCCTAATTTGAAACGAATGCCCACCTGGGCTAAGGGAAGCCACGGCGACCAAATCGTATCCGGGACGGGTTTGCCCATAAAACTCCAGTCAAGCGGGCCGTATTCATGCGAAACATCTACGGCAAAACAAAGAGTGCTGCTTAGAAAAATACTACAGAGAACAAAAAGAAAAACACTAAAAAACCTTATTTTACCCATGATTACCGTCTCCTTTTATCACATTAGATGATCATGCTTTGAAAGTTTATATGACTCGACTGTTATAGTCTGGTTTTTAAAATCTATCTTATAAATTAGAGTATACTGCACCCCTGCTGTTCTTTTGAAAAAAGACATTACCGCCCATGTTTTTGTAATAGTTGGCTTTCTCCCGGTCCTGATGCTGGGTTTAAAATTGACGTTTGCAAAAGCTGTATGCATCTGCCTAACGTTAGGTTCATTTAAAATTTTGCCCACCACATACTTCATTGAATTTAAGATGACCTCTCCGTCTCGCCGGGTAACAGGCTCATTATTTTCCTCTATAAGTTTGGCCTGGCCAAATTGCTTAACTAAAACCGGGCGTATAACAGCATCTAAATTTTTTACTGCTGGACTGGCTGGTTGCCTATCTTTAAAAGAGCTGAATTTAGGATTATTGGCGCCGCTTTGAGTAGCTGCGGCTTGCCCCTGAGCAGCTTGTTTTGTTAGCTGCTCTAAGCCAGCTTGGGACACATATTTAGTAGGTTCATCTCCTTCTTTCTTGCCGCAGCCGTTAAAAATTATGGCTGCCGCAAAAACTAATACCCCCACTAAAGCTAACGTTCGCATCAATCCTCCTCGTCTTTAATATTAATGGACTTCAAAAGGGTTGGTAAGTATAGAATTATTATATAGTTGAGAATCAAAAAAAGCAATATTTTTCCAGGAATATTGACAAAACTAACAAAGGCTACCAGATATTCTCAAATATATTATTCAGTTTGTTTTTTATTATATTGCTTTCAGTCTTCTCTTTGTGCGCGCTCTCAAAATACAAATTATCTGTTCTATGGCATAGTATGGAGCAGAGTCGCTGAATTGTTTGATTCTTCGCCTTCGCTAATCGTATAATCTGGATCAACCACGATTTTAAAATCATAGGTTGCCCCGGAATTGGCCGTAAAACTTACCGAAGCCGAATTTGCGCTCGAACCTGCATTAATGCTAGCGATGGTCTTAGAATCAATAAGCGTAAAATTGGAAGCGGTCGTCAGCTTCTGGTAAAAACTCACCTTGACGTTAGACGCGGAAGCCAAGCCGATATTATGCACAGCCGCGGAAATACTTACCTGTCCAGCGGCAACATCGGTTATATTAATATCGCCTGCTGTCACTTTTAAATCCGGGCTAGTCAACAACGACGAACCGAAGATTGCGTTATTATTCATCCCTATGATAAGCCAGTCTGGCCCCTCTCTTTCAAATAACATGGTAATTGTGGCAGAATCGCTGTAACCGGTGCCGCTACGGTTATCATATTTTCTCTGCCAATAAACATTCCATATTGCCCGGGTATAATCCTCGTTAAAGGTCTTGCTCTCTATGCGGGGATGAAGCCGGATATTGCGGTAATTATAAAAATCCTGCTGAATCGCCTCCTGGAATTTTATCCTGTCCGGATAGCCTAAAACAAATAGCCTGATAAACCTGTCGATATTTTCGCTTTCGTAAGCCGATTGCAACTTATCCAATAGCTTCGCAACGTTTTCTTCCGGAGTATTTGCCTGATAATTTATCGTGATACCAGGATCAAGCGTGCGCATGCCGCCTTTATTATCGCTAAGAACAAATTCCGGCCGAATAATTTCATCGCCAAGCGGCCGATAGGCGTAACGAAAAGAGCCCTCTTTTTTATCCATTTTCTGCCAAGTCTTGCCTTGGTCTACGCTTATCTCAGTCTTGTCCGTTTGCTCGTCGGTTAAAGATAAAACAATATTGCCCTTCTCGAGGTCGGATGCAAAAAGATTTAAGGTCGCGCCGTTTTCTGCCGGACGCCCGTTTACGGAAATATCTTCCGCTCTAGCCATTGAAACAGAAAAAATAATCAAACCAATAAGACAGATTTTTCTAAACATGGAATTTTCCTCCTAAAATTTACAATAAAAACTGGCGCGCGTAATATTTTCGGCGTAATTATTTTCATTGCTGGCAAAATTGTAGTCCCTGCGCTCATAACTTAAGTTAAAGGAAAGATCCTTTTTTAGCTGGCGCGAAACCATAAAATAATATTGCGTATTGTTGCTATCGGTATCGTTAAGATAAAAATTATTGTCAAAGAAACTGGCCCTTGCCTCAAGGCTAAGGCTTGACGGGAAACGCAAAGCAATCCCGGTGTTTGTGGAACTCGTAAAATCAGAGCTAGCTGCCTCCTTATACTTCTCATAAGAAAGATTCTCGGAAATGTTCCATGCTAGCCGCAGGTCTTTTTCTAAGTCAAAACTTCCGTCAAGGCCGACAGAATAAGTGTCTGAGTTTCTCTCCCGGCTAGATATGGCGTCGCTTGTGACAATAGTCTTAGTGTAATTCAAATAAGAATAGAAAGCCTCAAAATCCCGCGTCAATCCGGTCGAGTAACTATAGGTCTTATCGTCTGTATTCTTGTCCGTAGAAACACGTTTCCTGAAATCGGTTGAAATAAACGCCGAGAAATCTTTAAATAAGCTAAAATCCAATCTGGCGCCGGGATTCAGCTGTTCTGTGGTTGTAGATTTGGTTTTAGACAGGTTATCTTCATCCATATGCAGATAATGTGTAAGCCTCAATTTTGAAGGAAGATACCAGATTCCGTCTAGAGTTATTGCCTCAAGGTCCGAAGCTACAAAACCGCTGGCAGAGGCAAAATTCGTCCCCACCCTGCTATATTTAGAAGTAAGATTATAGTCTTTAAGATTTAAATCGCAGGCCAATTTTATCGCCCGGTCGCCTTTGGAATTATTATCATCCTGGTCTATATTCTGATCGACAAAGCTCTGGGCGAGCTCGGATGAAAAAACAAGAAAACTATTAACGTTATATTTTCCGTCAAGGCTGAAGATATTCGTCATTAAAGGGGTAGTGACATACGCCGAATCGTCCCTTGCGCCGGCATAATTAAAATTCAAGGCCAATTTATTACTCAATAGATTATTTTCCAGTCGCGTTCCCCAGACCAGGCGTCGGTTTAGCGAATCATCGCAGCGCTCCTCCCAAAGGTCCTCCCATTTAGCGGTATCAAAGCCGGCTAAGATTATTAAACGGGATTGTTTCTCTGCATCAAGCGTAAGCCTCAAGCCTTTAAGCGCGTTTGAAAGCGAATACTCGCTAAAACTAGAATAAAAATCTCCGGTCAAGAATTCGCCGGCCTTTGATTTTATCCCCAGATACATATTCTCCAGGCTAACGCTCTGGGAATCTATAAGTTTGTCGTCGGTGGAGCGGTAAGCGATATTACCGAAGAATTCATTGTCGCCTTTAAAGATATTATTGTAATGGAAGTTGCCCTCATAAAGGTAATCGGATTCATCGGAAGGATAAAAAGAATTATTTTCATTGCCTTCTACGCTGTAATAATTCCAGGAGAAGCTCTGGACGCTAGAAACCTCTGCTTCGGCAATAGAAAACGGAGCGGCCAAAAGGCAAGCCACGATGAAAATAATATAAATAATAAATCTTCTGGGCATGAAATCTAAAAGCTATCTTTCGATAAGCGGCTCAACAACGCGTTCGGGCGTCCTAAATTTAACGATTGTTTTTTCCGCGGTATTATTAGCCTCATTTAACTCATCATCCTTATTTCTGGGATCGGCAGTTACCCTAATCTTTGTAGTATCGACAGGTAAATCCGCTGAATCTACCCTTAAAGGAGAGGAAGCTCCGGGTTCTATGGCCGAACAACCTCCGTAGGCAAGCAAAGCCCAACCATCGGGATGGAACCTTCTGTTACTTTCGGCAAAATATTCCACTGACCAGGCTGCCTGATCGAGAGTCGGTCCGCCATTGCCACGATATCTGGCTGTGCCGTTATTAAACATTGTAAAATAAATATCGTACACATCCAGAGGATCCCCTCCGTGAGGCAACGTCTCTTTATATCTGATATCATCTATTCTCATGGTTAAATCGGGTTTAGGGATAGGGGAGCCAGCAACGGAAATTGTAGCCGGAGGAAGATTTATAGGCATGCTCCAGGCCGATGTGTTGTTTCTTTCGTTTAATTCGCTAACCGATGGATGCCCGCTAAATTCCGGGTCAACCACTGCCCTAAAACGCATGGTAACACGCTCGGCATCGCTTCTATATAGAGGAAGCGTAAACTGCTGGCTGTAAATCGTGCCGTTAAAAGTCCTCTCTGCCCCTGGCGCAAGCGACTCGTCAATATAAAGCATGCTGGGCAATCTTGAACCTTCAACTTTGTAATTGAAAGTGCGATATGCCGGCGGCATTCCTCCGTCAGACTCGATAGAAACCCTGATCGGACGGGCGCCGCCCCTTCCGCTATTTTTTACCGCTATAGAAAACGGAATCGTTACATAAATCGGTATCATTTCTTCCGGGCCGCTGGCATCTTCTATCCTGCCGCTAAAAGGGTCGCGGTTAGTAGCAGTCGCAGTCCCGATGGAAACTATCCTTACTTCAAAATCAGGCGAAACCGCAGAAACCAATTGCCCCGTTACAGAAGGCAAAACATTTTTCTGCGGAAGCTCTTTCTGCGCGGATAAGCGAGGCTGGATTTGTTTAATATCCTCAAGCTTCTCGGCAAAAGACAAACTGCTAAATCCGAAAAACAAAACCAGAATTAAACAAAACAAAGATAAACTTTTCTCCATCTTCACTCCTTTTTATTTATTATAACTCTTTTTTGCTGAAATCCAGCAGGCTTTTGTCTGCCTTATCTTATTTCCCTGAGTTGCTCATCTTCTCTGAATTTGTCCCTTATGCCTTCTAATTGCTCATCCAGTTGCCCAAGCTTATCTTGACCTGCTGCGCCTCTTTCTCCAGGAGATACCAAGGAAGATTCTATCAATTTTTCATTTTCGATTTTAGCCTCTCCGCTGACTTGAGAAACTTTCTTTTGGTACAGAGACCTTCCCTCGTTATCATTAGAAAATAATTTCCATAAGCCAAGGGCGATGATAGCCGCTACCGTAACAATAAAAATATCCGGCAAATGTTTTAAGAATGTTTGCCTAACGCCATCTAATATCTCAAGGAAAGAATTTCTCATTTGCTCACGAACTTTATTGGGTTCTTAGTTAATCATTAACCCGCCTCCAGGACGGGTATCTTTCTTGCGTTCAGGTAGCGCCTTTCGCTTCTCCATAATCCGGTTGTAGCGCTCGGGGTCTTCCTTTTTTAGCCGCTCAAGCCGCGCCTGCTTGCGTCTTCTTACGCGATCCATGATACTCTCATACTTTTCGGGAAGATTCTTGCGCAGCTCTTGAAGATAATTCAAGCGCTGCTTAATCATATGATTAAACCGCAGCGGCTCGGTTTGCTTTAAATCAAGCAACTCCTTTTGCGAAAGGTTGCTTACGACAGACAGCTCGCTTTCCTGAACCACATCAATTGCAGAAACCTGATCGCCTGAAAGCTCATCGTCGGTATAATCCATCTCTTGCGCCGAAGAATAACGCGCAAATAGCAAGCTGGCTGACATTGCAAGCGCCAGAATTAATATTCTTTTTTGCCTCATTTGGCCTCCTTGATAAACAGACAACCCTTCCAAGTCCTATATTTTGATAAATTATTTCGCTGTTAACCCAGCAATATATCTTTCTAGGGCTTTTCGGTCAATCATATCTCTTGACTTGAATTTCTCAACCCAGTCGCCATATTCATAGCTGGAAATCTTGTCGTCTTTGGCGTAAATATAAAATAACTGCATAAGGCTGATATCCTTAGACAGCTTTTCCATTGCCGTCCTGGAAAACGTCATCTTCATTTCATCTCCTAAAACCAGCATGCTTAGTTTAAGTTCCTTTAATTCTGATACCGACAGACCAGAGGTGTCCATCTGGTCTATCTTGGCAACAGTCCTGGTTATCTCCTGCCTTGATATACTGGATAACCTTCCCATAAAAGTAAAAATCCCAATTAAGGCAAGTATGGCGATGGTAATAATTATTCCCGAGATCCACTGGAAAAGCCTCCTCTTTGAACCAAATAAACCATAGATGAGGCCAGTAAGCGGCCAGGCCAAAAGCATAAGCACTATCCAGATGACCTTGGATTTGGTGCTCCGGTTTTCGGCAATGGCGCAATGGACCAAAAGCCATATCGGATAAACCAAAATGCTAAAAAAGAAGCCGCCGAATATAAGAATCCCGATCATCAATGCCACGATTCTCATCTGTCCCCCTTTTTGTTCTTCCCTGCTTAATGGCTAAGATAATTTTCAAATTTCACCATAAGCTTCTCGGCCATCGTAAGGTGCTCCTGGGTTATCTCGGTAGTAAAACCTTTTTCCAGGAATTCGGAAAAGCCGGCAAGCTCAGATTTGTCTACTTTATTCAAATTCAAGAATGCCATAGTCCAGTCTTTGAAGCTGCGTTTCTCTACAGGCTGATCCCAAATCAAAATTACGCTGGCATGCCTTTGGTCAGACTTAATCGTAAAGAAAAGCTTAAAGACATTGTCTTTCTCGCCTTCTAATATCTGCAAAAAATGCCTTTTATAATAAATCAGGATCCCCGTAATGCCCAACTCGGCGTTTTTTTCCCTGCTTTTCTTTAATAATTCTTCAACATCCTGATCGTTTAACGGATGCGTCTCAACGCTTACATAAAATAGTTGATGCAACATTTATTACCCCCCTAATAAACCCTCCATTACCTGCCTACCGGTAGGCAGGGTAGGTAGGCTTCTGTTGAGGACGGAATTTATTCCGCCTCGGGCCGTGAAAACGCTGCTTGAAATCCCTGCGCGCTCTTCCCTTAGCGGATTCATCAAATTTCTCAGAAGGCACTTCCGGATGCTTTGCTACAGTCAGGGTTAATCTGATAAGTTTTTCTATCTCGCGGACATCGCGGCTCTGGTCAGGCGTGGCAAAAGAAATCGCGTGTCCCTGGCTCCCTGCCCTGGCTGTGCGGCCTATCCTGTGCACATAATTTTCCGAATCTTCCGGAAGGTCATAATTGATTACCAGCTCAATTCCGATTACATCAATGCCTCTTGAGGCAATATCAGTAGCCACAAGCACCTTATATCTGCCGGATTTAAAACCTTCTAAAGCCTCGCGGCGCTGGCCCAAAGAGCGGTTAGAATGTATCTCTGCGGCGCTGTATCCCATTTTGCGTATGGCCATCATGATATTGCGGGCATTATGCTTGGTGCGGCTGAATAAAAGGATTGAGCCGTGATATTGCGCCAGTAATTTCCCCAAAAGGCGGGGCTTGGCTTCTCTTTTGACGATAAATAATTCCTGGGTCACGCGTTCCACTGTAGTGCCCGACGGCGCCACCTCAATAGAAACCGGCAGCTTCATATATTTAGAAGCAATCTCCATGATCTCTTTGGGGATAGTGGCGGAAAAAAGCATGGTCTGCCGGTCTTTAGGCAGGAATTTGAGGATCTGCGCAATCTGCGGGGCAAATCCCATATCTAACATTCTATCAGCTTCATCAAGCACCAGCATCGTGACATATTCGGTGAGGAAATTCCAGCGGCTCATATGGTCTATCAACCTGCCAGGAGTGGCAATAACGATGCGCGGATTCTTGCGCAGCGCCTGCACCTGTCCAAACATGGGAGCCCCTCCGATAAGACAAGCAGTCTTCATCCCAAAGGCAGGCGCCATTTTCATAAAGGCCTCGTCAATCTGGATCGCCAATTCGCGCGTAGGCGCAAGCACTAGTCCCACGCCTTTTTTCTGGGCGAGGCGCTGGACCATCGGAATGGCAAAGGCGTGAGTCTTGCCGGTTCCGGTCTGGGCAATGCCGATAACGTCTTTTCCCTCAATCGCCGGAGGTATTGCCTTAAACTGTATGGGTGTGGGGGTCTTAAACTTTATATGCACCAGGATATCAAGGATCCTCGGGGCAATCCCCAACCCGTAGAAACTTCGCTCAGGGACAACATTACCCGGCGCGGAATTATTGTTATTTGTTAATCTGTGTGGCATCGTGTTTTATCCTCCTGATTTTAGAATTTAATCTGGGGACGTTGCCATCCCTCACCCTATACCCTAACCCCTACTTACTAAAAGAACTAGAGGCTTCTATTTTCTTCTTCTAAAAGACTTCCTCTTCGGGGTAAACTCCCTGTTTTCTCCGCCCGAGCTATCTGAGCCGCCGCCTTTGCGCTTTGCAAAACAATCCCTGCAATACACCGGGCGGTCTGAGCTGGGCTTAAACGGGACTTCGCATTCTATTCCGCATTCTGCGCAAATCACTTTGGTCATAGTTCTTTCTCTGGAGCTATCGTCCCGCCTTCCCCTGTCACGGCCAAAAGAGCGGCCGCCACCAAAGGACCTGCCCCCAAACGGCCTTGCTTGCGGCCGCTGGTTGATTAATGTATCCAATTTTCTTTCCAGAGAATCCAGCTGGCTCTGAATTTTATCCATTAACCCGGCAATATCCACATCCGCCGGCGCCGGTACTAAAGCCTTCTTACGCCTAAAAAGTTTTGCCATATCCTCACCAATTATCCTTTCAGTTTTTTAGGGACGTTGCCCTGATTTTATCAATCGGCAACGTCCCAGAATATTAATTATCTATCAAATTTATCAATGATTTTTACGTGCGGCATAAGAAAAATAAGAAAAGTATTTTCTCCATAATATATCTGAGGAGACAAAACGGTTTTCTCCAAAGAAGTAATCCACAATAGCTTCTCGTAAACGGGCGAGTTCTTTAAAATGGGAAGAAATCTTAATTCCTTCTGTAGTTAAATCCAAGAGCTCAAGAGCCCGCTCAACCGCAAGCACGCAATAGGCGTTATTTTTCTTGGCTTTCCAGTTAAGGGCGCGCTCGACTTCGCTGGCAATATTTGCCATCTGCTCTAAGAACGATAACTCTCTCCAGCGCCCCGAAGCAAGCTCTTTATGCTGATAATTCATTTCGCAATCCTCTTTGCTACAATGGCAATAATCTTCCGGCGTATTTCCTGGTTTTCCACGCCGCGGCTTCTATTGCCCTGAGATGGCCTCATATTAATCAGGGAATCAAATTCAATAAACTCATCTTTCTGTAATTGGGGATAGAGATTAACTCCCCAGAGATTTTTTTGTTTTGATCCGTCCTCCAAAAGCAGGGCTTCCAAATCAGAATGAAGCTCGGCATCAATAGCGATAAACTCCCTATCAACATCCACGACTGCTTTTACCAAATTCCCAAAGCTATCAGCAGCCATTTCTTGAAGTTCATTAAGTGTCAGTGCAGTTTTTATGATTTTCATAAAATAGATTATATATCAACTAAAAGTGTTCCGCAAGACTTTTAGGGGACGTTGCCGTCCCTCACCTTTTATATATTCAAACTAAGTTTTATTCTGAGTTTTAATTGCCCGAATGCTTTCCCGAATTTTTTAAGTCGTTTTTCCCTTAAGATTGCATCCTGAAATGAAACAAAAGTTTCATAGTAGACTAATTTCCAAGGCCTGCGAGAACGTGTATATGTCGATAAGCCATCGTTATGCTCTTTCAATCTGCGCTGGATATCATTAGTATATCCGACATAGAAAGAATCATCTTTTTTACTTTTTAGAAGATAAACATGATACATAATCAATACTAAAAAGGTGAGGGATCAATCGGCAACGTCCCGAACTAATTGGCTAATTAGATAATCTTTTTAAGCAAAGCTAAAGCTGTTTCGTAATCCGGATGACTGCCGATTTCCTTTACATACTCCACGTAACGGACAACGTCGTCTTTATCCAGAATAAAAATCGCGCGCGCAAGAAGCCGAAGCTCCTTAACCAACACCCCGTAATTATTGCCGAAGATAGCATCTCGGTGGTCGGAATAGGTCTTTACCTTCTTTATATTATTTGCCTGGCAAAAACGCTTTTGGGCAAACGGAAGGTCCATACTGATAAAGATTATTATTACATCCTTTGATAAAGCTGCGGCTTCGTCATTAAAGCGTTTAATCTGCAGATCGCAAATAGGCGTATCAAGCGACGGCACAGACGCGATTACCTTTATCTTGTTTTTGAATTTACCCAGCTCCACTTCGTTGAGATTATTATCCAGGACCTTAAAATCCGGCGCCTTGTCTTTAGGCTTCAATTCGTTCCCTAAAAGCGTAACAGGTTTTCCTTTTAGCGTGACTTGGTCTGCGCGTTCCATAATAATTCTCCTTCTCCTAAAAAATATCTTTACTCAACGCACCTTAAAAAGCATCCCGGTTGCTTCAGCAACAATACCTTTGTCGTTTGTGACCTTAGCTGAAACGATTACTGCGCGGCCTCTGTCTTCTTTGAGCCGCGCCTCAACAAAAAGTTTCTCGCCGATTTTGGCTAAATTTTTAAAAACAACCTCTTCCTTGGCTGTGCGCACATCGCATTTTAACACAGCCCGCACAAAAACCGCCATTGCCTCATCTAAAAGCGTCATAATCACACCGCCGTGGGCTCCGTCCGGCGGGCCCATATGATTCTGATTAGGCGTAAATTCTCCCTTTACACAATCCGATTCGATTTTAAAATCGATCTTTAATCCTATCGGATTATTGAGGCTACAGCCAAAACAATTGTCTACATGCATATGCTGGTTTGCGGACATAATCTTACCCTATTTAAGTAAAAACGACCTGCCTGCCGGCAGGCAGGAAAAGAAAAAAGTAAAAAGTTAAAGGCAAAAGTAAAAAGTTTCTAAACTTTTGACTTTTAACTTGTGGTTTTGAATTTTGCCTTTTGACTTTTGACTTTTCAAAGTGCCAGCGTAGATTCAAGTTGCTAACGCAACAGTTCAGCGAATTTTTCATGAGGCGTATGCCATCCCAATGTTTTGCGCGGACGGTCATTTAATTCATCTTGAACTTCTTTAAGTCTGCCTTTCGATATT
>Ga0194112_10004419_pt1 | contig 19258 bp, 7 predicted proteins | sample TA2MahC400mmetaG_FD_146191 | JGI IMG/M metagenome (GOLD analysis project Ga0194112, IMG submission 146191) | Freshwater microbial communities from Lake Tanganyika, Tanzania - TA2015016 Mahale Deep Cast 400m | ecosystem: Environmental > Aquatic > Freshwater > Lake | place: Tanzania: Lake... | reverse complement strand
CTCAGCATAGGCATGGCAAGGACTTACGCCGAAATACACCTGTGCCGGCGCTGGATCGCCAGCTGCTCGCGCCGACCGACAACCACAACCCCTGGGGGCTACCCACAAAGAACCCCGAAGCGGCAAAAAAGTAGAATGTCCCCTTTTTCACGGCGACCTCATCATCGGCGTCGGCCTCGGCAAGGCCCTCGCCGAGCGGGTGACGCAGTGACTATCCAGGGGGTCAGATCTACATTCTACACTTTAGCCTCAGGGCGTCCCGGAAGGCGCCCAGGCGCGCGTGAGACCCGCCGTCACAGCGGAGATTGTCCAGACGGCGTCTGGAAAATCGCCGACACCGTCGGGGAAATCGCAGGCGCGTCTGCGAAATCCGCATCATTGATGCGGAAATCCGAATCGGCGATCTGGAAATCCGGTCCGCGCGAGATGGGTAATTTGCCAGACACGGTCTGGCAAATTGCGGACGCCATCTGGGATTTACGAGACGCTGTCTCGTAGATCCGGATTCTTCAGACATCGCCTGAGGAGTTGCCAACGCTGATGGCAATCTACGCAACGCTGTCGCGGAAATCGTGGATGTTGACTGGGGTGTGCCGGCGCGATACGATGTCGCGGGACGGGGACGTCCCGCCTACATGTAAGGCGGCACAGCAGTGCGGGCGGCGTGTCCCCCGCCGCGAAGAGCATTGTAGGCGGGGCGTCTCTGCCCCGCGAGGAAAGCACCCTCACCCCAACCCTCTCCCCGAGGGAGAGGGGGAAGAGAGCGGAGCCATGGAGTTGAGAAGGGCAGCATTCCATTCCTTTGTGCTGGCGCTTTGCCTTTCGCGATTCGTGTCGGCCGAGCGGACGCTGAATCATGGGCTGCATGGGGTGCCGGCGCCAGGCAAGGTGGTGATTGACGGCGAGCTGGGGGAGTGGGACATGTCGGGGGCCATCACCTGCTGCAAGGATGTCGAGCACCTGCTCGATACGGAGAGCGTGCGGGTGGCCGCGATGTGGGACGCCGAGGCGCTGTATCTCAGCTTCGTGTTCCGCGATGCGACGCCGATGGTGAATAAGATTGACCCAGCCACGATGGTGGGCAACGGCTGGCGGTCGGACGCGGTGCAGCTCCGCTGCAATATGGCGGGGTTCATCAGCCACGTTGACTGCTGGTACTACACGCCGGGCCGCAAGCCGGCGATGACGATTCACTATGGGCCAGTGGGCGGCAAGGCGGAGAAGCCGAAGATTGATCGCCCAGTCTACCCCGAGCAACTCGGGGCGCAGCAGGCGTTCCGCGCGGCTCCCGACGGCAAGGGCTACACGCAGGAGATCAAGCTGCCCTGGAAGGTGATCACCAGCGACGGCAAGGCGCCCGTGGCCCGCGTCTCCGACGCGGAATCTTCCGCCGCGGAGCGGCGGACTACGGCGGAACCTTCCGCCGCGGAGCGGCGGACTCCGCCCGACCTGAGGCTTGGACTGGAGATGTTCTGGGGCGACGCCGACGCGCAGACGTGGCCCCGCAGCCGCGTGACCGATAATCTGGCCGAGGGCGAGACGCAGACGGATTTCTTCTGGACGAACGTGAAGGCCTGGGGCCGCCTGATTCTCGAAGAGAAGGGCAAGCTCACCCTTCCGCCCCCGCCCTGGATGGCCGCCAAGCGCACCGAACCACCCGGCCTCGTGCCCATCACGTTCGAGATGCCGCACGATGGCTTCGCCTCCATCGCCATCGAGGACGCGGCTGGCAACCGCGTGTGCAGCCTCCTCGGCGGCGTCCAGTTCGCCAAGGGCAGCCACACGGTCTTCTGGTCGGGCCTCTCTGACCGCAACGAGCCGCTGCCCCTCGGCAAGTACCGCTGGGTCGGCCTCACGCGCGGGGCGATTGACCTCCGCTGGCGGATGAGCTTCTACCAGCCGAACCGCACGTGCCCGTGGGCGAACAGCGACGGCACGGGCGCCTGGGGGCCGGACCACGGGAACCTTCAGTGCGTGGCGACGGGCGAGGGGCGGGTCTTCCTCGGCGGCCTGGGCGCCGAAGCCGGCTTCCCCCTCTTTGCTGTGGACGAGCAGGGCAACAAACTCTGGACGGCGAAGAGCGGCGAGCCCGACCACCTGGCCTTCTGCGAGGGCATCCTCTACGCCTACACCAGCCGCGGCGACAGCAACTGGCTGGGCATTGCGCCCCGCGGCATCATGCAGTTCGAGGCGGCGACGGGCAGGTGGCTCGACCTCAAAGGCCCCGACGGCAAGCCGACGAAGCGTCTGGCTCTGCTCGGCGACAAGGAGACGGCCGCCGGCTTCGCTGCGCTGCCCACCGGCCTGTTCTTCTCGATCAAGGACAGGTCGCTCGTCCGCATGTTCGACCGCAACGCGCTCGCGCCCGTGCGCGATTTCCGTGTGCCCGACGCGGGCGAGTTGTGCGCCGCGGGTGACGGCCGGCTGCTCGTCGCGACGAAGGGCGCCCTCGTCGAGCTGAGCATCGCGACGGGCGATCTCGACACCGTCGTGAAGGGCGAATTCACCGCCGCGCAGGCGATCGTCCGCCACCCCGACGGCACGGTCTATGTCGCCTTCGGCGCGCCGCTCCATCAGGTGCAGTGCTACTGGCGCGACTTCCTGGGCCGCCGCCGCGTGACCGAGATTGGCAAGCGCGGCGGCCGCACCCAGAACGGCTGGTATGAGCCGTCGGAGGGCTTCATCAACCCCAGCGGCCTCGCCCTCGACTCCACCGGGCGGCTGTGGGTCGTCGAGAACTCGCAGCGGCCCAAGCGCGTGAGCGTGTGGAAGGGCCGCCGCTGGCAGCGCGACTTCATCGGCGACACAGGCTATGGCGGCGGGGGCGTCATCAATCCCCTCGACCCCACGATGGCCTTCTACCGCGACATGCAGTTCAGGATCAACCTGGGGACGGGCGACTGGTCGCTCCGCCAGGTCGGCCTCGTCCTGCCCGAAGGGGCCGAGAAGCTCGGCATCACCGCCGGCGAGGGCGACCGCGCGACGGGCAGCGACACCGATGCCGAGTACATGATGGCCTTCAAGGGCCGGGCCTACATCCACAAGTGCCGCGGCGCCCGCCAGGTCTTCCGCGAGCGGCGCGACCGCCGATGGGCGCTATGCGCCCACATTGACCCCCAGAAGAAGGTCGCGTGGCTCGACCGCGACGACGATTGCCGCGTGGACGACGACGAGGTGGTCCGCGGCGGGAAGGACGACGATTGGGGCGGCACCGACTACTGGGGCCTCCGCCCCTCCCAGAACCTCGACCTCTTCTTCAGCCGCGGCGTCAACAAGCCCGGCCTCCGCCTCCGCTGCGTCGCCGTCACGCCCGGGGGCACGCCCCTCTACGACCTCACGCGGTTCGAGCCGATGGGCGGCGAGTGCCAGAACGGCATCGGCCTGCGCGACGGCAGCTACAACAGCGGCTGCGCGGGGGAGCGTGGCGACTACTTCAGCGAGATGCGCCGCATCTGGCCCGCCGGGGGGTCACATCTTCATTTGGCACATAGCGGCCATGTGCGAAATGAAGATGTGACCCCGCGCACCTTCTGGTTCCGCGGCGAGCACACGGGGCGCTGGACCTATCGCCTGCCCGAGCCGGGCGTCGTCCTCTACCCCTTCCAGGCCCACGGCGTCGCCGACCTCGCCTGCGGCGGCGAGGTCGTCTGCTGGGTCTCCGACTTCGGCCAGCGCTATCTCTTCACCGACGACATGCTCTACATCGCCCAGCTCTTCGCCGACGCGCGGTCGAGCTTCGAGAGCTGGCCCGACCGGCCGCAGCCGGGCTTCCTCGCCAACAAGATGGCACCTGGGCAGGAATCGTTCCACGGCTATTTCACCCGCGTGGGCGACGGCCGCTACCTCCTCACCAGCGGCTTCACCGACTGCCGGGTCTTCGAGATCACGGGCCTCGACACCATTCGCCGCATCAGCGGCGAAACCGAAATCCGCCCCCAGCACCTCCCCCGCATCGCCGAAATCCGCCAGTTCCGCCTCACCGGCGGCAGGAGTTCCGCCGGCGTCACCATCCCGCGGGCGGCCAAGCTCATTGCCCTCGATGGCAAGCTGGACGAGTGGAGCCGGGAGGGCGGCGTCGAGATCGAGGTGGACGCCGAGCGAGGCGCCCAGGTGCTGACCGCCTATGACGACGCGAACCTCTATGTCGCGTGGGACGTCCGTGACCCCAGCGCGATGCTCAACAAGGCCCCGCGCTGGGAACTCGCCTTCAAGGGGGGCGATGCCGTGGACCTCTTCTGGCGCGCGCCCGGCGAGAAGCTCGACGAGGCAGCCCCCCGCGCCGGCGACCTGCGCCTCCTCATCACCGAACTCGACGGCAAGCCGCGTGCCGTCCTCTACCGCCCCGTGTCAGTTGTGGGCGGGGCGTCCCTGCCCCGCGACCCGTCCTCGCGGGCCGGAGACGGCCCGCCTACACGCCCCGGGCCGGCGAAACGCCCCTTCACCTTCGACGCCTTCGAGGGCGCCGGCCGCCCCAACGCCGTGACGATGGACGAGGTGCGCCTGGCCGACGAGGTGAAGGCCGCGATAGCGAAGGGAAGCGGGGGCTACCTGGTCGAGGCGGCCATCCCCTGGGCGCTCCTCGGTGTTGTGGGCGGGGCGTCTCTGCCCCGCGCCGAAGGCCGGATTGACTTTGGCGTCCTCTTCAGCGACCCGAGGGGCACGGCCACGGCCCTCCGCGCCTGCTGGCACAACCGTGACACGAACATCACGAGCGACATCCCCACCGAGGCCCGCCTCCAGCCCGCCAACTGGGGCGCGTTCCGCCTCGCCAAGTAGTTCCTATTGCGGAAAGCCCATCGCCACGTGCGCCGCTGACGGCCGTAGCGACAGACGGCTCGTCTGTCGGCTTCCACGGCGGCGGACAGGCGAGCCGCCTGTCCCTACGGCTTTCCGCAACAGGAACCAAGTAGCTCGTCTTGACACCCCCGCCCCCAGAGGCCCGGAAACGCCAACGCCTCCCGCTCGGAGGGCGGGAGGCGTTGGCGCGGGCCGGTGGAATCGGGCGTGGGGACGCGGCTGTGGGGCTCAGAACTCCCACTTGAACTGGACGAGTGGGCAGCACTGCTGCCTGTGGTTGAGCACGCTGCCCAGGTGGGCGAAGCCCCAGGTGGCCGTCGCGTGCTCGTTGATCACGTAGGCGAAGGCCAGGGACCACCAGTCGTCGGGCCTCCGCACCAGGCGGCCCAGGGGCCTCAGCTCGCGGGGCATCTGGCGGTACTCGGCTGCCAGCACCAGGCGGTCGGTGAGGAAGAAGATGCCGTGGCACTCGAACACCGTGTGGCGCTCCTTGGCGAAGCCCACGAAGCCGGCGTGGATGGCCTCGGTGTTCCGGAGGCCCGCCGATACGATGAACGGCTTGGGCAGGACGCCCACGACGGTCTTGCTCGCCGTCAGCGTGTAGTCCACGCTCTGGTCGTTCCTGTAGCCGAGCAGCCGGGGCACGCCGGCCAGGTCGTCGTTGATGTTGTCCATTGTGGCGTTCTTCTTGAAGCGGACGCCTGCGGTGATGGCTGGAACCCAGGGGTTGCCGCCCTCGCCCTCACGGACGAGCATGACCCGCAGGCCGGCCGTGTGGAGGATCGAGGAGTGGTGGTCGAGGTCGAGCCCCAAGGGCCGGACATCGTGCCCCAAGTCCCCCAGCGACAGCCGCTGAAGCGAGTAGCCGAACTCCACGCGGTTCTTCAGGTTCACCGTCATCGAGAGGGACTGGAGGTCCTTGCGGCCAATCCTGACGCCTGAGAAGGCGAAGCAGGGCTTGCCCGCGATGGCGTCGCCCTCGGGCGCGTTGGCGAAGTAGGCCGTCTCCGTGAGGTAGACGCCCGAGAAGCCTTCGAGCGAGTGGAGGGGCAGGGGCGGGGCGGCGGGCTTGGCCGCGGGCTGCTCCCCCGCTGGCGACGCCGCCGGCTTCTCAGCCGCTCCCTCGCCCGCACAGACCGCCACAGAGAGTAGTGACAAGACGCCTAGACAGAGTCCGAGCATGCGCACGGAGAGACCTCCAACCAGTCAACCCTGGTTCCGCCCGTCCTCAAGGCCATGCGGCCTTGTGAAAAGTGTCGCAAGAGCCTAGCATAATCCCAACGCCTTGTCAATGAGGATTTTCGCGCGACTTGCCCGCTCACTTGCCTTCGGGCCGCAGGACCTTGGCGATGACCTGGTAGTACATGCGTAAGGTCATGTAATCACGAAGGTTATAACCATTTGAGCTGAGGGCCTCCTCGCTGAAATCGTTGACGAACTGCTTGGGGTTCGACGGGTGCGTGCCGTCGCCCGAGATGAGGGTGGGCACCTGATAGCAGTCCTTCGGCTTGCCGAACTTCTCGAGGCGGCCATCCCAGTCGTCGGGCCGCCGCAGCATGATCTCGCCGTAGTAGTCAATCACCGGCGCCCTCAGGCCGTGGGCGATGCTCAGGCCGGCCAGCCAGTACTCGCGGGCGATGGGACGCCCCGAGGCGGGCGGCACGGTCGTCAGCATCGGCACCGTGCCGTCGGCCAGCATGCGGCGGACCGAGGCCGCCATGTTCTCGGTGTACTCGGGCGGGCAAAGGCTCCCTAAGTCGTTGGTACCAAAGAGGATAACGGCGGCCTCGGCGTTCATCTTCTTCTGCCAGCCGTCTATGTTGTTGATCAGCCAGTCGCTCTTCATCATCCCTGTGCAGCCCCACTGGGCGTCCTTCCACTTCCGCCACAGCTCGCGCTTGGCGTAGACCTGAACCACGTCGAGTTCCTTGCGGACGTCGGCCGGGCAGTTCTTCACCTCGATGGTCTTCCCGTAGCTGAGGCCGGCGAGATAGGCCATCGTGACGGTTATGCTGTCGCCGTACTGGGTGAGGGTGCCCGCCTCGCCCTTGAAGCGCTTGTGCGCCTCGCGCATCGGCTCCACCCAGTAGTCCCCGGGCGGGAGGGCGGGCTTGACCTCGATAGGCTCGGGCTTCTTCGTGATGGCGGGCGACAGGCTGATTTCAAGATAGGGTCGCAGGGTAGGGTCGAAGCTCCGCGAGCCGTGGAAATCGTAGGCTCCGCCCTCCAGGTAGCTGTCGAGCACGATGCCGCAGTTGGGCGCCTTCCCCTGCACCCACGCCCGCACCGCGCCCGTGAGGTCGAACTCCATCGCGTCCAGGATTGTGCGGTCCTTCTCCTTGCGCGTGCTCGCCTTCCCAATCGCGATCAGGCCGGCGGAAGACGTGGTGAGCTTCCCGGTCGGCCATGCCACGCCCGGCTTGCGCTCGGAGGGCGTCACGGCCTCGGCGGTCCACCCCGGGGCCTCGGGCAGCTTGAGGAGACAGGCGCCGTAACGGTACTCGGTCGCCTGCCGACTCGTCTGCGGCACGAGCGAGAGGTGCAGCTTCGCTGACTGGATCGAGGCATCCTTCGGAATCTCGCTCAGGTCGAAGTAGAGGAGCGCGCGGCTGAAGTCGCCGGCTACTCCGCCGACCCGGCACATGGTCATCCAGCCCCAGGTGCCGGGGAAGCGGGCCACCGCCTCCTTGATGTAGGCATCGGTGCTGGCGCTGCGAAGGGCGCAGTTCGCGTTCTGCCCCACGCGCACGGCGGCGTAATCGCCCTGGGACTTTCCGACATCCGGGGTCTGGGCGATAGGGGTGAGAATGAACTCGTTTGGCGCGTCCGGCAGCGGCGGGATGTCGGCGGGGGCGGCGCCCTTCGGGCCGTGGGCGACGAGCAGCGCGGGCCGGGCGGCCGACACGTACCACTCGCTGCTCGCCACGTGGGCACCGTGGCCCTTGGGCGGCGCGGCGAGGGCGAGGCCGTGATTGGGCAGCTTGCCCTCGTGCCAGAGCTGGACGACGCGCGTGACGTCGAGCTGATGCACGTGGCCCCACGAGCCCGCGGTCAGGGTGTCGGAGGCGATGAGGCCCTTCTCGGCCTGGCCGAAGTCGGCCTCGGTGTCCATCTCGCCGCCGGGCGTCTTCCAGTCCCCCGCGTCGGCCTCCTTGTAGTTCGTCCGCGTGTGCTCCAGCCAGTTCGCGTTGTCGCTCCAGTCGCGGGTGAGGCGGTAAGCGAGCATCGTGACGGGCCACTTGCCGCCCTGCTTGCGCGGATAATCCACGTCCGCCAGGCGGAGGTGCGCCGCGTGGATCACGTGGTCTTTCGGGATGGCCGCGAGGTCGAACTGGATGAGCATGGCGCGCTTGCCGCTGCAGCGGAGGGTGAGGCGCTTGCTGTAGTCGCTGCCCCGCTCGTACGCCTCGTCGCTGATCCATGTGTCCTTGCACCCCGCGTAGTCGGGCGTGGGCGCGACGCCGTTCTGCAGAATGGTCATCTCTGCCTGCGCCGCGCCGGCCCACATGCAGAAGCCCAGGACAACCGCCGCTCTTCGCCACATCGCCGAACTCCTTTTTCCCAATGGTGTCGCCCTGCAAGGAGTCCGCGTCTCCGACGCGGATGCCTTCCGCCCCGGAGGGGCGGACTCCCATGTGCCCCATAGTGCGCCGGCAGCCCGCGAGAGTCAAGCGCCAGAGCAGGTTGACAGCGGGCACAGTGCGGCTACAATCAGTGGGCAAGGGCGTGTTGCCCTGATCCGCGGAGACGGTGCGGTTCGTAGTTCGGCCTTCAGGCGGTCTGCCGGCTGCCGCGCAGCGCCACGGAGGCACAACACCGCCTCAAGGCCGAACTACGAACGGGTCTGCTTCTCCGCCGAGGGTTTTGGTAACATGCCCTCAATGCCCGACGCCAAGGCCTCTTGGAGAGCACTCCGCATGCGATGCCCTTACATGGCGGCACTCACTGTCCTGGGACTGGCGACCGTTCACGCGGGAGGGATGCCGACAGTGGACGAAGGTAAGCGCTACGAGCCGCGCGAGCCGGCCAGCCTCACCGTGCCGCGGCGGGACGTGACGCGGAAGGACTATGTGGAGATGGTCCGCCCGATGGCCAAGGGCTTCGAGAACGGCCCCGACCGCGGGACCTATGGCCCGCGCCACGCGCTCGGCGCGCTCGCCGTCTATGCGCTCGAAGGCGACCCGAAGCTCGCCGAGGGGATGAAGAAGACCCTCCGCCACTACGGCGACTGGGTGAAGCAGTGCGTCGAGAAGGAGAAGGGCGTCTTCTCAATGGAGGGCGCAACCCTCTGCTCCTTCTACTTCCGCGAGCTGCGCAAGCGGCACGCGATGTCGGCCGACGACGAGCGGTGGGCAAAGGAACTGCTGCTGACGCTCCGCGAATACCAGTGCGCCTGGCGGCCGGGCGACGGGCTCTGGCGCGGCTCGCAGCACCGCAGTCAGGCCCAGGGCATCAATCACGCCCTCTGCGCCGCCTTCTACCCCGCCGAGCCCGATGCCGCGAAGTGGAAGGCGTTCGCCGACGCCGTGTGGCGCGACTGGTGGGACTTCCGCGACGTGGGGATAAACGACACCGGCTACTTTCATTCGAGCTGGGGCAACATCCTCCGCGCCGCCGAACTCCTCGGCCGCAAGGAGGTGTTCACCGACCGCCGCGCCCGCGAGATGTTCGACCGCCTGGTGGCCGAGACGCCGCCCGACGGGGCGGTCATCCCCTACGGCGCGAGCGGCGGCTACAACTCCGCCGCGGGCGCCCGCATCCTCGCCCTCGAACTCGCCGCGAAGTACACCCGCGACGGACGCTACCGTTGGGTGGCCCATCGCATCTTCAACCACGGCCAGGCGCGCGGCTTCTCGCCGACCCATCATCACCTGAACGCCGTGAACCTGGAGGACATCGCTCTGACGAGCCTCATCTGCGACGACTCGGTGAAGCCTGTCGAGCCGAAAGCGGCCTCGTGCCTCCTCACCCGCAAGGAAATCCTCCGCCTCACCGACAAGGAGGCGAAGGCGATGTTCCCCGAGGCCGGCGGCATTGACTGCAATATGTGGATGTCGCAGCGCGTGCTGCCCAGCAAGCTGGCCTTCCGCAGCGGCTGGGCGCCCGGCGACCTGTTCATGCTCGCCGAGATCTACCCCCGCCATGACCCGCTCAACCCCACCGCCATCGTCGGCCTACAGCGGCACTCCGCCGCATTCGCCGAGATGACCTCGGAGAAGTTCATCAGCCGCGAGAACGCCGTGGCCATCGCCGACCTGTCGGGCGCGGCCACCTACCTCGGCAAGAAGCCGTTCAAGGGCAAGCCGGGCCTCCCCACGGGCTGGGCGGGGATGGAGGTCACGGTCCCCGCCTTCTCCGACCACGCTCTCGCCACCCACGCCCGCGTGCAGGTGACGAAGTACATGGGCTTCGAGGCCACGCACGAGCGTGAGTTCCTCTTCATCAAGAACCGCTTCGTTGTCCTCCGCGATGAAACAACGTTCGACGAGGGCTTCCGCGCCTCCGTCGGGCCCACCTGGAATACCCAACACGTCGTTGTGGGCGGGGCCTCCGCGCCCCGCGTACCCTCCTCGTCCTCGCGGGGGACAGAGCCCCCGCCCACAGGCGAGAACTGGCTGAACACATGGTTCGACGGCCACTACTTCCAGGCCGCCCGCCTCTACGACGTGCCGCCGGGGGACCTGCTTGTCGCCTATGGCCCGAAGGCGGGAGCCAAGTTCGAGGTCGGCGCGCCCGTTGATGCCCCAGCCAAGAGCAACCTGATCGCCACTCGCTACGCCGTGGAGACGGACGTGACGCCCGGCCAGCGCCTCCAGTTCGTCAGCGTCCTCCTCCCCCACGCCCCGATGCGTGACGCCTCGCCTCTGGCCAAAGGCATCGAGGTCTTGAGGGACGAGCCTGGCCTTGCCGTCGTCAAGGTTGCCGCCGAGGGCCGCGTGGAGCTGGCGCTCCTCAACCCCGCGGGCACGAGGGTCGAGGTGGACACGAAGGGCCTCGGTACCCTGGTCACCGACGCCCGCGCGGCGTATCTCGATGCTGAAGGGGGCAAGCCGAAAGGCGCCACGATCATCGAAGCCAAGTCCCTCAGGCTCGGCGACGTGCGCATCGGCCGCGGCTGGTGGCGCCGCACCTACGAGCGGCGGTAGCCGCTGCTCACTTCGCCTCGGCGGCGGCACGGAAGCCTACGCCATGGCGCCGGATGTCGGGCTCGAAGCCGAAGCGGTGCGCGGCGCGGCACTCGGCGGCGGAACAGCAGCGGTAGTTGCTGCGGATGGCGCGGTACTGGCCGACGGCGCCATCGGCATCTCCTGGTGGCACAGGCATCTTGCCTGTGCCTACAGGCGGGACGCCTGTGCCACCGATCCCCACCGGGTCGGTCGCCGCCTCCTCGGTGTAGACCCCGAACCAGTCGAGGCACCACTCGAACACGCCGTCGTGCAGGTGGCGCAGCCCGAAGCGGTTCTCGTGCCAGGGTCCGCCCTCGTCGAGCCGCGAATCCCCCCTCAACAGCTTCTCGTTGCCGAAGGCATGGCGGCCCGTGCCGCCCGCGCGGCAGGCGCGCTCCCATTGCGCCTCGGTGGGCAAGGTGAACACGTGGGGCGGGTTCAGCTTCGACAGGCGGCGGCAGAACTCAAGCGCCTCGTGCCACGACACGGCCTCGACCGCCCGGTGCGGCCACTTCTCGCGGCTGCGGTTGAAGCCCATCACGGCCTCCCACTGCTCCTGGCTCACCTCGTCGCGGGCCAGCCAGTAGGGCTTCGTGAGCGTGACCTTGCGGACGGGCGCGTAGTTGCACGGCATGTCCGCCGCCAGCAGCACGCCCGTGCCGGGGTTGCCGCTGCCCTGGACGAATGTGCCCGCGGGAATCTTCACGAACTCCATCGTCAGGCCGCCGGGCAGCTTCGCCGTCATTGTGGGCAGCTTGACGGGCTTGAGGGTCTTGTAGTAGCCGTCGAGCTGCGGGTCGTCCTGATAGCGCAGCGCGATCTGCTCCTCGACCCAGACCGCTGCGCGCCAGGCGTGCTCATCCCTGTCGGCGAGGTGCTCCTGGGTGAAGGGGCAGACGGCGAAGAGCGCCTTCGGCCCCATCGCCACCAGCGCCTCCGCCGCCGTGGCGCGCGTCGCCGCGTCGGGGCTGCTCAGCGCCCCAAGGCAGCGCGCCGCGGTGTCGGGCGCATCCTGCCCGCTCGCCCGGCACAGGGCCGATAGGACGCATAGCACCAACAGGGCGGAAGAATGGGCGGCCTGAGCCATGGCAGATCCGCGGCTATCGCTCGATCTTGACGCGCGACTTCGCCTTCGAGACCTGGAGGCCCGGGAGCGTCACCAGCCCCCAGTTGTCGGCGGTCGCGGCGCCGGACCGGACCTCGTTGTCGCCCGCGGCGTTCGACCATCGGAAGGTCTCGCCGGGCTTGGCCCTGAACTTCTGGCACTTGCGCGGCGTGAGATCCACGGTACAGGAGGGGAGGGGGGCCGAGTCGTCGAGCCACACGGTCATCTCCCACCGACCCGCCTCGTCCACGATGCTCTCCGAGTCCCAGTTGAGGTAGCCGTTGAGCTGGGCGCTGAACGTCTCACCGTTGTTGAGGTCGCCGACGCCGGGGTTGTCGTCGAGCGAGCAGTTGCCGAAGGCAGGGACGCTCTGGTCGCGTCGGACCGCGGGCCGTTTCTCGCTGCGGACGGCCCAGCGGAAGGCGAACGGGCGCTTCGTCTCGATCATCGCGCGCAGGAAGCGCGGCCAGGGGGGCCAGCCCATCTCGGTGAAGTGCGCGCCCCAGCCCATGTGGATGTCGAAGAACGGCGTCTCCTTCGCCGGGTTCTCGAGGATGTAGCGGGTGCAGTCCTGCACCCAGAAGGGGTTCTCCTCGTTGGGGCGGTTGGCGTAGGCTTCGACGCCGCCCCAGACGCCGCAGGCGCGCTGCCAGGCCTGGAAGCCCTTGGTGACCTCCGGCATGCCCCAGCCGTGGAGCCAGGCGTAGATGTCGGGCTTCGTGAACTCCATCATCCCCCAGGCGCCGAGGGCGGCGACGATGCGGTCGCGGTCCACGCCGCACTGGCGGTCGAGCCACTCGATGAGCGCCTCCTGCCGCCGCTGCGGGAAGGGCTGCCATTGCCCCTGCTCGACGCCCATGAGCGTCTGGCACGCCGCGTTGATGCCCATCCAGAAGGCGTTTGGCGAGTCCGAGCAGTGCGCGAGGTCGAGGCCGTCGGTCAGGCGCGGGTTGACTGGCTCGGGCTCGATGATCCACGAGTGCCCGCGGTGGATGTAGAGCGGTGCCGGCTTCTTCAGCCGCTCGGGGCAGAAGCCGACCACCACGTCGTAGCACAGCGGAATGTGCGACAGCGGCGGGCCGACGTGCCAGTTGTACCACCGCTGGACGTACTGGAGCTTCTTGTCGCGGTCGCGCACCTCGCTGACGACTTCCTTGTACATCACCGGCTCGGGCGGGGCGACCTTTTCCTCGACGGGGCCGACGCACGGCACGTCGAGCGTGTTCTCGACGCCGTTGATGGCGGCGACCACTGCATAGTAACCTCTGCCGCCGCTTGTCACGGTGTGTACGTACTTGCCGATGCCCGAGGGCAGCGGCTTGCCATCTTCGACCGCAAGGCGCACGGCGACGAACTTCTCGTCGAGAAGCGAGGGCGTCTGCTCGCCGGTCCAAATGCGGCGCACCTGGCGGGTGTTGAAGCGCGAGCCGGGCACGACCTCGGCGAGAAGCTCGGCCTCGCCGATGGACTTCGATGTGATAGGCTGTCGGCTGCGATAGACGCGGTAGCGGACCTCGCGGGGCTCGTCGTTCGGCACGAGCATTTCGGGGTTGTAGCCCTTGGCCTTCTTGATCAGCGCGCCCCACGAATAGTCGTCCTTGCCCTCCGAGAGGTCCTCGATTTCGCGGAACGTCAGGAAGACCTGGCCCGCGCGGGAGATGGCTCTAAGGTCGGCGACCTGCGGCAACTTCTCGGCCAGCTTGCCCTCGAAGGCGATCTCAAGGAAGGTGGCCTCGCGCTTGAAGCTCGGCGCCTTGGTGACAAGCAGTCGGAGCGTGCGGCCCTCCGACTCAACAGCTTCCGCCACGTCCCGGGTCGCGTCGAACCATCGGTGCCAGGGGTACACGAGCACGAGCCGGGGCGCCCCTGGCCGGATGACCGGGGTGCCGTCCGCCCCCACGGCCGCCATCATGAATCCCCGCCCGTACATCCCCTCGCGCTCGAAGACGAGCCGCGCGCGATAGACCTTTGAGCCCCGCGGGAGGGCCGACAGGTCGCAGGTCAGGAGCGTGCCGCGCGCCCCCTCGTCCTTGAACTGGAGCGTGCCGGGGTGTTGCACGTGGCCGCCGACGCCCCAGCGCTGGACAACCATGTCAGCAGCGGCGAGCCTGGCACACAAGGCCGCAATCAGAAGAGACCACTTCATTGCTGTAATCCTCGTTCAGGGCCATTCTCCCTCCCGAAGGCTCCAATTGCCTTCGGGAGGGTAATCGGCTTGTCGCCCGCCCAGGGAGGGGACATTACCCTCCCGCAGGTATTGGAACCTGCGGGAGGGCGCGGTCACTTGGGCCGCGCGATCGTCACCCTCAGGCCCGGGCACTCGCGCGGGATGGTCAAGCCCTGCACGGTTACGACGCCATTGGGGTCGGCGATAGCCTCGCCGCCTTGCTTCTCAACCTTGGCGCCGCCGCGGCCGGGGAGCGGCATAGCTTCCCAGCGCAGCGCCTCGCCGGGCTCCGGCCTGAACTTCTGGAGCCGCCGCGGCGTGAGGTCGAAGGTGCACTCGCGCGAGAGCACAGTGACCTCGAAGCCGTCGGCGGTCTCGGCGACGTCCTTCCACGAGAAGCTCATGTTCGTGTTGCCACTGCCCTCGCCCTCCTGGTCGAGCGAGCAGTTAGCGAAGGCGGGCACAGGCGCGTCGCGGCGCAGCTCGATGCCGCGCCAGAGGCCGGTGCACCAGTCGGGCTTGGCGAGCTGCCCGCCCCAGGCCCAGTGGGCGACGAGGGGCTGACCGGCCTTGAGCATCGCGCGGTAGAAGCGCCCCCAGCCTTTCCCCCAGCCGGGGTCGCCGCCCCAGCTCGGGCCGCGGCAGACGAAGAGCGCGAGGTCGGCGCCAGGCCTCACCAGCTCGTCGAGGTTGGCCCAGCGCCATTCGGCCAGGCCCCGCTCGTCCTTGATCTCGGGCGACCTGGCGCCCCAGGCCGCGGCGAACTTGGCGGCTGCCTTGGGCTCCAGGACGCCCTCGCGGTCGAAGCCCGTGACCAGGACGTAGGCGAACGTTCTGGTGTAGCTCAGCGCCAGGGCCACCGCGCCGTCCGCCCCCACGGCCAGGATGCGGCCGGGGTCGATGGGGAACTCCCCCGCCGCCCAGTCCAGGAAGGCGTGGATGCGCCGCTGCGTGTGGTCGCGGACGACGCACGCCCTGAACGACTTGAGGGTGCCCCAGGCGTCGTTGAAGCCGTACCAGCCGCTCGGCGGGTAGTCGTGGGGCGCGATCTGGATGCTTCCCAGGAGCATCTTCTTGCCCGGCTGCGCGTAGGAGTAGCCCTCGGGATGCAAGTAGAGCTCGCAGGGCACGAGAGAGGGCTCTCGCGCGATACGCCTGATGACTCCGACGCCTGGCGGGGTGAGCACCGACCAGTTGAAGGCCATGTTGGGCCTCGGCGCAAACGGGGGCGCACACCACTGCACGTAGACCCACCGCGTGCCAGGGTAGTCGAAGAACGGCCCCCAGAGGCCCTTGCCCTGGCAGACGGGCTCGCCGGGACCCAGGGTCTCCTCCACCGGCGCGGTGCTGGCGATGTCTCTGGTGTTCTCCACGCCGTCGCGCAGCGAGACGACGGCGTAGTGCCGCGTGCCCCGCGAGGTGGCGTCGTGGACGTAGAGCCCCGTGCCCGGCGGCAGGGGGCCGGCCCCCTCGTCAATCACGAAGCGCGGCACGGGATAGCGGTCCATGCGGGGGCTGTCCATCGTCCAGGTGTGCACGTAGCCGTTGTAGTCGCGTGCCAGCTCGCCCATTTCGTCGGGCCGGAGCATCGCCTGGCCGATGAGGTACTCCTTGTTTCGGGCGTTGACGTTGTAGGCGGAGAGCGGCCCGACCTCCGCGATGAGCGTCGCGTCGGGCAGGCTCTTCGCCGTGATGGGCTTGGCGTAGCCGTAGATGCGATAGGAGCAGGCGCCCACGCGGGTCCCGCGCCCACCCTCGGCGGGCGCCCCCGCGTGGGCACCCGTCGCCTCGGCCAGCTTCGCCTTGATCTCGCCCCAGGTCGTCTTCTCGGCAGTGATGAGGGGCTCCACCTCCCGCCACGTGAGGAAAGTCTGCCCGGCGCGGTGGAAGGCCTTGACATCCGTCGCGGGCGGCGGCACGTCTTTCGCCTCGCCCTCGAAGGCGACCTCGAGGCAGGTGGCCTCGGCGCGCCAGAGGGGACAGGTCTTCACGAAGAAGGCGGCCCGGGCACGCGGCGCGCGGGACGCGGCGCGGACAGCCTCCGTCGCATCGAGGCGGTCGAGAAGTGGCTCGCGCAGGGCCAGCGGCTTGCCACGGACCGCGGGCGTCTCGCCGGCGGACACATCCCCCGGGGCGGCGTACACCTCGATGTCCACGAGGGCCTCCGCGCTGGCGCCACTGACGACGGCGGTGCGGAAGACGAGCAGGTCGGCGCGGTAGACTTGTGCGTTCTTCGGGAGCTCGGAGAGGTCGAACCGCACGATGCCCTCGCCAGTGGGGCTCGAGAGGATCTCGATCCCGGCGGCGGACCGCGCGGGTTCGTCGCGGGATGGAGGCGTCCCGCCCGCAGGCGGCTCGCGGAAGAGGAGCTGGCCGAAGCGGGCGGGCACGTGGCTGTCGCCGCTGTAGGTCGGCGACCAGGCGCTCTCCTCCCAGCGGCCGGCCGCGTAGCGGTTGCGGTTGAAGTTGGCGCTCCAGTTCTTCGGGGGCTTCCCGCCGCTGAGCTTCTCGAGCGGGATGGTCACCTCGGCGGTCCACTCGCCCTTGGTGACGGCCGCGGCAGCCTTGAAGCCGGAGTCCCAGCCGCGGTCCTTCGCCCGCGCGTCGTAGGTGCTGCCCGCGGCATTCACGCCAAAGTGGTAATAGGCATCGCCCGTGCCGAGGAAGACCTCGACCGAATCGTCCTGCCACAGGTCGTCATCGTGGTTGCGGCGCTGGGCCTTGAGCTTCTCGGCGAGCGGCTCGACGCAGCGGATGCCGACGTAGAGCGTCGCCGCGTCGCGCAGGAGCCTGATCTCGGACGGCTGCGGCGCTGGCCCCGTGCCGTCGAGGGTGCGTGTGATGTGTGCGATGGACGCCTTGGCCCATGCTGCGTCGTCGAGCTTCCCGTCAATCTCGGGCGGCGCCTTTGTCTCGGGCACGTAGGCCGTGGGGGGCCGGGCCTGGGGGCGCTCGGCCTTGCCGGGCGGGGCCGTCGGCGGCGTGCCCCATCGCCGCGTCGCCATTTCCGCCCGCGACATCGCGGGAACAAGCAGTAGAAGGCAAATGGTCAGGGGCGTCCTCATTGCGATTGACCTCACTCTCGGTCGAGCAGCGCGAAGCGAACCTGGGCCATTGCCGCGGCCCAGGCACGGGAGGTCGCCTCCCACCCGCCGCCGATGTAGTGGACGCCATCGTCGGCCAGGAGCTTTCGCCGGTCGCCCGTCACCTCAAACTGGAGAAACTCCACGAAGACATAGGCAATGGGGATCTTGGCCTCGCGGCAGGCCTTGATGAGGGCCTCGTTGTAGCGGGCCTCGGGCTCGCTCTTGGGGTCGTTGAAGCCCCGAGGCGGGATGGTGCCGATGACGGGCACGGTGTCGCGCTTCTCGCAGCTCGCGGCGATGGCCAGCAAATCCTCCATCGCGGGCGGGATGGCCTTCGGGTCCTTCGAGTTGTTCGTGCCGTAGAGGACGAGGCAGAACTCAGGGTTCACCTCGGCCAGCTCCTGCTCGATGCGTTTGCGGCCGAAGTCCGTGCGCATCCCCGCGTAGCCACGCGCCCAAACATCGTAGACGCCAAGGGCGGCTTCGACATAGCGGCGGTAGTTGGTCGCCCCGGTCAGCGAATCGCCGAAGCAGAGCACCCGCCCGCTCACCACCTTGCCCTTGCCCGCGGCGTGGATGGCGCGAACACGCCCGGTGTACCTGTCAACGTCCCGGTCTTGACCGGCCCCGGGGGTCTCCCAACCAGAAGGAACATCGACCGTCAGGACCTCGGACCACGGCCCGATATTGCCCTGAAAGTCCACAGCCAGCACACGATAGCGCGGCTTTGCCGGGTGGGGTAACGACTCCGCGTAGTCGGTTGTGCATGATTCCCCGACCTTCACGAACCTGCCCTGCGCATCGGCGCGGGCGATGACATAGAGCGCCACCCCCACGTTGTCGGTCGCGGGCCGCCAAGCCAAGCGAGGATACGGGCCGATGCGGCGGGGCGGGGGATCTGGTAGCTTGATTGCCAATCCACTGGGGGCCGACGGCGGCGTCGTGTCCTCGCCGCGGTAGATGACGAAGTTGCGAAGCTCGAGCACGCCCGTGCCGCCGGGCGTCTTGTTGCCGTGGAACCGCAGGTTGCGGAAGACGGTGTTTCGGGCGACCATCCGGCTCATGCCGTCGTTGTAGAAGAAGCGGTCCACCCGATAGAGCACCGGCCGCCAGGCCTCGCCCACCAGGCGATAGGCGTCCGAGGTCGTGTTGTCGTTCGACCGCTCGTCGGCCATGTTGAACTGTGCGGTGGCGACGCCGCCCGTGCCGCGGGCGAGGAAGGCGACCTTCAGCCCGTCCGAGTTGCGGATTAGGAGGTCCATGCCGCCGGCCGTGCCCTCGCCCGTGTCGCGCATCGTCAGCTCGTCGAGCTTGCGGTAGATGGTCACGCCGCCGGCCTCTTCGCCGCGGTCGTAGGTGGGCGGGGGAAGGGGTGCCGCGGCCTCGCGGGTCACGCCGTCGTCGCGGCGGGCGATCTTCACGCCCTTCACCTGGCCGAAGTCGCGCACCTGGTGGTAATCGTTCGAGCCCATCACGGCCCACGACCATTCGGCGATGCCCTGGCCCCCGCGGGCCGGGCGCGTGCGATTGAGGTTCACCACCCAGGTCTGCCCCTCGCCCACGTAAGCGCCAAGCTCCTTGAGGGGCACGGACATCGCGGCGGTCCAGCCCTTGCCCTCGGCGACGGCGGCCTTGACGACGGCGGAGCTGTTCCACGCCGCGTCGTCGCGCTTGCCGCCCGCGGTGCGGGCGTCCATCAGCGTGCCGCGCGGGTTGACGGCGAAGTGGAAGTAGCCCTCGCGGGTGTCGCCTGTGACGAAGAGCTCCACGCAGTCGTCCTCCCACACGGCCCCGTCGCGGGTCGCGCAGTCCTGCTTGAGGCCGGCGGTATCGCTCTCCGCGCACTCGAAGGCCACGTAGAGATGCGTCGCATCGAAGAGCAGACGAGCGGAGGTCTTGAACGGCCCAGGCTTCTCCGCCGTGCACTCGCCCAGTT
>Ga0194112_10004417_pt1 | contig 19263 bp, 16 predicted proteins | sample TA2MahC400mmetaG_FD_146191 | JGI IMG/M metagenome (GOLD analysis project Ga0194112, IMG submission 146191) | Freshwater microbial communities from Lake Tanganyika, Tanzania - TA2015016 Mahale Deep Cast 400m | ecosystem: Environmental > Aquatic > Freshwater > Lake | place: Tanzania: Lake... | reverse complement strand
GGCGGCGTTTCATCAGATCCTTGGCCGTCTCCAGGCGCTTACCGCCGGGGTATCCGGAGTAAAAGAAATAATCTTTCACCCCCATTTTCTGGCCTGAAAATCTCACCTTGTCTGCGTTGATGACAATAATATTGTCCCCGCAGTCTACGTGTGGGGTATAGCTGGGCTTGTGCTTGCCCCGAAGAACGGAAGCAATACTGGTAGCCAGGCGTCCCACAATCTCTGAGTTGGCGTCAACGACGTACCACTTCTTCACAACCGTTTGACGGTTGGCAGAGACAGTTTTGAAACTTAACGTATCCACTTGTTTAAATTGAAAAACGATTAAAATAATCCTTGGAGTGGGCTGAAAGACCCCTTGTGGGGACCCTCTGCTTTCAAAGGACCGCAAATATACAAGATCAAGCCCCGTTTTCAACCCCCTATGCGTTGCTTTTTGAGGAAGGCAAAGAAAATGGCCTCCAACCTAGGCCTTGAAGGGTACCCTCTCGGCAATGGATTTGGCCAGCGTCAGCTCATCGGCGTATTCCAATTCGGCCCCTACCGCGACCCCTCTGGCCAAAGTGCTTAGGCGCGCCCCGGTTCCGGATAGTTTGCGGGAGAGGTAGAAGGCCGTGGTTTCCCCTTCGTGGGTGGAATTCAAGGCCAACACAACCTCGGAAATCCCGCCTTGCTGAACCCTGGCGATCAAGGACTCGATTTGCAAATGCTCCGGCTGCACCCCTTCGAGGGGAGCAATCAGACCACCAAGCACATGATAGGCCCCGTTGTATTGCCCCGTGGATTCAATGGCCATCAAATCCCTCGGATCGGCGACCACGCAAACGGTTTCATGTTGGCGCTTGGGGTTGGCGCAGACCGAGCATAACGCATGGTCGCTGAAATGGAAACAGCGCTCGCAGTACCGTATTTGATCCACCAATTTGTGAAGGGCATCCCCCAAACCCTTGGCCTCGGCGGGATTCTTTCGCAGAAGGTGCAGCACCAAGCGCAAAGCTGATTTGCGTCCTATGCCCGGAAACTTTGCAAAGGCATCCACCGCATCCTGCACTAATTGAGAGCCCAGATTCATCGTCGCCAAAAATAGCACCCCCTGCGGTTTAACTTCGCCCTAGCCCTACTCTTTGAAACCAAGATCCTAACCTTGTCTCCCTACCTCGTCCTCGGTCTCATCATCGCCTACTTCGGTATGCTGGTCCTCGTGGCCTGGCGCACCGGCGGCTCTCAGGACAACCAATCCTTCTTCATCGCAGGCCGGCAGGCGCCGTGGTATTTAGTCGCCTTCGGGATGATCGGGGCATCGCTGTCCGGCGTCACCTTTGTCTCCGTCCCGGGGGCGGTAGGGGCAGCGACCGGTAACAACGGATTTTCGTATTTCCAACTGGTGCTGGGTTATTTTGTAGGGTACCAGGTCATCATCCACGGTCTCTTACCCCTCTATTACCGGCTCAACTTGACCAGCATCTACGGGTACCTCCGCTTGCGCTTTGGGCCTTCGACGCATTATACCGGCGCCGCCTTCTTCATCCTATCGCGCACCATCGGTTCTTCCTTCCGGCTCTATCTGGTATCCATGATTTTGGATCAACTGGTATTGGGGCCCTTGGGCCTTCCCTTTTGGCTGACCGTCACCGTCACGGTCGCCCTCATCTGGCTCTACACCTTCCGCGGCGGAATGAAAACCATCGTCATCACGGACACCCTGCAAACCATGTTTCTGTTGTTGGCGGTGATTTTCAGTGTTAATGCAATCGCAGGCGAATTGGGCTGGTCCTGGAGTGATTTGTGGAGGTCTTTGATTCAAGGCGACTTACGGACCATGCCCGGACCCGCTGCCTCGAATCCTGCCGGGATGGGCACCCCCATGTCGCAGATTTTCTTCTGGGACCACAGCGCCCGCAATTTCTGGAAAATGTTCTTGTCGGGGATTTTCATCACGGTGGTCATGACCGGCCTTGATCAGGACATGATGCAGAAAAACCTGAGCTGTAAAAGCCTCAACGATGCCCGTAAAAATATGTTCTGGTTCAGCATCGTGCTGGTGCTGGTGAATTTGCTCTTCCTGGTTTTGGGTTACCTCCTGTACGCCTATGTCGAGGCCAAGGGCATCACCTTGCCTGCCAAAGCGGATATGCTCTTCCCGACCTTGGCCTTTGAACATTTGCCGGTGGTGGCTGGGTTAACCTTCATCATTGGCTTGATCGCTGCGGCCTATTCCACGGCAGATTCCGCCCTTGCCGCATTGACCACATCCTTCTGCGTGGACTTCCTGGGATTCAACGAAAGCAAGGGCGATGTCCGAACCCGAAAGCGGGTCCACTTAGGTATGTCGCTGGTTTTGGCCTTGCAGATTATCCTCTTCCATTCCCTGCACAACGAGTCCTTGATTACCCAACTGTTCACTGTGGCCGGATATACCTACGGTCCTTTGCTCGGCATGTTTGCCTTTGGTCTGTTCAGCCGTCGAAGTGTTCGGGATCGCTGGGTTCCTGCCATGGCAGTGATCACCCCTTTGCTCTGCTACATACTCAAAACCAACAGCGCGCGTTGGTTAGGAGGCTACGAATTTGGTTTCGAACTTTTGATCTTAAACGGAGCCCTCAACTTTGCAGGACTCTGGCTTCTTTCTTTACCATCCACCAAACCACCCCATCGATGACCACACCGAACGAACAAGAACGCATCCAAGACGCCTTCGAGCAGAAGAGCTGGACTGAAATCAAAGCCTCCTCCTCGTGGCAGATTTTCAAAATCATGGCGGAATTTGTGGAAGGCTTTGAGAAATTATCCCGCATCGGGCCTTGTGTTTCCATTTTTGGTTCCGCCAGGACCTTACCAACCAACCCCTATTATGGTATCGCCGAGGAAATTGCCGAGAGGCTGGTGCGCCAAGGGTACGGGGTGATTACCGGAGGCGGCCCCGGTATCATGGAGGCCGGGAACAAAGGTGCTCGCAATGCCGGAGGGAAATCCGTGGGGCTTAACATTGATTTACCTTTTGAGCAAACGCATAACGCCTTCATTGATGCGGACAAACTGCTCAACTTTGATTACTTCTTTGTGCGCAAATTGATGTTCATCAAATACGCTCAGGGTTTCATTGTTTTGCCCGGTGGCTTTGGGACCTTGGATGAGTTGTTCGAGGCCTTGACCCTTATTCAAACCCACAAAATCGGGAAATTCCCCATCATCCTGGTGGGAACCTCGTATTGGGGGGGTCTGATGGATTGGATTCGCCAAACCTTGCTCCTTTCGGAACACAATATTAGCGAAAACGACTTGAGCCTCTTCGAAGTCGTGGATACGGCCGAAGAAGCCGTGCAACGCATTGAGGATTTCTACAGCCGTTTTGTCTTGAGCCCCAATTTCTAATCAATGACCCTCCAAATCAAATTAATTTGGGGATTAATCCTATGCTCCTTCCCTTTGATGGGGCAAACTTATCAAAATCCTGTACCTCAAATCGGAAATACCAGCGGATTATTCGGCGATTTAAGAGGCAATCATTTTCACAGTGGAATTGATTACCCCACTTTTGGAGATGGGAAGACCCCGATTCTGGCGGTATACAATGGGCATGTTAGCCGAATTAAAATTTCAGCTACCGGTTATGGAAATGCATTGTACATCAAACACCCTACAGGATATACCAGTGTTTATGCTCATTTGCATTCTTATAACCAAAAAATCGCCCAATGGGTCAAAACCAAACAATACCAATTGGAATCCTTCGAAATGGATGTTTTTCCGGGTGAAACGGAGCTTCAAATTGTGAAGGGTGAGATCATTGGCTTGGGCGGGAATACAGGGAACTCAACCGGCCCTCATTTGCATTTCGAAATGCGCAATAGCCGAACAGAATGGACGTGCCATCCTTTGCATTTTGGCTTCAGCGTAAGCGATCGCGCAGCGCCAACCCTTAATTCATTGCAATTGGTTGAAATACCGGGCCATGGGTACAGCGAACAGTTTTTGTCCAAAAAAACAATCTATGGCCCCAATATCGGAAACCTTTTGACCCATCCCCTGCAGTTAAATGGCAAGTTTCCTCACCCCTCCAAGCCTGTTACAATATCCCATCCCGCTTATATTGAATTAAAAGCAGCAGATATAGCCGCCATTGGGGGAGCCAGCGGAATTCATCGAATAACAATCCTTGAAAATAGCGATACTCTGTTTGATTTTAAAATAGATAGCTTTTCCTTTGCGGATTCTAGGTATATTAATTCACTCATTGACTTTTCATCAGGCACCAAATCCTACCGATGTCAACGCAGTCCTGGTAATTTGTTGCCCTGCATTCGCGCACCCAAAAACAACGGTTTAATTCTACCCCCTAAAGATGGCGAAACCAAGGAGATCAAGGTATGGTGCAGGGATTTTTATGGCAATGCCGTAGGAAGGGGTTTTGTGGTAGCAGCAAATAACCAGGGCATTCATCATCCCAACATTTCACCAAGAACCCATGGACCTAATAAAGCCATAGCGCTCAAGGATCTACATGCCGAAGCTTATTTGGATCCATGGACCTTGTACGATAGTATAAGCCCGGATTGGCAATTTTTCAACCCTACGAACGGAACAGTTTCCCAAAAAGAAATTCGGCTTTTTAACTCATCATTACCTGCCCACAAACTCTACAGAATTCTGTTGTTGGCTGACCACCAGAAATTAAAGCCCTCCCTTCGATCCAAAACCGTTCTGGAATGCCTTGGTAAAGAAGGTAAAAAATCATATCATACGGGATCTTGGGATCAAGATTGGTTTGAGTCCAGTCTCAAAGTTTTTGGGCGTTTAAGGTTGGTTTTGGATACTACCAAACCCACAATCACCTCCAGCTACCCTGCTCAGCCAATTCGTATATCCCGGGGCTTATCCATTATTGCCCGAATAAATGACCAACAATCAGGCATCAAAGAATACCGAGTTACGGTAAACAATCGTTGGATATTGGCTGCTTACGATGCCAAAAGCAATTTACTTTCCATACCCATCAGCAAAGAAGTTCCTTTGGGTAAACAAAATATCTTGATTAAGGTTACTGATCATGTCGGGAATAGTTCATCCCATACTATTGCTGTCAATATTCAAAACTAGTTGTTGCAATTTTACTAACCGATTCCACATTCATGGCAAACAGACCCACCGTGGGCGATCAAGCCCCTTCCTTCCAGGCCCAAGACCAAAACGGCCAAATCCGCACCTTGGCGGAATTCAAAGGACGCAAATTGGTGCTGTACTTCTACCCCAAAGACGATACCCCCGGCTGCACCGCCGAAGCCTGCGATCTCAGGGACCATTACGATCGTTTCCTTCAGGCCGGGTACAGTATTCTGGGGGTAAGTGCCGACAGCCCCGCATCGCACACCAAGTTCCGAACCAAATACAACCTACCCTTTGATTTGTTGGCCGACCAGGACCACAGCGTCCACGAAGCCTACGCTACCTGGGTGGAGAAGAGCATGTACGGCCGCAAATACATGGGGACCGACCGTGTCACCTTTGTGATCGACGAGCAAGGCAAGGTGGAAGAGGTCATTGCCAAAGTGGATACCAAAAACCACAGCGCCCAGATTCTGGTCTAAGCCTTGGACCAACCCAGCCTGCGCATCATAGAGTCCATCATCCCGTTCATTTCCGGCGATATTCTCCATCGGTAAAGGGCCACCACAAACAGGGTGAGCATCAACGCTCCCTGCCAAAACATGGTCCATAACAACGCCCACGGGATACCCGCCCCTTGCCCCGAACGGTTAGGGAACGGAACCAAGGCCCCCATCGCCATCCCAACCGCAGAGACCCCAAACAACAAAGCCAAAGCCTTGATGGTCTGATGATTGAAAGGCTGTATGCCCAACCGAAACCACAGGAAGCCACCTTTCAAGAGGTTGAACAAGAGGATGGACAAGGTGCTCCCGGCCGCTGCACCGGTCAAGCCATAGACGGGGATCAAAAGGTAGTTGGCCGTGAAAGAAATCATTCCCAACAACAAGATCGAAATCAAATTGAAGCGATAATACGGAGAATTCAAGATGATCTCCGTATTGACCCCGTTGGACATGTCAAACCATCGAGCCAATCCTATCCATAACACCACCCACTTGCCCTCCCGGTACAGGTGCCCGTTGGGCATCAGTTCAAAGACCGTGTCGATTTGGGTCCATACCAAGACCAGTAAAATCCCACCGATAAGCATTTGATTCAACGCCGCCTGACGATGCAGTTGGGCCAGGGCCTGAAAGTCCTTCGCCTTCCATGCATGGGCGATCAGGGTTCCCGCAATTTGAGAAATGGAGCGGCGGGGCATTTCGATGATGGTTCCGATGAAGAAGGACAGGCTGTAGATCCCTGTGGAGGCAAGACCCGCCAACCAGGCCAACATCAAGCCGTCAATCCGTTCGTTGATAACCACCCCAGCACCGCCGACAATCATCCACATCGAGTACCGGGCCATAAGAGGCCGAAGCGCCCTGCGAACCCGAACATAGGCCGGGTTCAGGTAAAGAACCCCCATACCGTGAAGGTACCCCGCCAACAACAAAGCCGAAACCCCGTAGGATGCGCACATCCCCCAAAGGAATCCATCCCAACCGATCATACCGCGGGCATAGGCCAACGTCAAACCTGTCAAGGCCAGGCGCAGTCCAATTTCACGCAGGAGAGCATTGACCACAATCCTGTAATGCAACCTTGCCCATATTTCCAGCACATTCTGCAGCATCATCATGCCCGTCAGCGGCAAAATCATACTCCAATACGCGTTCACCGCTGCCGATTTATCGGCAAACAACCCTTCCCATAGGCCTTGAAGGCCCCAGAATACACCCCCAAAGCCCAGCAAACCCAAAGTCACTACGCCCAAAGTGAAGAGCAGGAAGCCGTTGTGCTGCCTTTGCTCGTTTTGGAAATAAGGGAAGAAGCGGGACATGGCGCTTTGCATCCCCAATTGGGTGAAGATGGACAGGCTGAGCGCCACCCCCAACAAAAGCTCCCGCAAGCCGATAAGTTCTGGGTTCAGGTAGCGAGGGAAGAAGAACAAGAGATTCAGAGCGCCCAGGCCTACCCCGACGTAGGTTAAGAGGGTTGATTTGAAGCTTTGGCGAATGACCAGTCCCACGGCACAAACCTACAACAAAGCGCCTAAGTCCCCCTTGGAAGGTCTATTTTTGGGAGCATGCATGTGGCCATCTTGGGTTGCAGGGGAATTCCCAACCATTACGGCGGTTTTGAGCAGTTTGCAGAGCAGCTGGCCACAAGGTTGGTGCTCGAGGGCCACAGGGTCACGGTATACAATTCCTCCCTGCATCCGTACCATGAGCCAAGCTACCTAGGGGTAGAAATTATTCATTGTTACGATCCAGAAGATCGCTTTGGGACTGCAGGACAATTTGTGTACGACCTGGGGTGCATTCTGGATGCCCGACGAAGGAAATTCGATGTCATCCTGCAATTGGGCTACACCAGCTCCGCGGTCTGGTACGGTCTGCACCCCCGCGCTGTACCGGTCCTGACCAATATGGACGGACTGGAATGGAAGCGCAGCAAATACGGTCCTTGGGTCCGGCGCTTCCTGCGTTGGTCCGAAGCAAGAGCCGCTCGGTGCAGCCAAGCCTTGATCGCGGATTCCTTGGCGATTCAAACCTACCTCCTTGAAACCCACGGGAAGCCCTCCACCTACATTCCCTACAGCGCGGTCGTTCGCGATAACCTCCATCCTGAAGCCATCCAAACCGTACTGAATGCCTACGGGCTAACCTCGGGCGCATACCATTTGATCATCGCCCGCATGGAACCGGATAACCATATTCATGCCATCCTGGAAGGCCATCAAGCAGCCTGCGCGGCTTCAACCTCGACCCTGCCCCTGATCCTGGTCGGCAAGCCCGCAAACCGCTACGCCCAAGCGCTGCAGGCCAAGTACCCCAACGTCAATAATCCCCAACAGGCCCATCGACGATGGATAGGCGGTGTCTATGACCAAAATGCAGTAGAAATCCTGCGACAGAACGCTGCTTGGTATTTCCACGGACACAGCGTGGGCGGCACCAACCCCTCGCTGCTGGAAGCCATGGCCTCCGGCTGCAGGATCATGGCCCATGACAACCCCTTCAACCGGGCGGTTATCGGAGAAGACGCCTTCTATTTCCGTAACAGCGATGAGGTCCGCGAACACTTGTTGGCAAACGCCTGCCTCAGTGAATCCTCAATCGCCAACAACCGTCGCAAAATCACCGAGCATTACACACCGCATGGGATCGCCCATGCCTACCAAACCCTGCTGGAATCATGGGCGCAACACCAGACCAAGCGATGAACAAAAGCGCGCCCCCAGAGGTAAGGCTTGTGTTGACCATTTGTGTTGCGGGCGTATTTGCGCCCTATTATTTGCAAAATTTGTTATTGCTCGCCTTGCCCATCTGCGCTTGGATGCTTCGCCCTCAAGGAGAGCCCTTGGTGCGTCCGGGCCTATGGGGCTATGCTCAAATATTGTTATGGCTTTGGACCCTGGCCTCGTTGGGTTGGAGCGATTACCGAAGCGAAGGGATTACCGAAGTGCTCAGCAAAGCCCAATGGCTCGTTTGGCCCCTGGCCTTCATGGCCCTGCAACCGTGGCTGGCAGAGCAACGCCGATGGTTCGCTCGCTGCATCTGGATCAGCGCGGTCCTTGTGACCCTACTTTGTGTGGGCGATGTCCTCCGGCGTAGCAGTGGTCCTTCGTCCTGGTTCCAGGACATGGTGTACGAGAACCTGGCACGAGCCAGCGGTCTGCACCCGATTTACCTCAGCATGTGGATCTTACTTGGCTTGGTTGCCTATGCCCAGGACCGGATTTTGGCGGCCCCGGTCAGGGACTTGGCGGCCCCGGTCAGGGCCTCTCCTGCCTCCAAGCCAACAACAAGGGCTTACGGTGAGCACATTGCCTATTTGCTCTTCACGGTAGTGATGATCACCCAGCTCTCCTCCAGAATGGCCATGCTCACCGGCCTTGCGATGGTAGGCGTCTTCCTACTCATTCTTATCCGACTTCGGAAATTTCGATGGTGGATGACCGTAGGCTTGGCCTTCTTGGTCCTCTTGCCTTGGTTGCTCATTCAAGCCAACAGCGTGAACCGTTCCCGCGTTAGCGAAATGGTAGACCTTCAAGCCGACCATACCACTAACCGTTGGGGAGGACGATCCCTTCGCGTAGCCAAGTGGAAGAATACCTTGGAATGTTACAGCGAGAACCCCATCCTTGGAACCGGCGCAGGCGATTTCCAAACCGAATTGAACAATGTCTATCGACGAAATGGTTTGGAAACCGGTTACATCAACCAATTCAACAGCCATAACCAGTACCTGCAAACCTTGGCTACGCTGGGACCCTTGGGATTGGTCTTGCTCCTGTTGCCTTTCCTCTACGGCCTGTGGTGGGCGTGGATGGATCAAAAGTGGGAAGCCCTCATGGTCTTCGTGATTATCCTATCGTCCATGCTGACCGAGAGCATGCTCGAAAGGCAGAAAGGCCTCTACATCGTGGGTTTGTTGGGGAATGGGTATTTTTGGGGCATGCTTCACCGCAGCGGATCCGCCCCCCAAACCCAGAACCATGCTACATAGAAGCCGTCATACCGTCCCACTGGCCTGGGTTGATTTGTTCCTCATCACCGTGGCCTACAGCTTGGGGTATTACCTCCGCTTCAAGGAATGGCAAAATCTGGTTAACATGGATTTCCTGGCCTTTGGAGGGTTGCTTTGGTTATTATGGATATCCTGCGCGTTGGTGGTTGGGCTTTATTCCATCGCCCCTTCTTCGGATCCTTTCCGGAGATTGTGGCTTTGGTTTCGCTGTTTCGTGCTCTTTGCGGTGGTAACCTATGCCTTCAACGGATTGATCAAGGTCTATTATTCCCGCATCCTGATTACCTTGATGCTGGCCGTCACCGCTAATCTCCATGTGTTATGGCATTGGCTGTTCCCGTATATTCTGCGCAGGCTCCGTCCCCAACGGCATTCAGGAGCCAAAGCTATTTTGATCGGCAACGACCTGCCCAGCGAGTTTGCGGTCATACAGCGCAAATCCATCGTAACACTCCCCGAGATTTTGGGGTATTTCGGAACAGCCCAAAGCACAACGTTTGCGCGTTTGGGTTCCGTGGATGATAGCTTGGAACAGCTTCCTTCCTTGTTTCGTGCCGAAACCATCTCCGACCTCTACTGCTCCGCATCCTTGTTCAAAGGCAATGATTTTCAACATCTTAGCCGAATGGCCGCTGAGCATTTCGTGAATTTGCATCTGGTTCCCGACCAACAAGAAATCCCCTTAGGCCGTATCGAAATCGATTATTTGGGGCATATTCCGGTTTGGAGCCTTCGACCCTTTCCCTTGGAAACCAAGAACGCGCAAACCCTTAAGCGTTTGATAGATGTACTGATTTCCTCCATGGTGGTGGTGGGCATCCTGACTTGGCTGATCCCGTTGATGGCGCTATGGATTCGATTGGATAGCCAAGGACCTGTATTCTTCGGGCAGCGACGCTCCGGCAAAGACAACAGGCCCTTTCGATGTTACAAATTCCGAACCATGCGGGTCAATGCCGAGGCGGACCTCGTGCAGGCCTCTGCCAACGATGCACGCATTACCAGGATTGGAGCCTTTCTGCGGAACAGCTCCTTGGACGAATTACCGCAGTTCTTCAATGTTCTGCGTGGCGATATGTCCGTCGTGGGACCCAGACCGCATATGCTCTCGCATACGGAATCGTATTCCCAAGTCATCGAGCGTTTCATGGCCCGGCATCGGGTCAAGCCCGGCATCACCGGTTTGTCCCAGGCTTTGGGTTACCGCGGTGAAACCCGTGCCAAGCAGGACATGAAAAACCGGGTCCGAATTGACTTGCTGTACATCCAAAATTGGTCTCCCTTGCTCGATCTCAAAATCATCGGCATGACCGCCCTTAGTCTCCTGCGTTCTTTGCGAGGAGCTGCTATGGAGCCCATTGATGGCCCAAGCGAAGCAGATATAGGCCCCCGGATCCCTCGGGACTGAAGCGGTCCCTGTCCCAGCCCAAACCTACCGACCAACCCTGGCCTCGGTGCCGGAATTGCAGGGTCAACGTGCTGCGGCGATGGTCATAACGATCGAGGCCCCAGGCCTTGAAACCCTGTACTTCCCCGGGGACTGGGACCCACCACTCCTCGGCCCATACCACCGAACGACCTTTGGCCCATTTGTAAGCCAAGGCCCCTTGGTGCCTACCGTAGGAACTGAGGGGCTCCACCCCCTCGGCCACCCCAAAATCCGCAAATTGTTGTTGCCACCGCAGGCGATACCCTGCATTCCATCGCCTCCATTGCCACGCCAACTTGGCATCCCCGAATATCCGGGGGCGCACCTGGGACCATTGGGGCAAATTCCGCCAAGCCAAACGCGTTCCTCCCCCCAAGGATGCTGCAAGCGTCGCCTCTTGGGCTTTCCATTTGTGCTTATACTCTCCCTTCAAATCCACCTGCAAGCGATCGACCCCCCAATAGCGATAACCATCCCAAACGGCATGCTCCGCTTGCAGTCGGTCTCCTTGCAAGCGCAGTTCCGGTTCCAAGGCCAAATGCCATGCGGCCCTTCGGAACACCGTATAATTTCCCTCCAACCACAGGGCAGGACTGCCCTGCGCAAAAGCGGCAACCGAGCCCATACAAGCAGCCAGGAACGCAAAGTAGCTAAAGAGCCTTTCGTATCCCCGGCGCCAAAATCTCATCCCTCCTTTACTCAAAATAATAAACCTTGAGCTGAACGGTATCCCGTAACAAATCCACACGCACCACCTGGAAACGGTGGATCGGCAATCCCGTACGGGCCTTCAAATCATCGATAAGCTCCTGATTGGAAGCTACTTGCAACATCTCTGGTTTGTCGTAGAGAACGGATTTAACCGATTCCCGGCGGTAGAGCAAATTGCTTTCCAACAGCGCTGTAATCCCCAAGATGCCTCCCAACACTAGCGCCTGCATCCACCACGGCATCTGCGCCACCGCCGCAAAGACCCCAAAGGCAATCGCCAAGAACAGGTAGGTCATATCCTTGATCGAAATATCTTCCGTTCTGAACCGTAACATTCCAAAAATAGCAAACAGGCCAAAGGCCGCACCCAGCGAAAACTGAGAACCGTTCAGGCTGTAGGAGAGCAAGAAGATAACCAAGTTGGTCACAATCAATGTAAAAAACAAATCCCTTATGCGGTAAACCCCAAAATAAATCCCTCGAACCATCACCCAAACCGCGATCAAGTCCATGGCCAATCGAATCAACAAATCACTTAGTAAAGCATTCAGTAACATATATTATATCTTTATAGGATTTCGCTGTGGTGTATTAGGCAGGCCTGACCAACCCAATCTTCGTAACGCTTCATCTCGGAACAAAGTCTTCCGTGACCTTGGACCATACCGGACCAAACCTGCATGGTTCGGTGGTATTTGCTGAAGGCACAAGCCTTGAGCAGGCCCTGGGTGACCAAGGCATCCACAGCATGCCTTGCTCTGCAGGCTTGTTTAAGTTCCACCAGGGTCCACTTCGGAAATTCAAGACGGACTCCACCCAACGAAGCTTGCAATTGGGAATCCACCGTCAGCCTGGAGCCGACTGCAGGATCCCATAGCGTCGTTCGCTGATAGGTGATATGCATCGACGGTTCCAAAGGCTCCGAAAGGCCTGGCCTCTGACGGCCATCTCCCAACAAGAAACCAAATGCGCGGTTTGCAAGGCCAGCAAGCTCCCCGTTCGAGGCCGTGGCGTGGTCCATCGTCATGCGCCGCTTGTCCTGGTAACCTCGGGGATGTTTGACCTTCAATTCCCAGAACGACAAACCGTTGCCTTGGTAAGTTCGGCGCCGAAATTTGAGCCGGCGAGGAATTCCCCTCCGGTGGTCGTTGTAGAAATCTTTGTTGGGCTTATCCCAGTATTCGTTCTGATAAACCTGATTAGACACCCCTTGGACATTCACATAACAATGGGTCGCATCGAGGGCCTGCAAGAGCGCATCCATTTGATCGTCTGAACAAAGGAATTTGCGGTCAAAGCGCTTCATCAAAGCGGACCCCGACGGAAGCTCACTGAACTCGATTGCCTTCATGCCATGAGCCTTTATACCTTGGTCAACTTATTTCTTGATCCATAGGGTATCCAACTGCACTTGCTCTCGACGAGATTGGATTTCCACATCAAGCCATACCGGTTCCTGGTTGGAGGTATTGCCCGAGGTGGGGAAGCGATCCGAATAGGTGTACACCCGGTAACGTCCCGTATGAAGGTAGGAGAATCGGTAGGCCCCGTTGTACGATGTCCTCAAATCCGTTCCCGGAACCGGATCATCCCCGTACACCAAATAGATCCGTTCATCCATGGCGGGATAGCGCGACAAAATCGTGGTGAAGGTCGAATTCCAATCTTCCACCATCACCACTCCTTGAATCGAGGCATAGCCTCCTTCGCCTGGGCCTGGCTCGCTGCAACCCATCCCCATCAATAGCCCCAGACAAGCCAATCCCTTGACCCAAGCGCCCCAATGCTTCCTTCGATTCAACATACCGTTATCGTTTGATCCAAGCCCGAAGATAAACACGATTCCCGGAGCGCATGCGGAACCAATAGGCACCCTGTGGCCAATCAGAAACATCCACCACCCCACTAGGGTTGGATGCATCGGGTTGTGGAACCAGAGCACCGCTGCTTTTCCACAAAACCTGACCCGCAGCATTCACCAATTCCGCCTCGAAACTTGGATCCCCAACATCGCTACCCTGCCCTGAACCGTTGTACTCGTGCATCCCTGAAATTTCCCAATGAATCTGCTTATCCACGGGGTTGGGAAACAAGCGAAAATTCGGTCTTGTCCATGGATTGTTAGGAACAGTTAAGGCAAAATTATTGTTCGCGGCAATGGTATGGGCTCTGCGTACAAAGGGACCGCTTCCGTTGGGTATCCTTGCCCAGGAAGAATCCAAGACTTGGGCGGGATAAATCACCTCGTCCTGCAAGACGGTATTGCTGTCATAGAGGTACAGCGTCTCTCCCAAGCCCGATAATTTGAAATTGGCATGATACGGGCCTTGGCTGCTATCCTCATCAGCCCATACAATCAAATAACCCCCTGCAGGCACCACGGTATTCCGGGGGAATTTCCATTTGGTGGTGTTCAAAGGGTTATCCGTTAAAACATAACGTCCCGCATTCACTGCCTGATTGGACACATTATGTAACTCAATCCAATCGTCATTCTCCCCGTTATCATCCACAGGACCCCCTTGGTTCATGGCCATAAATTCGTTGATCACCAAACCATTCCTCAAGGCACCGCCCTGTACCCGGTACACCATCACATCATGCTCTGCCCCTGCCGGGAAAAACGCAAGCGACTGCGCGGTGTTGTTGGCAACCGCCTCGGCATAGTAACGTACAACGGTCATCGCAGAACGCCCCGGCAATTCAGCTCCGAAGAGCCCATCTCCAGGCAATGAGTCAAAGTGCAAACCATCATCCCACATGTTGATGCGCTGAAAATTACCTACCCACCCATCAGCATAATATAATTTCACCAAAGATGTCTGTGAGGCATTCGCAACCTTGACACGCACGCGGGCAATTTGTCCAGGCATCGGCGCAATGTTCCAACGACCACTGCTATCGTATTGATCCATACGCAGGATTATTGGCCCTTGTTGGGTGACTTCCACATTAGTATTTAAATAATTGTAACGGTTAGTCACAAAGCTTTTGAGGGAAGGAACTCCAGAAGTATAAGAAGCAGTGGTATATAACTTCTTGGAATCCGCAGCGACCAACGATGCAATACGTGCATTCATCGTGTCGATCATGGGATGCAATCGAGTTGGGTTGAAGGTCTCCGAGAGGATGGTGCGGTAATGGGCCAAGTAGCGTTGCCTCCATTCCGGAACATTCAATAATTTATTCAACAAGGGATAATTCGCGTTGGTCACGTTCTTGAACGGTGTCCATGAAGTACTGGTGGCTGCATTGCTCAGGAAACTTGAATTGCCATCGTATTCAAAGGGAAAGGTTCGACCACTCTCCGGCTCGTAGTACACCATATAATCCATCTTGCCTTTCATTACATAACTATCATCATCCGCAAACACATTCTCAACAGCTAGGTACCACAGAATCTTGTCAATGTCCAGGTATTTGCGCGTGCTGTCCTGCGGTGCGCCTGGCACTTGACTCAGAACCTGGCAGGCCTTGACCAAGGCAGCCCATGTATGGGGTATATCACTGGATTTGAGGCTGTAATAGGTCTTGTACAAATTCGTATCCAACCCCAGGAAGTTCATGCCTGCCGTACCATCGCCCCATTGACCACCGCCCCCCCCTCCTCCGCCGCTGACACCGGTTGTAGCTCGGAATCGAGGACCATCGTTACTCAGAAACCAATCCTCTAGAAATTCCTTATCTACATCCTGAACATTGCAATACAATCCCCAATCCTGACCGTTCACGAACAAGCGAACAAAATTACCCTTGGCAATGGGAGTATGACGACGTGCCGTTTGGTTGTATAACACTTCCCTCATGAAGGTCGCATCCCCGTGCGCATTATTGAATTTGAGGTTACGGAAACCCATCAGATCCTGGTTGGGGCGCAGCCAATCGGTCTCGATTCCAAAGGACTTTTTCTGGGAATTGCTGATGGTCGTATAGGACGTATTCCCCCGGAAGCGCACCCCAACACTGTCCAAAACCTGGGTTCCCAACGACATAGTTGCCAGCAAATTGGTTTCACTGGTATAATTCTGCCCCAACAAGGTCCAATAGTTGGCCTGAGGGAAGGTAAGGTCCACCCTGCGGATGCTGTCCGGATGGTAAAAGCCAGGATCCGGCTTGCCCCCGGTGTACAGAGTCCTACCGTCAGCGGACCACCACCATTCAGAGGGCAGATTCTGAGCCCGGATGGAATGAAACCCTCCTATAACCCACATCAATACGAATAAAATAGAACTTAGAGCCAACGGAAATCCTCTTTTTGGCCCCTCAAAGAATTTTTCTAAATTTTTCATAATAAACCAAAGGTAAGAATACCTTCTATAGACCATTGCCAATGAACAAAGTCAAATCCAATGAATTTACTTCAAGGGCCAGGTACCGGGGTATAAGATCCATTCACATCTCCTTTGCAGAGGGTGCGCACAAGGCCCGGCACCCCCGGTATATTAGCCAACCATGGACCGGGTTGATCTTGAACCCAATCCCCGCCCGCAAAGGCTCCACCCAGCCCCGAGACTCTTCGAGAGATCAGCAAGGCATCCGTATTGTTCACGACGCCGTTGGCGTTCACATCCGCCGCCACAGCCCTTAATCCTGTCAAGGACATAAGGTTCGCAAAGGTGCGGCTCACCAACAAGGCATCGGTCGCATTGACTCCACCCCAATTCACCACATAGGTCCATTCCGGGGTCACAGTGGTTGCAGGCAGGCTGTTCCAACCAAAAGCACCGTTGGCATCGCAAACGCTGTTTCCCACCAAAACCAAGAGTGGATCACGCACCCTCACCGTCGTTCCCGCCATCGGTGTTTGGGCATTGTTATCGTACACAAGCCTTCCATCCAGGGCGTTGCATGTCCCGGCGGTAATTTGTCCCGAGAAGTAAATCACCGGTAAGCGCTGACCCCAACTGCCGCTAATTCTGCAGTTTCCGGTCAGCGTGTCCCAAGCCGGCTGTAATCCCCCGGATGGCCAATTAACCCCCACCGGTAACACCAAACGCAACCTCAGCAAAGGCCCCCCCGTCCAATTCACCGCCGAGGGATTGTTCCAAGCGATGACCAAAGAATCCGTGTACAAAGCACTCGATGCACTCGATGGGTAGGCCGTAACCTGCAAGCCCATCGCCTGCGCATTCACTGCCTGAAAGCTCGAATACCGCATCATCCCGAGCGGCAGGTCCAGCTTGAGCCTTCCGCTTTGGACTCCGGTCAAATCACTGTGCAGCACCTCCAATTGCACCGTATCCCCGGGGCATTTCACGGCAGAGCCGAGATGCACCGCCGAGGACGCCGTCCCAAAGAACCATTCCGTGGAGAATGGCGCACATACCGACCTGGGGTTCAAGGCCTGCACCGACCAACGATACACCTTGTTGCTGAGCAATTGCCCGCCCCCGGTGTACAGGAACTGCGTGTCGCTGACCAGAAATTCCTGGGCAGGTGTGGTGAACCAACGAATTCGTAACACATACTGCGTTGCTCCCGGCACCGAACCCCAACGGAAGCGGAGGTAATTCACCGGCAACCCGTAAGTTTGGTTCAAGGGCTCATGCATTACAGGGGTTCCCACCACCGTATCGTAGGTAGGCATGGGCGGTGTGAGCAAATAGGATCGAGGTCCTGTCGCCGTCACCGTGGACCGCATAGCCGCCTTCTGCTCCACCGTGAAAGAATCCTGGCAGGCATCGTTGGCATAACTCATGAACAACCTCCCCAGAGGCTGAAACAAATCCCCGTTGATGTCCAAGGCGCTGCCCCCTCCACTGGGACAATTCCAACGGGCATCCCTGAAATCTGCCGGCGTATCGCAGAATCGATCCCCGGCCGTGGCGCAATTGGAAGGCAGACGGGGGGCAATTTCATTGGGATTGCGGGTTACCCGCTCGGCCCAAGTGGCCTGAGGATTTCCTGAGGTTTGGTCAAAAGGATGAGGGAGGCTCAAAAAATGCCCCATTTCGTGGGCAAAGGTCGAATTCCCCGGGTTGGAGCAACCCAAGGCCATGTAAATAGCGCCTTGGCGGTTGGTCTGGGCAGGAGATCCGGTCCCGGGGTAATAGGCAAAGCCGCAGAGCGACATGGCCGACAAACTTAGAAAATACACGTTGATACTCCCCGCAACATTGTATTGGGTATTGATTTGGTCCACCACCGAGAAATTCGGCAGGTTGTACCAAGCTGAATTGTTGATGTAATTGGGTTGCCCTTTCCAGTAAAATTGTATGCCCGTTGTTCTGAACTTCTGGTTCAATTCGCACAAAACCGTTGTGAACGTGGACAAGGGGTAGCGACCTGCGCCGTTGTTATCCGCTAACAAATGAATTTGCATCGGCAAGTAAATCACCGGCAACGCGTTCTCTGTCCTAACCTCCGCATCCAGAAGACCATCCCTGCGCAATCCTTCGATATACTCCAAGACGGAAGCCGGCGCTGCGGCCGTACCGCAGGCTGCGGTCCCCACGTCTGATCCCCCAGTCTGGGCTAGCACAATCGTCTCTCCCAGGCCGAAGAAGGCCAAGCAAACAACGGTGAACCAGACATTTATTCTTTGATGCATCGCACCGACATGCCAAAGGTTAAGAACTTCGAATTCCTAAAAAAGCCAGTCGACACGTTGTGCAATTGACGATTCCAACCTCGGCCTGAACCGGAATTGGTGGAAGACCACCAATACCCATGTGTGCCCAATCCCCCAAATTCGCCGGAGGACAAACGATAGCCCCCCGGTAGAGCCCCGAATCCCAAGAAATTCTCCGCAGCCACATTCACTGAATCCCACATCAAGGTATCCTTCAAAACACCCCCGCTGCGATCCGCATCCTTCAACACATTGTCGAGTTCCGACCAATCCGCGTCGGAGGGCACTCTCCAACCGCTAGGGCACAAGCCTCGAGGATCGGTCGCCGCAAATTGATTGTACAGCACCCCGTAATCCTCTACATTAAGTTCGTTGTTATTGTAATAAGCATAAGCGCCGACAGAGGTCCTCAACCAGGCGCTGTCCCCCTCCACCCAATCCACGTCTTGACCGTTACGATATTTCTCCGTACGCAAATTTTCTCGCATCCAGCACTGAGCCCCAATCTGGGTGGTTCGGTAGGAGTTCCCCTCTACATCCGTCACCGTGGCCGCACCGGGACAGGCCTTGAAGGTCAAATCCAAGGTCTCTTTGCGGCAAGAACCCAGCACCACCCCCATCAGAAGTAGCAGAAAAGGCCTTCCAAGGGCAATGCCGGCGGCACTCCAAGTCAATTTCAGGTTTGGTATCATGTTCAAAGATAATCAATCCCCTAGGATACGGCCTGCTCTATATTCTAATGTAAAGCTATTACCTGACTTTTCTGGTTAATCGCCCTTAATGACACCTAAAACCAACTACGAGTCCGTTTGGGGTGAAATCCCCCCCCTGTCGGGTTCAAACCCTCTTAAAAAGGTGTATTTTTGGGGGTGTTTTGGGGGTTGAGGGGTGGGTGTAGGGCCTCGTAGTTCAACGGATAGAATAGCTGGCC
>Ga0194112_10004411_pt1 | contig 19273 bp, 12 predicted proteins | sample TA2MahC400mmetaG_FD_146191 | JGI IMG/M metagenome (GOLD analysis project Ga0194112, IMG submission 146191) | Freshwater microbial communities from Lake Tanganyika, Tanzania - TA2015016 Mahale Deep Cast 400m | ecosystem: Environmental > Aquatic > Freshwater > Lake | place: Tanzania: Lake... | reverse complement strand
CAGGCTTCGTCTTCGGCACCGCCACGCCCTCGGACCAGCCGCGATGCGGCCGATTGCCATCTTTGCCCTTGGGCATCAGCACCACATCGAACTCAACCTCTTTCTTCTGCTCACGCAGAGTTGGGCTGTTGAGCTGGGTGAAGAACCAGGCGCCCTCGTACTTCATAGCGCAGTTGCCGGTCTGGATCGTGTTAGCGCCGCCCGATTGATCGGCCGGGGTCGGCGCGATCTTCAGCGTGTTGTACACGTCGTTCGCCACGATCTGGACGATCTCAACGATCTCAGGTGCGCTGAATTGCGCCTTCTTGGGGTCTACGATGTTGTCGAACTCGCGCTTGCCGGTGCTGACGATCCAGCCGATGTCGCGGAACCAGCTGCCGTTGGCCTGGTAGCCGAACAGCTTGTTCGCGCCGTCAGTCTTGGTCAGCTTCTTGGCCGTGTCGAGGAACTGCTCCCAGGTCCAGTCATCGGTCGGGAAGGGGATGCCGGCCTCCTTGAAGGGCTTCTTGGCATAGAACATGATCATGGTCGCCATCTGCAAGGGGATCAGGTAGCGCTTGCCCTTGCGCCGGGTGCTGACATCCAACCCCGCGATGCCTTCTGCGTACGGACCGGTGAACTTATCGCGCGCGATGTAGTCGTCAATCGGCGCAAGCAGATTCTTGTCGGCATACGTCTGCCACTCCCAGCCCTGAAACGATGCCAGGTGCGGCGGGGCGCCGCCCGCGATCATCGTTTGCAGCTTCGGATAGAAGTTGTTGCCAGGATCGGCGATGCTCGTGACCTTGATCGTCACGTGCGGGTTTTTCTCCATGTACAGCTTGTGGAGCTTCTCCCAGGCCGGGAGGTCGGTGTTATCGCCCCAGGCCAGGAAGTCAACGGTGATCGGCGTCTTGGCGGCTGGCGCGGCAGCCGGGGCCTTCGTCGGCTCGGCTTTCGCCGGGGCAGCCGGCGCGGGCGCAGGCGTCGGCTGCGCGCACGCTGCAAGCGCCGCAGCGGTCATGCCGGAGCCTGTCAACATCAAGAACTGCCTACGAGAGAGCTTCTTGGTCGTCATTGGGTCTCACTCCTTGGGTAGATGGGAAAACTGGTAGATTGGTAGATCGGTAGATTGGTAGATTGGTAGATTAGTCAGATAGCTGCCTCCTTCGTTCGTCGTCGGTCGTTCGTCGTCGGTCGTTCGTCGTCGGTCATCCGTCGTCGGTCATCCGTCGTCGGTCATCCGTCGTCGGTCATCCGTCGTCGGTCATCCGTCGTCGGTCATCCGTCGTCGGTCGTCGGTCGTCCGTCATCCGTCGTCCGTCGTCCATCACGCCAACCGCAACACCGGCAACTCCAACATCTTCGCCAGCGCCAGCAGCTCGGCCACATAGTCGCCATACGTCAGCGAGATGTGGTGATCCAGCCCGTTGGTCATGATCGTGTCCAGCACCTCGGCCGCGGGCCGGTCGAAGCGCAGCACGCCCGACGTGCCGGAGAAGCTCAGCGGCGCACGCAGCATCTCGCCCGCGCCGACCACCAGGGTGTATTCACCGCGCGACGGCTGAGGCGTCATTGTGAGGAGCGTCCTGAGCGGAGCCTGCTGGTGTTGGGCAGGCGCAGTCGAAGGATGCGACGAAGCAATCTCCTGCATGGGTGGGATTGCTTCGCTGCGTCCGGCAAACCCCATGCCGGACTCCGCTCGCAATGACCCGACGCTTGCGCCCCTCTTGGCTTCAGTCAGCCGAGCCAGGGTAACGCGGCCTGGCTTGAGCGGGAACTCCATCAGCAGCGGCAGCTTGCGGTTGGAGTGGATCGTGGCCCGCGGGTGCGACGCCCGATCGGCCATCGAGAGCGGGGCCTGCCCGCAGTGCCACACCACGGCGTTGTCGGCCGCCAAGTCGAAGCCGACCACATCGGTGCCGAACGCCTGCTCGCCGCTCAGCCATTGCAGCATCAACTGCGTGATCGTGCCGTTGACGTCCGCCTCGCAACTGCACGGAGTCAACTCATCGGTCAGCATGGACATCGCGCCGCACGCCGCGCACCCCAACTCGGTGAAAAACTCCGGCCAGCAGCGGATCGCCAACCCCTGCAGGTTCTGCTCCTCGGCCAGGCGCCGCAAGGTGACGTAGGCGCTCAGAGTGCCCTGCAAGGCCGGCTGATCGAGCGTCTCCAATCCATCCACCCGGCGGCTGAGCCGCGCTTGCACAACCGCCGCCTCAGCCGCGGGCGTCGCCCGCACACGGTCGAAGACATCGTGCAGGTCCACAGCGGCGACCTGCACACCGAAGCGGCGGCCCAGCGCGTCGCGGTCGAAGGAACACGGCTCGAAACCCGTCGGATGCTCACCCACGCGACCGATGCGTGCGGCCTTCAGCAGCCGCCTGGCGCGACCGGCTCGCGCAATGGTCAGCACTTTCGCCACGGCGGCCGGGTCTTCGGCCGCGGCGTAGACGTAGTCGTACCGCAGACCCGCGCGCGTCAGCCCGTGGCCGGCCAGGTTGATGCCGCACAAGGAGTTCAACCGCAACCGGCCGCCGGTGCGCTCTTCGGGCACGGCCCACAACAAGAGCGGCGCATCCATCGTGCGCGCCAGCTCCATCACCATGGTGCTGTCGGCAAAGGTCGCCTGAAATACTACCAGAAGATCGAGCGGCTTATCGGCCAGATCGGTCGCGGCCGCCTGCGTCGCGGCCAGGTCCATCGCCAGGCCGACCGGCCCGCTCAGCTCGCAGCCGGCTGCGTGCAATTGCCAGCGCGCGCGAGCCGTGATGTCGGCCGCCAACGCCGCGTCGAACGTGGGCCGAGCGATGGGAACAAAACCGATGCGCAGAGGTTTCAACGAGTTGTTTATCCTTTCAGTGGATTGACCGCCAACCGCTAACGTCTGACGTTTGACGTTTGACGTTTGACGTTTCACGTTTCCTGCCGATAAAAGAACTCGTCGAGCGCCAACGCAGCCGCGCCGACCACGCCGACCCGCCGGCCGAAGGTGGTCACGCGGAGCTGCACCTCGTCGCCCAGGCCGGCGAACGATCGGCGACGCATCGTTTCTTCGATGGTTGGCAGCAGCAGATCGCTGCCCGCGGCGAACAGACCGCCCAAGATGATCATGTCGGGGTTGACCAGGTTGACCAGGTTGGCCAGGGCCGTGCCGATGTAGTGACCGCGTTCGTTCAGCATGACGAGCGTTTCGCGGTCGCCGGCGCGGGCAGCCTCGAAGATCCGCTCGATCGGCTCCGATTGCGACGGCTCCAACGCCGACCGGCGCGCAGCCTCGGCAGCGTCAGCCGGCGACGGTTGAGTCAGTCTGGCAGCCAGGATCGAATCAGGCGCACGCGCGGCCAGCACCTGCGCCTGACGTACGATTTCCGGCTCCGAGACTAGCGTCTCCAGACAGCCGGTGTTGCCGCACCGGCACGGCGCGCCGCCCGCGGGGATCATCGTGGTATGGCCGATCTCGCCCGCGCCGGCCCGGCTGCCGCGGTAGACCTGCCCGCCCACGACGAATCCGGCGCCCACTCCCACGCGACCGTAAACGAAGGCCAGCGTGTTCGCCTGGCGGCCCGCGCCGAACATCGCCTCGGCCAGCGCCATGGCCCGCACGTTGTTGTCTACGAAGACCGGCAACCGCAAGCGGCCAGCCAATACGTCACGGATTGGCACAGCGCGCCAGCCCAGGTTGGGCGCCAGCACATTGACGCCGGTCTCGACATCCACCAGCCCAGAGGCGCCGACGCCAACGCCGACCACGGACGATCGGCTGACGCCGGCATCGGCGATGGCGCGTTCCACCAGGCGTGCAATCTCGATGAGCACCTCGGCCGCGGGCATTTCAGCCGTGTGGCGAATCACGAAGTAGTTGCGAAGCTGTCCGAACAAGTCGCTGACGCCGGCGCGAATGGTATCTACGCCCATGTGCACGCCCACTGCGCAGCGCGCCGATGGGATCAACTGCAAGAGGGTGGCAGGCCGGCCCGCGCCAGCATGATTGTTGGCCTCGCGGCCCTCTTCGAGGACCAGGCCGTGCTCCAACAACTGCGTGATGAGATTGGTGATGGTGGTGGTGGACAGGCCGGTGAGGCGCGCCAGCCCGACGCGCGAGACAGTCCCCTCTTGAAGAAGAGTCAAGAGCACAGCGCGCAGGTTGTGGGCCTTGACGTTGCCGATGCTCCGGCCCCGCGCCAGGGTGCGTGCGCCCCGGAAAGGGATCTGCGTCGAGTGCGAGATAGCTGACACCTTTGGCTCCTACCACAGCCACGTGGAATTAATTAATCAAGGGGCAAAATTAACCAGGCCCATTATCGCACACACTGGCGGACTTGTCAAGCCCTGAATGGCGGTTTTGAGCTCTCTTCGCCCATCTTCGCCATGAATTCGTCAATGTGTGGGACTATTAGCTCAGAGCCGCCCCACCGATCGCATTCGCCCAATCTGGGACCTTGGTGAGTTGCAGCAGGTGTCCCCGCTGTGGTATCATATAGGTGCTGTGATTGTGCGGACCCTGTGACAAGGCAGGAACCATGCCCGAAACGGGAATGAAGCCCGCTCGAGGGGCGGAGCGCCCTATGAGCCTGGTCAGTCGTTCACTTCGCCTCAAGGTTGGGCTGGGAGTCAGCCTGGCGCTGATCGCGCTCCTGACGCCCTTCAACTGGCTGCAATACCAGTTCCAGCGCAGAATGGCGATCGCCGACCTGAGCCAACTGGCGGCGACTACCGGTGTAGTGACTGAACACAGTCTGGAAGGCGCCATGCTGACTAATAACTGGCCAGCCATCCAGACGATCGTGGACAGTGTGGCGCGGGCGCCGGATGTGCAGGCGGTCTACCTGCTGAATCCACAGGCGATCGTGGCAGTCTCTCCCGGCGGCAGGTGGAAGCCCCTTTTGAGCTCACGCAGCGAGGTGAACACAATGGACATGATCGCACTAAAGGAAGTCTTGGTGACCTGCATGTTAGTGCCGCTCTTCGTTCTCGTCGTGGTGGCGTTCTGTGCGGTTGCCTTTGTCCTTTTCGACAAGAAGATACTACGTCACTAGCATGGGTACGGGCGGCAATCAACACGGACAGGCGGCGACCTTCCCACTGTCCGTGTTTCCCGCTGCCCATGCCCCACGCGCCCTGTTTGCCCAGATTCTGCCCTTGCAGAGAGCAAGTCCCCACACTCGCTCCGCTTGCGTCTGTTCGGCTTCCGGCATTTGACTTGTGAGTCAGGTTGACTTTATACTGCGCTCACTTCTTTTGAGTCGTGCCAACGCCGTGACATCAGACACAGATCCACAAGCTGTCCTGCCCGCTGCTGCGGCCGCCGCCAGTCAGGCGCCGACCTCTGCCGATCTTGCGGCCCTGGTCGAGAGCCTGCTGTTTGTGGCTGCCGCGCCCACGCCGGTCGCCAGGCTGGCGCAAGTGCTGGAGACGAACGTCGAGGCTGTGGAGGCCGCGCTGGCTGCCCTGACCGCTGCGTGCCAGCACGGCCAACGCGGCCTGCGCGTCCAGCGCCGAGGCGATCACGTGCAGCTAGTCAGCATGCCGGAAGCCGCGACCTGCATCGAGCGTTTCCTCGGCCTGGACCTGAGCAGCAAGCTCTCCCAGGCTGCACTGGAGACGCTGGCCGTCATCGCCTACCGCCAGCCGGTCACGCGGGCCGACATCGAGGCCGTGCGCGGAGTCAACTGCGATGGCGTGTTGCGGACACTGATCACACGCGAGCTGGTGGAAGCAGTTGGACGCCTCGAGCAGGCAGGCCGACCGTTCCTCTATGGCACCACTTTTCGGTTCCTCCAGTATCTGGGGTTGGATAGCCTGACTGCCTTGCCGGCGCTGCCGGAAAGCGCGGGTCCGTAGTGCGTGGTGCGTAGTCCGTGGTCCTCGGAGCGAAGCGCGCAAACCGTAAGGCGCGGCACTGACGCCATAAGTGATACGTAATACGCTGTACGCACCACGCACCACCCCTCACTTCACCGGCGTCAATATCTCCCCGGTAGCCTGGATGAACGCCAGCAGGCTGCGCACCGAGAGCCCGCTGCCGTGGGTGATGGTCAGCGTGTTGCTCACCACCGGGTCGCCGGTCGGGTCGCGTGACGAGATTACGATGACGGGGATGTCGCGGATGGCCGGATCGCGGCCCTTCTCCTCTAGCACCTGGAAGCCATCCATGCCCGGCATCACCAGGTCCAACAACATCACATCGGGCCGGCGGCTCCTGAGCATCGCCAGCGCGCGCTGACCGGTGGTCGCTTGGAGGATGCGATAGCCGGTCGCGTTGGTCGCCAACATGCGGGCGAAGAGATGTAATTCGTCCGGCTCATCGTCCACCACCAGGGCCGTCTTCACGCCGCCGCCCAGCCCGGCCAGCGCGGCCAGCAGCCTTTCGGACGCCACAGGCTTGACCAGGTAGCGCACCACGCCGAGGCGGCGCGCGGCCTCGTCTTCGCCCGGCGCCCAGCAGGTCAGGGCCGGCGCGCCGAACGGCAGGTTTGTCAGCGCGGCCGGCGAGACTTCGTCCAGCGGCGACGCGTTCACAATCAGCGCCTGCGCGGGGGAGCGGCCCAATTCGGCCATAGCCGCGGCGATGTCGGCTGCCGCCGCAACTTCCACGTTGGGCAGATAGCGCCCCAACAACCGCTGCAACGTGCGTCCCTTTTCCAGCACGACCAGCCGCGGCAGCGCATCGGTCGAAGATGCCCTGGCGGGTGGCTTCCTCATGCGATAGCCTAATTCGTCATCTGGCGTGATCGCGCGGCGGATTCCGCCGGCTGCCGGTTCGACGGGGAGGGGCGTCTCTAGCGGCAGGCTGAAGCGGATCGTTGTGCCCGGACCGTGTAGAGGCGAGCGGCTGTCTGCTCTGGCGAGCCCGGTTGCCGGGCTTTCCAGCCACATCTTGCCGCCGTGCATCTCGACGAACTGCTTGCTGATGGTCAGCCCCAGGCCGCTGCCGCCATAGCGCCGGCGGATCGAAGGATCGAGCTGCTGGAATGGCTCGAAGAGTCGTTTCTGGTCGGCCTCGCCAATGCCGGGACCGGTATCGGTGACGCTCAGCATCACCTGGGCGTCCTCGCGCCAGCAGCGCACAGTCACGCCCCCGCGTTCGGTGAAGCGACCGGCGTTGCTCAGCAGATTGATGATTACCTGGCGGATGCGCGTGCCATCGCCGAACACCGACGGCAGATCGGCTGCGACATCGGTCAACAGGTAGAGCTCCTTGGAGTCGAAGAGCGCCTTCACTGCGGCCACGGCCGCCTCGATGACCTGCGGCAGGCTGATCCACTCGCGGCTGAGGGCCATACGGCCGGCTTCGACCTGGCTCAGGTCCAGCACGTCGTTGACCAGGTTAGCCAGGTGTTCGCTGTTGCGGCGCACGGCCGCGATGTCGGTGAGCAGCGCGGCTGGCAGCCGTCCGCCATAGACCTGCGGCGAGCGGGAGATGATCTCGGTGAAGCCGATGATCATATTCAGCGGCGTGCGCAGCTCGTGGCTGACGTTAGCGACGAACTCCGCCTTGGCCTGGCGCGCTTCTTCCGCGATGCGCTGCAGCGCCTTGAGCCGATCGGAGAGCCGCGCCAATTCGCGGTTGGCTTTCAGCAGATCCTCTTCGGCCTGTTTCAGCTCCAGCCGCTGTTCGCGCGCCAGATTCAGGTTTTCCTGGGCCTGCTTGTAGCCCGCCAGCGACCATTCGGCCACGATCAGCAGCGGGCTGGTGATGGCCCATCCCAGCGCGCCGGCAAACCCGGCCACGACAGGCATCGCCAGGCCAAACTCGGCCGGGAGCGCCGCGGGCAGGCCGCCGTGCGTGGTCCACCAGGCTGCGGCCACAACGACAGCTTCGGCCAACAGCCCTCCGGCCCAGCCGGCCGTAGCCGCAGCGACGAGGGGCAGCAGCACGTAGAGCAGGGCGATTTCCGGTCGCTCCAGCAGCAGGACAGCCAGCGCCAGGCCCACCGCCAGCCCGCCTTGCCAGACGAGCTGGCTGGCCAGGTAGCGGCGACTGAGCATCCGATAGGCGACCAGGCCGGCCAGCAGGAAAACCAGCGCCACGGCGAACAGGCGCACCATCACCGCGGTCGCGGCGCTGCCCGCCAGCACGGTCGCGCTGGCCAGATAGAACACCAACGTGATCAGCATGACGTTGTGCGCGGTGGATTGGACAAGATCGTCCACGGTCCTGGCTGATTCAGGCCGTGCCCTGGCCGATAAGCGTGCGACGTGCCACATGGCGACTCTCCGGTGGATGGTGTGGCCGTATTCTAACGCAGGCCATGGGCAAAAGAAAAGTCACGCATGGCGCGTGACTTCGGTACATAGACCTTTAGGGTCTGTGAGACCCTAAAGGTCTGATCAAAGGTTTGATCGAGAAGAGGTCTGATCCACCTATTTCTTCTTGTACTTCGCGTCGTACGCGGTCTGGTAGATCGCCAGGTACTTATCCAGGCCAGAGTCCTTCAGCGTCTTGATGTAAGCGTCCCAGTCCTTGTCCACGTTTGCCTTGCCGGTGACGAAGTTAGCGAACCACTCGTCCATAGCGTTGAGCACTGTTGTGTGGAGCTCGCCGAACTGCTTGGACTGATCCTTCGTGAAAACCAGTGGCGGCACAGCCTTGTCCTTGGTACCGTAAGGCTCGTAGAGGTTCTTGGTCCATTCATACAACCAGCGTTCGAGCGGGTCGGCTGGGTTGTAGGTTTGCGACAGGCGATACTCGCTGGTGCGGAAGGTCGGCGCGGATTGGTTCCAGTGGCGGTTGTGTTCTTCGCCCGACCACACCTTGAGCACGGTGTACGCCGCTTTGCCGCCCGCGATAGAGACATCGCCCTCTTTGGCGCGCGTCCAATCCTCGCCCTCTGGGCCGAAGACCGAGCGGGTAGTGGCGTCGAAGCCGTAGAACAGGTCGCCCAGGCGGAACGCCGCTTCGGGGTTCTTGGCCTTCTTGGTGATCATGAAGGTGCCCTGGCCGCCGGTCGGCTGGTAGATCGTCAGCGGGGTCTGGCGCATACCGCTCGGCCCTTTGAGCGGCGCGATGGGAACGTATTCCTTCCAGCGGCCGCTCGGCCCGCCGTTCTGGGTGAAGACGCCGTACCAACCGGCGCCGGTCGCGCCCAAGATCGGCACGTTGGGGTTCTCGCCCAACTGGCGGATTTGGTTGGAGTCGTTGGTGAAGGCCTGCGGATCAATCAGCCCTTCAGCGTAGAGCTTGCTGTAATACTTGAGGCCCTCTTTCCAGCCGGGTTCCGTGTAAGCGGCCTTGACCACGCCATTGTCCAGGATCAGGTGGCGGGTTCCATTAGGGGTGACGCGGTCGTTGTAGACGAACGAGTTCATCAGGAAACTATCGAGTTGGGCGCGCCAGCCGCCGTTCACTTCGCGCGTGCCGGAAAGCGGGATTTCGTCCGCCTTGCCGTTGCCGTTCGGGTCCTTCTCCTTGAAGGCCTTCAGCATCTGATAGAACTCATCGGTTGTTTCCGGCGTCTTCAGACCGAGCTTGTCCAGCCACGGCTTGTAGACCCACATCTTCTGCGACAGGCTGCAGTGGTAGCAGTCATTGTAGTGCGGCAACCCATAGATCTTGCCATCCAGCAGAGTGATCAGGTCCTTGACCGCCGGGTTGGTCTGGAACATCTTCTTGGTTTCGATGCCGTACTTCTCGATGTAGTCGTTGAGCGGGAGGAACTGGCCCTGCTCGGCCAGGACTTGCATCTGATCCAGGCGGATGCTGCAGCCGATGATAACTTCGGGCAGATCATCGCTGGCGAGCATCAGGTTCAGCTTCTGTTGCGCTTCGGCCATCGGCGGGATGTCGAACTCCAGCTTGATGTTGGTCTTCGCTTCCAGCCACCTGGTGAACTCGTTGTTGGTGTAGTCCTTGATCATGCTGGTGGGGCACATGAAGGCCTTGATCGTGATCTTGTCCTTCACGATGGGGAACTCACCAGCGGCCGAGACCGCGACCCCGCCGGCCGGCGCTTTAGGGGCTGCGGGCGCAGCCGTCGCCGCGACAGCCTTCGGAGCTTCGGCTTTGGGGGCCTCAGCTTTGGGAGCGAGGGCTGGCTGCGGCGCACACGCTGTCACCAGCAGCGCCAGCACGGCCAGCACGCACAGGACGGTGAAGATTCGGTGCTTGGACATCGGGTTTCCTCCTTCAGAGTGGATTGGTGGATTGGTAGATTGGGTGACTTGTAGATCGGTTGGTTGCATCCCCGCGGCTCAGCAAGCCGATCTCAGGTAGCTGTACCTCCTTTCGTCAGGCGTCAGGCGTCAGGCGTCATTTGCAATCTGCAATCTGCCATTTGCAATTTGCCATCTGCTACCCCTTAATCGCGCCCAACATGATGCCTCTGACGAAGTACTTCTGCACGAACGGGTAGATCGCCAGCACCGGGCCAGAGGCAACGACGATCAGCGCGTACTTGAGCAGTTCGCGCATGGCTTCGCGCGCTGCCATGCTCTGCAAGTCTTCCATGATATTCATGTCCACCTGACTCTGGATCAGGATGTCTCGCAGGATGATTTGTAGAGGGAAGAGGTCCTTGTTGCTCAGGTAGATCAGCGCGGCGAAGAACTGATTCCAATGGCCGACGGCATAGAACAGACACAGGACGGCAATGATCGGGGTGGAGAGCGGCAGCAGAACGCGCAACAGGTACTGGATGTCGTTGCAGCCATCGAGCTGCGCAGCCTCGAGCAATTCGCCTGGAATCGCGGTGCGGAAATAGGTCACGGTGATCATCAGATTCCAGACCGAGAGCGCCTGTGGGATGATCAACGCCCAGCGGGTATTGCGGAGCCCCAGGTCCTTGACCAGCAGATAGATGGGGATCAGCCCGCCGCTGAAGAACATGGTGAAAACGAACAGGCCCAGGATGATGGTCTTGCCGTACAGGTCGCGGCGTGACAGCGGGTAGGCTGCCAAGAGGGTCATCGTGATGTTGACCAGCGTGCCCACCACAGCATAGAAGATCGAATTGGCGTAGCCGATCCAGATGCGCTCGTAGTGGAAGATCTTCTCATAAGCAGCTACCGAGAAATCCACCGGCCAGAGCACTACCCGCCCCGAAATCACGGCCGCGCCGTCGCTGAAGGACGCGCTGACTACGTATACCAGAGGATAGAGGATGAGCAGCAGGATCAGCGCCAGCACGCCGTAGTTCATGAGGCTGAAGACCAGGTCGAAACCGGTCTCGCGGATGCGGTTGCGCGGCCTGGGTGAAACCTTTGCGTGAACGGCCATGCAGATGCCTCTCAGAATAGACTGGTCTCGGAAAGCCGTCTCGAAATCTGGTTCGCCGTGACCAACAGGATCAGGCCGATAACCGAATTGAACAGGCCGATGGCTGCGGCATAAGAGAAGTTGGCCACACTGCCGGCCAGACCGATCTTGTACACATAGGTGCTGATCACTTCCGAGGTTGAAAGGTTCAGCGGGTTCTGCAACAGGAAGGCTTTCTCGAAGCCGATGTTCAGCAACTGCCCCATGTTCAGGATCAGCAGCGTGATGGCCAGGGGTAGAATGCCGGGGATGTCAATGTGCCAGATGCGCCGCACGCGGTTGGCGCCGTCCATGAGCGCGGCCTCGTGCAGGGCCGGGTCTATGGTTGTGAGCGCCGCCAGGTAGATGATGGCGCTGAATCCCATGTTTTGCCAGATGCCCGTCCAGACGTAGATGGATGGGAACATCTCGGCGTTGCCCATGAAATGGACCGCCTTCAAGCCCACCGCCTGCAGCAGCAGGTTCACCGGTCCCCGCCGCAGATCCAGGAACTGCAAGATCAGACCCACCATGACGACCGTCGAGATGAAGTGCGGCGCGTAGCTGACCATCTGCACGGTGCGCTTGAAGGGGCCGACGCGCAGTTGGTTCAGACTCAACGCGAACAGGATGGGGATGGGGAAGCCAACCGCCAGCATGTAGACAGACAACCCCAGCGTATTGCGAAGCAGCCGCCAGAACATGGGCGAGACGAAAAAGCGCTGGAAGTGTTCCGCGCCCACCCACTCGCTGCCCCAAATGCCCTGGCCAGGCAGAAAATCGCGAAACGCGATCTGCGCGCCATACATCGGGTAGTACATGAAGATGAACAGCCAGGCGAGTGGAAGCGCCAGCAGCAGGTACAACTGCCAGCCGCGGCGGATTTGCTTGAGGGCCGCGGACCCCCGACCGCCGGGTCTGCCTTGCGCCTCCCATTGGGGCTGTGCTAAGCTGGTTGCTGCAGCCATACTCGCTCCTGGAATGGTCTACGGATAGCAAAGTGTGGGGCTGCCGCAATCATAGCACAGGGCTGCCGATCTGCGCGTGTTTTTTGGCCGAGATTTGGCCGTAGATTGGCCGCGCGGTACAATGGAACTGTGGCGAAGGAGGGCGAAAGCCGTTTGGATACCCTGAGTTTCGATCAGTTCGTCGGGCATCTGCGCAGCGCGTTGCACTATCTGTACGACCCGGACCAGTTGCGCCGCAATGCGCTCGTCCCCTTGTTCGGCGTCGGCCGCGATTCCGACGCGGCCGCGGCTTTGCAGCGGCTCCTGACCGCTGCCATCGAGGCATTGCAGCCCGCGGCCGATGAGCCGCCCCAGTCGCGCGCCTGGCGCATCTACGATGCGCTCGTCTACCGCTATGTGCGCCGGTTCGACCGCGAGACGGTGGCTGATCAATTAGGGATCAGCGGCCGGCAGTTGCGCCGCGAGCAGCGCGCCGCGCTCGAAACGCTGGCGAGCCGGCTGTGGCAGCGATACGGCCTCGAAAGCCAGACAGCGCAGCCGCTCGATTTCGCGCACGCCACGCTGACTGGGCAGGAACCGGGTCTGGCGCCGCTCCGGCCGACCTTTGGCGGCCGGCCGTCTACTGATTGGCTGGCCGATCTGCCGCCCGAAAAGCCCGCCGCGCTCGCCCAGACCATCCGCGGCGTCCTTGACCTGACGCGGCCGCTGGCCAGCCAGTGGCGCGTCCAGGTGACGTGCGAGAGCCTGGAGGAGCTCGGCGACCTCGCTGCGCCGCAGGTGACGCTGCGCTACGCACTGCTCAGCCTGTTGGGGGTGATCATCCCGCGTGCACAAGGGAATCGCGTGACCCTGTCCGCCCAGCCCGCGAGCGGCAGCGTCACCCTGACCGTGGACACTATGAACCTCAAAGATGCGCAGCTCTCGGAGCGGGAGCGGGTCAGTCTGGAGATGGCGCGCCAACTTACCGATCTGGCCGGCGGTCAGTTGGACCTGGACTTCACGCGCGATGGTGGCGCCGCCAGGCTCACCCTGCCCCTTCTGGCGCGCATCCCGGTGCTGGTCGTGGATGACAACGCCGACACGCTGCACCTGTTCAGCCGCTACGTGACGGGCACGCGTTTCTGCCTCACGAGCACGCACCGACCGGAAGAAGCGTTGCGGCTGGCAGTGGAGTTAGCGCCGCGCATCATCGTGCTCGACGTGATGATGCCCGGCATAGATGGTTGGGAGGTGTTGACCCGTCTGCGCGCTCATCCAACAATGGCCGATACTGCTCTCATCGTCTGCACGGTCCTGCCGCAGGAGGAACTGGCGTTGGCCCTGGGTGCAGATGGCTTTCTGCAAAAACCGGTCACGCGCGAGGCGTTCCTGGCGGTGTTGGAGCGCCACAGCGAAGTCACGTAACGCTGGTGTGCGCCCGGCGTTGCATGGCTCCTCAGTTTGACAGGCAAAATGCCCGAAGCCAGCATCACCCCGCGGCAGGCTGAGATCGTTGCTGTGGTCATTCCCCCCGGGAGGCGCTGAGGACGAGAGATGCGAAGGCTTGCCGCGAACCCGGACTTGATGTAGAATCTACCGTAACACGAAGTCAGCGGATGATGGGAGGCTATCGTGGAATACGATGCCAGTTACAAAGCCTTGTTTTCGCACCCGGAGATGATGGCTGATCTGCTGGCCGGTTTCGTAGCAGAGCCGTGGGTGCAGGAGGTGGACTTCACGACCCTGGAGCCGGTGCGCGGCAGCTATGTCAGTGATGATCTGCGTAAGCGCGAAGATGATCTGGTGTGGCGGGTGCGGCTGCGCGAGAGCTGGCTCTACGTCTATCTGCTTCTGGAGTTCCAGTCGAGGGTAGACCGTTTCATGGCTGTGCGGGTGATGACCTATGTGGGGTTGCTGTATCAGGACTTGATTCGCAGAAAGGAGCTGGCGCCTGGTCTGCGGCTGCCGCCGGTGGTACCCCTGGTGTTGTATAACGGCCTGCCGCGTTGGCGGGCGGCTGCGGAGGTGGCAGAGCTGGTCGCGGTGGGGCCGGGCGGGCTGGCCGCATATCGGCCGCAGATGCGCTATCTGCTGATAGACGAAGGCGCCCAATTGACGGAGGCCTTGCCGGTGATGCGCAACTTGGTGGCAGCGCTTTTCCGGTTGGAGCATAGCCGCCAGCCGGAGGATGTGAGGCGCGTGGTGGAGACTTTGATCGAGTGGCTGGCTGCGCCGGAGCAGATGGAGTTGCGGCGGGCGTTCACGGTCTGGCTGAAGCGGGTTCTACTGCCGGCGCGGCTGCACGGCGTGGAGGTGCCGGAGGTGGCGGATTTGCAGGAGGTGAGGAGTATGTTGGCTGAACGTGTGATTGAGTGGACCCGGGACTGGAAGCAGCAAGGGTTGGAAGAGGGCCGACAGGAAGGCCGGCAGGAGGGCCGGCAGGAGGGCCGGCAGGAGGGCCGGCAGGAGGGCCGGCAGGAGGGCCAGATCGCGTCTGCTCGCAGAGGAGTGCTGGCGGCGCTGGAGATCCGCTTTGGTCGGACTCCGCTGGTGGTGCAGGAGGCAGTGAACTGCATCGAGGACCTGACACGGCTGTGGATGCTGCATCGGCATGCGATCCTAGCGGCCAGTCTGGAGGAGTTCGCAGCCGATCTGGAAAAGGGCAACGGCCATCGCGAATATTGACGGATCGAAACGCACTATCCTGTAGACGCTTGAAAAGGCCGCGGACGTGACGACGCTCTACGGCAGGGGACGGCCAGCCGGCGGTCTCGGCGCATGACGACCGACTGCGCAAGCCACTCGCTCACCGGCCGGGACGCGTCACCTTCACCGCGCCCAGGTACGCCGTCCCGGCCGGCGTCTCGGTGTCTGGCAGCAAGATCACGCTGAGCCGGTACGTCTCCGCAGGCAGCTCCGCGGGGATCAGGAGATCGTGCTCGCCCCGCACGATCTCCCCCCGGTTCCATAGCGTCGTTGCATAGGTGTCGCTGACGAGCGGCGCTTGCATCTTCGCCACGGTATGGCCGCTGGCGTCGCTTAGGATCACGCTGAACCACCAGTCAGCTCGCGGTTTGACGTTAGCCTGCCAATAAAGGGTCAGGTGCAGCAGATCGCCGGGGAAGATAGGCGTATTGGGCGCGTGGCCGAATCCTCGCTTGTAGCGATCGTACCCCAGCAAGGCGATGCCGCCAAAGTCGAAGTGCTGTTTGTAGCGCACATTGAGCGCATCCAGGGGCGGCTGTGCGGCGCTGCGGCTGACTCGAAGCGCCGGCAGCGTGACGAAGTCCTGTCCGTTGAGCTGGCGCAGGCGCGCGCCGGTAGTAGCATCGTATAGGCCGACGATGCGCCGGTACATGCCCGGCGGCGTGCCCGGGGGGATCAGCAGCCCGTGGTTGTCTGCGACGATTTCGCCCGGCTTCCAGCGATCGGTGGGCCGGCTGTCGCCGGCCGGCTCTGCATCGCGCTGCGCGATCACCTGGTCGCGCGCATCGAGTAACTGGACGAATACCTTGTACCGCTGCGCGACCGGCCGCTCGGCCTGCCACAGCAACTGAAGCTGCGTTACCTCGCCAGCCGCCGGGGTCAGGTTCCAGCCCCGATAGCCCAGCAGCAACAGGTCCGGCCCCAGCCGCAGGTTGAGCGCATCCGCAGCCTCATCAGGCGGCCGGCGCTCCGGCATCACATAGACGACCAGCCGGACGTTGCCGCGCCATTGATCGAGCGTCTTATAGCCCCGATCGTTCATCCACCCTTCGATCAGCTCGCCCGGATCCGCCTCGTCCGTGGCCCAATAGAGCGCATAGATCTTGTGGTGCTTCAGGAGTTGGTCCAACTCCTGGATAGTGGCGACTGGGTCAAGCGGCCGCTGGCGCGGCAGCGGGTAGATCGGCATATTGCCGTGGTAGTAGTAGCGGAACACCTCGATCTGGCCCGGCGCGTCAAGCAGAATGGCGTCATCGGGTTGCGCTGTGGCCGTGATGAACTGGACGATCCCCCGGTAGTCATCGCGGGCCACCGTCGGGTCGCCATAGTAGCGACCCAATGCGCCGCCGAACAGCGCGGCCACCAGCCCCAAAGTCACGATCACCCACAGCGCGCCAAAGACTCCGCTCAGCCGGGCGCCGGTCGTCCACAGCCGGCCCACGCCGGCCGGTAGGGCCGGGACTGGCCGCAGACCGCGCGCAGGGCCCAGTATCCCACGCGCCAGCAAGAGAGCGTAACCTGGCGCTGCGATCAGCAGGAACTTGAAATACGCCTCTCGGAACAGGCCGAGGGCTACCATCATCAGGCAGGGAACGACAACCCAAAGCACCGGCATCAGCCAGCTCAGCCAGAACGGACGTTGTTTGTCGTCTCGCCATGGCAGCACGCCCACCAGAGCGACGCCCATCAGCGCCCAGTGCCACCATTGGCCCACTTCGCCGGCCGCGGTCGGACCCGACCCGAGAACCGCCACAGCGATCAGGGCTGCGTCCTTGCCGGTCGCAGAGGTCAGGCCGGCCGGCCAAACCAACAACTGGCGCAACGCGATCGGCAGCCAGGGCGCGAAGATAACCAGGGTCGCCAGGAGCAGCAGCCCCCAGCGCGCCAGGCGTCGCCCCACCTGCCCACGTCGCTGCGTGTCCCAGAGCCATCCCGCGTAGAGCAGCGTCGCCAGACCGATCATCAGGGGAAAGAAATAGTGGGTGTAGAGGCCGCCGCTCCACAGCAGAATCAACACGATGCCCCAGGGCGGCAAGAGCGCCAACGGCTTGCCTGGCGGCTGACCTGCTGCGGGCAGGCTGCGATCCTCCCGATAGAGGAACCCCTTGAAGGCATACATCGTGCTGGTCGCTTGCAGGGCCAACAGGATGTACATGCGCGCTTCCTGGCTATAGTAGATCTGGAACGGCGACGCCGCTGCGATGAACGCGGCGGCCAATCCTGTGCTGGTGCCATAGAACCGGCGGCCCAGCCCGCCGATCACCAGCACCAGCAGCACGCCGAGGAGGACGCTCAGGCCGCGCAGTGCGGCCTCGCTGAGGCCAAAGATGCGCGTCCAGATGTGCAGCAACCAGTAGTAGAGCGGGGGATGGATGTCGTGGGCTGCATCGGCGGCGATCTGGATCAACGAGCGAGTGGCCAGCGCGGCGCTGTTGCCCTCATCGGACCAGAGGCTGTGCGCATCGAGGCGATAGATGCGGACGCCGGCCGCGACGGCGATGATCAGAATCAACAGCAGAAGGATCAACGCCGTGTCGCGCGGCGAGGTCCTGCGCGGAGGACGGCTCTTGGTCATAGTCGCCTCTCATGCGCCGCGAACAACCTATGGCTCGCGGCGCAGGTACTGTTTCAGGCTCTCATATACTGGTTGGGTCGTGAAGTCTGGGTCGGCCAGACGGAAGTAAGCTTCGGGCTTGCCCTGCGTGAGCCATTCATCGGTTGCGCGCTTGAAATACCAGACATTGGCCACGCCGATCCAGGGCCACTCGGCCGCAATGCGTTCGTAGGCCCGCACGGCATAACGCGCCTGTTGCTCCAGGGTGACCTGGCCGAAACGCTTGTCAGCCACCGCATCGGGCACGGCGTTCCATGCCATCTCGCTGATCCAGATCGGTTTGTGGCTGTCGCCGTTGGCCGCCATCAGATCGCGCACGAACTGTGGCCGGCCGAAGTTGATCACGCGCGGGTGCATCCGCCGATCGCTGGGACCGGACCAGAGGCCGTAGCCCTGCATCGCGACGATATCGAAGTAGGGCGCGGCGCCGGCGTCATACATGCGCTGGAGGAAGATCAAGTCGTTGAGCGCGTTGTGCGGCGGCGGCGCAGCCGGTTGTAGCGCGATGGTGCTCGCGAGCGCGCCGCAGATGATGACCACCTCTGGATCGGCCTCGCGAGCGCGCGTTGCGGCTACTTTCAGCAGCTCCGTGTACTCCTCCGGGCTGATGGGATAGACGCCCCACTCCGGGTAGATGTTCGGCTCATTCCAAATCTGATAATAGCGGATGCGACCGCGGTAGCGGCTGATGAGCGCGTGGACGAAGTCGCCGAAATCCGCATAGTCGTCGGGCGGCGCGAAGGTTCCGACGGCATCCCCCTGGCTGCGACTCCAGGCCGGCGGCGTGCTGATGCGCACGATCAGCTCCAGGCCATACTTCTCGGCCAGTTCCACGATCTGATCGTATTTCTCCCACGCCGATCTCGGCGGGGGGTTGCGCCGGTCTTCGAAGTCCCCTTTGCCGTGGATTTCGATGTCTTGCCAGGGGAATTCCTGGCGCAGCCAGTGGAAGCCAGCCTCCGCAGCCAGACGCACGGTCAGCTCGCGCTTCGCCAGCTCGACCTCCTCGTTGAGGAACACGTTGACGCCAGAGGGGTTCACATCCGCGTGTACCAACGCCGCGGTCGGCGCCAGGCGAAGCCGCGGCCGCAGCAGATCGGCGGCGAGATCGCTCAGCCCCTTGATCTGCGAGAGGAACTGCTCCTCCCCAGTCAGGTCGAAGAGGATGGCCTGGACGCGCGGTCGCGCCAGAAACGCGGCGATCAAAGCCAGGCCGGTCAGGAGAAGGCTGCCCAACCAGGGGCAGAGCAGCGACCAAAGGTTACGGTGTTGCTTCATCGCACATTTCAGCCAGCATCCCTCGGTAGAAACCTACCAACACATCTCAATCACCCGCGAACGTGATCCCTGTACACTGCACGCTATCGTTGACCGTGTAGACCCATTTCTCAGAGCGTGGGGTCAGATCGCCGAAGCCGGATTGCTGGGTCTGCCCGCCAGGCGGCATGCTGGCAGGACACGAGACGACGTAGATCTCGACAGTCGTGCCCTTGGGCGCGGGGCCGCCAAAGGGTGAGAAGCCCCATACGCCATCGCCCACGCCATCACAGCCAGAGCACTTGGTGTTGCGCGGCCCGTAGAAGGCGATGTGCACACACACGCCATTGCGCGGCGAGTTGTTGCGGTAGCGCACGTAGCCGTTGAAATAGGTCTGACCGGGGTTCGGGTCGCACCGCTCCACGCCTTTCACGAGCAGGAAGGGATACTGCGGTGCGGGCGGCGCAGTGGGCGGCGGAACGGGCGTAGGCGCGGCCGTGGGCGGCGGCGGAGGCGGCGCAGGGATGTTCT
>Ga0194112_10004410_pt1 | contig 19274 bp, 19 predicted proteins | sample TA2MahC400mmetaG_FD_146191 | JGI IMG/M metagenome (GOLD analysis project Ga0194112, IMG submission 146191) | Freshwater microbial communities from Lake Tanganyika, Tanzania - TA2015016 Mahale Deep Cast 400m | ecosystem: Environmental > Aquatic > Freshwater > Lake | place: Tanzania: Lake... | reverse complement strand
TCGCCGCCGGGGCGGATGCCAACGCCGGGGACATCACCGGGGATTCGCCGCTTTTAGCGGCTGTTTGGGGGCGCCACAATCACGTCGCGGCGCGACTCCTCGCCGCCGGCGCGGACGTGAATGCCAGGACCGAGGGCGGCCAAACTCCGCTTCACCATGCGGCGACGCAGGGGCAGGAGCTCATGGTCGCCCGGCTGATCGAAGCCGGAGCGGAGGTGAACGCCGAGGACAATCACGGCCGGACGGCGCTTCACCTGACGGTCATGCTCGGCTTCGAGGAAGTGGCCGCGCGGTTGATCCGTTCGGGCGCTTTCGTCGACGCGCGCGATGGCGAGGGCCAAACTCCGCTGGATCATGCGGTCACTTTCGGCTCGGAGGACATGGCCGCGCTCCTCGTCGACTCCGGAGCGGACTTGACGGACTGGGCCGGCGGTCGAGAGGCCGTCCTGAAGAAAGCCGAAGGCAACGCTTACATGCAGGACCTCATCCAGAGAATGAGGGACGAGGCCGGCAAAAAAACCGATTGGGCGAAGTCCTCTTTCAGCGGCGGAACGACTGGCCGATGAACTTCAGGCCGTCGACGATGCCCGTCCGCCAGTACGTCCACGTGTGGCCGCCGTCGCGGACCCGGAACTCGTGGGGGATCTTCCGCTCGGCCAGGGCGAGGTGGAGGGCGCAGTTTCCGGCGATAAGGAAATCGTCGTCGCCGCAGTCGATGTAGTAGCGGACCCTGCGGAGCGCGGCGTCGGAGACGGACCCGGCCAGGCTGACGGGATTGACGGCCTTGAAATACGGCGCAACCTGGCCTTTTTCGGCCGGCTTCGGCCCGAAAAGCGGGGCAAAGAGCTTCTCATATTGCGGCCCTTCCATCGCTCCCGCATCCTTCTCGGTCCAGACCGCGGCGCTGAAGGCGGCGCAGGCGACGAAGAGGTCGGGGTGGCGCATGGAGAGCGTCAGCGAGCCCCATCCGCCCATCGATAAGCCCGAAATGCCGCGATATTCGCGGGCCGTCCGGGTCCGGTAGGTCGCGTCGATGTGGGGGATGAATTCCTGGACGAACATGTCCTCCCAGCGGGCCTTGCCCTGGTGATCGTTGATGTACCAGGTCAGTCCGCCGTCGGGCATGACGATGATCATCGGCGGGATCTCGCGGTCGGCGATGGCCCGGTCGGCCGCCAGGTGGACCTCGCCGAACTGGATCCAGCCCGAATCGTTGTCGGTCATCCCGTGGAGAAGATGGACGACGGCATAACGGCGGACCGAGGCCGCGTAGTCGGGAGGCAGGTAGATGCTGAACTTCACCTCGCGGCCGAGGATGGAGCTCGCGAACTTCAAGCCTTCCACGACCTGGCCTTGGGCGACGTTCTCTAGAGGGCGGGTATCGGCGATCGCGACGGGGATCGCCAGTATGAGTCCTAGGATGAGCGTGAGTTTTTTCATTCGGCAGCCTCCTTGAAATGACAGTATAACCCGGATATGCTTCCTCACCATAGGAGACGGGAGAGACGGCTTCGCGGCCGACAGCCATAAGACCGAAATCCGCCTCTCTTTCCCCGTCCATTCCCGCGATGAGCTCCGCCGGGAGGGAGTGGCCGTCCCTCTCGTCTCGACGGGAAACTGGGATTATCCGTGGCGGGCCGAGCTCGACATCGCCGGTCCAGGCGTCAAGATCGAGCTCATCCGCGTCGATCGAAAGGAGAAGCCATGAAAAAAGCAGCGTCCGGTCTCGCGATTTTGTTCGGCCTGGCCTTTTCAGCCGGTCCGCCCTGGAGCCACGCGGCCGAGAGCCGCGGCGTCGAGCACGGGCGACGCTACGACCGCCTCGTCATCCGCAACGTCATGGTCATCGACGGCAAGGGCACGCCGATGCGAGGGCCGATGGACGTCGTCGTCGAAGGCAACAAGATCGCCGCCCTCCGAGGAGCCAATACGCGTCCCGACGCCCACAAAAGCGAGGCCCACGTCCTCGACGGCACGGGGATGTATCTCCTCCCCGGGCTGATCAACAGCCATGTCCATCTCCACGACGAGCGGGCCGGCATCGCCCAGCCGTTCGAATACGAATACAAGGTCTATCTGTCCTGCGGCGTCACCACGGTCAGGGATGTCGGCACCGACCCGAAGAAAGCCCTGGCCGAGCGCCGCAAGAGCCAGGAGGGCTCCATCATCGCTCCCCGGCTCTATATCTATCTCGTCGCCGGCGGAGCGACCCCCGAGGAAGGACGAAAGTCCGTCCGGTCCGTCAAGGAGCAGGGGGCCGACGGCGTCAAGATCTTCGGCCTGGACCGCGACATCATGGCGGCCATCGTCGACGAGTCGAAAAAGCTCGGCCTCAAGGTGGCCCATCACGTCGGGGTCGAGGAGACCGACGCCCGGGACGCCGCGGCCTTCGGCGTGGCGACGATGGAGCACTGGTACGGCATCCCGGACGCCGCCCTCAAGGGCTCCCAGAACTTTCCGCCGTCCTACAACTACAACAACGAGAGCGACCGCTTCCGCTGGGCGGGCCGGCTCTGGCGCGAGGCCGACCCGGCCAAGCTCAAGGCCGTTCTCGACGAGATGATCGCCAAGGGCGTGGCCTGGGTACCGACTTTCAGCACCTACGAGGCTTGCCGCGACATGACCCGGGCCCGCAACCTGCCCTGGTTCAAGGAATACCTCCACCCGGCCCTCGAGGCCTACTTCCACCCCAGCCCCTCCCGCCACGGCGCCTTTTCCTGGGGCTGGTCGACCGAGGACGAGATCGCCTGGAAGGAGAACTACCGGATCTGGATGAAGGCCGTCCGCGATTTTGCCGACAGGGGAGGGCTCGTCGGGGCTGGCGACGACGCCGGCTTCATCTACACGCTCTACGGCTTCACCTATCTCAGCGAACTCGAGCTTCTCCAGGAGGCCGGCTTCCATCCCATCGACGTCATCCAGTGCGCGACCGGGAACAACGCCAAGCTCATGGGACTCGAGGACCGGCTCGGGCGTGTCCGCCAGGGATTCCTGGCCGACCTCATCCTCCTCGACGAGAACCCGCTGGCCAACCTCAAATACCTCTACCCGACGGGAGTCCTGGACATCAAGGACGGCAAGGACGTCATCCGCGGCGGCATCAAGTGGACGATCAAGGACGGCATCGTCTACAGCACGCCCCGCCTCATGCAGGACGTCAAGGACATGGTCAGGGAGGCCCGGGCCAAGCCGGCCGGGCCGCGCTGAAGCGTTCGTCGTCTTCCTAAGGCCGCAGCGCCCTCTCCAGGGCTCTCTGGAACGAGCCGGAGAACAGGTTCGCCAACTCGGCGAGTTCGAACCTCGCTTCGAGGAGCTCGGCGATCACGTTGAGCATTTGGTCCTGCCCGGCCTTTTGCCAAAGGCAATTCTCGTTGACGACGGCCAGGTATTCCGGTCCGAGGGACTTTTTGGCCCTGACGATTTTTTTACCAGCGGTCCCGGCGGACGAGATCGGCGAGGGGCCGCCGTTTTCTTGGCGGGGGAGAATCGGCCGGATAACCGAGGGGAGTGAAAGCGACGGGAACGACGGCCCGGGGCAGCCCGAGGACGTCCCGGGCGGCGTCAGGGTCGAAGGCGGCGATCCAGCAGGTCCCCAACCCTTCTTCGGTCGCCGCGAGGATGATGTGGTCCATGGCGATCGTCGCGTCGACCTCGGCGGCGTTCCAGCCGTCGGACTTTCGTTTCCAGCTTTCGTCCGGAAGGGCGCAGACGGCCAGGACGAGCGGCGCCTGGACGAACCACGGGCGGCCGTAGATCCGGAGGAGTTCCTTTTCGCGGCCCTTCGTCGGAAGGACGATGATTCGGAAGGGTTGAAGATTGCAGGCCGTCGGAGCCAGCCGGGCCGCTTCCAAGACGCGGGCGAGCCTCTCCTCCTCGACGGGACGAGGATCGTAGGCCCGGACGCTGTAGCGCTTGCCGACGAGTTTTTGAAATTCCATGATGTCCCTCCTCCTCGAAAAGCCGGCCTTATGAAAGGTATCGCCCGGCGCCGCCGGGATTTTCCAGGCCGCATTTTGGACAGATCATGGCCTCAGGATATTCCCGGCGGGGAAGGCCCGTCAATAGTCCTCCCCGGGGGGGTCGTCGGCGACCTCGACGAGCCTCTGCCAGTCGAGGCCGAGCTCAGCCGATCTCCTTCCGGATCGCCTCGAGCTTCTCCTTGAGAACGGGGGCGAAGGCGAAGAACTGCTGGAGGGTCCCGCAGCCGTAGTCGGAGCAATGGGCGCAGGTCACGACACCTCGCCCGGAAGCGCAGAGCCGGATAGCGCAAGTCGCGGCGTGGGCCGTGCTTGTCCGTTTTCCCGAGGAGCAACCGTCGCAAACGCACGCCTCGGGAAGGATCTCCTTGGCCCCATACTGGACGGCCCATTTCTTGGCCGTCTCTTCGAGCCCTGCCAGGTCGTTCGCCTGGGTGGCGATGTAGGCTTCGCACTCGCCGCAATCTATTCCGCAAAACGCCCGGATCTTTGCCATGGTTTTCTCCTCTCGAGCAGGTTATGGACTCAGGATATCCCGGGAGGTGAAGGGCCGTCAATATCCCTTGACAATCCGGGCCGAAGAGTCTATTTTATGGCCCGCATCAAGAGCGGCCTGCGGTGTCGAATGATGCCGCGGGCTCCGGCAACCTGGGACGGACACCCAAGGTGCCTCTCGCCCGGGGCGAGGATGTGGTCGCGGAAGCCGAAGCGGCAACCAAATGTCCAGGGCGGAAATTTTTTCCGCCGGACCGAACGCCGCCGCGGCCATCCCGCATCCCATCCCCGAGCGAGGCGAACGACGGCCTTTGTCCCGAAAGGAGGCCTCGATGGCCAAAGATTTCGTCTTTTCCTCGGAGTCGGTCTCCGAGGGCCATCCCGACAAGATGGCCGACCTCATCTCCGACGCGTTCCTCGACGCGGTCCTGGCCGAAGACCCGATGGGCCGGGTCGCCTGCGAGACGCTCGTCACCAAGAACGTGGCTGTGGTCGCCGGCGAGTACCGGACGACGGCGAAGTTCGACGCCGTGGCCCTCGTCCGCCAAACCGCCCGCGAAATCGGCTACGATGATCCCAAGATCGGATTCGACGCGGAAAGCTGCGAAGTCCGCACTTATCTCGGCCGGCAGTCGGCCGACATCGACCTCGGCGTCAGCCAGGCCGACGGCGAGGTCGGCGCGGGCGACCAGGGGCTGATGTTCGGCTACGCGACGACCGAGACGCCGGAGCTCATGCCCCTGCCGATCCGCCTCGCCCACAAGCTCGTCCAGAAGCAGGCCGAAGTGCGCAGGAGCGGGCGCCTCCCTTGGCTCAAGCCCGACGCCAAGTCCCAAGTCTCGGTCCGCTACAAGGACAAAAGGCCTATTGCCGTCGAGAAGGTCGTCCTCTCGACCCAGCATGCGGCCGACGTCGACGACAAGGTCCTGCGCGACGGCGTCATCTCCGAAATCATCGAAAAGGTCGTTCCGGCCGAGCTCCGCTCTCTGGAAATCAAATACCTCGTCAACCCGACGGGCCGGTTCGTCATCGGCGGACCGGTGGGCGACACGGGCCTGACCGGCCGGAAGATCATCGTCGACACTTACGGGGGGAGCTGCCCCCACGGCGGCGGCGCCTTCTCGGGCAAGGACCCGACCAAAGTCGACCGCTCGGCGGCCTACGCGGCCCGCTACATCGCCAAGAACATCGTCGCCGCCGGGCTGGCCGACCATTGCACCGTCCAGCTGGCCTACGTCATCGGCGTCGTCGAGCCGTTCTCCCTCATGGTCAACGTCCACAGCGGCGGGCGGGTCAAGGAGGCGGATATCGAGAAAGCCGTACGCGAAATCTTCCAGCTGACTCCCGCCGGGATGATCCAGATGCTCGACCTGCGCCGGCCCATCTATAAGAAGACGGCGGCCTACGGCCACTTCGGTCGGGAGCTTCCCGAATTCACCTGGGAGAAAACGGACAAGGTCGCGGCCCTCAAGTCCGCTTTCGGCTACACGAGCCTCTGACCGGCTAGAATTTTGACATCTCCATCTCGACGTTGAATTCGCCGACGACCGAGGCGGTGATCTCGTTCTTCGCGTTTTTTTTGGCCAGGTTGAACGTCCCGCAGACTCGGCCGTTTTTCATCGACAGGAGCCGGGCACTGCCCTCGATGACGCCGAACGAGACGTTGGTGCCCTTGGGCCCGACGAGGACGCGGATCTCGGCAAAGGCCCAGAACGGCTTCCCATAGCCCGCCGCCGGGCTGTAGTCGCCCTCGACGATCGGCTTGTCGCCGTTCAGGAAGGTGACGACGAGGATGAATTCCGACTTTGTTTTCAGGGGCAGGACATAATCGTTGGCCATCGCCTCCGCGCTGAAATCGCCGTTGGATAGGAGGACATTCAGTTTTTTCCCGCCCCGGCTGAGCCAGGCCTTGGCCGAACGGATCGTGCCGAAATCCAGCGGGGAGACTTCCTTGAAGGACGGCATGTCGCTGACGACGCTCTGGATGACATTCTGCTTGGGACAGTCCTGCGTCGCGGCTTGGCCGGGAAACGCTATCGCGAGGACGATGAGCGGCATAATTCTTTTCATGCGACCTCTCTTCCGGGGGGCATGTTATTCCGGGCTTCGGAACGATGTCAATCCGTATAAAGCTCCCTCGGGGGAACTGACCGCTCCGCTTTAGGCGTTCTTCGGTTCAAGGAAAAATCGTCGGCGATCGGCTATAATGGCGTTCATGCCGAAGAAGAAACCGCCCAAGTCCCAAGCCGCCGTAACCCTCCTTGCCGCCTTCCTTATCCTTTTCACGGCCGGATGCGCGGACGAGCGGCCGGCCGCCGAGACCGTCGTCACCAACGCCCGAATCTACACGATGAATACCGCGCAGCCCTGGGCCGAGGCCGCGGCCGTCAAGGACGGGTGCTATCTCTACGTCGGATCGGCGAAAGAAGCGAAGCGCTACCGGTCCAAAGAGACCCAGGTCATCGATGCCGGCGGTCGGCTCGTCCTCCCCGGCTTCATGGACAGCCACGTCCATTTCGTCGGCGGCTCGGCAAGCCTGGCCAGGGTCGACCTCTCCGGGACGAAGACGGTCCAGGAGATCCAGGAGAGAATCCGGCGGTTCGCCGCGGAGAATCCGAGCGCCCCCTGGGTCCAGGGACGCGGCTGGATGTACGCCGCCTTCCCGGGCGGCATGCCCCACAAGAAATTCCTCGACGAGGCCGTGCCCGACCGCCCGGCGATCATGCGCTGCGCCGACGGGCATACGAGCTGGGTCAACAGCCGGGCCCTGGCCCTCGCCGGAATAAGCCGCGGCACCAAGGATCCGCAAAACGGGACGATTGTCCGCGACGAAAGAGGGGAGCCGACCGGGGCGCTTCTCGAGGAAGCCTCCTCTCTCGTCTCGAAATTCATCCCCGAGCCGTCTGCCGAGGAAACGCGGGCGGCCCTCCGCCGCGGCCTGGCCGAGGCGGCGCGGCTGGGCGTCGTCCGCGTCCACGGGATGGGAGGGGAATTCGAGGCCCTCGATCTCCTCGACGAACTGCGCCGCGAGGGAAGCCTGACGGTGCGCTTCTCGGTGACGATGTGGATCGACTCTCCTGGGCCGACCGAAAAAGACTGGAAAGCCTACGAAGACGCCCGGGCGAAGCACGACAACGAGTGGATTTCCCTCGGCGGCATCAAGCTGATGCTCGACGGCGTCATCGACTCCGGGACCGCCGCCATGCTCGATCCTTACGAAACCCAGCGCGGGAGCCGGGGAAAGCTTTTCTGGGAGCCAGCCGCGTTCAAGAAAGCGGTGGCCGAAATCAATGCCAGGGGACTACAGGCGTCGACCCACGCCATCGGGGATGCGGCGATCCGGCTGGCCCTGGACGCCTACGAAGAGGCCGCCCGGGCGGCCGGGAATTCGGACGTCCGGAACAAGATCGAGCACGCCGAGGACATCGCCGCCGACGACATCCCGCGCTTCGGCCGGCTCGGCGTCATCGCCGGCTTTCAGCCCCACCACGCGGATCCCGATCCCGTCTGGATGGGGAGCTGGATCGAGAATGTCGGCCCCGAGCGGGAGCAGCGGGCTTTCGCCTGGAAGGCCGTTCTCGACGCGGGCGGCCGGCTCGCTTTCGGCAGCGACTGGCCGGTCGTCACCCTCAGCCCCTGGCCGGCCCTTCAGATCGCCGTGACCCGACAGGATTTGGACGGAAATCCGCCCGGAGGCTGGCTGCCTCAGCATAAGGTCTCGCTCGCCGACGCGGTCCAAGCCTATACGTTGGGCGGAGCCTACGGCATGCACCGGGAGAAGGACGAGGGCTCGATCGAGGCCGGAAAGCTGGCCGACCTCATCGTCGTTTCCCAGAATATCTTCGAGGTCGAGCCCCGCTTCATCGCCAAGACCGAGGTCGTCCTGACCATGGTCGGCGGCCGCGTCGTCCACGACGCCCGCTGAGGGGAAAAAAACCCCCGGTGAGTCTTTAGTTTCGCTCGGCCGCCTTCAGGAGCGAGGCGCGGTCGACGTTCCTTCCTCGCCGAACATGGCATGGATTTTCAGCGTGATCCGGATGTCCTCGAGCGAGTCACCGTGGAGGACGACGACCTCCGGCCCCTTGTCGCCGCAGCGGCGGACGCGCAGAGGAGCCGAAAAATCTTCGATCGAATTCATTTCACCTATTCAGTAAGTCCCCCCGCGGCGGTCGATGATCGAGGCTTTCGTGATCTTTCCGACCGTAGACGTCCCCGCCTGCCGCATGACCATCTGGAGCTCCCGGCGCAGGATATTCAGAACCGCCTCGACGCCTTCCTGCCCGAACGCCGCCAGGCCCCAGATGTAGGGGCGCCCCACGCCCACGGCCGTCGCCCCGAGGGCCAGCGCCTTGAAGATGTCGGTGCCCCGCCTGAAGCCGCTGTCCACGAGGACCGGGGCGCGGCCGGCCGCGCCGGCGACGACCTCAGGCACGCATTCGACGGCGGACCGCAGGCTGTTCTCCGCCCGGCCGCCGTGGTTCGACACGTACACGGCGTCGACGCCGTGCTCGACCGCGAGCTCCGTGTCTTCTCGAGTGACGATGCCTTTGAGGACGAGCTTCATCGGCGTGGCGTCCTTCAGGCGCTTGACGAACTCCCACGTCGCGGGCCCGGCCTCGGGCGCCGGCGGCGCCGGCTTGAGGTCGGCGATCATCGGCTTGCGGCTGTTGTCGTTGAGCCCGCCTTCGTGGCAGTCCGTGCAGGTCGCCGGGTCGCGCCGCCGGGCGCGCGTCCCCGTCAGCCGGTTGCTGCCTCCAATCAAATCCACGGTGTAGACGAGCACCGGGCATCCGGCCGCTTCGGCCCGCTTGATCATCTGGTGCGTCTGGTTCCAGTCGTTTCGCGGATAGAGCTGGAACCAGACCGGCTCGCCGCGGGCGGCGTTCACCTCCTCGACGGACGTCGTGGCCGGGGTCGCCAGCATGAAGAGGTGATTGCCGGCCTTCGCTCCTCGGGCCACGGCGATCTCGCCGTCGGGATGGAAGGCGCAATGGCTGGCAATCGGGCATAGGAAAACGGGGTTGGCCCAGTTCGCCCCGAGGACCTTGACCGACATGTCGATCTTGCCGATGTCGGCGAGACGCCGCATCCGGAGCTGGTAACGGTTGAATCCCTCCCGGTTCGCCGCGATCGTGGCGTCGTCGTCGGTGCCGGTTTGGAGATAGCCGAAGTGGGCGGGGGAGAGGTTCTTCTTCGCGACGGCCTCGAAGTCGAAGACGTCGAGAGCGTCCTTCGCCGCGGTGATGATGTCGGTCTCCTGTCTGCCCCATTCCAGCCATCGCGGCAGCGCGTGGAAGCCCGCCATGAGCGGGCTGGCGGCAAGGAACCGAAGCAGGGCGCGGCGGTCAGTCGGATGAGGCCCGGAGTCTCGCATGTTTTCTCCTCCAAACATCGTTCGGAAGCATAAATCGGGCCGTCAAGTCGTGTCAAGACAATGGGGCCGTATCGTGTCTTCGATTTAACAGGCTCGGCATCTCGACTTCTCGGCCGGTCTTGAGGTCGACGAGCGAGAGGTCCACCGCGCATCCCCGATTGTGCTTCGAGCCTTCGGCCGGGTCGGCGGTGAAATTGCGCTTCTCCGGAGGCGTCGCGTCCCAGAAGATCTTGGTCACGGCCCAGGGGCGGTAGCCGTCGAAGACGACGAGCCCGTAGCCCTGCTCCTTGAGCGCCCGCTGGACCCGGACCAGCGCCTCGGCCGCGGGGCGCTGGAGGAACACCCGCGCTTCCGGATAAACCGGGCGGCCGAGGAAATTGTTCGCCGTCGCGTAGCGGACGTCGAGCCGAGACGAGCGAGAGGACGTCCTCGTCCGTGATCAGGTCGCGGGAGTAGCGCCAGCCGGCCAGGCCGAGGAGCTCCCACTGGTCGCGCAGGCCGCTCGTGTGGTGGAGGAGATGGCGAAGGGTGATTTTGGCCCCGAAGTCCGGCAGTTCGGGGATGAATTTCCGGACATCGTCGTCCGTAGATAGCTTGCCGTCCTGCTCCAGAAGGAGGACGGCGGCCGCGGTGAACTGCTTGGAGACGGAGGCGACGTGGAAGACGGTCGCGGGCGTGATGGCCACGTCGTGGTCGAGGTCGGCCATCCCGTAGCCGCGTTTGTAGACAATGCGGCCGTCCTTCATGACCGCCAGGGCGCAGCCGGGGGAAATCGTTTTGTCCCAGCGTTCGAAGAGCTTGTCGACTTGAAGGGCGGAAGGGGCCGTGGCCTGGGCCGGAGCGGCCGTCTGGCCCGCGAGCAGGGAAACCAGCAGGAGGGAGCTTATCCAGGACATCGTTCACCTCCGGCGTTCATTCTATCATGCCCGCGACGCTCGAACGGAACCGAACCTCTTGATTTGAAGAATTCGTTGGAGATAATAAGGACATCTTTACGAAGGAGGGAGAAACATGGGATACGTTCGAAAAGATGAAAGGTTTCATGGATTCGCCGGAACTCCAGGAAGCCCTGAAGCGGAGCGGCGTCAGGGAAATGGCCGAGCGGCACTACCTGGAGTTGATCGAAAAAGGATCCGTCTAAGCCGAAAGTTTTCTGTCTCCAAAGCCTGCCCGAGCCGGCGCGCTCAAAGGATTGCGTATTCCGCTGATTCCGGCCACCGATTCCGAGCGAAGGCGGCCGCCCCTCGGTGCGAAGCGACGCTGGGCATCTCTTTTTCTTCTCTTATTCGGATTCGCATTTCTCCAGCAGCCAGTCGCGAAATACCGCAATGCGCTTCAGTTCGGCTTTATTCTCGGGATGAACAAGATAGTACGCATATTTGCTCGTGACCGGCAAATCAACGACCACGACCAGCCTTCCGCCTCCGAGCTCCTCCTGGATCAGAAACCTGGGCAGGACGGCAATTCCGAGTCCGGCGATGGCGGCCTGAATCACCATATAGAACTGCTCGAAGCGCGGGCCTGCCTGGCCGTCGACGTTTTTCACGCCGGATTCATGGAGCCACTCCTGCCAGGCCTGGGGGCGGGTGGTGTGCTGGAGAAGGGTGAAGTCGCGGAGATCTTCAGGATGATCGAGAGCCGCCCTCCCGCCGAGGAGCGACGGAGCGGCCACCGGGACGATGGTTTCGCCCATCAAACGATGGCAAACCGCGCCCGGCCAGACGTCGCGGCCGAAATGAATGGCCACGTCGATGTCGCTGTCTATGAAATCAAACGGTTCCAGTTTGGTGATGAGGTTGAGCTGGATGTCCGGATATCGATTCGTGAAATCGCCGAGCCGGGGAATCAGCCATCGCGAGCCGAAGGTCGGCAAGGCCGCGATGGTCAAAATGCCGCCTTCGTTTCCATAGGCCATGGCCTGAAGTGTCGCCGCCTCGGCCTGGCGGAGAATCCCGCGGATCGAGATAAAATAGGCCTTTCCCGACTCCGTCAAGATCAGCCTCTGCTTGATGCGCTGGAAAAGAGGGCGTCCGATATGCTCCTCCAACAGACGGATCTGGCGGCTCACGGCGCTCTGAGTGACGTTCATCTCGAGGGCCGCCCGGGTGAAGCTGAGGTGTCGCGCCGCGGCGTCAAAAAAGCGGAGCGAAGTCAGGGAAGGAAGGACATGTCCCATGACTATGACCTTTTGGAATGACCTAATGAGAAAAAATCGTTTGACATCAGACCGATAATAATGAAAAAATTAAAAAAAATCCAATAAAAAGCTCATAGAGGGATGAATGCCGGCGAAGCTGGACGGCGCGAACATATTCCATAACGGAATGACCTGGAATCATAAGGAGGTCGAATGAGCCATTACAAAATCGCGTGGCTGCCGGGGGACGGCGTCGGCGTTGAAGTCATGGAGGCGGCGAAGATCTGCCTCGAGGCGCTCAAATTCGATGCCGTTTATGAACACGGCGACATCGGCTGGGAATTCTGGTGCAAAGAGGGAGATGCGCTTCCGGAGCGGACCGTGAATCTCCTCAGGAATTGTCGGGCGGCTCTTTTCGGGGCGATCACGTCCAAACCGACGAAAGAAGCGGAGCGCGAACTCATCCCGACGCTGCAGGGCCGGGGGCTGGTGTATCGGAGCCCGATCGTGCGCATGCGGCAGATGTTCGACCTTTACACCTGCCTGCGCCCGTGCAAAGCCTATCCCGGCAATCCGCTGAATTACAAAGAAGGCATCGACCTGGTCGTGTTCCGCGAAAACACCGAGGACCTCTATGCGGGAGTGGAGTTCAGCCCGGTTCCCGACGAATTGAGGACCGTGCTGACCGGGCTCAGCAAGCCCTTCGCCCACTTCGCCAAGCTTCCCGGCAGCGACTATGCGATCTCGTGCAAGATCAACAGCAAAAGAGGATGCGAGCGAATCATCCGGGCCGCGTTCGAGCACGCCAAAAAGTTCAACTATCCTAAAGTGACCGTCATTCACAAGGCCAATGTCGTCCGGATGACGGAGGGCCTGTTCCTGGAAACCGGCAAGCAGGTCGCCGGGGAATACCCCGGCATCCAGATGGACGATGCCAACATCGACGCCATCTGCATGTGGCTGCTCAAGAATCCCAAGAACTACAGCGTCCTTGTGGCCACCAATATGTTCGGCGACGTCGTCAGCGACCTGGCCGCTCAGATGGTCGGAGGCCTGGGTTTCGGCTGTTCGGGCAACATCGGGGATCATCTCGCGGTGTTCGAGCCGACCCACGGCAGCGCGCCCAAATATGCCGGCCAATACAAGGTCAATCCGATCGCGACGATCCTCGCCGCGAAAATGATGCTGGAGTGGCTGGGGGAAAAGGACAAGGCCCTCCGGCTGGAGAACGCCACGGCTCGAGTCATCGGCGAGGGAAAAGTCCGCACCTACGACATGGGCGGAAAGTCCTCCACCCTGGAGATGGGCGAGGCCATCGCCAAGGCCCTCTGACCGGGAATCTGCCGTGGCGGATATCATCGTTCACGAGGTGGGGCCGCGCGACGGCCTGCAGGTCGAGAAGCAGGTGGTCCCCACCGAAAAAAAGCTGGCTTGGATCCGGTCCCTCGCCGGGGCGGGCCTGGACATCATTCAGCTCGGCTCGTTCGTCAACCCGGAAAAAGTTCCGCAGACGGCCGACACGGAGGAGCTTTTCCGCGCCCTCGCGGCGCAACCGCGGTCAAAAACCATCTTTTCGGGGCTGGCCTTGAACGAAAGGGGAGTCGAGCGCGGCTTGGCTTGCGGCGTGCGGATGTTTTGCCTCGGCGTGTCCGCGTCGGAGACCCACAGCCGGAAAAACACCGGCATGGGCTCCATGGATGCCCAGCGCCGGATGATCGCCGTGGCCAAGGAAGCGATGACGGCCGGCGCCGAGGTTCAGATGTCGGTGCAGAGCGCCTTCGGCTGCGGCTTCGAAGGCCCGGTTCCGGAATCGCGCGTGCTGGAGATCGTGGAAGCCTACCGCGCGGCGGGATGCCGGCGGATCAGCCTGGCGGACACGGCCGGCCATGCCTATCCCGGCCAGGTGCGGCGCCTTTTCGGCGAAATCCGGGACCTGGCCGCGGATGTGCAGTGCGCCTGCCATTTTCACGACACCTACGGCCTCGGCATGGCCAATATCTATGCGGCCTTCGAAGCCGGAGCGGCGAGTTTCGAGACGTCCTTCGCCGGCCTGGGAGGCTGCCCCTTCACCAAGGTCGCCGCCGGCAACGTGGCCACCGAGGATCTCGTCCATGCCTTCCAGCGCAGCGGGCTTTGCCGCGACATCGACCTTCACGGGATTATCGCCGTCGCCCGAGACGTCGCGGCCCATTTCGGACGTGAAATGCCGGGGCGGGTCCATAAAACCGGCCCGGTCTCTTGTTCATGAACAGGATGTTCCATGACGAAGACAAAGAGAATTCTTGAAGGCATCCAAGTTCTGGACCTGACCAACGTGCTGTCCGGTCCGTTCGCTTCGCTGCACTTGGCCCTGCTCGGAGCCGAAGTGATCAAAATCGAAAATCCCCGCGACGGGGATTTGGCCCGAAAACTGGGAATCGTCCCCGATTACAACAAGCGCCTCATGGGGACGAGCTTTCTCGCCCAGAATTCCAACAAAAAATCCGTGACCCTCAACACGAAAAGCCCGGAGGGAAAGAAAATCTTCAAGGACCTGGCCCGGAAAGCGGATATCGTGATCGAAAACTTCCGGCCCGGGGTCATGGACCGGCTGGGCTTGGGCTACGGGGTCCTGCGCGAAATCAACCCCCGGCTGATCTACTGCGCCATATCCGGCTTCGGCCAGACCGGTCCGGATGCCGATAAGCCGGCCTACGATCAGATCATCCAAGGGTTGTCGGGCGAGATGGCCGTCAACGGCGACGAGCGGCTGTCGCCGTTGCGCGCCGGCTTCCCGATCTGCGACACCGTGGGCGGGCTGAACGCGGCCTTTGCGGTCATGGCGGCCCTCTTCCACCGGCAAAAGACCGGAGAGGGCCAATTCATCGACATCGCGCTCCTCGACTCGATCATGCCGCTGATGGGCTGGGTGGCCGCCAATCTGCTCATCGGCGGGCAGGAGCCGCAGCTGATGGGCAACGACAATTTTACGGCCGCGCCGAGCGGCACCTTCCGGACTCTGGACGGCTTCATCAATATCGCGGCGAACAAGCAGGAACAATGGGAAGCCGTCTGCGATGTGCTGGAGCTTCCGGCGCTGAAGACCGACCCGCGTTTTCAGGAGCGCGACACCCGGAAGAAGAACCGGAAAGAACTCACGCCGCTTCTTGAAGCGCGGCTCATCCAGAAGAGCGCCTCGGACTGGGTGGAAGCCCTCAACGCCAAGGACGTGCCGAGCGGCGAAATCCTCAGCCTCAAGCAGGCTTTGCGCCAACCCCAGGTCGAGCACCGGGGGGTCCTGCAGAAAGTGGATGTGCCGGAGGTCGGCCCCATCGAGGTCTTCGGGCTGACGGCCTTGTTTGACCGAACGGCTGCGGAGATTACGTCTCCGCCGCCGAAGCTGGGACAGCACAACGCCGAAGTGTTGGGCGGCCTCGGCTACGGCGAAAGTCAGCTTGCCGAATTCAAAAAGAACGGAATCATCTAGAATCCGAACAAGCGAGGTCTGCCCATGGGAATGACGGTTGTGGAAAAAATCCTGGCCAATGCGTCGGGAGCGAAGTCGGTCAAGGCGTCGGACGTCGTCGAGCCGCGCGTCGACCTGGCCATGTCGCATGAAAACGCGGCCCTGGTCATCAATCAGTTGAACGAGATCTTCCAGGGCACGAACCGCGAGCCCAAACCCTGGGATCCGGGACGCATCGCCATCATTTTCGACCACCGGGTGCCGGCGGAGGGGCCCAAGACGGCCTCGAACCAGAAACTCATCCGCGGCTTCGTGGCTCGGCACGGCATCACCCGGTTCCACGATATCCGCGGCGACCGCGGGGGGATCTGTCATCAGATCCTGCCGGAATGGGGATACGTTCTGCCCGGCCAGGTCATCGTGGGCACCGACAGCCATACGACCAGCCATGGAGCGCTGGGCGCGTTCTCGTTCGGCGTGGGCGCGACCGAAATGGCCTCCATCTGGACGCTCGGCGTCGCCCTCAATATCGAGGTTCCTCCGACCATCAAGGCGGCGGTCAACGGCAAGTTCAGCCGGCATGTCGGGCCGAAGGACCTCATCCTGCATCTGATCGGCAGGCTCACGGCCAAGGGCGCCAATTTCCGCGTCCTGGAGTTTCACGGCGAGACGATCCGGAACATGAGCACGAGCGGCCGTCTGGTGATCTGCAACATGAGCGTGGAGGCCGGGGCGACCAGCGGCATTGTTCCGGCCGACAGCGAAACCGAACGCTACCTCAGGGAGGAAGCGGGCGTCACGGACTTCGGGGAGCGGGTTTCGCCCGATGCCGACGCGGTCTACGAAAGCGTCGTCGAGATCGACGTCTCCGGGCTGGGGCCTCAGATCGCCTGCCCGCACACGGTGGACAATGTCAAGCCGGTGGAAGCGATTGCCGGCACGCCCATCCAGCAGGTCGTGATCGGAAGCTGCACCAACGGCCGGCTGGATGACCTGGAGGCCGCGGCCGCCATTCTCCGCGGGCACAAGGTGGCCTCGGGCACGCGCATGCTGGTCTTTCCGGCTTCGGGGCGGATCTACGCCCAGGCGCTGGAGCGCGGCTACGTCGCGGAATTTGTCCGGGCCGGCGCGGTGGTGATGAACCCGGGATGCGGACCCTGTCTGGGAGTCCACCAGGGAGCCCTGGGCGACGAGGAAGTGGCCCTGGCCACGACCAATCGCAATTTCAAAGGCCGCATGGGGAACCCGAAATCCGAAGTCTACCTCTGCAGTCCGGCGGTGGCCGCGGCGAGCGCCGTCACGGGCGTGATTACGGACCCGCGAGGAGGGAATTGACATGGGCAAGGTCGTCTTGAAGCTCGGCAAGGATATCAGCACCGACGACATCTATCCCGGCCGGTTCATGGCCACGGTCCTCCCGACCGAAACGCCCCAGTACTGCTTTTTTGACCGCACCGAGTTCAACCAGAAACTGAAGTCCAAGGGCATCGAACCCGGCGGCATCATCGTCGCGGACGAGAATTTCGGCTGCGGTTCGAGCCGGGAGCAGGCGGCGAGCACGATCCGCGGCCACGGCCTCATCGTCGTCGCCCGCGGCATCGCCCGGATTTTCATGCAGAATGCCATCAACCTCGGACTCAACCTGGTCGTTTGCCCGACCCTCGAGGCCCAGGAAGGCGATGAGCTCGTTTTCGAGTCCGGCGAGGTGATCAATAAAACCAGCGGCAGGAAATTCGCCACCGAACCGCTGCCGCCCGCGCGCCAGGAGATCATCGACGCCGGCGGCCTCATCCCCTATACGCGGCGGAAGCTGCTCGAATCGCCGCCTCGTTAAAAATCTCCCCCTCTTCGGGACAGGATGTCAAGCGGTGTGCGGATTTACGAGCCGAATCGGCGCCGGGAAGCTATTTCGCCGTTCGAACGTACTTGGCCTCGGGACCGAAGCCTCCGGTCATTCGGACCTCGACGGGACGCCCGCCGGCGTCGCGGGTGAACTCGACCCGGTTGCGGGAGTCTTTCAGGAAGAAAAAGTCGCGCGACAGGGGAACGCCGAGCTCCAGGTCGGCCAGGCCGTAGGCCTTGCGGACGAGGACTTGGCCGTCCTTCATGATCAGGAGGGCCGCGCCGGGCTGGTCGGGCTTGAAGACAGAGGAGAGGATCTGGTCAAGCTCGGCGGCGATGGGAGCCGGAGCCTGGGCGGGAGAAAAAGCGGGGACGGCGAGAGCCAGGCCGGCGGAGAAGATGATCGGGATAATCAGGGCGATCGGGACGTTGATGGAAGCTTTTCGCATGGAGTGATTATACCGGAAAAGCGGGGTTTTAGTTCGCCGGTTCTACGGGGGATAGGGATGGAGTGAGTGGGGGAGAGGCTGACGTTCAGCCCTCAGTTCGTTTCTCGATCAACCATTCATAAGCCGGCAGAGCGATGACGCTTTCCGGTATGTCCGGAGGGATCCCGTCTCGCGTCAGGGTCAGCAGGCGCTGACGCGCCTGGGGCCATATGGCCCCGGCTTCGGTCAAGGCCTCCAACTCCCGCGTTCCCGTTTCCGGATCGCTGGCGTCGGCGCAAACCTGGATCAATTCGGCTTTCCCGTCCGCTCCGCGGGCCAGGAAATCGACCTCGCGGCCGCCGGGAGTCCGGATGTAGGTCACGGCGCACCGTCGTCTTTCCAACTCGATGAGGACGGCCGTTTCTAGCGCATGGCCGATATTGACGCGACCGCTTTGATCGAACACCGAGATCAATCCCGAATCCACCGGATAAGCCTTGCGCGGATTGACCATCCGTTGTCGCTCCGAGTCCGATTCCATCCAGACCATCCGAACCAGGAAACAATCCTCAAGATAGGAAAGCAGTTGATGGATGGTGTCCTTGGAGATCGCCACTCCCTGGCTTTTCAGCGCCGCGTAGAATTTTTCGACGCTGAAGAGACCGGCCGCGCTGCGCAAGAGATGGCGCACCAACCAGCGAAGCCCGGCGATATTGCTCACTCCGTGACGCTCGACGACATCCCGTAGGATGGCGACATCGACATAATCCCGCAATAATTGGGCCCGAGAAGTCTCATCGAGGCCCTGGGCCTCGGGGAAGCCTCCGACGTTCAGCCAGTCGAGGAAAGCGCGCTCAGTCCGGGCCCGCTCCGCGCCCGTCAACAGGCTTGGATCGGTGGGGATCGTCCGATCTTGGTGAAGGAGCGTCTCAACGAAGTTGAACGGGAAAAGAGGCACTTCCCATGCCCGTCCGCGGAGGGCCGTGGCGATCTCGCGAGACAGCAGGGCCGCGGAAGACCCGGTGACCGTGACCTCGACGCGGCCCGAATCGAGAAGCCGGCGGACGAAGCGCTCCCAGCCCGGGACGGCCTGAATCTCGTCGAGAGACCAGGTCACGATCCCTCGTTCGCGCGCGTAGGGATGTCTCCGGCCGTATTCTTCGAGCAAAAAGCCGAGTTGGCTTGTCCCGAGGCCGGCCAGCCGCTCGTCTTCGAAATTCAGATAGGGCAGGAGTTCGCGGGGAGTTCCTTCGGCCAACCGCTCACGCCGGAGCTGATGGAGGAAAGTCGTTTTGCCTCCGCGGCGAATCCCGACGATCGCCGTCGCCTTGTTTGGGAAACGGACGGCGCCGTGGACCAGGCGGGGAGTCGCTTCCGGAAAAGGCGCAGCAAGCGACTCCGCCAGTTTCTCGGTCAGAGCTTCCTTCAGCCGTGTCGGAAGGATCGTTGCCCTCATCGATATTCTCCTTTAATCAAGGAGAAAATACCATCTAATTATCCTTATGTAAAGGAGAAAATAGGGGAAATAGGATCACCAAAGACGGGCTTGGCGGCGTGTGATGTCGAGAGGGCTCGT
>Ga0194112_10004392_pt1 | contig 19313 bp, 16 predicted proteins | sample TA2MahC400mmetaG_FD_146191 | JGI IMG/M metagenome (GOLD analysis project Ga0194112, IMG submission 146191) | Freshwater microbial communities from Lake Tanganyika, Tanzania - TA2015016 Mahale Deep Cast 400m | ecosystem: Environmental > Aquatic > Freshwater > Lake | place: Tanzania: Lake... | reverse complement strand
GAGCCCGACGCCCGGATGGAGCACATCGATGGACGCGGTCTCGCCTGCGAACCGTCCCACGAAGATGATCAGCAGGATCCGGAGGATGTTGAGCACCACCATCAGGACCGACCCGGCCGCCAGCCAGGCGGCCTTGCGCCACCGGCTGCCACGCAGGACGAGTGAGACGGCCCCGGCGAGCAGCAGGAACCCGACGAGCCCGTTCGCACCCGAGCAGGCCGAGGCGATCTGCACCCGGAACCCCTGCTCACCGTGCGGGATGATGAACGAGGTGTCGTCGCCCTGGACCGCCTCGGCCAGCGGCACCACCGACAGGATGATCCGCACCGCCCCGGCGGTCAGGTCGCTCAGGTGGTCGAGCAGCGACTGGACGGCCCAGCGGGACGGCATGGGCCACGCCAGGAACAGGAACGCCACGGCGACCTTGGTCCGCCACAGCATCCGCACGCCGAACAGCAGCGTCACCACCCCGGCCACGAAGAACGGCATGGTGAGCAGGTCGATCCGCCACAGCCAGTAGACGACCGACAGGCGCGGTGGCAGCAGGACCAACGCGACCAGGGCGACGACGATCAGCGGGACCCCGACGATCCGGTCGACCATGCGGTCGTGGATCTCGGGTTCCCCGGCCACGGGTCGGGACAGCACGTAGCCCAACCCGATGCTGATCAGGGGAACCAGGCCCAGGTACGCGAGCGGGGTGTCGACGGTGATGCCGCGGAGCAGTGACCACAACGACGTGTGGTAGGCGACGACGACGATCGCCAGCCCGGCCGCGGTGCGCAGTCCGACGCTGCGCACGTCACGGTCGGACCATCCACGGGTCGGGGTGCGCAGCGAGGCGGTGGGGGCGGTCACGGGGTTCCTCCGGGCACGGGCCCACCGCCGACCCCGGCGGACCGGCGGCGACGGACGAGCAGGGCGAGCGCGGCGCCGACGACCACCACCGCCGAGATCGGCAGCAGGGCGGTGAGCGGGCTCTCGGACACGACGGGCGGCGGGAGCGGGACGGTGGTGGTGGGCGTGCCCGGGGCGACGATGCCGAGCGACGCCAGCTGCGTCGGCGCTCCCTGCGCACCGACGCAGCTCTGGACGACCGGCTGTCCGCCCACGGTCCGGGTGAACGACACGGAGTCGAACTGCACGACGATGCTGCCCCCGGCGGGCGACGAGACGGTGAACGTCCCGGCCAGGAAGTCGTCGCCGCCGTCCGGGATCGGCACCACCGCACCGGCGGCGAGCGGGAGCGGATTCGAGGTCTCGAGCTGCAGGGGCGGCGCTCCGGTTCCGACCGCCGACAACCGGACGGTCTGGGCCAGGTCGTCCCGGAGTGCCTCGCCGAGCAGGTTGGGCGGCCCGAGCAGGCCCACGAGGACGGGCAGGTTGGTGCCGGTGGGCACGCCGGTGAGCGTGGAGACACCGACCACCGCAATCACGGGCACGGACCCGGGCTGGTTCGTCACCGAGCACGCCAGCTGGAGGGTCACCGTGCGGGACTGGACCTGGACGGACGGCGGCACGGTGGTGGTGGTCGTCGTCGACGGAACCGTCGTGGGCGACGTGGCGGGCGGCACCGTCGTCGGCGGCGTGGTCGTGGGCACGGGTGGCGGCGTGGTCGTCGGCGGTGTGACCGGGTCGGGCGGCGGCACCACCAGGTCGAGCTGGGTGAACGACTCGCCGAGCACCTCGGTGGCGGCGCCGTCCTCGAAACCGACCCCCGCCAGCGACTCACCCTCCGAGAACCCGGCGTCCTCCTGGACCCCCAGCACCTCGGCAGCGGCGGCGGCGGACCCGCTATCCGGCGTGGAGGGCGGCGTCACGGCGTCGCCGGGTGCGGTGGTCGTGGTGGACGGGGCCGTGGTCGTCGTGGTCGTCGCCCGGGCCGCCCGCTCCTCGGCGGGTGACCCGCCGCCGAGCCGCGTCACGGCGACGACGGCCACGAGCGCGACCAGCGGGCCCAGGACGAGCCAGAGCGTCCGCTGTCGGAGGACCGGGGGGACGCGCATCAGTCGAGGAACCCCTCGTCGGGCGTCGGCCGTGGTTCGCCGCGCGGGTTCAGCACCCGGTACAGGGCGTACCGGCCCGAGGTGTCGTCGTCGCCGCCCCAGGTCCGCACGCGCTCGAAGCCGGCGTCCTGGTCGGTGAGCAGCCCGGGATGTGCGGCGACGACCGCATCGCCGGTGGATGCCGGGACCCTCAACAGCACGTAACGGACGCCGAAGGTGGCCGGGTCCGACACGACCGCCTCGAAGTCCCGGTCCGATGGGATGATGAACACCGACGGTTCGGCCGACGCCGACACGACGGCGAACGTGGACGACGCGTCGGTCAGGATCGACCCGGCGGTGGCGTCCGGGACGTCGTCCAGGTCGGCGGCGACCGCGGCGGCCCGGCCCAGGACGGACCTCGACGCCTCGATCCGCTCACCGGTGGCGCCAGCCACGATCGCGTCCACGGTCGAGCGGTCGTCGGCCGACCCGAGGTCGCTGTCCAGCACCACCGTCCACGACAGCGCCAGCCCCGGCACGAGCGACAGCACGGCGAGCACCCGCAGCATCCGTGACCCCCCGATCGCACCGCCCGAAACGGCGAGCAGCGCTGCGAGCAGCGCCGACAGCACCACCGCGCCGACGACGTAGCGGAACCACGGGAACGTGTCGCCCCGTCCGGCGAGCAGGAGCTGCAGGACCAGCGGCGATCCGACGATCGCTGCGGCGACGCTCGCCCGACGGGCCGTGCGCCCACCCAGCCAGAGCGCCACCAGCAGCATCGGGACGAGCAGCGGCGCGGCCACCACGAGCTGGCGCAGGTAGAACCCGACCCGTCCGGGCACGCTGGTGTCCCCGATGATCGACTCGATCGCCCCGGCGCCGTCCCGCACGAGCGCCGCGTTGCCGTAGTCGGAGGTCAGCTGCGCCAGCGGCTCCCCGACGATCACGTACGACACGAGCGACCAACCGAGCACACAGGCGGTGACCGGGAACGCCAGGATCGACAGGTCCAGCACCACGGCCCGGAGCCGGCGCCAGGTCGCCGAACGAGACGGCCCGACGGTCCCGCGGGTCCATCCGTCGTCCGCCGGCCGCCGTTGGGCCGACACGACGACCACGAACGCCGCAGCGGCCAGGATCGATGCCGCGGTCTCGTACCGGGTCAGGTAGGCCGCACCCAGCGCCGCTCCGCCCAACACGAGACCGCCGAGGTCGTCGCGCTCGGCCCACCGGGCGAGCGACCGCACGGCCAGCACGAGCAGGACCATCCAGCACGCCTCGCTCATCCCGTTCGCCCCGTACAACAGGACCAGCGGACTGGCCAGGGTGAGGGCCGCCACCGACCACCGGGCCCAGCGGGGGCTGCCCGAGGTGCGGGCCCAGTCGACGACCTGGGCGAGCAGCAGACCGGTGCAGATCGCCGAGACGGTCGTGGCTGCGATCGACGCCGCGGTGAGCTCCGGCACCCAGGACCGGAGCGCCACGAACGGCACCTGGAACAGGGTCGGGAACGGACCCCAGATGAACCCGATGGATTCGGGGTGCGGGTCACGGCCCGCCACGACGGCGAGGGCCCCCTGCACGCGGGAGATCGCATCTGCCGGGATGACGCCGCCGCGTGCGGCCGCCACCCAGCCGAGCACCATCAGCACGGCGGTGGTCAGCCCGCCGACCACGACCGTCTCGACGTGACGTGTGGACCGCTGCCCCGAGGCCCGGCGGCGGAGTTCGGCGACACGGACCCGGACCAGGTGGTCGGCCTCCAACACCGCCGGGTGCGACTCGTCGGCGACGACGACGTCGTCGACCGAGATCCGCGGGATGGGCACGCCACCGGCGGCGGCCAGCGTGCGGGCCGCCGCCACGGACCGACCGGCGATCACGTCGGCCCGGTCCTCGGCGTCACGCAGGTCCTCGACGAGCGAGTCCAACCGGTCCCACCGGCGCTCCAGCTCGTCGGCACCGGTCCGGAGGGTCGCAGCCAGTAGCGGCGTTGTTGCGACCGCGGCCGTCCCGGCCGGATGGTCGTCCGGATGGACGGCAACCGGGTCGAGCAGCTCCCGCTCGTCGATCGACACCGCGTTCACCCGTCACCCGACCCGGCGGCGCCCGCCGGGTCGAGCCGGTCGGCGAGCGCCCGGACCTCAGCGAGCGCGGTCCGCAGTTCGGAGCGGACGGCTCGCTGCAGGGCGGTCAGCTCGGCCATGGTGGCCTGCAGTTCGGCCCGGTGGTGCTCGATCAGCGCCACCGTCTCGGCAGCCAGGCGGGCGAGCTCCTCGGCGTCCACGACCCGGACCTCCGAGGGCGGATCGGAGACCGGCTGGACGGCCGTCGGGGCCCCGTCGGCCGACCACGGCGCCGTCCCGGCCGGTGGGGTGGTCTGTCCGCTCATCAGCCTGGTGTCCTCGCACGATCGCCGTCGGTGCTCACCTGCCGCACCGGCATGCCGCACGGTACGGAGGCTCTCTGAATGGAAGCTGGCCGACACGTTGCCGTTGGCTGAACGTGTCGGTGCGGCCCGTGGGTCGATCCCCCAGGGCAGCGCCGGTCCGGGGCCCATCACCGGCCCGGAACGGCACCGGGGGTGCGGCCGCAGCCGCACCCCCGGAATGTCCTGCCGCTCGTCGGTGAGCAGCTCGGTCGTTCCCGCCGATCAGGGCGCCGGGAAGATCTTGCAGACGCCGTTCGACCGCTCGGCCGCCGGCACCCGGATGAACCCGGTCAGCGTGTAGCGGTTGCCCAGCTCCACGAAGTTCGAGTTGCCCGTGTAGTCGTTGGTCGTGTGGTTGGCCGAGTTCTTGCAGAGGAACTCGGTGTACTCCCGCACCGCACCCGGCTTGCCACCCGAGGCGACGGAGGCGTCCGGCGTGTAGACCGCCGGCGAACCGGCCACGGTCGCACCCCACACGTCGTCCGACCCTGCGGCCGACGGCGTGGCGTCGACCTTCTTGGTCACGTGGAAGATGAACCGGGTGAACGGGTAGGTGTTGTTGCTGATGGTCGTGGAGCCCGGAGCGATGCCGTTGACCGTCCACTGCTGGGCGGAACCCCGCAGGTACGGGAATGCCCGGAAGCTGGCCCAGCTCATCCACCACACCGCGTTGTTGATGTTGTTGATGGTGGTCGTCGATGCCTCCACCGGCTTCGAGTCGTTCTCGAAGGGGAAGAACGCCGCAGCCGGACCGGCTCCGTCGGTGTCCACCTTCTTGACGCAGGTCCCGGCGTTCGGGTCGAAGCCGATGAAGCCCCGGAACGTGGCCTGCGTACCCGAGGCGGAGTTCATGCCGATGGGCTCGATCACCTGTCCGGCGTCGGCCGGATTGCCGGTGATCTGGTCCCAGGTGGTGATGGAGCAGTTGTAGATGCCCTGGATCTGCGCCAGCGTCAGGTTGCCCGGCGACCGGGTGCCGTAGGTGACGACGGACAGGCCGTCCTTGCCGATGGCCCAGAAGTTGGCCGTGGACTCACCCGAGGAGCCTGGGCCACGGGACGAGCGGGCCATGTCGAGCTCACCGGCGATGAGCTGCTTGACACCGGTGGACGATCCCGTCGGGAACAGCTGGGAGTTCACGTCGTGGTCCCAGTTGCCCTTGATGTCGGTCTGCGGGTTGGTGGTCGAGCCGTCGAAGCCGACGCACTTCCGCGTGTTGCCGGCCGGGGTGGTCGGGAACCCGTTGATCGTCTCGCAGCCCTTGGCCTGGTTGTAGACGACGTCGAATTCCTGGTTCACCCGGTAGGTGGTGTCGGACCCGCCCGAGACCAGCAGGTCCGGGAGGTCGTCGTAGCCGGACGGCTCCGGCGCCAGGGCGCCGGCGGAGCCGATGCTCGTGAGGAGGGTCGCTCCGGCGATGGCGCCGGCGACCAGGGACTTGAACTTCATGGTGTCTCCCTCGAGGTGAGTGGTGGGTTGGACTTGCTGGGTTGGGGAAGGGTCCGGCCGACCGTCGGGGTCGACCGGACCCCGGGGGGATCAGGCCAGCGCCTGCTGACGGCGCATGAACACGAAGCCGCCGATCAGCACGAGCGCGCCGACCACCGGCAGGAGGATGGCCACGGGGGCCTCGGGGATCACGCCGCCGGACTCGACGATCGTGAAGGGGATGTCGGCGGCCTGGTTGTTGTTGAACAGGCTGTCGTTGGTGACCCGCACGTAGCAGGTCGTGAACTTCTGGATGCCCGCCGGGGCGACGTCGGCGTCCGCGAAGCAGCCCCAGGGCTGGTCACCCGAGGGGTCCGGGCCACGGAAGACCGTGTACGCCGTGGTGCCGCTCCCGGTCGGGGTGGCGAACGGGTTGATGCTCGACAGCGGGGCGCAGTCCTGGCCCGGGTTGAACGTGGGGTCGGTCGACAGCTTCTTGCAGATGTCGACGTAGATCAGCTTGTTGGGGGCCTGGCCGGACCAGTTGACCGTGACGGGCGCCTCGGTCTGGCCGGGGGCGAAGGCCACCGGGTTCGGGTTGACCGTACCGGTCGGACCCTGGGCGCCGGCCGGTGCGGCCACCGACAGGCTCAGGAGGAGCACCCCGGCGACAGCCGCAGCACCCAGCACTCGCTTCATCATGTTCAACAGCCTTTCGTCAGGGACGGCCCTCGCCGCCAGGGGCGACAATGCGGGACCCGGAACGGGCTGGCAATGGCTCCGCGGCAGTGTTCCGCCGGTGTTCGTGACCAGTTCATCTGCCGCTCCGCTGATCGTCTGCTGGGGGCGATCCGGACACCTCCGGTTCGCTTCGGTCGACCCGCCCGGCGCAGTCCCGAGGCCGTACCGGGGCCGTACCGCGAGGCCACATCCGGCCACCGCGCGGGGTCGAGCCGACTCAGTACGTGACCGGGAGGAACGAGTTCAGGTTGAACAGGACCAGCACGACGCCGATGGCGACGACCGGTCCGCCGATCACGACGGCCACGCCCAGGCTGTAGCGCCGCCGCAGGTCCCGGGCGGCGAACGCCCCGGCGACGGCCACCATCGCCCCCGCCAGCAACAGGACGGCACCGGACGCCGGACGCTCGTCGAAGGAACCCACGTCCTCGGAGTCCGACACCGGCACCCGTGCGTCCTCGGGCACCTCGGGCTGCGGCCCGGATGCGGACGCCGTGACCACGACGCGCTCGCTCGAGAACGGACCGCCGGCGCTGGTCACCAGGGTCAGCCGCGTCGGCCCGTCGGCCACCATGACCTCGGTCTCGCTGCCGTCCACCTTGGTCACCTCGGTCACCTTGTACACGTAGACGCGGTCGTCCCGGGTCCGGACGAAGATCCGGTTCCCGCCGACCAGCTGGTCGATCTGGCCGAACGGATAGCTCCACAGCGTCGAGTGACCCAGGATCACGGTGTTGCCCTGTCCGGGCGGGGCGCTCCCCTCCCGCCAGCCGGGTCCGCCCCGCAGCTGCACCGGTTCCGCACCGCGGGTCACGACCTGGTCCATCCCCAGGATCGGGATCTGCAGGAGCAGCGCCGCCTCACCGACGGCCACCTCGGTGGCCGGCTCCCGGTACTCGTCCCGGAGGTGCTGCTGACGGACGCTCGCCGACTCGGGCAGCAGGAACACGATGAGCAGTGCCAGGGCGAGCAGACCTCCCAGCACGGCCAGCACGACCACCCGTCCGCTTCGACCCCCGCCCGACGACCCGGCGGAGTCGGCGTCGTCGCCGGCCTCGGGATCGGTCGGCAGGGGATCGGTCGGCACGGGATCGGTCGGCACGGCGTCGCCCGGCGGGGCGTCGGGGTCCGGCCCGTACGACGGCACGTCGAAGCCGTCCGGATCGTAGGCGGACGGCCATCCGGGAGCGTCGGGCGCTGCTGTGTCCTGCACGCTCACCCGAAGCCGCTCCTGCGTTCGTAGAGCTTCCAGACGACCATGGCGAACAGCGCTCCCAGCCCCAGGGTCACGGCCCGGTCGAGCGGCGGCAGTGTCTGGCCGGGAATGGGCAGGGGCATCCGCCGGGACACCGCCGTGCCCGTCGCTCCGGTGGATGAACCTGCGGCACCCGACGAGGCAGCGGCATCGACCGCTCCACCCACCGCCGCCCCGGCGTCGAGCTGTTCACCGGCGACCTCGGCGGCCAGTTCGTCGAATCCGGCCGGGATGTCGGACGACCCCGTGTCGAACCCCGGATCGCTGAAGCCGGCGTCGAACCCGGCGTCGAAACCGGAGCCCGACCCCGCGTCCGTCGGGACGGGCGGCTCGGGGGTCGCCGGTCCGGTGCAGAGCTTCACCGGCGATCCGGTGAGCACGCCGCTCGGCACCCACGGGGTGCCGTCGTCGCTCGTCGAGACGGTCCCCTTGGCCGACGCGCAGTTCGACTCGACGATCCGGTCCGCGGCGGCCAACGCCTCGCTGACCATCGCCGGGGTCAGTCGGCCGTCTCCCAGTTCGGCGGCCCGGACCTGACCCGCGGTGACCTGCAGGCGGATGAACGAGGCCGCCGCGTTGGCCTCGTCCGCGGTCAGTCCACTCGCCGGGACGTAGGCACGGTTCACCCAGGCGATCGGGTACGCGCCCTTCGCCGGGTTGGTCGCCGCCGCCAGCGGCTTCCCGCCGTCCAGCGCCACGGCCGCACTGATGCTGTCCGGGGTCGGTGACAACCACTCGCCGGCCGCGTTGCGGACCTGGGCCCGGAACAGGGGCACCCGCTCGGACGGCGGCTTGGCTGCGTTCAGCGCCACCGCCTCGGCGGCGGCACCGGTCGCAGCTGCGGCGATCGTGCCGCCGAGTGCGACCTCGCTGCCGGCCGGGTCCAACCCGCCGAAGATCGTCGAGACGACGTTGTCCATCCCCTGCCGGGACGGGGTCAGGAACCCGGGCCACAACTCGCTGGGGACGTCCTCCGGGTCGCTGCCGGGTGTCGCTGCGAGCGCCGCCCGACGCTGCGCCCCGGCGGTGATCGCCACGTAGGCGTCCAGGTACTGGTTGAACGCGTCGCCGTCGCTGCGCACCAGCGGTCGGGCGCCTCGGATGGGCGGCACCAGCCGGTAGCCGTCGGGGAGGACCGGCCCCATGTCCCGGACGAAAGAGCCCGAGTTCCAGACGTTGTTGCCCACGTAGAACGTCTCGACGAGCGACTCGCCGCCCAGCCGCAGGTCCGCCGTCAGCAGGATCCGGTCGGCCTGGGTGCACTCGACCAGCGGCTCACCGGTCTGCTCGTCGACCTCGTCGCACCGGGTCGGGAACAGGCCGATCTCCGGCACGAACCCGAACACCTCCAGACCGACCGCCTGCACCGGCGCCGAGACGACCCCGCGGCCCGACTGCTGCAGCGCCGCCCGCTGGGCGTCGGTCAGGTCGACCCCCGAGACGATCAGGTCCACCTCACCGTCCACGAACGACGCGCGGGCGTCCTGGGTGCCCGAGACGATGTACTCGATCGAACTCCGGCGCTTCGCCGTGTCGAGCTGCTGGATGTTCGCCAGCGCTGCGGGCACGACCTCAGCGGTGATGCGGGCGTTCAGCACCACCGGATCGGTGGTGGTACCGCCGGACTGCGCGGGCGCGACGACCGGCATGAACACCCATGCGACCGCCACCGCCGCTGCGGCCAGTCGGAGCACCAGACCACGGCGGGTCATCGCCGCGACACCGCCGCCCGACCGCCCTTGGCGGCGAACAGTCCGGCTGCGACCAGGGCCGCTCCCATCAGGAACGTGAACAGCACGTCGCTGTTCTCGGGTCCGGCGCTGCCGGTCGCCCCGACAGCCGTCCCGCTGGGGCTCGCCGCGCCGAATCCGGCGGCGAACTCCTCGGCCAGTGCGGCCTCCTCGGCGCTCGCGGCGCTCGCACCCTCCACGGCACCCTCGGCGACGGCGCCGGCCTCACCGGCCACGGCGGTCTCACCGGCCACGGCGGTCTCACCGGCCACGGCGACCTCGGCGCCGGCGGCTCCGGCTGCTCCCCCGCCGGCCGCACCGGCACCTCCGGCTCCCGCACCGCCGGCGGCACCCGCACCCGCTCCGGGCGCCGCGATCTCGAGTTTCGGGGGCGGCGGCGCCGCACACGAGCCCGGCCGGGCCGGAGCGCCGGGGATCTGCGAGGCGGCGGTCAACGCCAGGTCGACGAGCACGCTCGAGAGCCGCGAGTACAGCAGCGGCTCGGCCCGCTCCTGGCCCTTGCAGACGGCGTAGTAGAGGTACTCGGCCAGCGTCCTGCCCTTGGCCGGGTCGAACCCGGCGGTCTGGGCGATGGCGTAGGAGTAGGTCGACGGGAAGTACGCCCGCGGGTCCCGGCCGTCGTAGGCCAGGTCGAACGTTCCGTTCGGGCGGGGCCGGGCGAATCCCAGCGCAATGGTCGAGTTCGCCGGCAACGGCGGGGTGAACACACCGACGGCGTTCTGGACCGACGCCGCCGGCAACCCCTTGACCTTGGTGTACCCGGTCTCGATGTAGGTGATCGTGTCGGCACCGGTGGAGTCGTTGCCGACCACGTTGGCGATGCCGTCGGAGGCGAACGCCTGCGACACCGACCCGTAGTTGTTGGGCCACTGCGAGATCGGCTGGCCGGCGCCCAGGTACTGGTCCTGTCCGTAGTTGCCTGACCCGATGAACGCCTTGAACGCGTTCCACACGGCCGGTGCCCGCTGGATGCAGAACTCGCTCAGCACGTAGCTGGTGCCGGACCGGTCGGATCGGACCACCGGTCGGATCTTGCGGTCGGGAAGACCGACCCCCGGGTTGGTCGCCGCGATCGACGGGTCGTTCCACTTGATGTTCGGGACGGTGAAGACCTTGCAGGCCGCCTCGGCGGTCAGCTTCACGTCGGTGAGCCGCTTCCCGTTCGTGCCCTTCACGTTGAACATGAACGCCACGGCGCCCGCGGCCACCGGGACGTAGACGAATCCCTTGCGGGCGGTGCCGTTGAGCCGGTCGACCTCCTCGGCCAGGAACTGGATGTCGCTCTGGCCGAAGTCGAGCGCTCCCGAGATGAACTTGTCACGCCCGAACCCCGAGCCGGCCGACGTGTAGTTGATCTTCAGGTTGTACGGCGGCTTCGCCACGTCGGCCCGCCACTGGGACACGAGCAGGCTGACGAACGACGAGCCGCCGCCGGTGACGATCGGCCCCTGGGCGTCGGCCGCCGGAGGCTGCACCACGGTGACGGCGGCCAGCACGCCGACCGCCGCCAGGATGCGCACCGCCAGGTGCAGTGGGTGACGTCGGATCCCGCTCATCCGAACCTCCCGTTCACGTAGTCGAGCGTCCGAGGGTCGGACGGGTTGTCGAACATCCGCTCGGTCGGACCGTTCTCGACGATCCGGCCGGGCTCACCCAGGGTCTCGACCAGGAAGAACGCGCACTGGTCGCTGACCCGCTGGGCCTGCTGCATGTTGTGGGTGACGATCACGATGGTGATGTCGTGGCAGAGCTCACGGATCGTCTCCTCGATCACCCGCGTGGAGATCGGGTCGAGCGCCGAGCACGGCTCGTCCATGAGCAGCACGTCGGGGTGCACCGCCAGCGACCGGGCGATGCAAAGTCGCTGCTGCTGACCACCCGACAGCGACATGCCGGACTCGTTCAGCCGGTCCTTCACCTCGGCCCACAGACCGGCCCGTCGCAGGCACTGCTCGACGAGCCCCTCGGGGTCGTCGGTCTTGGATCCCGACAGACCCAGTCCGGCCAGCACGTTGTCGGCGATGGACATGGCCGGGAACGGGTTCGGCTTCTGGAACACCATGCCGATCCGGAGCCGCACCTCGGTGGGACTCATGTCGACGCCGTAGATGTCGACGCCGTTCAACAGCACCTGACCGGACAGTTCGGCTCCGGGCACCAGTTCGTGCATCCGGTTGAGGGCCCGCAGGAACGTCGACTTGCCGCAGCCCGACGGCCCGATCAGCGCCGTGACCTCGCCGGGTTCCATGCTGAGCGAGCAGCGCTCCAGCACCTTGCGCTTGTTGAACCACTGGCTGAGCTGGTGGACGTCGAGTCGACCCGGCAACTGGTCGTCGCGGATGCCACCGACCCGGGCGCGTTCCTCGGGGGCCTCGGTCGCTGCGGCCGGCTCGGCCCACAGCGATGGTGCCGTCGGGTCGTCGACCTGTGCCTCGGCCGGGGGCGTGACGACCGGGACCGGCGGGACCTCGGCCCACGGCTCGGCCGGCGTCGGCGCGACGGGTGGCGGAGCGACCGGGGGAACATCGGCCCAGGGCTCCACCGGCGGAGCGATCGGCGGTGCGACCGGCGGCGGGTGCGGGACCTCGGCCCACGGCTCGACCGGCGGCGCGGCGGGAGCGGTCAGGTCGACGACCGGGGGAACCGGCGGCGGCGCGTAGGGCGGCGGGGGTGGCGGGGTGGGCGCGTTCACGGTCACCTTCCGGTTCGCTTGCGGGCACCGCGTTCACCGATGACGCGGGCGGTGATGAACAGGACGAGCACGAGCAGCAGGAGCACCACGGCGGCCGACCAGGCCCGGGCGATCTGGGCCTCGTTCGGCTCGCGCAGCAGACCCCAGATGAACAGGGGCAGGTCCGACTGCGGCGCCGAGAACGGGTTGTAGTTCGTCACGGCGCTGCCGAAGGCGGTGAGCAGCACGGGCGCGGTCTCGCCGATGGCTCGGGCCACGCCCAGGATCGACGCCGTGATCAGGCCGGCCCGGGCGGTCGGCAGCACCACCTGGACGACGCTGCGCCACTGCGGGGCACCGAGCGCCAGGGCGGACTCGCGCAGGCCGTTGTCGATCGTCCGCAGGATCTCCTCGGCGGTCCGGGTGACGATCGGGATCATGATGATGGCGAGTGCCACACCGGCGGACGCACCCGAGAACCCCCGGCCCGTGTTGACCCAGACCGTGAACACGATCAGACCGGCGACGATCGACGGCAGACCGCTCATGGCGTCGACGATGAAGCGGACCGGCACGGCGAGGCGGCCCTTGATCTCGTGCAGGTAGATGGCGGTCAGGATCGCGATCGGCACCGAGATGACCGTGGCGATCGAGATCTGCTCGAGCGTGCCGATGAGTGCGTGGTAGATGCCACCGCCCTCGTCGAGTGGCCCGACCTCGGCGATGTCACTCGTGAAGAACTCGGTGTTGACCACCGGCAGGATCACCAACATGGCCCCGACGGCGCACGCCGCGCCGACGACCCGGGGCAGCAGCCGGGTGAGCGCCGTGCCGGTGCCGGCCGCCTCCCGACGGCCGAGCCGCCAGCGGACCACGACGGCGACCGCGACCATGAGCGTCACGGCGCCCAGTCGGGCCACCCACTCGCTGGTCGGCAGGTCGTCGACCAGCCCGCCGATGCCCTCGATGAGCACGAAGACGATCATCCAACCGAGCACGCCGACGGCGAACGCCCCGCTCAACCAGATGAGGGTCGTCACCAGTCGGTCCATGGCGACGACCTTGGACGTGCGCGCCCGGGCGGTGACGTAGGTGCCGGTGACGAACCAGATGATCGCCCAGATGGCGAACGTCAGCGGGGCCGACCAGTCCATGACCAGGCAGAGCGCCCAGGCGAACGCCAGCGCCGACACGGCCGACAGGACGAACTCCAGCCGGTCCGACGGACCGAGGGCCGACGGACGGAACGGGACGTCCGGGTCGGACGCCGGCGGCTCCGGGTCGTCGACGATCGGCCGCTCGACGACCGGCTCGACGACCTCGTCGACCTCGGCCACGTCGGCGGACTCGTCCAACCAGATGGTGTCGGTGCGCTCCAGTTCGACCGTCACGGCTCAGCCCGCCAGCTTCGACCGGTTGACGATCGCGCGGGCGATCAGGTTGACGATCAGCGTCATGATGAACAGCGCCAGACCGGCGGCGATGAGTCCGTTGATCTCGAGCCCCTGGGCCTCGCCGAACTTGGTGGCGATCAGCGCCGAGATGGAACCGCTGCCCTGCTCCAGGATGTTCAGGTTCGGCTGGAACACCAGGTCGATCACGAGCACGACGGCGATCGTCTCGCCGAGCGCCCGGCCGAATCCCAGCAGGATCGAGCCGACGATGCCGCTCTTGCCGAACGGCAGGACGACGTCTCGGATCATCCCCCACCGGCTGCCCCCCAGGCCGAGCGCGCCCTCGCACTGGACCCTGGGCACCTGCGCCATGACGTCACGACTGACCGAGGTGATGACCGGGGTGATCATGATCGCCACCACGAACCCGGCGATGAACGTCGACCGGGTCAGCGCCACGTCCGGTTCGGTGAGCCGGAAGATCGGGATCGCGTTCAGGTGGGACGCCAACCACTCGGCCACGCCGCTGAGCGGCTCCGACAGGGCGAACAGGCCCCACATCCCGAAGATCAGGCTGGGGATCGCTGCGAGCAGGTCGACGCCGCCCGTGAGCAGCGGCCGCATCTTCGCCGGCGAGTACTCGTTGATGAACAACGCCAGGCCGAGTGCGACCGGCACGCCGATCACCAGCGCCGTGATGGCGATCATGATCGTGTTGACCAGCAGGCCGCCGACGCCGAACGCCTCGTCGTCGGGCTGCCAGGTGTCGCCGGTCAGGAAGTCGATCGGACCGGTGGCGCTGATCGCCGGGAACGCCTTCCAGGTCAGGAACACGCCCGTGGTGAACATGATCAGGAGGCAGGTCGCCGCCGCACCGGCCGAGATGCCCCGGAACACCCGGTCGCCGAACGTCCGCGACTGGACGATCGGGCGCGGCACGTCCTCGAGGACCGCTCCGTCGGGGGCCGGGGCGTCCGGCATGGTCAACGCCACGCCGCAGAGTGTGGTGGTCGGACCTTGCCCCGGTCCGACCCCTCGGCCAACCCTGCGGCGCGTTCAGGTGAACGTCAGGTGAAGCGAGCGGGACCTCTGGGTGGTTCGACCCAGTGGGAACGGCGAGCCGACGGACTCGCGCCTGCCGTCGGACGACCCCGTCGCATCGGCCTCTGGCGCCGCGCCCGCGTCGGCCGCTGGCGCCGCGCTCGCATCGGCCGCTGGCGTCGCGCTCGCGTCAGCCGGTGAACGCAATCGGCACACCCGCGAGCGTCGTGATCCCGCTGGGGGTCGGCGCAGCGGGAGCCACGGGGGCGACCGGCGCGGGCGCAGCGGCGACCGGCGCGCCGAGCACGCCGCGGTCGACCGGGTTGCCGGCACCGGTCACGGTGATGGCGACCTCGACGGCGTCGTCGTTGTTCAGGACCAGGTTGTTGGTGATCCGCATGTAGCAGGTCGTCGCGCCCAGCACGCCCGCCGGCACGGCGTCGCCCGCAGCGAAGCACCCCCACGGCAGGTCGGTGGTCGGTTCGGTGCTGCGGAACACCGGCACCAGCGCCGTGCCGCTGCCATCGGCGGTCCCGTTCGTCTCCACCTGGGCGAGCGGCGAGCAGTGGACGCCGACCTGGAAGTCGGGGTCCGCACTCGACTTCACGCACACGCTCGCGAAGATCAGCTTCCCGGCGGGTTGGCCCGACCAGCGCACCTGCACCTCGGTGTACGAGTTGGTCGCCACCGGGACCGGGTTCGGCGTGACGGTGATCGACCCCTGGGCGCCGGCCGGTGCGCCGACCGCGAGCAGAGCGGCCGGAAGGCCGGCGAGCAGCGCGGCGACCACCGCAGCCACACCGAGTCGTCGAGGGCCGTCGAACCGTCCGCGATCGGTGGTGCTCATGCCGGCGAGCCGGCGGCGTGGCGACGTCGCCACCACACCGCACCACCGGCGGCGAGCGCACCGAACCCGAGCGCCAGCGCCGGGGTCGGGAACTCGGGGATCACCGGGTCGGGGCCGCAGCCACGCCACTGCAGCGAGGTGGACAGGTCGAGCGGGAACAGCAGCGGACCGTGCCAGATCCCGGTCGGCGAGATCACCTGCGGTGTGATCGAGGCGGTCGTACCGGCGAGCAGGTCGAACTGCTGCGGGTTGCACCCCTTGGTGAAGCTGACGACGTAAGTCCCCGGCTCCTGCAGGGTGATGGCCGTGCGCTCGACGAACGTCTGGGGCCAGGCGGTCGAGTAGTTCGGCATGGCGTAGACCACGGCGGTCGCGCCGACCGGCGTGCAGAGACGCCGGGCGAGGGTGATTCGGATCTCGAAGGCCTGGGCGGTGCTGCCGGCGGAGTGGGTGACCTCGAACGGGAACGCCGTGCAGCCCGCGGTCGCCGGGCCGGGCGTGAACGAGGTGGCGATCGCCGACGGAGCGATCGTCGGGGCGGGCCCCGGGCCCTGCGCCGAGGCCGGCGCGGCGCCGGTCGCCCCGGTGGCCGCAACGGCGGCGACGAGCGCGACGACGAACGCCGCTCGCCTCACCGCTGCCTGCCTGATCGCCGCCGTGCCTCGACTGGTGCGCATGTGCGCCGTCTCCCGTGCATCGGGCCGCTGTTGAGCGGTCCCGGCCGGACGGTACGGAACCCGCCTGAACGGCGGCGGTCCCCCGGGTGAACCCCCGGTGACCATTCCCACCCCTCCCCGATATAGGGGTCGCGCGCGGGATACGTCTCGCGCGCCAGAGCCGCAGAACGCCGCTCCCCCGACCCCACCCCGATATACGGGTCGCGCGCGGGGTACGTCTCGCGCGTCAGAGCCCTAGAACGCCGCGACGCTCCGTCACGGGCTGGTCGTGCAGCCCTCCCCCGCCCGGCCTACGTTCCGGGGCGAGCAGTCCGTGCCACTCCACCGGTGCGGCGACGGAGGCGAACCATGGACGACGGAGCGAACACCGGGCCCTCGGCCACCGACGGCGTCGCCGATCCCGACGTGGACCTCGTGCTGGAGCGTGTCGTGTCGGCATCGCCCGACGATCTCTGGCGGGCCTGGACCGAATCGGCCCTCCTGACCCGCTGGTTCACCCCGGCCCCGTGGGTCACCGTCCACGCCGAGGTCGACCCCCGGCCGGGTGGCACTTTCCGGACCATCGTCCGCTCGCCAGAGGGTGAGGAGTCGGACGGCACCGGCTGTGTGCTCGCCGCCGAGCCGGGCCGACGGTTCGCCTGGACCAACGCGCTCGGTCCCAGGTTCCGGCCGGTCGAGCTCGACGACGAGGACTTCCCCTTCACCGTCGAGTTGACCTTCACCTCGGTCGAGGGTGGCACCCGATACCGGGCGGTCGCCCGCCACGCCAGCGCCGGCACCGCCGCCATGCACGCCGAGGTGGGGTTCCACGACGGGTGGGGCGCAGCCCTCGATCAGTTGCTCGGCGTGCTCGCCGCCGACTGAGCCTCCGACTGAGCCGCCGGCTCGGCAACCGGCCGGGTTCCCACCGACCGACGGCCATCGTTCACACCCGACCCACTCGGCGCAACGGCCCGGGCGGCCCCGGTCAGGCGCAACGGCCCGGGCGGCCCCGGTCAGGCGCACCGGCGTAACCTGACCCCGTGGACGAGACGGCGGACCCCACCACCGAGCGATCCGGGAAGCGACCCCGTGCCGAGGGCGCACCGATCACACCGGAGTCGATCCTCTGGCGGACCGCGGCGGACCCCCGCAGCATGATCACCGGCATGGCGGCCGGCATCATGCAGCTGATGCTCCCGGGGCTGGGCGCCGGGGTGACAGACCACTCGAACTTCTTCGACGACCCGTTCGACCGCATCGACCGGTCCATCCCCTACATCTGGGGGAGCATCTTCACCTCAGACGATGACGAGGGCGAACGCCGGGGCCGACAGATCCGGGACTTCCACCCCGAGATCAAGGGCACCGACGACCAGGGCCGCCGCTACCACGCGCTCGACCCGGACGTGTTCTGGTGGGCGCACGCCACGTTCACGTGGGAGTTCCTGCGGGCCTGCGAGCTGTTCTCCATCCGGCCGCTGTCGCGGGCCCAGCGCGAGCAGCTCTACGCCGAGACCGTCACCTGGTACCGCCGCTACGGCGTGAGCGAGCGCCCGGTGCCGCCGACGCTGCGCGAGTTCCGGATCCGCTTCGACGAGATCTGTCGCACCCAGCTGGAGCTGACCCCGGCGGTGCAGTGGGTGATCAGCCCGACCGAGAACCCGAGCGCCAAGGGCGCGCCGATCCGCCTGCCCGGTCCGCTGTCGGTGCTGAACGGCCTGGCGTCACACTTCTCGAGCGAGCTGTTGCGGGTGATCGTCTACGGCTCCATGCCGGACGTGGTCCGTCGGCGCTTCGACTTCCCGTGGTCGAACGCCGACCGGGCATCGTTCGTGTGGGTGTGCGGCGTGTTGCGATCGCTGGAACCGGCGGTCGCCCGGGGTGCGCTGTCGGAGCTGTGGCCCGACGGGACGCCGCACCCGGCGCCGGGAGACATGGACCGGATCATCATCTCGGGTCCGAACCTTCGGCAGCGCAACCTCCAGCGCGCTGCGGCCGCGACCTGACCGTCGACGATCTCTTCGCACCTGTTGGCTCACCGGACCGCTGTAGCCTCCGCACGTGCGGCTACGCCGGGACGACCTGGTCGGTTGGGGCCTCCATGCGCTGGTCGTGGCCGGCGCCACCGCTGCGGTCGCGGTGGACCGTCGGCTCCGCCGCAGCAGGTTCCCAAAGGTGCAGGTCGGCGCGCCCGCGGCCAGCGTCGCGTTCTACGGACTGATCTGGGCGGTCGAGTCCCAGCAGCCCGCCCGCGCCGACTGGCGACCCGATGCCGCCGAGGCCCGCACCGACGGGATCTTCCTGGGCTCCGTCGTCGCCACCCAGGTCGTCGCCCAGGCGCTCGTCGCCCCGGTTCGTCGGCGCATGAGGCGCACCCTGGGGGTGCACCGCCTGCCGACACCCGTCGGGGTCGCGGTCGCCGTGCTCGCCTACGACCTGGTGCACTCGCGTCTGCACCACCTGGGCCACCGGTGGGGTCCGGCGTGGCGGTTCCACTCGGTGCACCACAGCCCCGAACGCCTCTACTGGTTCAACGCAACCCGCTTCCACACCGTCGAGATGTTCCTCGACATGACCCTCGAGACGCTGCTCGTGTCCACGCTCGGCCTGAGCCGCGACCAGCACGTCGGCTACGACGCGGTCCGCGGCCTGTACGGCCAGTTGCAGCACTGCAACATCCGCCTGCGGAGCGGCGCGCTGGACCACGTGTTCTCCACCCCCGACCTGCACCGCTGGCACCACTCGACCGTCTACGCCGAGGGCGACACCAACTACGGCGCCATCACGTCGATCTGGGACCGGGTGTTCGGCACGTTCTTCCGTCCGACCGACCGGGTCGGACCCGACCAGGTCGGCATCGGCCGCATGCCGGACTTCCCCCAGGAGTTCGTGGAGCTGGAGCGGGCGCCGTTCGAGTGGGCGGCCATCCGGGAACGCAACGTAACCACCTGGTTCGACGACGACGTCCGCACCGCCTGAGTCGCCTCGCCGCTCACACGAGCCGGCGACCGTCCCCGAGCAGGTCGGCGTGGCAGTCCAGGCCCGCCCGGACGCAGTTGGCCATCCACACCGAGACCACCGTCAGAGCCGGGCGACCGTCCCCG
>Ga0194112_10004388_pt1 | contig 19327 bp, 13 predicted proteins | sample TA2MahC400mmetaG_FD_146191 | JGI IMG/M metagenome (GOLD analysis project Ga0194112, IMG submission 146191) | Freshwater microbial communities from Lake Tanganyika, Tanzania - TA2015016 Mahale Deep Cast 400m | ecosystem: Environmental > Aquatic > Freshwater > Lake | place: Tanzania: Lake... | reverse complement strand
TAGCCGTGTGCTGGGAATTGCCGCGCGGTTTAACCCGGTCGCCGGCGGTTTGGAGCGCTGGGACGGCGCAAACTGGTTGCCGGTAGATTTATGGGACGCGAAGAAAACCAGCCGAACTGTGAAAACCGCCAAACTTTATTTAGTTTCGGTTGAAAACGATTCACTCACTAACGAAGCGCAGTATTTGCGTGACTGGTGTCTAGCGCGCTGGGAGAACGACCTGTTCGACGCCGTGGACCTCGGCTATCACAAGCCATTCAAGGACATAGCATTTCCGGTCGAACTGCCGCCCGGCCGGTATTGTCTGACTTCGGGCAAAAGAAGACCCGACGGCTCGGCAGATGTTAAAATGCAATGGTTGGATTTAGTGAAAGGGAAATTGACCGAGGCGAAGATTTTAGTGCGCTAAGGCTTGAATTGTCCATTGTAGATTATAAATTATAAATGGAGAAGGGATTGGATGATTTTTGGTAATCCGCTTTGGAGTTTTCTACTGAAACGAGCCATAATTTGCAATTCATCCTTTTATCATCCATTCATTTATCAATTTACGATTCACATTATGTCCGAATTCCCCATCGCCTGTCCCGCCGTCAACATTATCCGCGGGCCGCTGGTCGAGTCGCGGCATCGTGTATCGGCTTGTATCGTCGATAACTGCGGGCGGATATTATTCAAGATAGGCGATATCCGCTCGAATGTCTTTTTACGTTCTTCGATGAAGCCGCTGCAAGCCGCGGCGATGGTCGGCGCTGGCGCAGCGGAACATTTTGGATTGAAATCCGAAGAAATCGCAATATGCGCCGGTTCGCACGGCGGCGAGGCTATACATATTGCCGCCGTGCAGTCGATTATGGCGAAAATCGGATTGGACGCCGGCTATCTCCAATGCGGCGTTCAGCCGCTGTTAGACGCCGCCGCCAACAAAGCGATAACGCTCTCTGGTGAGAAACCCAAGAATGTGCATCACAATTGCTCCGGCAAGCACGCCGGGATGTTAGCCACCGCCGTGCATCTTAGTATGAATGTCGGCGATTATTGTCATCCAGACAGCGATTTACAGCATTATATAACTGAATTCATTGCGCGCGTCGCAGATTTAAATCCCGCTAATGTCGCCATCGGCATAGACGGCTGTTCGGTGCCGGTGCACGGCATTCCTTTACAAAATGCGGCGATGGCTTTTGCCCGGCTCGCCGAGCCGGTCGATGTTTCGGACAGCGACGCGGAAGCGTTGCGAACAGTTGCAGACGCGATGCGCCGGCATCCCGAATATGTCGCGGCTTGTCAAGGCCGCATCTGCACTGAATTAATGCGCAATGGCGGCGCGGTTCGACTGACCGCCAAAAGCGGCGCTGAAGGCGTCTATGCCGCCGGTTGGAAAAACCCGCTATCCAGCCAAGCCTATGGGTTAGCCGTGAAAGTTGAAGATGGCGCTCAACGCGCCCGCGATCCGGTCGTCATCGCCTTGCTGCAAAGGTTTGGAGTCCTGCCGGAAGAATTGCCGGAAACCTTGATGCCCTTCGCGGCAGGTCTTATCAAGAACTGGGCTGGCCGAACCGTCGGGAGTATCGAAGTGAATCTAAAAGATGAACAGCCATAGAACAGCCAAAGTCGATGCAGATATGCAGATTAGTTGTCCGACCGGATTCTATCCGCACTATGCGCCGGAACTGCGGAAATTAGTCGAACAATACCTGGGCGCGGCTGAAAAACTGCTGCCCAAGCCTCCCTTTAGCCTGATTGTTCCGCACGCCGGCTATTTTTACAGCGGCCAGACTGCCGCCTGGGGCTTCCGACAGATTCAGGATGCGCCGTTCGACAACCTCATCGTCCTGGCGCCGAGCCACTACGACCGTTTCCCTTATGCCTCGCTTCTATCGACGGGAGTCTATCGGACTCCTCTAGGCGATATGCCGATTAACCGCGAACTCGCGGAGCGATTAACCGAATCTGATAAGATTAATTTTAAAATCTCACCGCGCGGACATCTCAATTTGGACGGCACAGCGGTCGAACATTCCATTTCAGTTCAAATACCGTTTTTACAAGTTGTCCAGCCTCAAGCCTGCATCGTTCCGCTTCTTATCGGCACACACGATGTCGAAGCAATTCGCCGGATTGGCGAAACTGTGTCGGAGATTGCGCTTACATCGAACAGTCTCATCGTCGCCTCGAGTGATTTATCGCATTTTTATCCTTGCGAGTATGCCCGGCAGTTAGACGGCCGAACATTGCAGACCATCGAGACCGGCGATGCCATCACGTTCATAGATTGCATCGAGTCGGGCGATATCGAAGCCTGCGGCTCAGCGGCGGTGGCAGCGGTTCTCTTCGCCAACAAGCGCGCCGGCGCCGTCAACGCGTGCATCCTGCATCGCAGCGATTCGAGCGACGCTTCGCCGGAATTGAAATCGCGCGTCGTCGGGTATGCCTCGGCCGCGTTTTGGATTTAGGCTTTGGGCTTTAGGCTTTGGGCTTTAGTTATCGCCCTGCTCTGCAGCTGGGACTACAGGGGAGGGATGAGGTGGACTTAAATTATCTATTAATAGAGTCAGTTTATAGTATTATTATAAAGGGCGAACACGAGGTTCGCCCGTTCGGGCGATGCTTGTCATCGCCCATAATTCAATTAAAAAAATCACTATAACTGCACGCCTTAATAAATCACGTGAAGACCTCGCCAAAGAGAAGAAAAGCATTAATACAAAGCGATATTACGATTTGAGAAAAAAATCCTTAATTTTATAATTTTAATAATTAATTATGATTTAAACATTTATAGTTCCATAAACAACGTTATTTAGAGTTCAGCCGAAAAAACACTTGACAAAGGCTTGACAAGGCATTATATTTGAATTCGACTTAAATAAGCGATGCCATATCCAGATTTCTTAAATTGGATTTGGCTTTCGCTAATTTGCGCGCCGACTTATCCGGGAGGATATAACACGAATTTGTGGCTTTGCCGGCTTTGTACCAAATAATCCTCTCACCGCACAGACAGCTCGAATAATAACTTTCTATAAACCAACACAATCTATCGCCTCGCACTGCCCGCTGTGTTAAAGCAATTTATCAACCTAAATTTTTAGGAGTTTGGAAGATGCCCAAAAGCAAACTTTTTACTGTAGCCGCTTTGAGCCTGGCGCTGTTAGTATCGGCGTTATGGGCTGGCGGTCTGCCGTTAAAAAACAATCTCGGCGACGACCGTCCGGTCGTCCAACTTTCTCATCCGGGCCGGTATGTCAAAAATATGCCGGCGCGCGATGAGGATGATTTTATGACCCTGCGCTGGATGGTCTCCCGCGACGGGGCGGTGAATTGGTCGGAAATTTACGGCGCTGGCGACCTCGGAATGTGGGAAGTCGATGACGGCGACACCATTCCGGCTTGGGGCAACGCGTCTTATGACTTCGGCGCGGCTGTCGCCCCCGGTAATTTCCTGCATTTCGTCGTCATCCTGAATAGTTTCTCCGACATCCGCAACCCGAACCAGCGCGTCAACGGTATTTACGATGTGCGCGTCGATATGGACCGCAATGTCGTTATAAATTTGATTGCTGCCGAAGGCAACGACCACTTTGCTTTCTCGGATGTCGGCATCGACCAGCAGGGCAATCTGTATGCCGTATGGTCGAAAATTACCGGCGACAGCGTCTGCGTGTTAATGGCTTCCAAGTCAACCAACAACGGCGCGGCGTGGTCGAACCCGATTCAAATTGCCGCCGGTTTGGCTCCGGGCAGCCCTTATACCCACATCACCTACCATGTGGCGCAGCATTTCTATGCCATCTTCTTAGTGCCGAATACTGAAACCGGCGTTTATGACCACAAGGTCGCCAAGATGGCTGCGACGATGCAAGGCAACCCGGAGGTCATCAACCTCGGCGCCGCAAGTATGATGAACATCACCTATTACATCGGCTCGTCCAATCCCATCGACCAGGACTGGAACAACGGTCAACTATACTTCGCAGTGCGCTCGGAAAATCATGCTGCGACCATTATCGGCAGTTCGACCGGCGGCGAGTGGACGCTGGAGCGGATTCCCGGCGCGCAGCGCTATCCGAGTATCGGGCTGGACCAGGGCGGCCAAAATGGAATGCCCTTTGTGTTCAGCAATTTCGGTGTGCCTGCGCCGGGAGGCTACCACAAGAATTGGTATTCCTACGACGAATCCGGCTATGGCGGCGGCAACTGGATTATTCCACCCCTCGTGCTTGACAGCCTTCTTTATGATGGCGCCCGCGATCTGCTCTATTGCCATCAAGGCGTCTGGACATCTAGCGGTCGGCTGGTTTCCGGCTGCAATGTCTGGGGACAGTTCACGCCAGAAGGCTTCCAGGTCAATCATTCCAATAATAACGGCGAAACTTGGGCCAACCCGCAGAAACTCTGGTCTATTTTCGACGACGGTCTGATGGGCGGCTACATTGCCCAGAATATAATCGTTCCCGGTTTCGATAATGCTGTCTTCGTCGCATTTTGCGGTCAATACGGCGAAACCGACTTCGACGGTCCAGATATTGCCGGTGTTACCTTAAGCAGTTTCGCTTTAGGGCAGCCTTGGATCGTTACCGCTAATGTGTCCGACCCCTCCGGCATTGGATACACCGATTGCAATTGGACTTTGGCGGACTCGATGAGTTGGGAGTATGCCGAAGCCGACTCGGGCAATGTCGATGACGAAGGCAACGGGATGTATTATTACACTATGCCTTCCGACACGATGAACGGCCGAGCGCTAGCTAATGGCGATTCTATTTGGTTCTTCATCTACGCGCAAGACGCGCTTGCTAACGATGGCTTCGGCTATGAAAACCTCATCATCGTCGGACAGGGCTGGACTGGCGTCAGCCGGCGGGTGGAAATTCCGGCAGAGAATTCGCTCGGAATGAACTACCCCAATCCGTTCAACAGTTCGACCGTCATCCCGTTTGCCTTGAGCCACGGCCAATTCATGCGGATTCAGGTTTGGGACACCAACGGACGGTTAGTGGCGACCCTGTTCGACGGGCGCACAACCGCCGGTCGCCATGAAGTCATTTGGAAAGGCGAAGGCGCGCCTTCGGGGATTTATCTCTACACATTGGAGACCTCCCGCGAGCGCTTTGTCGGCAAAATGACCCTGATTAAATAATACAACCGTCCGCCGGCTGCGAAAATAGAATAGCCGTAAGCAATATCGCTCATTCCCCCTGCAAACAGCAGGGGGAATGAGCGATGGTGGAAAACATGGGCATTTTGGACAATATGGACGCTGTAAAGTCCAGCAAGGTCATTAGTGTAACCGTATTTTTTTCTCTTCACTGTTCACCTTTCGGAAATTTCCCATAGCCAAAAGCCTAAACAATCTGTCCAAGAATGCTAAAAACGTATGTTAAGGGGTAAAGCGGACCAGACTGTCTGGAAATACCTGTTTCCGCTGCCGACCCGCCATGGTCGGCAGTGTATCTATCGGAAAGACAATGTTCTGCTGTTGACTACGGCGAGTCGATGGCGGAAAAAATAGCATTTTCAGACAGTCTGGTCCGCCTTGCCCTTTAACGCCTAAAGCCCAAAGCCCAAAGCCTTTAAACAGTGCATCCGGCAGACCTAAAAGGAGGTTCAATGCCTAAACGCTACCGCTTTTCCCGCTCGGCGCCTCCGCTGGTTTTCCTCTTAGTTTTCATACTCACCGCTTCAGTCGTCATTGCGGGAGTAACCGGCAAAATTGCCGGCGTTGTTTCCGATGTGAAAACCGGCGAACCTATCGCCAACGCCAATATTGTAATTGTCGGCACTGACTATGGCGCCTCGACCACCCTCGACGGCGATTACTTCATCATCAACATTCCACCGGGCAAGTATTCCGTATCCGCAAGTTATGTCGGTTATGTTTCGGTCATTCAGAGCGATGCAATAGTCTATGCCGACTTGACGACCAATCTTAATTTCAAACTTGAGCCGACTGTCATTGAGGGGCAGGAGGTGGTCGTCAAGGCGCCGCGCAGGGTGATTCGGCAAGATGTTACCGCTTCGACCAGGATTGCGACCGGCGATGAAATACTGAGTATGCCGGTGGCAAATTATGTCGGCGCCTTAGCCCAGGTCGGCGGCGCCGTCGGCGACGGACAGAATATACATATCCGCGGCGGACGAAGAGGTGAAGTCGCCTACCTCATCGACGGAATGGAAGTTAAAGACCCGCTGCTTAATCTAAGAATGCTGAACATCGGCAGCCCGGCCGTGGCTGAAATGGTCGCTTTGACCGGCGGCTTCGACGCCGAATTCGGCAACGCCCAATCAGCCGTAGTCAATGTCATCACGCGCGAAGGAACAAAAGAATATCATGGCCGGATACGGTATGTATTCGACGACCTTTCACCGAAGCGGGATATGAAATTCGATTATACGACGACCTTCATCCCGCCGCTCGACTCAGCCGTAACAACCCGCACCCAGCCGCATTCTGCTTACATTAATTACGATTATTGGGAAGGCTCGCTGGGCGGACCGGACCCGATAACAACGAAACTCTTCCCGATGCTGGGCTTAAAAATCCCCGGCTATATTACATTTTTCGCTTCATCCGACCTGCAGGGCCGCGACGCTACCGGCAATGGCATCTGGATAAATTCGTCGGATTGGTATCAGCACGATGTAACCGGTGAATTGGAATTAGACGAGCGCCGCGAGATGACCTATCTGAACAGCGGACTCTCGTTCACCTACCACATCAACCCGCAGATGAAGTTGAAAGCCGCCTACCGCACGACGCTCAACTGGTATAATATCTACCTAATGCGGCAGTGTCTGCATTTTCCTTACGATTATGCGCAGGAAGACATCAACAAGGCGCTGCAAGCCTGGACGATGAACGATTCGACTTATACCTATGTCTTCGGGGCGGATGATGACGGCGACGGACGCATCGATGAGGAGTTGCTCAACGGACGCGACGACGACCTCGACGGGCGCATCGACGAAGATTTACAATTCTTCGAATACAACGCCGCCGACCATCTGCCGACGCGTGTCATCGACGACCGGCAGATACTACTGGCGTGGAATCATACGCTGTCGAAGAACACCTATTATCATCTGAAGTTGTCGCGCTATAAAGCCTCACGCGTGCAGAGCGCCGGCAAGAAAGACCCCTGGGAATATGGGGAATACGCTGAAAAGTTCACGGATTTGCCGGACGCTGAAGGGAAGTATAACGGCCGGTATGACTTGGGCGAACCTTTTGTGGACAAGAATGGCAATGGTGTGTGGGACAGGGGCAACCAGTCGAACAGTTATATGAACTACCGAGGCTTTCTGCTGTCGGGCGATGGAACGGAGGACGATGTCGGTCAGCCAGTGCCTTACTGGTTGAAGGAGGAATCTTACGCTCATAGTTTGAAGTTTCAGATTACGCATCAGTTGCAGGCAAATCATCAACTGCGCGGCGGACTGGACCTGAATGCTTACGATTTATCGGTCAGGTCTCTGCCATATCCGACCATCGACAACAAGGGGCAGGGGATTTATACCGACATCTATCATGTATATCCTGCGGATGGGGCGGCTTACGCGCAAGACAAGATGGAATATAAAGACATCACCATCACATTAGGGTTGCGCTGCGATTTTTATATGCCCGGACAGCAGGTGCGGAAGGTGATGGCGTTCGACAGCACGGACGCAAATTGGAATCCCAACTATGTGCCGTTCAAAGCGCCGGATGAGGTCAAGGCGAATATATCGCCGCGGCTCGGCGCCTCGTTTGCTATTACGGAAAATGCCTATCTGCATGCTCACTACGGGCATTTTTACCAGCGTCCGACCTGGGATAATATGTTCGAGTCGGTGAATCAGCCGCAGACAGGCGGGACGCCGCGCATCGGCAATCCGGACTTGGACCCGGAGAAGACGGTGGCATTCGAGGTCGGAGTGGCGTGGAATCCTTACAGGGACTATTTAATCGATGTAACAGGCTTCCTGAAGGATGTGAAGAATTGGATAAACGCGCGGGAGGGAAAGTATTGGTATATGGAGAACTTCGGGCAGCCGTTGATAGGGCAGAATTTTGCAATTTACGATAATCAAGACTATGCTTTCGCGCGCGGGCTGGAGTTCAATATCTCGAAGGAATACGGGGCGAACTTGTCAGGGCGGCTAACATATACTTTGGCGTGGGTGAACGCCAAGAATTCGTATAACATCGGGACACAGGGGATACGGGGGAATTATGTGGAGCCGCCGCAAGCCCTGCCGGCAGGCTGGGATCAGCGCCATTCGATTGTGATGAACTACGGACTCAATTACGGACCGAAAGAGCCGCTGTTCGGCGTCAAAGGGCTGCCGGGAGGATGGGATGTCAATCTGCTGTGGAATGTGCGCAGCGGGCTGCCTTATACGCCGACCGACGCTTCTTCGACTTTCATCGAAGGACAGTATATGTCGAAGCGAACGCCGTGGACGAACAGCGCCGACTTAAATGTCAACAAGTATTTCCCGTTCGGCAACTATAAAGCCTCGTTATGGCTGCAGATTTACAACCTGTTCGACCGGGAGAACGTGCTGCATGTGGACGATAATTACGGGCGTGCTGGCGAGCCGAACGCGTTTGATAATTATTCGGGATTGCCGGGCTGGGTGAACGATTCGTCGTCGCCGAACTACATCCAAAACCCCTTCGCTGGGCCGAATCCGGATGCGTGGGACAATCCACGCTTCATTCGGCTCGGGCTCGGGTTTGAGTTTTAAGGAGGGGAGAAATGAAAATAAAAAATGAAAATTGTAAATTGAAAATCGCTCAGATAAAGCGCAGAAAACTACCAATTTTCAATTTACAATTTGCAATTTATGCTCTATTGCTGATCGCCCTGCCGCTTAGCGCGCGGACGAAAGATGTCGGCCCAGTGCGCAAGGGCGGCGCGGCGCGGATCGATGTCGGCAAGAAATCGCTGTTTGCGCACGATGTAGGGAATGTTCGGATGACGCTGTCGAACTGGGGTGAGCAGGGAAATCCAGACGCTACACCGGGGTATTTGGGCTTCGAATATCCGTTGGGTTCGGAGTCTGATTTTCTGTTCAGCGCCGGCATCTGGGTCGGAGCAAAGGTTAATCAGCAGCCGCTGGTTTCAACGGGGACGGACGGCGACAACGGAACTAACGAGTTTGCCCCGTCGCTGCCCATACAGGACGGGTTTCCGTGGTCGTATTTTCCGTTGTCGTCGATAACGGATAACATCGCCGGCCGGACTTATATCAAAGGGGCTAAGCAAGTTGACGACGACGGCGACGGACTAATCGATGAGGATCCGGCGGGAGATATGTCAGCCGACTTCATCGACAACGATGGCGATGGCAAGGTGGATGACGATGATGATGATAATGATGGTGATGTGGTGCCGGGCTCGCTGGATGATGACGGGGACGGGAGGTTTGACGAGGATAGTAATGCACGCGGCACGCAGGAATACTACACAGTTTACGACGACTGCGATGTTAGTCAGGTTCAGAGCGCCGACGCCGACGGGCATACGTCTTTGAATGTGCAGGTGCTGCAACGGACTTACGCGTGGGGCGAGGCTTATGCGAGCGAATTTATCCTTATGGACTTGATAGTGCGGAATATAGGGGCGCTGCCGCTGATGGATTTGTATTTAGGGCTGTTTGCGGACCCGGATGTGGCAGCGAAGGGAGAGTCTGGGGATCCAGCGAGCATCGACGATTGGAATTTCTATGACGCAGCGAATTTGATGATGGTGCAGGGAGATGACACGACCGATGCGGATGGTTATGGGCCTGGGTTGTTTGCAATGAAGGTAGTGCGGACGCCAGACTCGCTGCATACCTTGAAAATTTCCTTCAGCAATTTTGAACGAGTGTCTGGCGGTGATCCGGAGACGAATGCGGATAAGTATGAATTGCTGACATCAGGAGTGATAATGCCGCCGACGGCGCAGTTAGGTGATTGGCGGTTCTTATTGGGATTTGGGCCGGCGAGCGGAAGCTGGATATTACCGCCGGGCGATGAGATGCCTGTAACGGTAGCCTTTATCGCCGGGCGGAAGTTAGAAGATTTGCGGCGGAATGCACAGTGGGCGCAGGCGATTTACGACAACGATTTTCAAGGGCCGCAGGCGCCGGAGCAGCCGATATTTTGGACGGAGTCTCATCCGGGGCGCATAAGGGTCTATTGGCGCAACAACGCGGAGAAGAGCATTGACCCGATAACGCGCGTCGCGGACTTCGAGGGCTACGCAGTTCAGCGCTCGACCGACATCAACCGCTGGTTCACTTTGGGGCAGTTCGATAAAATCAATCCGGATTCGATTTTCGATGAGGAGTTTCGGCGGGAGAATCTAAATTTGGGGATGCCTTACGATGTCTTCGATTCGACGCTGGCGGTGAACGCTGACAACGGAGGCTGGTATGTCGATGGGACACACAGCCCGCCGGACACAGTTTATTGGCTGGACGACCGAAATGTGCTGCGCGGCTGGCAGTATTACTATATTGTGCGAGCTTTCGACCGCGGTGTTTCGGGCGCCGGGGTGTTGATAACCTCCATCGGACGCTCATACAAAGGCGCGCTGGCCGGCTACACCCAAGAAACCTGGACGCAGGGCAACTCGGTCGAACAGGTTTTCGTCGTGCCAAATCCTTATAAAGGCGGACACGAATTAGAAGAGAGCGGCGCTTTGACGGCGTCGGGCTTAAAAGCCTACCCGCGCAAACTGTTCTTTATGAACCTGCCGCCCAGCGGCGCCAAAATTCACATCTATACCCTGGCTGGCGACCACATCATCACCTTACAGCATCCTTCCGGCGGGTCCGACCAGTTCGAGTGGGATATGCGCAATCAATATCGGCAGGAAATCGTCAGCGGCGTCTATTACTACATCGTCGAAGCCGGCGCAGAGAAGAAAATCGACAAATTTGTCGTAATCAAGTGAGGGAAATATGAATTTAGAATTTGGAGTGCGGAAGATGGCGAAGTGTGCGCTTCGTTCAAAGTTAAAACTCTTTGCACTTTATACCTTGCACTTTGCACTTTCCACATTAATCATTCTGCCCGGCTGCTCGGACGATAGGAAAACGCCGACGACGCCGGGGATACCGACCTATTCGGCGACCATCACCTTGCTGGACGGCGTCTCTATCGCCGGCGATACGCTTAGCCGGACCTTCACTCTGCGCGACTCGGTCGTGGACGCGCGGCTCTATATCACCGGCTTCCTTAAGCCCGATGCAGCGCTCAATCAATTCAACGGATTAAGTTCGGAGGTTGACTCGCTCGACAATCTGCTGCTGGGCTTAAGCGCGCAAATAATTGGATTGGATACTATCAGTGCACGCACACCGGAGCAACAGGCGCGGTTGGACAGTCTGCGCGGGGTTCTGGCTGCGGAGGAGGTAGTCAAAGCCGGCCGCGAAGCCTGGCTCGACTCGCTGGATACGCGTCTGGACGACCGCTTCAAAGCCGCCGTGCGACTGGATAACGACCTAGAGTTTTACTACCCGCGGGCGACGTTCTTTGATTCAAACACAATGCCGCCGGATACGACTTTAGTTCATCGCTATCTTAATCCCGGCGAGACGGCTGTTTGGGGTCAGGGCTTTTGGACGCCCGAGCCGGATACTTCGGGCTGGATCGGCAAGACAATGCGTTTGGCGCTGAGCCGCTTCTGGATTGCCGACGATACTTATCGCGCCCCGGCCAAACCGTCCAGGCCCGCCAATCCCGACGCGCTGCCCGAATTATACCCGATTACCGACTGGTTAGGCCGGTTGACGCCTAACACACCCCACACACTGCATCTCATCTTTGCAGCCCCCGGCGCGACCGCTAAGGTCGCTGCCAGTCTGTATGTAGTGTATAAAACAACGGGATAACGATTGAAGTTGAAAGGGAGAATGTAAGAAGGTAAGAAAGTGAGAAAGTCAAAAAGTCAGAGGATTTTATATTCGGGCGGCTTGAACAATTTCACTTTCACCTTACATCGGAACAACTTGAAACTTCTATAAGGAGTAAAATTATGAAATTCAAATATATCGTTGTCCCTCTGCTGATACTGTTAAGTTTGGGGACAACCTACGGACGGGAAGTTCAAAAGGTTGGCACGACCAGTCTGGCGACGCTGAAGATTGCCACTAGTGTGCGGGCTATCGGGATGGGTGAAACTTACTGCGCCGTCGCGGACGATATCCAATCTATCTTTTGGAATCCCGCCGGACTGATTCACCTACAGGGTTCTTCAGCGACGTTCACGCAGATTAATATGCCGGCGGATGTGCAGTTCAACACCGCCGCCATCGCCCGCAACTTAGGTCGTAAAGGCGTCGTCGGGATGCACCTGCTGGCGATGAACACCGGTGATATGCCGGTGCGGACGATCTTCCACCCGGAAGGCACCGGCGAAAACTTCATCGCCTACGATGTCATTGGCGGCCTATCCTATGCGCAGCGTCTCACTGACCGCTTCGTCTATGGCGCTAATCTGCGGATGGTCGTTTCCGGATTGGAAGATGAGTCTTATATCGGTGTCCTGGCCGATTTCGGCACGCTCTATGAAACCGCCCTGCGCTCGATGAAATTAGGCTTAGTAGTGCAGAACTTCGGCCCTGACATCAAGTATTCCGGCACATATTTAGACTACCTCGATCAAGGCCGCCGGGCGCGTTCCAGCCCACAGGAGAATACATACTCGGCCGCTCCGCCGCCGACTATCTACCGCATCGGACTGTCCGCCAATTTCTTTGAAATGACCAGAATTGCCAGACCTGCCGGCTGGGACGGATTGGCCGCAGTCGAAATGAGCCATCCCAATGACAACCGCGAACGGCTCAATTTCGGTCTGGAATGCACCTATCTTAATATGTTCACCTTGCGCGGTGGATACAAATTCCGGTTCGAAAACAGTTATGGCTACGACGAAGAGCGCTGGACGGCGGGATTCGGACTGAAAATTCCCATCTCCACCGCTCAAACTATCGTTTTCGACTATGCCTATCTCGATTTCGGTCGGTTTGCTGAAGCCGACGACGGCTTTATGAGTTCACCGCACCGCTTCTCACTTGGCATTAACTTTTAACCGCAGTCAGGAGATACAATTATGAAACTAAATTTAATTCTTAAGAGCATTATTCCTCGGGAAATAGATGCGCTTTCTCCCCCCGCTTGCGGGTGGATGAAGGGAAGTGTATTTTCATCTTATGTTGCGCCGCGCCGCGGGATGATGATTACTCTCGGAATGCTCCTGCTGGCGTGGGGCTGCGAGCCATCCGATCCGGGCTTGCTGATGCCGAATGTGAAGCCGGTAGTCTATATCACGGTCGCGCCGCTGGAAAATGCTGTCGAAGACCACTATCTCGCGCCGGAAATTATGTTCCGCGTCCAGTGGTTCGGCTCAGACCCGGACGGCGTTGTTGCGGGTTATTGGCTGCAAGTAGATAGCGGCGCCGAAAAATGGACGACCGCTGGCGACAGCGTCATCGCTTTTCAATCTTCCGAACCTGACCCCAATAATCCGGGCAAGACGATTCCGATGCAGCACACCTTGCGCGTCTGGTCGGTCGATAACGAAGGGCTGCGCAGCGACCCAGCTGTGCGAACCTTCTTTGCTGCCAATGATATTCCCCGTATCACGAGTTTTGCTGTTCCATTTCCTGACAGCGCCACTGTCGGCCCGGCTTTCTCATTCAGCCTGGAAGCCGCCGATTCCAACGCCTCCGGCATCCTCTACCGGTTTTGGATCGACGGGCAGCCGACGGGCGATTGGAATGCGCGGTCTAAATATCAATTTTACAACTCCGTTGAACCTTCGCTGCTGAACACAGTCGAAACAGGAACAACAGTGACGTTGGATATGCGGCTACTCACTAATGGTCAGCATCGCATTTGGGTCAGGGCAATGGATTTAGGCGGTGCGGTGAGCGATTCAGTTCTGCGCACGATTACAGCCGCCGACACCTTCCATCCGAGTCTAACTTCCATATCGGCGAGTTATAACGGCATAGCCTTCTATGTCGATGGGTCGGTCTATTTTGCGCCGCGTGCTGTGACGAAATTCGAGATGAATGGCTCAGCCGCGGCTTACTACGGCTCAATTCAAGGCTATCGCTACAGGCTCATCACAGCCGCCAATCCCAACCCTAACTGGTCGAATTGGGGATCCGGGAGCGTGGAACTGTCCGACCTGCCGGTCGGCGAGTATCGCTTTGAAGCCCAGTGCCGTGACTACACCAACGCCGTCAGCGGAGTGAGTAGTTATGCTCTGAGCATCGTTACGCCGGTTTTGTATAATAAAACCATTTTACTGGTGGACGAAACCCGCGACGGCAACGGCTCGCTGGGCAGCCCGACCGATGCGCAGGTCGATAAGTTCTACCGGTTCATCCTCGGCGGTGATTCGAGCGCTTCCGACACGACCGGATACGCCGAATGGCGCAGTTCGGACAACTGGGACATCACCGAAATCGATTACAATAAACACAAGGTCGGCGATACAAAATATATCTCCGCCAAAGATGTGCATAACAAACGCATTATTTTTTGGATTGCCGAAGACAAAACCGTCCTGGATTTGCGCGATAATCTATCGGTGTTGACCGAATACTTGAACAAGGGCGGACGGCTCATTTTAGTTGGCTGGGATGTGATGGCGAGTTTCATATCGGAAACTTCGCCTGATTCGACCGGGTTCGCGTCGGTCTTCGTCAACAAGTATCTGCGCCTAACAGCCGGCAAGCGCCTGGCAGACCGGGTTTTCGTCGGAACGGAAGGCGCCGGCGGTTATCCGAATGTCAATCTCGACCGCAGCAAGATTCTCGCCCGCTGGGCTGGACTCGACCGCTGCTGGACATTCACGCCTTCGCATCGCACGCAGACACTGGGCGTATGGACGAGCGGAACGCCGGTCGCCGGGGCGACAGCCATCACGCTCAACACTTCTATCGTCAATATCTGGCGCACGGCAACGGTAGGGTTCCCCCTCTATTTTATGTTAGACAGTGAAGCCCGCGCCTTCATAGCGCAGTTGATCGCGGAGATGGACGCTTCGTAATTTAATGCCTGTCTGGATGGCGGATTTCAACCTTCCCCCCTGATATTTCCCCACAGAGCGGACGGAAGAATTAGGGCTTATTACGAAATGAAAGAGAAGTGTCGATATGACAACGCAGCGTTTAAAAGCCTTTAGACGCTGCGTTGTTTTTTTCAATGAAGGCTTGACAAATTCAACGCTTGAGACTATATTTCTTATTAATGCTGATGGTGATGATGATGATGACAACATAAGATACTAGAGTCATCGTCAGTGTCATTAATTGACATTGGCATTGGCATTAAATTCCAAATTCCAAATTCCAAATTCTTAAATGTCCGACCGCAAGATCCGTCTTATAATCGCCAAGCCCGGGCTGGACGGGCATGACCGTGGCGCTAAGGTGCTGGCTGCCGCTTTTCGCGACGCGGGAATGGAGGTCATATACCTTGGCTTGCGCCAGACGCCGGAGATGATTGTCGAAGCCGCGCTGCAAGAAGACGCCGATGTCATCGCGCTCTCCGTCCTGTCCGGGGCGCATATGACCATCTTCCCCCGCGTCAAAAAACTGCTCGACGAGCGCGGGATGAACGATGTGCTGCTCATCGGCGGCGGCATCATCCCGCCGGAAGATATCGAAGAACTGGAAAACGCAGGCGTGAACAAACTCTACGGACCCGGCACGCCGGTCTCCGAACCGATTAAATTCATTCAAGATTGGTTCGACAAGAATAGATTGAATGCTAATGCTAATGTAAATGCTAATATTATAAAGAATTAAAATCTCAATTTTCTAATGGTTTATTTAAATTTGCCCACTTTGTCACTTCGTCCACTTTGTCCATAAAGTCATATTGTCCATCTAACTCCCAAAAACCATAAACAGGCTATCCAATGTCCGGACATTCCAAATGGGCGACGATTCGCCGCGATAAGGAGAAGACCGACGCCGCACGCGGACGAACATTCTCCAAGTTGATTAAAGAAATAACAATCGCTGCCCGCACCGGCGGGGGCGATGCGAATGGCAATCCCCGGTTGCGCACCGCCATCGCTGCCGCCAAAGAAGCCAATATGCCGGCGACTAATATCGACCGTGCCATCAAGAAAGGCACCGGCGAATTGCCCGGCGTCACTTATGAAGAGGTTATCTACGAGGCTTACGGACCCGGCGGCACCGCGCTGCTCATCGAAGTTACCACCGACAACCGCAACCGCGCCGTCGCCGATATCCGTCATATCATCCAAAAGAACGGCGGCAATATGGGCGAATCCGGCTCAGTCGCCTGGATGTTCCAGCGCAAAGGCGTCATCAGCCTACCTTCAAACAGCATCGACGAAGACTCCCTGATGTTAGCCGCCCTGGACGCTGGCGCTGAAGATGTCAAAAGCGAAGACGACTTTTTTCAGGTTATGACCCCTTCCGAAAAATTAGAACCGGTGCGGGCTGCGCTTGAGTCAGGCGGCTTCAAAATCGAATCCGCTGAGTTAGCCCAACTGCCTCAAACCTACATTCCGGTTTCCAGCGACCAAGCCCGCTCGGTCATTCGTTTGATGGAAGCCCTAGACGAACACGACGATGTCCAAAAAGTCTGGTCGAACTTCGATATTCCCGACGAATTGATGGCTGCCTTGTGATTGTCTTCGGCATAGACCCCGGACTTACCGCCACCGGCTACGGTGTCGTCGAAAAGTCCGGCAGCCGCATTACCCCCCTTGAATGGGGGGTAATACGTTCTGGAAAGGGCGAACTGCCCGAGCGGCTGGAAAAATTATATTCCCACCTTATCGAAACGCTAAACCGCTTCAAACCGGATTTAGTGGCAGTCGAGTCTATTTTCTTGGCACGCGACCCCAAAGCCGCGCTTCTGATAGGTCACGCCCGCGGCATCGCCCTATTGGCTGCTGTCCAAAACGGCGCCAAAGTCGTCGAATATCCCGTCAACACCGTCAAGCAAGCCGTTGTCGGTAAGGGCCACGCGGCTAAGGAGCAGGTGCGCTATATGGTCGGCAGATTGCTTTCGATGGATATGGATAAGGTCGCAGAAGATGCGTCCGATGCACTGGCGGTGGCAGTTAGCGGGTGTTTGAAAAATGGATGAATTTAGAGGTAGGGAGGGGGCGTTTCTGCCCGCCATCAATTGAATGTCAGAAAGATGAAAGTTATTGAACTCTCAACTACGTTTTATCTTTCATCCAGCCATTGAGAAGGAGTTTGCGGATTCGTTTGGGCATATATTATACTATTTATTTTGCAATCTCTCAATTGCCTTTTTAAATTCATCGACGAAGGATTTCAACGATGGCTCGGCTTTACCAGCGCGATAAATGTTCATTGCATCGACTAATTCCTCAGCGAATTCAATACCGCCTAATGTTGGAGTAATGCCGGCATTTCGAAGGCATTTAAGCAATTTATTCTTATAATACTTCCTTTCGCATTTTCTTTCTTCAGGAGAACAATCCGCACCAGTAACTTGTTTAAAAGATATTATATCTGACATATACCATTTTTCGATATGCGGATCTGGACAGGCAGTTATAACTAAATGCTGGTATTGTTCATTTGTTGAACCTATAATATCATTTTTAACTGTTACAGGATTGCTGCAGTTCGAATCAACAGCCACTACTAATATGTCAGGGAGAGACGACCTGCCTTTTACTGAGGCATTTAGGAAGAGTTTATATTCACTTATTACTTGACCATGTCCTCCGCGGCTATTGCCTATTCGGGGAGCTAAAGAGATATTCTTTTCCCTACATATCCTCTTTATAAGTGCGGTTATAAACTTTTCGTGGGCGACATCTTCTACGAAAATACTTACTTCGATTTTACTCATCAATCAAACCTCTCTTCAACAATTCGGTAAATATCCCATCTTCATTTCTAGAAGTTAATTTCTCCAGTATTTCCTCATCTTGAAACAATGTATTCTTTTGAAATTCTTCAAAATGCGTTCCTGCTTCTGAAGTAGTTACATTAAATAGTCCAATTTCATTAGGGTGTTCCTTTTGTAGTTTTATAACTTCACCACAAAACAATGGAGAATGAGTGGTTATTATGATCTGTTTTTTTCGTTCTATAGCAATGGCGGAGAGTAACCGGGCTATTAATTCAAGCCTACGAGGATGCACACCATTCTCGGGTTCTTCGAATGAATAAACTGAGCCTGACCAAGGATTTATTCCTATGCAACACAATGCCATAATCCGAAGCGAGCCTTCAGATATTACCCTAGATGAATACTCTATGCCATTCTGTTTAATACTAACATCAATTGTTCCTCTGACTTTATTCACATTGACATTTAGATTCTGGATGCTCGGGATGATCGACTTTAAAGTTCGCACAATAGAGGCGAAGTATTCTGGGTTTTCAACTTTTAATCTTAATAAAAAAGGTGCAATTTTTTCACCCATTAATCCAATGTCATATACCTCAGAGGGAGGAGATTCGAATCGCATTGGAAATAATGGTTCTAAATAATAAGTAAACCAACGATTAAATTCATTTCTGCATTTCTCAATTATTGGATATAATGAGCCACTATATCTCTGATCTGAAATTAATGCATAATTTAAATCGATACTTTCTTCACGCGGTCTGGCTGGAACGCCTGTTCGTCTTATTTTAAACTTGGACTCTTTCTTTTCGATTATTATACTCTTGATTTGGTTATCTCGACCAATCCAAGATAAATATTCATCTTCCAAAGTTAATCTTCCCGACTTCGGTTCAATTCTTATTTCTACATTGTAGGCGTATTTATTCTTATCGACTTTTAAAATTGCTTCAATTCTAAAAGTTGGCGATATGTGATCTAAAAGTTCAGAAATACCACCTGGTGGAAAAGAGAAAGCCTCAATTGGATAGCCTCTTATAGGTGATTGAAGCGCATCCGAGAGAGTTTTACTAGTGGCAATACGCGACAAAATCTGCACCGCTTCGATAAAATTCGATTTGCCAGCCGTGTTTGGTCCGAATAAAACTGCCATAGGCGGTAGTTTTACATTTCGGACATCCAATAAGGACTTAAAGCCTTTGATGCTGATTTCTTCGAGCATTTGACTCTCCGGTTATTTGTCAAGATTCTTCGATGCTTCCGCAATCTTCATGATGAGGAACACAGCAGAATCTGTGGCTGAAAAATCTCGCTTAGGCTTGAATCGAAATCGCAATTTACTCTCAACTTTTAACTTTCAACTTACTACTTTCAACTATTCCCCACCCCCACATTCACCTGCCGGAAGCGAGTCGGGGCGGCGCCGTGCGACATCTCTGCCACCTGACCAGGCTGGCC
>Ga0194112_10004384_pt1 | contig 19332 bp, 17 predicted proteins | sample TA2MahC400mmetaG_FD_146191 | JGI IMG/M metagenome (GOLD analysis project Ga0194112, IMG submission 146191) | Freshwater microbial communities from Lake Tanganyika, Tanzania - TA2015016 Mahale Deep Cast 400m | ecosystem: Environmental > Aquatic > Freshwater > Lake | place: Tanzania: Lake... | reverse complement strand
CTCGGGGAAGCGGCTATCCTTGCGGACGTCCTCGACCCTCGTGCTCTTGCGCTCATCTGCCGCGCCGAGGCTCTTCTTCTCATACCAGCCGGGCGTGGTGTAGAACGTGCCGGGATGGCGCGCGAACTGCCGCCGGTACTCCTCGCGCGAGCCCAGGAACAGCGTCATGCAGTCATGCACGCGCGGGATGACGACCGGGCAGTCGCGCGCGACCAGCCCGGACGTACCCCGGCCGCATAGGCCGTAGCCCAGGATGACCGCGTCATGGCCCTGCCCGACGGCGGCGTCGATCTCGGCCTGCGCGCGCTCGCGGAGGGTGTTCGGTACACTGTGCAGGCCGGCATCGAGGAGGACTAGGTCGATGTCGTGGGGGGATCCGGCAGCAAGTTGTGTGAGTTCGGGTTCGAAGACTCCGCAGGCGATGACCTTCAGCTTCACGGTTCAGGGACCTCGTAGGAATCAGGGACTGTCAGCCCATTCCCCGCACGTACCCTCGCTTGCCAGATCGCTTGGCGGGAATGGGTGACTGTCCCTGATTCCCGAACACCGCGCCCGCCTGCATCTGCCTCACTCACCGCCATCCGTCTTCGCTGGCCGACCGACTGCGCGAGCCCGCAGTCGCTGGCCGAGGCGCAGTTCAAGCTCATCGATGAACTCCCTGCTGCCAAACGGCCGCCCGCGCGCCGTGGCGACTCGTAGACGCTCCGTGAAGTCCTCCGGCACCGGCTGTCGCAAGACCTCCTGCCATTCCGCCGGGTCCCATCGCTTCCGCCAGGCAGCCAGGTCGAGCAACCGACCGCCGCCGGCCAGACCGATGTGGGCGCGAGCGCTGGACCATGGGTATTCCCATGCTTGCGCGACGAGTCCCGCCCGCACTGGGTTACATTCGACATAGCGGAGTGCAGCGAAGGCGTGCGCCTCATCAAGCGCACAGGAGTAGAAGCGGCCCTGCCAGAAGTGACCGGTGCGGTGCAGACGCTCGTTCATGTACGATGCGTATTGAGTGTGCGTGCGGCCGAGTGCTTTGGTGAGCGCAGACTCGCTCGATGGGATCGCCACCATGTGCACGTGGTTCGACATCAGGCAGAAGCCGACGACCTGCAGGCCGTGGAACGCCGAGTGCTCGGCGAGGCAGCGCAGGTACACGCGCCGATCATCGTCGCTCAGGAACACGTCCTCACGGTTGTTGCCGCGTTGGGCGATGTGATGGGGAATCCCCGGGATGACGACGCGAGCGGTTCGTCCCATGTGGTGATGATAGCGGAGGGGGGACCCGCGCGCAAGGCGGAAATCGGGGACAGTCACCCATTCGCGCGAGGGTGCTTGATGGTCCAGGGACGGCGTGCAGGTGGGCCCGAGGGTCGGAAATCAGGGACAGTCACCCATTCGCGCCAAGGTGCGTGGCCATCGAGGGAAGCCGTGCGAATGGGCTGACAGTCCCCGATTTCCGCCGCTTCAGCCCACAACCTCGACCCGAGCGTTCGACAGCCGCCCGGCCAGCGCGTCGGCGGAGAGGCCGGGCCCCTCAATGTACAGGGGATCGGCACTGACGCGCAAGTCCGCGGCGGGCACCGGGTTCCCCATCATGTCCGAGACGCTCAGGGCGGGACCGGCGGGCAGCGACAGCCGGAACTGCTTCCCGTCCTCGCCCCAGTACCATACGGCAGCCACGGAGTCCGCGCCGCGCGCGAACACGTAGCAGTGGAGCTTCTCGCCAAGCTGCACTTCCCTCCCGAGGGGCTGGGCTCCCTCCAGCTTCTCGGTCATGACGCTGTAGGCGATGAGGGCTGGCCGCGGCGCGCCGTCGTACTCGATGGCATACATGCCCTCGGGTCGGATGATCCAGCGGGCATCCGAGCCTTGCTCCGAGTAGAGCTCATAGAACCAGAACACCTTGCGGATGCCGCTGCCCAACTCGACGAGGTGCGAACGGACCATGTCCCGCGCCTGGCGGCGGACATCCGGCACGCGATGCCACGGCTCGCGCGACTTGGGCATGAGCTCCTTGCTGTACCACGACGGAACGTAGGTGCCCTCCTCCGTGTTCCAGATCTCCAGGTCGGGCTTGCCGTGCTCCGCGAAGGCCTGTCTCAGGAACGAGACGATTGCGTCCGCCCCCTCGGTGCCGTACTTCACCTCCGGCGGGCCGCTCTGAGCGACGCCGTAGAAGTGACCGGAGAACACGTCGATGTAGTCCAGCGCGCCCCGGTCGAGCATCTCCTGCAGGAAGGGCGTGTTCTTCCACGCCGTGTCGCCGGCCACGATCCGGCAGCCTGGATCGGCCTGATGGGCGGCTTCGTAGGCTGTCTTCAGGAACGGGAGGTAGTCCTCCGAGTTCATCCACGCCGTCGGCTCGTTCATCACTTCCCAGCAGTGGAACCGGTCCTTGTAGCGCGAGACGACCTCGAAGACGTACGTGCGCCATGCGTCGAGGTCGGGCAGCTTCGCCCCCTCGGACTGGTCCTTGGCCCAGCCGCCATGGGCCGGTGTCTCGGTGCGCGCCCAATCCGGCGTGCCCTGTAACACCGGCAGGGCGCTGATCCCGTACCTCTGGAGGTTGTCCAGGAACAGGCGGTCCTCCTCGCGCTCCTCCGGCCAGCTGAACTTCCCGCGCTCCGGCTCCACGGCGGGCCAGGCGAGCAGGTAGGTGCGAATCCAGCGCACCCCGCACTCCTCGAGCAGCGAGTACGGAAATCCGTGCATCCCGAACTGCGATTCCACGTTGCTGGCCGTGCGTGCGGCAATCACGCCGAACGCCAGCTCCTCGAAGTCGAACAGCTCGCCCGTCGGAGAGAGGGCCTTGACCGTCGCCTTGTACGACCCTCGCGGGACGTCTCCCAGGCGGATCTGGGCCGCCGCGGCAGCCTTGGAAGGAGCATCGACCTCGAGCCGAGCCTCGTACGGCGTCCGGCCGAAGTAGTCCTCGACCGAGTACTGCAGCACCACGTCTCGCTGCTCGGTCAGGTCGCTGTAGAGCGTCGCGTCGAGCACCACCTCGTCGCCGACGTGGAACAGGTTCTCGTAACGGCCTCTGTAGTTGGCGCCGAGGCCGAGGTCCACCGATCGACCGGGTGCGTAGCCGGTTAGACCGCCCTCCTCCAACTGGAGGCCGTCGATCCAGGCCGGTCCGTCCTCGGGGAAGGGCACGAGCACCCAGGCGTAGCCCGCCTCCGTCTTCCCGGCCGTAATCTCGTGGCTATAGCGCTGCCACTCCGTGGTGAGCCTGAAGTTGGACCAGCCCCAGTCCTGCCAGGCATCGCTGACCGACACGGTCAGGGCCTGGCCCTCATGGGAGCCCTTGGCGTAGAGGGAGACCGTGTACTTCGCGCCCTCCGTGACGGGAATCCAGCGGAACGTGCACCAGGGGGTGAAGCCCTTGCGGCCGTAGGGGGGCTCGTGCTGCAGCTTCAGGCTGTGGCTGCCGTGGGCCGCGGTCGAGGCGTCGATGATCCCGCGCCGCGGCTCGGAGGCAGCGAGACCGTGCTTTGTCCAGCTGTAGGAGAGCAAACACGAGAAGCCGTCGTGACCCGTCTCGAAGCTGCTGCCATCCAGGATGAGGTTCGCGGGCCACACGCCGGAACTGGAAACCGCCGTGAGGACCAACACGAGAAGGGCCCAGGCAACTGCACAGCCCGTCGTGCGAGGTCTGTGCATCGGCTGATTCTCCCACCCGGGTCGCTGTCGGGCCTACGCGCGCCACTTGCCCTCGGTGAAGTCGGGGACTTCCTGCGGCGCGCCGCCGGCACGGATCGAGGCGGCGGAGAGCGGGATGATGGAACTCCAGGCAGCGGCGTCCGCCGCGGGGATTGGGCTGGGCCGGCCCGCGACGACTGCTTCGATGAACTGCTGGATCACGAAGTAGTCGGCGCCGCCGTGACCGGACTGCGCGGCCTCCTGGCCGTGCTCCTTCCACAGGGCGTGCTCGTACTCGGTCGCGTAGGGCGCGAAGGGCTCCCACTCGTACTTCGGGGTGCGGCCCTCGACCCAGATCTCGTGCTGGCGGCCGGTGTCCTGGTAGGACGCTGTCACGCCCTGCAGCGTGAAGTACGTGGTGCTCGGATGTGGGCGGGCGGAGTACATGTCGAAGCGCAGGTCGATCACGGCGCCCTTGGCGGTGCGGATGAGTGTGGTACTGCTGTCGCCGAGGGCGAAGCGAATCTTGGCCTGTGGGCTGTCGGCGCCGAACCGTTGCGCAGCGTAGCGCTCGAGCGAGCGCTGGGGCGTGGCTGAGGCGACCAGCGACACGAACCGATCACCCCGGTTGATGCCGAGCCACTGCGCCACGGGGCCGAGGGAGTGCGTAGGGTAGACGTTGCCGGTGTAGTCGCGGCCCAGCTCGCCGCGCCAGGTGAGCGTGCCGTCGCCGTGGAACGCGAGCGAGCGGCAGTCATGCACGTAGCCGCACTCGGCATACGTGAAATCGCCGAACACGCCGGCTTGCGCCGCGTTCAGCACGGCCATGTTCTGCTGGTAGTAGCAGCAGTTCTCCGAGAGCATGTAGACCTTGCCCGACTCCTTCTCAGCCCTCACGAGCCCCCAGCACTCATCGAGCGTGACCGCGGCGGCGACCTCGCTGAGGGTATGCTTGCCTGCGCCGAGCGAGTCGATGCACATCCGTCCGTGAAGCTGCATCGGCGTCGCGACAAGGACGGCGTCGATGTCGTCACGCTGAAGCATGCGTCGGTAGTCTACCGGCCCGGCGGAGTAGCCGACCGGCTCGTTCCCGCGCGCATTGCGGACGATCCCGATGGCGCGGTTGAGATTGCCCTCGTTGATGTCGCACAGCGCCGGGACGGCGACGTTGCCGAAGGAGAGCGCGACCTGCAGCAGGCCCGTGCCCCGGCCGCCCGTGCCGATCACCGCAAGGCGCAAGGGGGCCGCGTCCTGCGTCAGGGCGTCGGCCGCGAGTCCCGCGGCGAGCCCCGCGGCGCCGACGCGGAGGAAGTCGCGACGATTGAGCGAGTCAGGCATGGTCACTGTGCCTCCTCGAAGGGCTTGCCGAAACACGCGCCGATGCAGTGCTTCAGGACGTTCGCTTCGCCCATCCCGCCGGCCTCGGGCGCGCCTTCGCCGCGCAGCGCATCCAGCAACCCCTTCCCGCCATCCCCCGCGCTCCAGCCGGTGAAGAGCACGCCCTGGAGCTTGTCCGTGGTGTTGTCCCGCGCGGCCTGAACGAAGGCCTGCGCCGCGTCGGGCTTGTTCCACGGGGAGACAAGAACCCGGAAGCCCTGCTCCTGGAAGTACGGAATCGAGGGATAGCTCTCGCGGTGCCCGTAGTGCCAGTCACACAGGATGATGTCGCGCGGGACCTTCGCGATGGCGGGCGCCGTACCGTTCGTGCTCGCCTCCCACGAGCCGTAGCGGGTGGCCTTGCCGTCGAGGAGCCGGTCGCCCCACATCAGCATCTCCACCTTCCGCGTGCCGACGAGGTGCTCGTGGAGGTCGTTCACCGCCTTGGCGAACAGCTCCGCCGGGTCCTTGCCCTTGCAGCGCGGGCACTGGTCGCTCCCGATCAGGAAGACCTCGTCCATCCCCACATGCAGCGCGTCGGCCTGGAAGGCGTCGAGCAACTCATCCATGAGGTCGAAGACGAGGGCGTTAACGTCGGGATGCAGGGGGCACCAACTCCGGCAGTAGATGTCCGGGTTGTCGAGCGGAATCTGGGGCGTCTCGTCGAACTCCGGATGCTTCGTGAGCAGCGTGAAGGTGCTCTTCGCCCACGACTGGTGCCCCAGGCAGTTCAGCAGCGGCACCACGCGAATGCCGTGCTCCCGGCACGCCGCCGCGATGCGGCCGGCGGCCGCCTTGTCGAGCGTGCCCTGGGCGATCTCGGGATGGCTGGTGAACTGGTAGTTGTAGTTCACCTCGACGACCAGCAGGTTGATGCCCATGGGCGCGAGGTGCTCGTCGATGAGCTTGACCAACGTGTCCGCACCCTCCGCAGACTGGCAGAACACATGCTGGCCCCGCCAGGGGAAGGGCTCGCCTGCAGCGTGGGCGGCGTGGCAGGCGAGGATGAGCGTGGCAGCGATGACGGTCAGCGTGAGCGGGAACTGCATGTGTACCCACTCCCTTCCGGGCGACTTGGTGGCGCAAGTCGTTGTAGGGGCGGACCCACGTGTCCGCCCCTGTCTGGCGAGGGGCGGACACGTGGGTCCGCCCCTACAACGGCTCGCTGGCTCACTGGCCCGCGACCCGCACCTTCGCATCCCCGACCGCGACGATCTGCTCGAGCTTCCCGTCACGATAGCGCAAGGCCGCGCCCTGCCCCTCTAGCTCAAACTCCCCAGCGCGCAACGCCCCGCCGGCGGGGTTGATGAGCAGGATGTCACGGATACCGCCACCCGTGACCTCGACGGCAACCGGGCGCTCGCGGGCGTCGGCGGGCCCCTCGACAGGCAAGACGCGCACGGTGAGGTCAGCCACGGGGTCGCCGGTCGAGATGTCGAGGGCGGTGCAGAAGAGCGCCGATGTCCCAATCTGGCGGGAGACGACGAAGGGCACCTTGATCTTCGTCGGGTTGCCCATGCCGATGGCGGTCAGGACCTCGCGCGCGCCGTCGGCGGCACCCTGGGCGAAGGTCACTGTCGGGCCCTGGTCCTGCTTCCAGACCGCTTGCCAGGCCTCGGGCGCCGGGGCGGAGCGCCACTCCTTCGCCCAGGAGCATCCATCGCCCGCGGGCGCCTCAGCGAGAACTGCAAACGGCAGCGCGCACTCCATCGCACCCCGGTTGTGGTAGGCCAGATCGAACGTGGACTCGGTCTCCGCCTCGCAGAGAACCACGTCGATCACGCGGTCGCCGAGGAGCGCCATCGACCGGCGAATGCGCACGCCGTCGTAGGCCTCGTCGGCGCGGGCGCTGCAGAGGCCCAGGCCGTCGCCAAAGGCGGTGAACTGCAGCATGCCGGTGCACGGCTTCTGGCTCTTGCTGTTGACCACGATCGTGTTGTGGCTGAGGGTCTGGCGGAACCAGCCGGCGTGGGCCGGGTTGCCGTAGGCGATGCATCCGGGGTCCTCGGCCAGCAGCTTGCCCTGGCCGTAGAGCACGAAGCCCAGCTTGTCCGGGTGGCCGTGCCCGCCGCCGTGCGGGCCGTAGTCCAGGGCGAGGTACGTCTGGGGAATGTGCTCGTTCACGCGACCCTCGCCGGTTGCGCCGCTGCGCAGAACCACGTAGCCCGCTGCGGGGAAGACGGAGGACTGCAGCGTGAACGGCGCGGTCTCGCCCAGGTCGACTCCGTACAGCAGCGTCTGCAGGCTCTTTCGTCCGCTCTGCAGGATGGGCAGCAGATGGCGCGGGTCCTGCCAGCGCGCGTAGGCGATCTCGTACATGCTTCCCGAGCCGAGGGCGTTGGAGGTGCCGCTGTCATTGAAGGCCGCGAGTTCGCCACCGGGCGCCATGAACGCAAGGGGTGCGTCGTACATGCCCTTGTAGCGGTCGGTGTACAGGTCGATGCCGACGTTCCGGGCGGCGACCGCCAGCGGCTGCAGCGCGCTCATCGTGTAGAAGTGGTAGCCCCACGCGCTCTCGTACCAGAAGCCGTCGTCGGTGACGCCCTGCTCGATTTGCGCGCGGAAGCCCTTCGGCCCGTTGATCGAGTCGAAGGTGAGCTGCTCGTTGCCCAACGCCAAGCCCACCAATCCATAGGCCGAATCGTGCCAGCAACAGATGTTGTGAATGCCCCACTGGTGGTCGTGGATGAGCTGCGCAGCGGGGAGGAGCATCTTCTCAGAGACGGTCTGCAGGTCGTCCGCGCTGAGCGTGTCCTGGATGCAGTCGAACCCCTGCGCGACGGGGATCAGCCAGGTCGATTCGTCCAGGCTCTGTGGGCCGACATGGCCCCCTCCCTTGCTCGGCTTGCCGTTGATGTCGTGCAGCGGGTAGCTGAGGTAGCGCTCCGCGTAGCCGAGCAGAATCTCGCGAGCCTTGACCGCATACGCGACGTCGCCTGTGAGGACGTACATCAGGCCGAGGTCGCGGATCGCTCCAGCGAGAGCACCGTGCTGACGGTCGAGCACGACGTCATCGTACGGCCAGCCGGAGTAGACTGCGCCGCAGTCCGGGCAGACGTGCTCCGTGGGGGACTTGGTGGTCAGCCGCGCGCCGCAGGCCTTGCAGGTGTACCAGTGCCACCACTGGCTGCCGCGGTCGGGGTACTCGGGCGTCCGGGCGAGCCAGTCGTCGGCCCCCCTCTTGAGCCCGTCGTAGATGGCCTTGCACTCCGATGAGGCCTCGATGCGGGCGAGGACCTTCGGCACGTCGGCACGTGTCAGCAGCAGGCACGGATGGGGGACATCGGTCAGCGGCACCGTCAGATCGAGCGACAGCGACTTGCCCATGTCCGTCGCGCCCTTCACTCGGATGACCAGCTGCGCCGACGTACGCGACAGAGGCGGCAGCGCGCCCTCGCCGCTCGCGGCGGCCGAGAGCGACACCGGCACTGCCGCCGTTCCGCCAGGGGCGACCGTCGCCTCCGCCGGAGCGTCCACGCGCAGGCCCTTGCCCGCGCTCTTCGTCTGCACCGCAAGCGCGGCCGGCTGGTCCCGTCGGTTGGCCACGCGCACCTCGTACCGGGCCACAGTCCGGTCGCCCTCGCGCTGCGTGCCGAGGTGCTTCACCTCCTCCACGCGGAACGCATCGCGCACGACGCGGACGTTGTCGATCAGCACAGTGGGTTGAGGGTTGCCCTTGCCCTGGTAGCGGAACGAGAGGTACTGGCCCTTCTGATCGGGCCTGTCGCCCCAGAGCCACGTGGGGTTGTGGATGTCCACCTCGGCGGTCTGCCACTCGCCGGGCTTGACCGACTTCGCGTCGGCGAGCTGCCAGGTGCACTGCATCCCATCGCCGAGGGGGAAGTCGATGATCTTGATGCCCCACCAGTCGCAGCCCGGCCCGTCGAAGCGGTAGTCGAACAGCAGCCGGTCCCACTCGCCCATCTCGATCCCGCGACCGGCGAAGCTGAAGTTCACCGCCTGCGGATCGCCCTTCGCCTCCGGCTGCCACCGAATGGCCTTCCCGCCCTCCTTGCCACCCTCGACGACCTTCGCGGCAGCCGACCACCCGGTGCTCTGCCCCTCGAAGTCATCGAGCACGAGCGCCATCGGCTGCGCGCAAGCCGCGCCACCCATCAGCATCACGAGTGCCGTGAGGTGCCGCATGTGCTCTCCGTTCCTCCGGTGCCGTTCTCCCAGACTCCTACACTCCTACACTCCCGCCGTCCTCACGGCAGCGGCACCGGTCTCCCCTGATCGCACGACGCATAGACCGCCTGGAAGATGGCGACGGACTTGCGGCCCTCGTGGCCGTCGCACTGGACCGGCACGCCGTCACGGATGGCGCGGGTCATGTCGGCGATGATGTGCGGCGGGAGGTCGTCGGGCGCGGGGAAGTCGTCGAGACTGAGGTCCGTCTCCTCAGGCTTCTCCCACTCGCCCGCAGAGCCCGCGTCGCCCTGGATGCCCCGGAACATCACCAGGTCCTGGTTCTGCCAGGCGAGGGTGCCGCGGTCGCCACCGATCTCCAGGCGCGTGCCCTGGTCAGGGAAGGCGGTCGTGGTGGTCACGATGACGCCCGTCGCGCCGCGCTCGAAGTCCACGATTCCGATGGCGAGGTCCTCGGACTCGATCCTGTGCGCGTAGGTGCCAAAGGAGCCCGAGATCGCCCGGATCGGCCCGAGCCACCACTGCAGCAGGTCGATGTAGTGCACGCCCTGGTTCGCCATCGAGCCGCGCTCGGTGGCGAGGCGACTGCGCCAACCGGCGGGCGAGCCGGTGTCGTAGTAGGCCTGACTGCGGAACCACTTCATTCGCAGGTCGCCGAGGATCACGCGCCCAAGGGCGTCCTGCTCGATGGCCGCCTTGATGCGGTGGTTGCCCGGGTTGTAGCGGCTCTCGAAGTCCACCGCGAGGACCAGGCCACGCTTCCCGGCCTCCGCGATGGCCGCATCGCACTTCGCCACGGTCAGGTCCATCGGTTTCGTCGTGAACGAGTGCTTGCCCGCCTGCAACGCGCGGAGGACGAAGTCGCAGTGCATCCCGCTCGGTGTGAAGACGCCCACACAGTCGATGTCCTCCCGCGCGAGCATCTCGTCGTAGTCGATGATCCACTCGACCCCGAGGTCGGCGGCGACCTTCGCGCCGCGTTCCTCGAGGATGTCGCACACCGCCACCAACTGCGCGCCGGGCGTGTTCGCGGCCTTCTTCGCGCGGTCGCTGCCCATGCCCAGCCCAACAATGCCGAAACGTACGTCATCCGCCATCGGTCTCAGCCTCCGGTGAGTAGGGATTCCATGTGGTCAGCGAGGGAGTTCGGGGCGGGCGCCGAGGGGACCTTGTAGGTCAGCGGAGGTGAGCCGGACCCAAGCGGGAAACGAGGGAGTCCGGAGGTAGACCCATGAGAACACGAAACCGGTTGACGTTGTGGGTTTCCGTGCTGCCGGCGGTGATGCTGGCAGGCGCTGCGCAGCCGCAGTATGTGACGATACTGCACTTCAACGATTTCCACGGGCAACTGCTGCCGGTCGAAGGCAAGGACAAGACGGAGACGGGCGGGATCGCGCGGCTGGCAACGATGGTCAAGGAGACCCGCGCGTGGAATGGGCCGCATCACGTCGCGACGCTGCTGCTCGAAGCGGGCGACATCCTGCAGGGGACGCCGCTGTCCACCGTGTTCCACGGGGAGCCGGACTTCACGTGCCTGAACATGATGGGCGTGAATGTGATGGCCCTCGGCAACCACGAGTTCGACTTCGGGCAGGACAACCTGCAGGCGCGCATGGGGCAGGCGCGCTTTCCCGTCATCAGCGCGAACATCCGCTACGCGGCCACCAAGAAGCCCCTCGCGCCGCCAACCGTGGCCCTCGAGCTGGGCGGCACCAAGGCGCTGATCTTCGGCCTCACGAGCAAGGACACGCCGATCGAGAGCGCGACGAAGAACGTGGTCGGCCTCGAGTTCCTCGACCCGACCGAGGTCGCGCGCGGGATCGTGGAGGCGAACCGCGACAAGTACCCCATCATCATTGCGCTCACGCACATCGGCCTGAACGAGGACATCGCGCTGGCGAAGGCCGTGCCGGGAATCGACATCATCATCGGCGCACACTCCCACGACGCGCTGGCTGAGCCCATGCGCGTGGGGACAACGCTGATCTGCCAGGCCGGCAGCAAGGCCGCGTACCTCGGGCAGCTCGACGCGTTCTTCGCCGACGGGGATGTCGCGAAGTACCGGGGCTTCCTGCGCCCGGCGGACGCCACCGTGCCGCCCGACCCCGCAGTGGGGAAGGTCGTGAAGACCTACGCCGACCGGCTGGGCTCGAAGATCAAGCGCGTGGTCGCCGACTCGAAGGTGCCCCTGAACGGCGACCGGGATACGCTCCGCAGCCGCGAGACCAACCTGGGCGACCTGCTGTCTGATCTCTGCCGGAGCTACGCGCAGGCGGATGTCGCGCTGCTGAACGGCGGGGGCATCCGGGCGTCGATCGACGCGGGGCCGATCACGGTTGAAGAGGTCATGCTGGTGCTGCCCTTCGGCAACCAGGTGGCAACCGTCGAGGTGACCGGACAGGTCCTGCTCGAAGCACTGCAACACAACGCGCGCCTCGCGCGCCCCGACGGCGGCTTCCTGCAGGTGTCCGGGCTGTCCATGACCATCCGCGGGAAGGACGTGCAGGACGTGAAGGTCGGCGGGCAGCCGCTCGACCCCGCGAAGACGTACAAGGTCGTCCTGCCCGACTTCCTGCTCACGGGCGGAAACGGGTACACGATGTTCGCCAAGGGCACCGATCCGCGCTTCCTGGGCACCACCATCGACGCCATCGTCATCGAGGGCCTGGAGACGATGAAGACCGTGGACCAGCAGACGGACGGACGGATCACCGTCGAGGGTTAGGCGGAGGACACGCCATGCAGAGGGTCTGCGTCATCGGGGGTATGGTGCTGTGCGCGGCCGCGCAAGGCCATGCGCGGGATGTGTCGTCGGTCAACCCGCCCTTCCCGCGGATCGGCAACTGCTACGGTGCGGGCCTTGGCTGGCAGACGTGGGAGAAGGGGCAGGAGTACTGGTCGAAGCTCGACCTGTTCATCGGCGGCGGGTACGACCTGCACTACGACTGGGAGAACGAGCGCTGGGCCACAGTGCTCGCTAACGTCAAGCAGAACGTCGCGCATCTGCGCGAGGTCAATCCGCAGGCGCTTGTGCTGCCGTATGTGGACGTCGTCGAAGGGCCGGACAACCCTAACGTGCCGGCGGCCTGGTGGGACCTGCGCAACGGGGAGCGATGGAGCGGCTGGCCGGGGATGTACCGCATCAACACGGCGCTCCCCGAGGTCTTGCAGTACAACCTCGACAAGGTCCGCGAGGAGGTCTTTGGCCGCGAGTGTTTCGACGGCGTCTTCTACGACTGCTGGGGGCCCGACCCGTGGCTCGTCCCGCGCACGGCACAGCTGCGCGATGGTCGCGCGGTCGTCATGGTCAACGAGTGGAACCTGCCGAGGAAGGGCTTCGAGGACCTGAACGGGTGCCTGGCGGAGGATGAACTCAACCGCGTGGTCGAGGGCACGGTGGACTTCGAGGAGTTCCTGAACCGGTACTTGCGCTGGAGCAGCGAGAGCCGGAAGCCGGTCACGACGATGCTCGTCTGCCATCCGCGCAAGCTGAACATGGACCCATGGCACTGGTCGAAGATCCCCTGGCAAGAGCGGCAGAAGACCGTCGAGGCCCTGCGTGACAGCGATCCTCAGATGCTCCGGTTCGGGCTGACGACGACGCTGCTCGGGGACGGGTACTTCGGCTACGACTGCGCGAATCTCGGGCGCGGACAGTGGTGGTGGTTCCCGGAGTTCGACGCGCCACTCGGCTATCCGAAGGGCCCGGCGCAGCGCGGGGCGGACGGCCTGTGGCGGCGGGAGTTCGACGGCGGGCTGGTCCTGGTGAATGGCACGATCTACGATGCCGTGGTCGAGCTACCGCGCCGGTATCAGGACTTCAGCACGAAGCGAATCGGTACGCGGTTCACGTTGCGCACCTGCGACGGGCGCATCTTCGTGCCGACTGAGGCCCCGGCGACCCCCGGCGAAGACGCGCCGCCGCGTATCACGGCAGCACCGCCGAAGGAGCTGCGGGCCTTCGAACTCGAGGATGGCACGGTGGCGGTCCGGACCCCGGGCGGGCTGGACCTGCGGTTCAGCCCCAGCGGCGAACTGCGCCGGATCCTGATCGGCGGTCGGTCAGTGATGACAGGCGGCTGGCCGGTGGTCGCTGCGCAACCGTTCAAGCTGTTCGAGGTGGAGACGCCGAGCCCGCCCATTGTCGCGGCGACGCCGACCGAGGCGCGGCTGACCTTCGCCGGGACGCTGGTCCAGGGCGAGCAGCGGGCGACGTACTCCGAGGTCTGCACCGTTGCGCCCGACAACCGGTTCACCTTGCGCTTCGACTTCGCGGCGGCCACGGACCTCGACCTGCGCATGTGGCGGCACTACTTCTTCTTCCCGGTAGCATCCTGCGCGGGCGCCACGGCGAGCGACGGCACGCAGACCGTCACGCTGCCGGAGCAGCGAAGCACGAGTCCCCTCCTCCCAGGCTCCAAGCAGTTCTCGCTGAGCAAGGACGGCCTGACCATCGAGATCGAGACCTCGCTGCCGATGTCGCTCGTGGATCACCGTCAGTGGGGGACGGAGGACTACCTGCTGGCGGGGTACCCCGTGTCGGGGAAGGTCACCGCGGGGGCCGCGTGGACGGTGGAGATCAGCGTGAAGGTCAGCGAGTGAGGCCCGATGGCTGACCGCCCGATCAACCCCATCGTCAGGCTCACCAAGAACGAGGCCTCGCGCATCGTCTCGGCCTGGCTGGGCGAGGAGACGGTCGTCACGCGGCTGCGGAGGCTGTTCTACTGGCTGAACACGCTGCTGCTGCACGTGCGGGCGTTCAAGACCACGTACTACGCCCAGGCCGCCACCGACCTGATCCGGCGGCTCGCGGCGGCCGTGTAGACCACGCGCCCGCCTCAGGGCGAGGCGGGCGCGCGTGTACAGGTGCGACGGGGATCGGCGTATCAGCCGGCCGGCTTCAGCTCGACGGTGGCGCCGACCTCTTCGAGCTTGGCCTTGATCTCCTGGCCGCGCTCCTTGGAGACGTTCTCCTCGACGACCGCATCCGGCGCGGACTCGACGAGCGCCTTGGCCTCCTTCAGGCCCAGCCCGCTGACCAGCTCGCGGACGACCTTGATGACCTGGATGCGCTGCTCGCCGGCGGAAGTGATGACCACGTTGAACTCGGTCGGCTCCTCCTCGGCCTCAGCGGCGCCGCCGGCGGCGACGCCCGGCATCATGCCCGCCATCACCGGCATCGCGGCGGTCACGCCGAACTCCTCCTTGATCGCATCGACGAGTTCCTTCAGCTCCAGCACGGTCATGGCCTTGATGGCCTCGATGAACTCTTCCTTTGTCATCCTCGGACTCTCCTTGTGTGTGCGCCCCCGGGCGCGCCAGACGGCGCTCCGACGTGGGTGGCTTGGGTTCTAGGCCGCCTGGCCTGCTTTCTGCTCGACAACGGCGTCCAGCGTGTACGCGAAGTCGTTGATGATCCCCTGGAGCGCGAACGCCAGTCCGCTGATCGGCGACTCGAGCGCGCCGACGAGTTCGGACAGCAGCTCCGGCTTCGAGGGGATCGTCGCGAGGGACTGGGTCTGTCGCGCGTTGTAGACGTTGCCCTCCAGGTACGTCGCCCGCAGCTCGATGCCCGCGTTCTCCTTCTGGAACTCCACGAGCGCCTTGATGATGGGCGGCACGTCGGTGCGGCAGAAGACGAGAGCGTTCGGGCCGGTTAGCGTGGGGCCGAGCGCAGCGGCCGTGGTGTCGGCGAAGGCGATCTTGACGAGGCGGTTCTTGGCGACCATCATCTGCGCGCCGGCCCGCCGCAGCCTGTTGCGCAGGTCCGTGATCAGCGGCACGGACAGCCCCGTGAACGAGATGACGACAACTCCCGATGAGCCATCCAGCTCCTGGCGAACGTCCGCGACGACCGACTCCTTCTTGGGTGTAGGCACTTACTCACCTCCCTTCCGTTTTCGTCGTAGGTCGGAGCGTTGCTCCGACACCGTTCGTGTAGGTCGAAGCGCCCGCTTCGACATCCCCATGAATGCGAAAGCGGGAGCCCAAGACCGGGCTCCCGCTGAGAGTATCTCTCGTCGGTCCGTGACGGACCGCGGGTGCCGGCCTCGGCGGGTGGGTGCGCTGCACCTTTCAGCTCGCGTGGAGCCCCCGCTGTCTACGGCGGCGCGTCATTCGGTTGTACGGCCACTACTGCTTGCCGTGTTGTTCCTGGGATCGCGCGCACCCTTGCGCGCATGCCCCTGGCTGGACCCTCCGTTACGCGGCGGCACGCCGCAGGGCGTCTTGTACGTCGATCTTGACCGAGGGCCCCATCGTGGACGACACCACGATCCCAATGATGTAGCGGCCCTTGGCGGCGCTCGGCCGCGCCTGCACCACGGCGGAGATCAGCGCGTCCAGGTTGGCCAGCAGTTGGTCCTTCTCGAACGAGGCGCGCCCCACCGGAACGTGCAGCACCGCGCCGCGGTCCATCTTGAACTCCACCCGCCCTGACTTCAGCTCGCGGATGATCCCGCCGAGCTCCTCAGGCGTCGCGGCGATCGTGCCGGCCTTCTTGTTCGGCATGCGCGGCCCGAGCTTCTTCCCGAGCCGACCCACATCGCGCATGAGCGGGGCGTGAGCGACGAGGATGTCGAACTCCGACCAGCCGCCATCCAGGGCCTCGATGAGGTCCTCCGCGCCCGCGCGATCAGCGCCCGCCGCCTCCGCAGCCTCCGCCGCCTCGCCCTTCGCGAAGACGGCGACGCGCGGCGTCTTCCCCGTGCCGTGGGGCAGCGTCAGGCTGCCGCGCACCGTCTGTTCCCCCTTGGCGGGGTCCACACCCAGCCGAATCGCCACATCCACCGAGGGGTCGAACTTGACCTTCGAGGTCTGCTTGACCAGATCGACCGCATCCTCCACCGAATGCAGTTGCAGCTTGTCTACGAGCTTTGCCGCTTCCAGATATCGCTTGCTGTGACGAGCCATTCCCGGTTCGCCTCCGTCGCTTTGAGCGAGGCTCCCTCAGTCCGCCCTGCGCCGACGGATGAGGTGGTGTGCTGCCTCACCCCAACCCCTCTCCGTCCCGGAGAGGGGCTACAGGGGCTAGGCAATCTCGATGCCCATGCTACGGGCCGTTCCGGCGATGATCCTCACCGCGTGGTCCACGTCGTTCGCGTTGAGGTCCTCCATCTTGCGCTCGGCGATCTGCCGCACCTGGTCCTGCGTGACGCGGCCGACCTTCTCGCGGTTCGGCACGCCCGAGCCCTTCTCCAAACCCGCGGCCTTCAGCAGGAGACTCGCCGCCGGCGGGGTCTTGGTGATGAAGGTGAACGAGCGGTCCGTGTAGATGGTGATGACCACCGGCACGATGTCGCCCATCTGGTGCTGGGTCTTCGCGTTGAACGTCTTGCAGAAATCCATGATGTTCACGCCGTGCTGGCCCAGCGCCGGCCCGATGGGGGGCGCGGGGTTCGCCTTGCCGGCGGGCACGTGCAGCTTGACGTACGTCATGATCTTCTTCGCCATCTTACTCCGACCTCGGACTTCAGACTTCAGACCGCAGACTTCAGACTCCGGGGCTCGAACCCGAAACTCGAAACCCGAAACTCGAAACCTGCCTCTTACAGCTTCTCGATCTGCGTGAACTCGAGTTCGACGGGCGTCTCGCGGCCGAAGATCGAGATGCTGACTTTGACCTTCTCGCGTTCCGGGGAGACCTCGGTGATCTTGCCCGTGAACTCGGTGAACGGACCGGCCGTCACCCGCACCCCGTCGCCGACGCTCCACAGCACTTTCGGTTTCCCGGCTTCCTCACCCACGAGCTGGGACAGCAGGTGCTGAACCTCGTCGTCGGTGAGCGGAACCGGCTTGGCCGAGGAGCCGACGAAGTTGGTGACGCCGGCGGTGCGGCGCACGAGGTGTCGCGTGTCGTCGTTGAGGGCCATGTGCACCAGCACGTAGCCGGGGAAGAGCTTCTTCTTCACGACGCGCCGCTTGCCGCGCGCCGTGCGGTTCTCTTCCTCGATCGGCACGAGGACCTTATCCAGCACGTGCAGCATATCACGCGACTCGGCCATCTTCTCGATGCTGGCCTTGACCTTGTACTCCTGGCCGGTCAGCGTGTGAACTGCGAACCACCGCTTGTCCATTGCAGACACTCTCTGCGCGGCTTCAGCGCGCCGGGCTACGGTCCGTAGACCTTGAAGGCGGAGACGAGGTAAGCGCAGATCGCGTCCAGCGATCCGACCCAGATGGCGACGATCGTCACGGCGATGATCACGACCGCGGTGAAGGACTGCGCCTCCTCGCGCGTCGGCCAGACCACCCGTTTCAGTTCGAACCAGGCCTCGGTAACGAACTGAGACAGCGACCGAAACGGCGACGCCAACTTCGTAGCCAGACCCATGGGTGCGGCCCCGTTTCCCGGCAGCGCCTCGCAAGGGGCGAGGCGAGCAGCCCTCAGTCGGCGTTCGTGATGTAGGGGCGCGATCGACCACGCCCACCATGTGGGGGCGCGATCGACCACGCCCACCATGTAGGGGCGCGATTCATCGCGCCCAATCGTGTAGGGGCGCCATTCATGGCGCCCACCCACGCCTCTCACGCACGCCGTGCAACGGACTGGCAGGGCCAGGGGGACTCGAACCCCCAGCCTGCGGTTTTGGAGACCGCCGCTCTGCCAATTGAGCTATGGCCCTGCACGCCCTGCTCTACAGTCCATACGCTACTTGGACTGAATCGTCTTGTTGCGCGACTCGGTGTGCTCGGTATGGCGTCCGCAAGGCGGGCAGAACTTCTTCCGCGTGAGACGGTCGCGGACGTTCTGCCGATTCTTGGCAGTCACGTAGTTGTTGGCCTTGCACTCCTTGCACTGAAAGACGAACTTCTCGGACGGCATCTCTGTGCCTCGTTCCTTGTACGGCGGACTCCGGACTTCAGACTGCAGACTGCAGACTGGAGACCTCACAACCCCAAAACCCGAAACCCGAGACCCGAAACTGCCGTTACCGCCGTTCCCGCCGTTACTGATGGACCTTCGTGACCACGCCGGCGCCGACGGTGCGGCCGCCCTCGCGGATCGCGAAGCGCACGCCCTCTTCCATCGCGATCGGCTGGATCAGCTCGATCGTCAGCTCCACATTGTCCCCGGGCATCGCCATCTCCGCCCCCTCCGGCAGCGTCACCGACCCCGTCACGTCCGTCGTCCGGAAGTAGAACTGCGGCCGGTAGCCCGTGAAGAACGGCTTGTGACGGCCGCCCTCCTCCTGGCTCAGCACGTAGACCTGACCGTTGAACCGCGTGTGCGGCGTGATCGAACCCGGCCACGCGACCACCTGGCCGCGCTCCACTTCATCCCGGTTGATCCCGCGCAGCAGCAACCCGATGTTGTCCCCCGCCTGACCCTCGTCGAGGATCTTGCGGAACATCTCCACCCCCGTCACCACGCTCTTGCGCGTGTCGTGCAACCCGATGATCTCCACCTCATCCCCCGTGTGGATCTTCCCGCGGTCCACGCGACCCGTCGCCACCGTCCCGCGTCCCGAGATCGTGAACACGTCCTCCACCGGCATCAGGAACGGGTGGTCCACATCCCGCAGCGGCTCCGGAATGTAGTTGTCCACCGCCTCCATCAGCTCGAACACGCACGCCGAATCCGGGTTGTTCGGCCCCGGATTCTCCGTGCTCATCGCCTTCACCGCCGCCCCCCGGATCACCGGGATCTCATCCCCGGGGAACTGGTACTGGTTCAGCAGATCCCGCACCTCCAGCTCCACCAGGTCCAGCAGCTCCGGGTCGTCCACCAGGTCCACCTTGTTCATGAACACCACGATCGCCGGCACCCCCACCTGACGCGCCAGCAGGATGTGCTCCCGCGTCTGCAGCATCGGACCGTCGTCGGCGGCCACCACCAGAATCGCCCCATCCATCTGTGCCGCCCCGGTGATCATGTTCTTGATGTAGTCCGCGTGGCCCGGGCAGTCCACGTGCGCGTAGTGCCGGTTCTTCGTCGCATACTCCGCGTGATACGTCGCGATCGTGATCCCGCGCTCCCGCTCCTCCGGCGCGTTGTCGATGTCCTCGAACGCCAACGCCTTCGCGTTCCCGAACTCCGGGTTCGCCGCCAGCGTCCGCGTGATCGCGCTCGTCAGCGTCGTCTTCCCGTGGTCGATGTGTCCGATCGTCCCAACGTTTACGTGCGGCTTGTCCCGTACGAACTTCTCCTTGCCCATCGCTCGTTGCCTCCCG